>WNFG01001671.1_pt1 | contig 27006 bp, 16 predicted proteins | sample 5400431 | NCBI WGS metagenome assembly WNFG01 (sample SAMN13153346, study PRJNA577476) | soil metagenome | isolation source: 120 cm saprolite under Douglas fir tree site 2 hole 3 replicate 2 | place: USA:California | collected 2015-04-18 | reverse complement strand
TGAATCGAGGACAAGCCGGCCAGGACGCGAACCTCCGGCTTGAGGAAATCCACGCACAAACGAAACGCGAAATATCCGACCATGAAGAGCTTGAACAGATCGCCGTCGCGATGTGGGCGCCGCGAAAAGGCAAGAATCAACGCCGCCAGGAGAAGCGCGAACGCGATTTCATAGAGCTGTGTGGGATGGCGCGGCACGCCGTCGCCAAAATTCACTCCCCATGGAAGCGATGTGGCGACTCCAGCCGTGTGATCGTCCGTGCCGGTGAGAAAACATCCGACACGGCCAATCGCAATTCCCACGCAGAGTGGGAGAGCAAACAGATCGCCAGTCCGGCGGGAAACGCCCAAATATTTCTTGGCGGCCTCCACGGCGAAAAGGGCACCGATCAAAGCGCCGACAATGGTCTTTCCACCCAAAAGAAACGCAGGATCGCCAAGGTGCCGAAGGGTGGCCGAGGGATCTTCGAACCAGTAAAGCAATTTGCTGCCGACCGCGGCTCCCATCGCTGCCGCCGCGATTACCCACCACCTGTCGGCATCGGGGATGGCATCTCCCTTGCGGCGCCGCAACTGCAAGTAGAGGCGGAACGACACGACGTACGCGAGCGTCTCGAAGAACCAGTGTGGATGAATGCGCAGCGGACCGAGGTGCAAGTAAACAGGGAAGGTCATGGAGTAGTGCCTGCTTGCGCGGACAAAATTCCGCTGTGCCCTACCCATGTCCACCGAGGACGCATGGCGGGCAGAAAAGTCACGCCGCTTCTGCGCCGAAGAATCGGATGACGCAGCGTGCCGGCGCTTACGCTTAGCCTTCGCCGCCTTCGTCGCCGGGTTCGAGCGCGCAGGCGTGCCAGTGGTCGTCCTGCGCGTGGGCGTTGCAGAACCAGCGCCCACATTTTTCGCAGAACACGGCTGCCGACACATTGCAAGGCTCGTCCAGACGGGAGACACCTTCACAGGAAGGTTTCGCCTCGCCGGTTGCATTTTCCCGGGCTTGTTGTGCTTTCATGGCGACACCCTTGGTCCGCCATTTTACTCCGAACGGGATTCGCGGGACAGGCAGGTTCGAAGATAGGCGGCTACTTCTTGGTGGCCGCGTTCCTGGGCGAAATCGAGCGCGGTTTTGCCGTCATTCGTTTGCGCCTGCAGGTCGGCGTCGTGCTCCACGAGGTTCTTGAGAATTTCGAGATGGCCATTGGCCGCGGCGGTGAGCGCGGGCGAGTAACCCGCGCCATAGCGGTAATTCGCGTCCGCGCCATTGGCCAGCAGCCAGGCCACGATTTCGGCGTGCCCGCTGGCGACCGCTCCGGTGAGAGCGTTGTAGCCGGTGCCGTTGATGGCCGCCGCGTTCACGTCCGCGCCGTTCTCGAACAGATAGCGGACCAAAGAAAATTGGCCGAACACCGCGGCGAGCGCGATGACGGGAAATCCGTCGGTGGAATACTCCTTGGCGCGCTGGGCGTTTCCCTCGATGAACTGCCGCACGCGTTCAAATTGTCCCGTCGCGGCGGCTTCATGCAAATCCAGAGGCGTGCCGAGGGAGAGCAGCAAGTCGCGAATTTCGTTTCTGCCGGAATACACGGAGGCGAGAAGCGGCGACAGCCCTTGGTCACTTTTTGCGCGGGCCAGTTCCGGTTCCGCGGCGAGCATGCGTTCCACGGCGGCGAGATCACCGCCGCGAATGGCGTGAAAGAATACGTCGGCGTGGCTCACGGAAATCGCCGATTCCATCGAGCCGCCTGCGGAGAAAAAGAATGCGGCAAAATGAGGGAGATTGCGCTTTCTGGTGTCATCAGCGGGCGCGACCTTTGCGCACCGCTACATCGATGAGGGCATCGAGTCGCTGCGCGTCAGGCGGAAACTGACCGATCATCGCCCGACAGTATTGCCGCCTTAGCTTCGCGTGTCAACGCAGTCAAATAGGAGCTAGTGGGTCGTGATCTAGACACGATCGTTAAGGGTGACGACTTTTCGGGGAATGGCGGCCAGTCTGACGGCAACGGAGGATGACACGCGAGAGAAAGAAAAACGGGAGTGAGCCGGAGAGCTGTTATGGTCGTTCAGCCATTTGTCGTGTGCCAGCGAGCTTCTTGTGTACGTCAATAATCTCCGAAAGCTCAGGATCTGCTTGCCCCCAAAGCTTTTCGGCTGCGGTGAGTTCTTTCCGAGCTGTGGCAGAATCGCCTTTGTGTTCTGCGACGACAGCAGCGACGTAATGCCCTCCGGCGTAGCTCGGATCAAAAACGAGCATCTGTTTGGCCGTTGTCTCGGCTAGATCCCAATCGTCAGTAGAGCAGGCTTGCTTTGCGATATACAGCATGGTGAAAAGATAGTTCACTGCGTCCCCGGAACCCTTTGCGACCACGAAACGGTTCAAAACTTCATTCAATTGAGCATTCGCCTCTGTTGCGTTTCCTTTGCGGAGCGCGATTTCGCCTCGCAAAATGTTCCGCTGACCGTCAAGCACACGGCGCGGTTGTGGCATCAGAGGTTCAGGATCCGATTCGGGGACGTTCTCGGTCTCCTTCTCCGCTTTCGCCAATTCCTGCTGGGCTTCATCCGCGCGATTCAGGGCGACGAGCGCCCGCCCGGCAAACAAATGTCCCATGGCACGCTGCAGCGAAAACTTCCCCTGAGTCATCTGCCCGGCGGCGGACAGTGCTTCCGCGTAGCGGCCGCGTGAAAGCAGGAAGCGCGGCCAATCGCCTTGATAGCTCGCAAACAAGCCATCATTCGCAGGGAGCGAGAAAAACTCTCTCAGCAGCTCTTCTGCTTGCTTGACTTGGCCTTTGAACTCGTACGACCCCGCCATTAGGTGAAGATTGTGAATACGATGCCAATCATAGCGAGCAGGAATGTTTTCCGATTTATAGTAGCTGAGCTCCAAGGCGTCGGCTTTGCGGAACTGGGCTATGGCCTCGTCGTTCCGTCCGAGAATGCGCAGGTCGTGGCCATACATGTGTTGGGCATGCGGAACCGAGGGGCAGAGCCGGGCGTAAATCTCACCGTGTTTCACGGCTTCCTCAGCTTGTCCGATCGACTCGAAAGCATGCACCAGATAATGCTCGGCGGCAGGATTCGCGGGAGAGATTGCCAGCGCCGCCTGATAGTAGGCCACGGCACCCACCAGTCCACGCTGGCCGCGACCTGCTGCCGTGGGTTCCTCGGCGTTTCCGCGCAGCAGCCAGAGTTCGGTATCATCAGGATATTTCGTCAACGCTCCGTCAATCGCTGCCTTATAGACCTGGTGCTTGGTACCGTTGAGAATGTCGTTTATGGCTTCCAGTTGCTTGGCCCTCAGTGACACGCGCAGTCGCTCGCGTTCACTGAGATTCGCAGCCAGTGCCTGCGCATTCTCAAGGGCGCTTTGAGCCGCTGCTTGATCCTCGAGACCAGAATAGACGCGGCTTAGGCAGATGTACGCCAAAGCCAATTTAGCATCGGAGCGCAGCGCCTGATTGCACGAACGAGCAGCTTCGATCCAGACGTAAGAATGCAGATACGCGAGTCCTTGATTGTAAAACGCTTGCGCCTCCGGCGAAGATGTGGTCACCGGATCGCTGATCTTTCCAACACCCTCGCGCAGTACTACAGGCCGCTGCAGGATCTCACGCGGAACCCAGCCCACGGAATCCTCATCACCATGGTGCTCATGTTGACCTGAAGCTCCAGTCGCCAACAGGAGAACACAGAACAATGCCAGAAATGACGCTCGGGACATAACTTGCCCTCCTCTTTGGCGGACCAACTATACTGAACCACAGGGGACAAATGAAGATTCCGGACGTGTGCCGGGGATTGCGCTGATAAATGCACTTTACGCGGAAGTGTCCTTCGTGCCCGACACATTCCGAGTGTATCGGGATCAGCCACGGAGACCGCACCATATCCGGTATCGCATTCCACCGGAGATCGTTTCTCTCATCCTCCGCATTCGGGAAGAGCGCCGCTACGGCGCCGTTCGAACCAGTCTCTATCTTCGACGGAACTACCATGCGTACGTCTCACCGACGACCATCCTGAAAATCTTTCATCGTCACCGTGTCGGCCGCGTTTCACTGAAGAAGTACCGACCAGGTCCTAAACCAGCGGACGCTCCCCTTCAGGTTCCGGGGCGCTCCGTCCAACTCGATGTGAAATTCGTTCCGCGTGTGGGAAGAGCTCGTCAGCGCTTTTATCAATTCACAGCGATCGACGAAGCTACGCGGTTTCGCGTTCTACGCATCTGCGACCACAACAACACCAAGACTGCCATCGACTTCCTAAGGGAAGTTCGCGAGCATTTTCCTTTTGTCATCCAAAAAAACCAAACGGACAATGACTCTTCGTTCGGACCACAGTTCACTTGGCATCTTTCTGATCTCAGCATTTCTCATCGGCACATCTCTCCCAGATGCCCAGAAGTAAACGGCAAGGTAGAACGGAGCCACGAGACAGACTCTGAGGAGTTTTATCGAGGAAGGTCGTTCAAGAACAAAAAGGATCTGTCTCGAAAGCTCAAACGGTGGGAAGCACAGTACAACGGAGATCGGCCCCATCTTGCCTTGAAGGGCAAGACTCCCTCCGAGCGAGTTCGAGAACTCACTCGGCCATCCGAATCTGTAAGGGATCTCTCTTGACTAATACAGCCGCTTGTACGAGCGCATTGGAGGCGAGGGCACGATGGAATCGCGCCCGAACAAGGAAGCACATGCCCATTCGCTGCTTGCATTTGGGTGGGAAAGTGGATACACGCAGACACGGACTATGACGAAAGGTTGTTCGATGGCCTAAGAACTAAATCTTGAGAAAAACCCGGCGCCTATACAGCCAATAGCATAGGTACCACATCACCAGCAGCACTGTAGTTGCTTGCACAACGGGGGCGAGTTTTCCGATGAAGCTGTAGTGGAACGTGAACACGCCAACAGCATGGTCGAGCCATTCCCGCAGAACCTCACTCACGAAATAAATGAAAATCGAATTCATCCCCACGACAAGAAGAGGGAAGGCCCATTTTCGGTAACCTAGCACTTCGATGATCAAGTAGAAGCCAATCAGCATGAACAGCACCCACCCGAGGCTATAGAGGATGAATGTCGCGGTGCAAAGCTGCTTAATGAATGGAATCCACGGCCGCAGCGCGAATGCCACAGCAAAGGACAGACTCATCCCCCCAGCCAGCTTCTTCAAGTTGTTCGCGTGTGATTTCGACTGCATCAGCAAGCTTCCGACCCAGGCGCCGCTCAGCGTCCACACCGTGCTCGGGATGAAGTTAAGCGTGGAGTAAGCAGGATCGTAGTCATAGTGAAAAATAGCGCGGTCCACAACGAGCCCGATATGATTCCGGTGTGAAAATGGTCCATCGGGACCGGGAAACGCAAAGAACAAAGCCGTCCATCCCACGAGCAGCACAATGGACGCAAGGGCCTGATATCGCCACCGCAATTTCAGAAGCAAATACGTCAGCGTATAAGTGAACGCGATCTGCGACAACACATTAATCAGCTGCGGCTTGATGGCGCCTGACCCAACCCAAATAATGATTTGGCTCAGGATAATGAGGCGCAGGGAACGCGCGATGACGTGGCGGAAGTTATCGCCTTCGGTCGCGCCCAACTCCTGACGCCGCGCCTGCGCGAACGGCATAGCCAAACCCACCATGAACATAAAGGCCGGCTGAATCATGTCCCAGAAAACACCGCCCTCCCAGGGAACGTGATGAAACCAACGCGCGATGCCGCCCCAAGTCGGATCGCCTCGCAGTGCGGAGAAACCAAAACCTTCCGAAGCGAGGACCAGCATGATGAACCCGCGGTAGGCATCGAGCGACCCATAGCGCTTCGGTTCCGTTCTGATTTCGTGGGAACCGCGTTGCACTGTTGCTGATGTCGCAGCGGTCTCCTGGGCTGCGATGGCCATCTTTGCCTCCCTGGGAACCTCGGAACCGTGTGCTAACCAATAGCCTGTGGGTGAGATCGTAGCCGGCGCTTCGACTTGTCGGTCGAGAGTGTACCACTGTTTGAGGCAACGGAAGCTCAAGGAAGCTGGATCCAACGCGTCAAATGCGACGGACCAGCCCCTCTTCGGTCGCCTGCGTGTTGCGGACGAGAAGTAATACGAGAATCATCGCGAGAAAGGAATCATGCCCGCCACGATCACGATGGGGTCAAAAGAATGGGCGCCCGCCGTCTGGCGCGCATTGGAGAAGTATCCAATCAGTTTGAAGGCGACGATCGTATCGATGCCCGCGCCCGTTTCACTCATGCCGCTCACTGACGCAACCGATTCGGAGTAAGAATCGACACCAGGAATTACCACAACACGGAAAGAGTCAACCCGCGCCTTGTGGCGATGCGGTCCAGCAACCTTCCGCAGAGTATCTGGCCGATCGAATAGGCCACGCGAAACGCTATGACAATGTTGGGGTAATCGGTGTTGGTCCAGTGATAGTCCTGCTTGAGATAGCGCGCGAGCAAAGAGAATCCGAGACGGATTCGAGTCCGTTGCGCTTTCCCGGCGAAAGCTTCACTCCGATCCTCCGGTCGAGAGCTGCGTGCAGCACGCAGGCCGTCTTTTGCGAAAAAAGGGGCGAACCGGCATCCGCCCCTTTGCTCATTCTAATTGTTGCGTTTCCGCGAACTAGAAAGTAATCCTGAGCCGGAGACGCACGGTGCGGCGATTGTTAACACCTTCCTGATGGAAGCTGCTCTTCAATCGGCCGAAATCGGGGTTTGGAAAGACATCGTTGACGGTGTCAATGGGCAACAAATTTGCTGTGTTTGGATCCACGCGAACCACAAAGTCACCGAGCAGCGCAAACGAACCACCACCTCCGCCGGTATCTGCGTCCGGCGAGAGCAGCGGATGATTGAAAACATTGTCCATGTCGGCCCCCAACTCGGCGGTTACGCGCTCCCCGAAGTAAAAGTCCTTATGTACCCCGAGGTTCAAGGCCCAAGTCCCGGGACCCCATAACATATTTCGCTTGGCCACTCCTGCCTGGGTGAAAACGTCGGCCCCGACGGATGGCACGCCGAACGCGGCGGGATTCCAGATTTGGCCGCCGCTCCCTTGATTGAAGTTATTGCTAAGGACGACGGGACGGAACGAGGGTTCCGAATTGAAATCGCCGACGGCATCCAAAGAGGAAATGCCGATGTTGCCTGGCTCTATGGGACTGCAATCATCGCAAATCCAGAAAGGGGTAAAGCCGGTCCCGGACTTCGCGAACATGTAGAACGAGGTTTGCCATCCGCCCACGACTGCGTCAGCCCATCTGGATATCGAGGCGCCATACTGGCGTTTCCTGCCGAAAGGCAAATCGTAGATGCCGTAGACAACTGCGCGATGGCGGGAAACGTAGCCGTCCACTCCGTAATCGCTATCGGGTTGAAATTGATTGTAGGTAATTCCGCCGAGGCTGGAATTGCCGGTGTCCAGTGCCGTCGATTTTTGGTCCAGGAACGTATATGAAAAGTTGAGCATCAGGCCATGAGAAAAGCGATGCTCGAACTGCGTCTGAAAAGCATTCGATTGTGCATGCCCGTAATTCCCGTAGCTGAGAACGAAGTCACCGAGCAGCGGGAAGCGGTAGCGCGCGGCATCGGCAGTGGAAATGCCACAATCACCGTTGTTAACCGGATCGCATACGCCTATAGGATTGCCGTTGTCATCGACGACGTGAGTGCCAAAAGGAACGTTGCTTGGCTGGATTTCGTTCAGGTCTTTGCCAGCAATCAGCCCATGCATAGTGGCGCCCAAATACGAGAAGCGCACCGCACTGTTCCACCCAACCTCACGTTCAAAAGTGGCATTGTACTGATGAATTCGTGGCTGATGCAGACCGAAAGGTACGGCGTTAACTGCCGGCGTGCTACTCAGCCCCGAAGTTATGTCGCCGCCAGTAATTGGACTTATGCCATTAGTAAAACCCGGCCAACCGTCGATTGGATCGGGTTTGGCTTGCTTCCTAATTCCTTGGTTGAACGGATTCGTGGCGATCGGATCACGGATCCCTTGGGCCGCCGAGGTTGGATAATAGATTCCATATCCCCCTCGGATGACCGATTTAGCCCCGAGCCTGTAGGCCGCGCCAATGCGCGGCGAGAAATCCGTCTTGTCCATGCGGACCGTGCCTCTTCCAACACCCAGCCCCGAGTCCTTGGCCAGCACGTATCCGAAGCTGATGATCCTCGTGTCCAAGTACTTCAGCGTCTTGGTAGAAGGAATAACGAATCGGCCCAGTTGGCCGGTAGACGAATTAACGAAGTTTGGATCGAAGTTTGCGATAAGATCGTTCTCGTCAACAAACGGGGTGATGAGTTCATAACGCAGACCAAGATTGAGCGTTAGCCTCGAAGTCGCTCTCCAGGTGTCCTGGAAAAAGTAGCCGTGCTCCCAATTGTACACATTCATTGCAGGGCGAGGCTGCAGGACATAATTGACGGTTGTTGGCGGCAAACCCAGCAGAAAACTGGTGAAGGGATTCCTTCCCGATCCACTGTAGGTCATCGAGCCGCGCGGGTTACCGCGATTTAGCGCGAAGCCGTCCACGGCTGCATTTCGCACCACATCTCCACCCATCCGAAATGCATGTTTGCCGACGATCCACGTGAGAGTATCACCGAAGGTAATCAAGTTCTGGTCCAACGGACGGAAGGTGTTGCGTCCGCCGTTCGTAAAGGTGGTGAAAGTACCGCTGAAGTTAATCGCCGGGTGACCAAACGTAGAAAGAGCAAATGGGCCTACGACCGAGCCGTACGCGGCGATGTCGCTTTGGTCGAAGCCGATGCTGGATAGAAATCCTTCCAGCGTTGTGTTGCTGTGGCGCAAGAGGCCCTGCCGATTGAAACCGCCACGCGCCTCATTGATCAGACTCGGCCTAAATGAATGCAGATAGGAAAGAGCGACGGTATGGTTTCTTCGGTCGTTTTGTGTCAGTCCAAGGCCGGTGAATGGGTTAACCACGGGGGCCGACGCGTTCACCTGAGACGACGCGTTATATACACCATAAACGTGGTCGCGATCGGAAAAGTCGCGGTCCAGTCTTAACGTACCGACGTCTTGGATGGAATTGCCTGATAAGATGGTCTGGTAGCCCCCAACGATTCTTCCAGTGGCCGGGTTAATCGGTGCGCTCAGCCCGATTTTGGGGAAATAGGCGGAGATGAGATTCTGCACCGTCGGGTTTAGCAGTCTGCTTGGGATGGTAATGAATCGCGTTGTTCCGTTAACGACCACTGTGTCGCTGGCGATTTCTGCTGGCGTCATTGTCGCCAAGACGCTCGCAGGCACCACCGGTTTGGCGGAATCGTTTAGACCTGAAAAGTCCCCCGTATAGAGAGAAGGGTGAGGAATGGTGTTGGATGAAATCTTGACAGGGGCGACGGAGTAATTGCGTTCATAGGCGGCGAAGAACCAGGTCTTTTTTAGAAGAGGTATGGGGCCACCGACCGAGCCTCCGATATCGTTGATGTTAAAGTACGGATTCGGGTAATTAGCCTGAAACGACGTTGGTACAAACTGCGCCTTACCTATCTTGTCATCGAGCGTCCAGGCAGCAAGCGCGGAGTTACTATTGTTATAAAAAGCCGACCCGTGATAGTCGGCGCCTCCCCGTTTGGTGGTTACGCGGATATTTGCGATACCGGCGTATTCCGAGCTGAAGTCGGAGCTGAGAACGTTGATTTCGCCGACGGCTTCGAGCGACGGCTGGCTGGCAGTCGGTTCGCCAAAGACTCCGCCGTTCGAACGCTGGCCGTCGAGGGAAAAACTGGCACCGTAGCTTTGAGCGCCGATGAACTTGAACTCGCCATCAAAGGCCCCCTGAGTGATATTCGGATTTAGATACAGAAACGAATAGACGCTCCGGCTGTCTCGGGGAAGCTCGATCACCTGATCATTGTTAAGCGTCTGCGTGATGGTCTGATCTTCTGTATTGATGGCGGGGGCTTCGAGAGACACCACGACGCTTTCTTGGGCTGCAGAAACTTTGAGGACAGCATCAGCGCTTACGGTTTCGCTCCCGCTGAGGACAATACCTGTGATTTCTTCCTTGGCCATTCCCGGGGCGGAGATGACTACGCGATACGTGCCGAGGTTTAGTCCGAACATTTCATACTGGCCCTGGGAATTCGTTTTCGTTTGCCGCGCCGTGTTGGTCAGCGCGTCAGTGACCGTTACTGTCGCATTCGGGATGGCTGCGCCCGTGGAGTCCGTCACCGTTCCCCGAATCGTTCCGAGATCTGTTCCTTGGCCGAAAACAAGCCCAGCAACTCCCAGACACAAGCAGGTAAGGAAAGCAAAGCAAATGGACGCTGCTAAAAATCTCAAAGGACACCTCCAACAATCATCGGAAGGGTGTATCACAATAGAAAAGCAAACGCAATGAGAACAGGGCGGAGAAAACAGCATAGGGAAAGTAAAAGAAAGTATCTGTAATAAACATACTTACGTTTACCATTTGACTCGCCCCGTGGAGGGCCCTATACTTCGCCCAGCGGATAGCTGCATGACCCCGAAAGCTCGCCTTCTTACCGAACAACGGCGCCGAAACGTACTGGATTTAGTGGATCAAGATGGCCAGGTTATTGTTGCAGATCTGGTGAAACGTTTCTCTATCTCCGCAGTCACGGTTCGCACCGACCTCGATACCCTGGCCTCTGTCGGCGCAGTGGTACGTTCCCATGGTGGTGCCGTGCGGCGGCTGGAAGCCACGCAAGATTATCCGCTTCGCATGAAGGAGACGCTGCACCGGGAAGAAAAAGTCAGAATCGGCAAGGCGGCGGCGGAGCTGGTAAAGCCTGGCGAAACGATTATTCTCGATTCAGGGACAACGACTGCGGAGATTGCCCGGCATCTGAAAAGAGTGAAAATCCAGTCCCTCACGGTCATCACCAACGCCCTGAACATCGCCATGGAGCTGGCGGATTTGCCCGGCGTCTCCTTAATCATGATCGGCGGACTGCTGCGTCCGGTTTCCTGCTCTTTCGTGGGACCGCAAGCAGAAGCGATGATGAACGAGTTTCACGCGGACCGTCTTTTCCTTGCGGTCGACGGTTTCGATCTCGCGAACGGCCCCTCGACGCCGGATGTGCTCGAAGCCCAATTGAATAATGTGATGATCCGGTCCGCGAGAGAAGTGAACGTGGTTACAGACTTCAGCAAATTGGGCCGCAGGAGCGTTTCGAGGATAGGTCCCTTCGACAGAATCCGGCGCCTGATCACCGACACGCGCGCTCCTCAGGAATTTACCGAAGGGCTTCGCAACACAGGCATCGAGGTCATCGAGGTGTAGCTCCCGCGACAGCCAAACGGCTCAGGTAATGAGACATTCGGGTTTCCGGCGCAAGCAAGGCTTCATGGAGCAAAGCGTTGCCTTTCTGCGTGTCACCCAGCGCGATCTGCAAAACTCCTGCGGTATAAAGCCACCAGCCCGATGAGCTTCCGGTTTCCACACTGGATTCGGCTTGGGGCAAGGCTGCATGGAGCCGTTTGTTCCACTCCGCTGGGTCATAGACATTCAACTTCCGAGCTGAGGCCCACGCCCAAACAATGTCCGAGGCTCCGGTCGCTTGCGCAGAACGGCGATACCATTGCTGCGCCCCCTCCGCTTGACCGCACGCTGAAGACACTTCACCGAGAAGAAAGTTACTTCGAGCAGAGTTTAGGAATGGCAGCAGGCCGTCTTGCGTGAATGCTAAGCCAGGCACTGAAGAACCAAGCGACTTCGCAACGGCGAGAGCGTCTTTGCAGCGGTTTTCTCGCGCGAGTTTAAGCGCCCGCTGCAGGTTGACCTCAATCCACACTTGACGAACATTTGTGCCGCCTTCTTCTCGACCAAAAAACCGACTCCGGAACAACTCCAGGGCCGCGCCGTAATTCCCTGCCTCTGCGCGGTTCAAGGCGAGTTCATACACCAACGGCGTAGGCATGCGCGTCAGGTTGGGATAACGCTCCAGCATTCTCACGCGTTCCGCAGCGGACTTCCCGAGCAATGTCATTGCGACCAGGGCAGCGGAGTAATTCACAGGGTTTAGGGGATCGTTCGTGATTCCTTCTTCGAAGGCATTTAAGGCGGCTAGGAATTCGTGTTTTACGTTGAGCAAGGCTAGACCAGTGCTGGCTTGCAAAACTGGGATCCTGGGATTGAGCTCACCAGCGCGCTTCCATTCGGCGAGAGCTTCATCCGTTTGTCCACGCGCGAAATGCCACGTTCCCAGCAGGTAGTGGGCGGATGCGTCTTTTTCGTTTGCCCGAATCGCTGCTCGAAATGCCCGCAGGTCTTCGATTCGGTTCGGGAAGATGTAAAGCGTGGAAAGGCGGGAACCTTGCAAGTAGTCCTTTTGAGCGTCCTCACCAAGCCGCTCGCGGCAATAGGCGCGAAAGTAGACAACTAACGGGTTGTTCTGGGGCGCCCCTGTTTCAGGTTCGGTTTGATCGGCTTTTGCGGCCGGATATTCCCGAGAGAGGACCTTTACCGCTTGCCGATAGAGTCCCACACGTGCATATTCACACGCAATGTTCAAAACGCGGTAGGGATCGCCAGCCAAATGCGCGAGGTTCGGACTTCGGAGTTCTTCGCGGAGAAAATCGCTCAAGGGAAAGCGCGCGAGGCGTTCTTTGGCTAGCGTTTCTGCTTCCGTTGTTTTTCCAATCGCGTTTAGTACCGCTACGAGTTCTTCCGCAGCGCGCAGATCTTCGGGAGCGGATTGCAAGCTTTGCGTCAATAACTCTTGAGCTCGATCCAATCTACCCGCGCGAGCCTGCACTTCCGCAAGACGCATCGCGGCTGCGGCACGATACGTGGGCAGGCGCATAGCGTCCCGGTAAGCGTCGGCCGCATCCTCCTCTCGATCGAGCCCTTCATAAGCAATTCCCAGGTAATAGGAAATCTCTGTATCACTCGTGTTTCGGTCGTGCACCTCCACAAGACGAGGGAGAGCTTCGTTAAAGCGATTCAGGCTGGCGTCAAGGCGTCCCGCGGCTTTTAGCAATTCAAAGCTCCCCCAGAATTTCAGCACCGCCTTCTCATACGTTTGCATCGCGGTCAGCACGTTGCCGTTCAGTTCATCGTTTTTCCCCAATTGAAGCCAGTCGTCGGCAGTTCGCTTAGTTTCTTCTGGCACCTTGTATGAAACCTGGGCACCGAGCTTAATCTGGGATTCCGGCACCCAGTCATATCGACCTTCGGTCTGGCGCAGCAGCACAATGCCTTCGCTGGTCTTGAGTTCGAAGGTAAGATTTCTCGCGGCGCTTGGAATCGGAATTTCTTTCTTCCAAACTCGCTCGGGTACAAGATCCCCTTTTTCTGACAGCAGCGAGGTAGCTCCATCTGAAATGTTGATCGTCCCGGATATCTTTCGGTTGGCATTGAACACGACACTCAAGATGCCATTGTTTCGCTGAAGATGAACCACGCCGGCGAGGTTCGCCCGGGAGATGCCGCCTGTATCACGCACGGGCATCCAGTACTCCATAAAGGATATAGTTTGCCGTGGCTCAAGAAACGCGTAGGTCTCCTGATTTCGCAAGAGACCCGCTTGCAACTCGACATAGGCGCTGTTGTTATCCGATAGCGCCTTTCGCCAGTCGAGCCCATCCGCGTCCACGCCCCAAGACCAAATTTTCTTCGCGGGAACCTCGGTGTATTCGGCAAAATGCGCCGTGCCCGTATTGGAGTGGGGATTCCAGACGCCCATAAAGTCTTCTCGGCTTCCATGAACGAATAGGGATACGGGGCCATCCGTCTGATTGCGTATGAGGCTGAGATCGTTGCCTTGCGCATCAATCGGCCATCGCTGAACTTCAGCAAATCCATGTGCGGCGGCAAAACGCATCGGGTATTGAATCCGGGAGTCGTCCCAAACCTCCACGCCCGCATTGTTCCACCAATAAAAACGATGGCGAACGTCACTACGGTTGCTGAGCGAGGTGCGCTGTTCAAGAACTGTGGAGCCCGGACGCAGAGTTAGTTCCACCGTCCATTCCATCCCATAAACTCGATCGACATTGCCCACGGTGACGGATGCGCTGCCGTCCTGGTGCTGGGCGTACGCGAAGTTGACGGGTGACATGGAGACCCAATTATGCGAAACGGGAAAATTGAATTCGACGCCAAAGGCGGCCCACGCTCCCCGATAACCGATCCGAGCTTTCTTAATGGACGGGTTCGCGTAGAACATGGGCTGCCCGTTGATCTTGTCAACGCAGGTGTAAACATGCCCGCCCAGATCCGGCAGCACGGAACACTTCAGATATTCATTCTCAAGATAGACTGACCGCCACTGGTGTTCTGCAGGCGTGTTGGTTATTTCGTTTCGCAGAGTGTAGGGATAATTGAAGCGGCCGGTCGCGAATTGATCAAAAGGAGGGTTGGGATCCGGCGCTCCCTCCCCATAGGTGGGGAGATTCAGAACACCTTCCCATACGCGTACTTGGCCGTAAATTGGGATTGAGGCTACAAGCGAGGATAGGAAAACGAACGCACAGCGCCCAGCTGTTATCCTGATGAGAGACTTCTGCAGCGACTGCTTCAAGCACATTTGTCCCTCAGTATTTCATTGCTCGTTTACTAGCTCATTCGTGCGGCGCTGCCGTTTTCCTCCAAGAGCACTTTCAAGAAGGAGCATGCAGGGGAAACTTTTCCACTACGCGACTAATAATTCCGTCTTCGGAGGGGGAATCAGGCAAGAGCCCCTCTCCCAAGGAGCGGAAAAAAGCCAGAAGCTGCGCGACGACGACGTGTACCGCCAGGTCATCGTCTTCGCCAACCTCGCTCAATCCCCGGCACTCTATGACTTCATCACCCTCTCTGACCGCGCAGTCCGGGATGTTTTCACCGACGATGACTTTGAACAGTCCGAGTCTCTTGCGATCCAATTCGCGCAACAAATCCAATTCGTACGCGCGAATCACGGGATCGCAAGACAGGTGACACACAATCATGGTGTCATCGTGCACGCAACTCATGGGGCCGTGTCGAAAGCCCAGATACGTTTCGCTAACCGTAGCTATCCGGCCCGCGGTTAATTCCAGCATCTTCAATGCCGCCTCGCGCGAGGCCGCGAAACGCGATCCGCTGCCAAGAAACACTGCGCGCCGGAAATCCGCGGCCGCAATCTTTGCCAGCAGGTCAAATCTCGACTGTAACAGTTCCTTCGCTATTTCGCTCAGCCTCTCGCACAGCGTTCGATATTTGTCCGGCTGTTCGAGCATGCCTATGAACCGCACCGCCAGCAAAAGGTTCGTGAAGCTGCTGGTCATGACGAGACTCTTGTCATGCGTTTCGCTGGGAAGCGTGACGACCCGTACTTGTTTGCTGTCGTGCCAAGCCTTGGCCAGTCTTCCTTGCTCGTTGCAGGTCACCACGACGTGCCGAACTTGGGTTTCCGTGCCCAAAAACAAGTCAACGACCCCGCTGCTCTCCGGGCTGTCGCCCGACCTGGCCACAGAAACAAGCAATCCGGGCCTACCGGGAGGAAGAGCTTTTGCTCCGTACATCAGCAGCGCACCGCCGCTTATCGATTCCGTGGGTATGCCCAGCTCATTCTGCAAGGGGGAGCGCACGCATTCAGCGGCATACTCCGAACTCCCAGAGCCCGTCAGCGCCAGGCTCTGAATACCTTTCAAGTCTCCCCTCAGGCTATCCCGCGAACCGATCATTCGCTCGCAGGTGCGCGGCCATGTCCAAGGCTGCTGGCAGATTTCTCGAAGCGTGTGGAAGTAACCCAGCCGCCTCTGCTCCCCTTCAGGCCGCTCAAACAGCTCCGCTGCCCTCGCTTGCCCTTTCGCCAAGGCGCGTTGCCAGTCAGCCTGTGTCAACAAGTGGGTACTGTCCATACCATCCTACAATTTCTTCTGGCTTCTAAATCTAAACGCTAACGTCCTGGCTGAAGCTGCAGGGTCATAATGTCGAGGGGGCGATCTTCTCCGTCCACCGAGCCATACCAAACACCACCGCCGAAAGTTGTAATGTAGACTTTTTTCGCGTCCTGGGGGTCAGGAATGACGCGGTGTCCCCACTTGAAGTTGAAACCCGGTATGCGCGTCCAAGTCTCACCCCGGTCCGCGGATCTCCAAGCGGAAGACTCAAATCCGGCAGCATAGAGAATGTGTGCGTCGCGAGGATCAATCGTCACGTCATAAATGTGACGGTCGCGATCGAGCACTTGCCTCCAGGTTTTGCCGGCATCCTCCGACAAGTAGATGCCGCCGCCATCGCCGTGTTCCCCTATGTCTCTAGCCCACGCCGCGAGATAAAGACGATTCGGATCGTGAGGATCTACCGCCAAGCCATTCGGACCATTGCTTCCTTGGGGCATTGCTACCGGCGTCCAGGTCTCCCCCCCGTCGGTAGACTTGTAAATCGCGCCGTCGCCCTCGTTCCCGATACTCCCGTCTTCGGAACGCCTCGCTATAAGAACATAGAGCGTGCCCTTGGTGTCTCTCATGATTCTCCAGGCAAAGGGTTCTTTCTGCGTAATGCCTGCATTTTTCAGCGTCCAGTTTTTGCCGCCATCTGTACTTTTGTATACACCGCGCCCGAACGCAGCAACGTAGAGGACGCGCGCATCGGGCGGGCTGGTGGGATCCAGCAAGATGTGCGTAGCCGCGGTTTGCTCCATCCCGGCATTGGATTTTGTCCACGTTCTTCCCCCGTCGTCGCTGCGGCAAACACCGCCACGGTAATCTCGAATCCCTTTTCTTCTCCACATCTTTGGCCGCAGCAGGTCATGCGTCCAACTATTCACGCTCCACACACGACCCTTCACTGCGGGATCAAATTCAATCCAATACGTCGTATTCATCCAATCCTTGGGCACGCCCTGCGTGGAACTCACCCAGGATTCCCCAGCGTCTTCGCTGCGGAAAAGGCCTATGTCCGTGGTGGAGATGAACTGCCGGTTCTGATCAAACGGATCAAAATGGTAGCCGTAGGCGTTCGTGACATCGAGCCCGGTGCTAGTCCAACCACTTTCCCCTGACCTTCGCGAATACACTGCAACCCAGCTTGCGCCGCCATCCGTCGTGCGCATTGTCCTTCCCAAGTCAGTCCCGTAACTGATACTGGCGTCCTGGTCTGCCACCGTCAGTGCGAGTGGGTTCTCTCCCCAATCCGGTCCAAATCGCGCGGTGATCCATGCATCGTGAATGTTGGGCGCGGATTTAGCAGTGGGATTGCGGTCTTCCTTCCAAACCAATTGCCAGGTTCTCCCTCCATCCATCGTTTTGGCGACTCCCAACCATTTGATTCCATCTTCTTCCAAACCATTGTAGGAAACATAGGCCGTGTCGGGGTTATGGAAGCTCGTTGCGATCGCTCGCATCTTTCCATTCCCTGGCCCCAAGACTGCCTTTCGCCAGGTTGTCCCTTCGTTGTCGGATACATACGCTGATTCGTCTCCAACCACGTAAATCACAGGTTTGCCATTCCTCGTGAATCCTGCGGAGATATCCATGAAGGCCTTTGCGGGGGGCGCGGGAATCTTTTGCATTCCCAACGAGGTTTTCTCCTCAATGGAATGCGAACCGGCGAGGAGAAGCATTCGCGCTTCAGGCGGTGAACTCGGATTAACCCAAACTCTGTTGGTCAGTTCCGGCAAATCAGCTTCTTTTGTCCAGTTTTGGCCAGCGTCTCGGGAAACGAAAAGAGCAGAGGTCCTTTTTTTTCTGTCGCCTGCGGCCACATAAAAGATCTTTGAATTAGCAGGATCGATGGCCATCGCTGTGATGCTGCCCAGCTGATTGGGCTCAGCGATTAGTTCTTCGTCGGAGTGGTCGGAGCTCATTTTGATGCTCTTTATGGAAGATTGCCTGGGATAAACCAGATTCCAGGTCTCACCGTGGTCCTCGCTCCGCCACAAGCCATTGGACTGCGCGTAAATCACGTTCTTGTCCAGCGGATCAAAAACAAAAAACTGCACAACACCTCGCAGATTGAACATGCGCCAGGACTTGCCGCCATCGTGAGTGATGTAAGCTCCGGTCATGTCGCAACCGACCAAAACGGTATTTGCGTCGTGAGGGCTGACCGTGGGGTGGAACATGGCCCCGCCACCGCCTGGTCCAATAACTCGGAAATTCCCAGGACGGTGGTTTTCGCCAGTTGCTAGAAGTAGGGCCGCCAACAGAAATCGAGGAAAAAAAATCGTCATTTCTTTCCTTTGCTTTTACCTACCATTTGTTTCGCTTTCTTTCTTGGCAAAATCTACTTGCTTTGTCAATCTCTTTGTCCGGGTCAAAAATCCACATCCTCACATTTTGACTTGCAAGAGCCGAGCGGCATTCTCGTAGTAAACCTTCTTAAGGATCTCGTCCGGCAATCCGAGACCGTAAGTCCGCCAGCGTCCCTGGGGTGGCACGCGGGCAGGCGCGTAATCGAAGTATTCGTCTTCTGTTTCCAGAAAGCGGTAATAGATTTCATACAATCGGTCGGTGAAGATTTGTTGTGGCGTGTCGGTCCCGTTGGGAACCGCATCCGTGCCGAAAAGTATTCGATCTTGATATTTGTCAAAAAACTTCCTGGCCATACGCGGCTGTCGGCCAAGCTCTCCAATTCGTGCGCCGACGTAGGGAAGATTTTCGGCGTCATTACCCACATGGAGCACAATGAATTGCGTCTTAGGGTGGCGAGCCAAGACGCGATTGCGCGCCTCGAGCAGCTCAGCATTGCTAGGAAAATCGCCGCCGTGAAAAGACCAATCCGGATGATTATTCAATTCCTCGAAGCGCTCATTGAAACGATCGATGGGCAGGAAGAACGCTTCGGGATCCGAAACGTGAATCGCGACGGGGATACTGAGCGACCCGCACGCTTCCCACATGACATCGAACCGTTTGTCGTCCACTTTCACGAGTGGCCCGGTCGAGACTTTCTCGCGTAAATAGAGTCCCAGTGTTTTAAGCACCTTCAATCCGCGTGCTCCCATTCCATGGGCGCGAACAATCTCATCCGCCTGAAATTGGCTGTATCCCGGTTGATTGGAGCGCTCCCACCAGGGCTCCGTGAAGGTCAAAAAGCGGTCTGGATAAGGTGTCTGAAATTTTCGAATGGTTTCATCCAGCCCTTTACCAACTCCACCGGTGAGGTTGACCATGATGCGGATGTTCTTCCGATCCATGAGGGGAAGCACCGCCTCGACCGGCGCGGCATATTGCATCTCCTCGCCTATGCCAACTCCGTGCGCATCTTTGGCGACCGTAGAGAGGTGCGTATGGACATCAATCAGTGGATAGCGTGACCGCTCCACCTTCGTCTCAGGAACGTGGAGCATGCTACGCGGTTCAAAGTCTGCAAGTTGGAGCGGCTTGCCTGGGCTTGGTTCGGCGGCCGCCGCAATTATGCCGCCGCTGCGGATTCCGCTCGCGGCCAGAAGGACTCCCGCACTTTCCATCAGCCGCCGCCTGCCTATTGTGCCCATCAGTCCTCCTAATCAAAATCGTTCCCGCTGCGTCCTCTTCTCTAGCTGAGTTCTTCTATCTCGTTTACTTTCGGTTGTCAAAGTGCGATAAAACGCCAGGTTCAGTTTCGCTAGACACGAATGGCGTGCCTCATCAGGATGCGCCCTCGACGGACATGCCGGGAACGGACTGATGTTTGCTTCCACAACACGATTTTGGCCCGCCGCTGTGGGAATGGCGGCGTTCACGATTCTCGCCATTCTTGCGGCTTGCCCAGTTGCGAGTGTGCCGGAGCAAACCTATTCCAGCAGCGTCGAACTTGAAGCAAGACGCTCCTCCGCGGAACTCGTGCCGGATGGCGATCTCACAAAGCCTTCTTGGAAACATGCCAAATGGGTGGAATTTGACAACGATGCCTCAGGCAAGGTGCATTATCCTGAAGCCGCAACCCGTGTGGCGTCTCTTTGGACAGAAACACATATCTACTTCGCGTTCTCGAGCCGCTACGATTCGCTGAACATCTATCAAGGTGAAGACCCGAAAACGGAACGATGGCAGCTTTGGGATCGTGACGTCGTTGAAGTCTTTCTGAACCCTCAACCGGAACGAGTGAATCATTACTTTGAGTTTGAGCTAGCCCCGAATAATCAGTGGATTGACCTGGAAATCGACAAGACCAAGGATCCCTTCAACGATGCGTCTTGGAATTCCGGTTTTGACCATGCAACTCGGATCGATGCCGAGCATAACATCTGGACTGCCGAGATGCGCATACCGCTTCGGTCCATGAACGTGAAAGGAATTCACCCCGGCGCGCAATGGCGTGTCAATTTATTCCGGGCTGCAGGAAAAGGCTCCGACGATCACCGCAAGTTTCTGGCCTGGAGCATCATTCCCGAAGGGAAAACATTTCATGTGCCGACGCGGTTTGGAATCTTGAAGCTTGTGAATTCAGCGCGCAGGGCAGTTGCAAAAGCGTTGTAGCCATGACGCTCTTTCTTAATGGATGTATGCCCCCGACGGCAACAGATATTGGATCGGCCAGCTCTCGCGCTTTTGCTCGACGATTTCAGACCATTTCAAGGTTTTCCTGTTTGGCTCCGGCAGGAGTTTTATGCCAGATAACGTCTCGGGGACAGCGCTTGCGAGGGTGTAAGCGTCTCCAGAAGCGGTAACAGCGACTACATTCGCGTGGAGTTTCTGGGTAGCAAATCGTCGGGCGATTTCCGCATCCTCGATCATCTGCAGAAAATACGGCCTCCCGGTTAGGAGCGAGTTGTATACGTAATTCGCCAGCACCCCGGAAACGGAATTGACATAGGCGTGGTCGAAGTCCAGCCGGCCCAGTAGCGGATCATCCGGGGAAACCGCCGTGTAGGCCATTCGCGTCTCGCCGAGCCCGCGAAAATCAAACGAGACAATTTCGTAGCCCTGGTTTAGATATCTTTCGATCTCCAGCCAGTCCTCCGCCGTTGCTTTGCCATTTTCCTGGAACCACATCAAAACAGTCCGGGGGGCGGCGCTGGATTTGTGAATATGGAGAAGAGGCATTTCGAGCTGCCCGCTGTGATGCAAGATATAACGGTCAATCGATGCCTCTCCCGCTTTTGAGCTGCCCACTGCTTCCCACGTGATTTGGCTCGGTTGGGACGGAACGTTCCGGTATTCACTTACAGTCCAATTCCGGATGCCACTGTATTTCTCCCCATAATACTCACCGGAGAGTGTTCTCGTGTTTCCAGTCTTGTGTTCGTCGTAATATTCTCGGATCACGTCCATCAATGATCTTGCATCGCTGTAATCGAGCAGAACCTGCCCCGTTCGACTGCACCGCAGGGTTTCCCCGTCCAGTTCCTTCACGGGAGGAAGGCCCTCTCGCCGCGGCATCTGATTAAAATGGTCGAGAAAGTCCAGCGCGGCTTGCTGATTCTCGATGGAGTACTGATGCGCGTGATAACCTTCCACAAGCGCGATGCGATCCCCATGTCCGAATCGCGTGTACAGTTTTCGTACTTCCCTAAAGGTCTTGCGTGTCCCTTCAATGGGGAAAAAATCGAGCACGGCAGCCGCCACCATTACCGACCGGGGATACATCAGCAACAGCAGCCCCGGATGATCCACTCCGTTGGAAATCATGCCGAACAAATCCTGCTCGGGGTCGCTGTCCGGATCGACAAAAATGCGGTTAGACATCCGCATGGGCAGCGCCGTGATGTAGCACGACGGCACGATGATTTTAATGCGGCGATCGAGCGCCGCGATGAGGGCGGTTTGCGTTCCGCCGCCGCTTGTGCCGGTAATGCTGATTCGCTCGCCGTCGACTTCCGGGCGCGTCAGGAGGTAATCAACGGCGCGAATGCCGTCCCATACTTCCCATCGAGCAAGACTTGCTCCCGCCAAATAAGCCAGGTTTCCCATCACCGCGTGTTCGGCGCAGATCAAGTTGTAGCGGCTCTTTTGCGCTTTCGGATCCCAGAACTGACTGCGCTCGCCCTGTCCCACGGGATCCCAGGAAATCACCACGTAACCGCGTCCTGCCAATCTTTGGCTCAGGGCCTGATAGTGATATTTCCCATCAGCCGCATGCCCTGCAGGCACAAGCACCGCCGGATGCTTGCTCGTGTGGTCATTCGGAATGTAAACGAGCGCGGCGACGTGGATGCCCGGCAAACTCTGGAAAACGAGTTTCTCGATAACAAATCCATCCATTTGAATCTTGCCGGTGATCACCGGGTGCAGGTCTGTCTTCACGGCTGGCAGGCCGCCGATCATTTGCAGCAGCTTTTGTCGCAACTCATTTTGCATCTTCAGAAGGCCGGCTTCGTCGCGGATTGCTTCCCACGCTTTTTGACGAGCCTCGTCTTCCTTCCACGCTTGCTCCGCCTGATATCGCAGGTACGGCGTCACACGCGGACCCGGTGGCAAAGCCTCCTTTAGCACTCGGAAAGCCAGCGGCGGAGGAGGATCAGTTCCCGCCAGAGAGCAAAACGCACTCGCTCCTGCCAGCAGCACACCGATGCACGCCCGGTTCACTTGGCTTTCACCGTGAGCGAACCCATCGCATACCATCCGTCCGCTTGACGTCCCTCGACCGCGAGGCGAATTGCGGGTTGGCCGGTCCTAGGATCCAGAATGCCGATGCGAACGTCGTAGTTGCCTCCCGGCAGATTTTCCGGCACATACACCGTGCCGTCGAAGACGGCGTCACCGGGAAGCCATTTGCGAATGTCCACGGGAACTGGAATCACCGCCACCGTTTGAGATGACCGCAATTGCATAGCGAGCGTGAATTCATTGTAGATCGGCGCGACTCCCTCGTTTAGCCACCACATATGAACCGGCATCATGGTTCCGGGATTAACGACAGGCGAATATTCCAGCCGGCGCAGATTGAATCGATACCCGATCTTTTTCTGAAAAGTGTCGAACTGGTTTTTCCACTCGCTCGGTAGCGGCGCGGATTTGATGTTCACGGTGCTCACGTGCCAGCGCAGTGCTTGCTCGAGAATGTAGTTCAGGTCGTAGCCTCTTTCCTTCCAACCGGCGACCGTGTAGCAAGTTTCCAGCGACACTGGCTTGCGCTGCCAAACGTCTTGAATTCCCGCGCGCACCACTTGCTGCGGGTAGATCTCCAGCATTTCCGCGAAGAAATAGGGATTCGTGGAACTTGTTCGCATGTCCCCGAGGCAATCCAGCCTCCATCCTGCGCCGTTTTCCGTCCCGTAGGTGAGGGCTTGTTGCTCGTCAAAGTTCATTAGCAACAGAGTGCGCGGAAACGCTTCGAGCCAGATGTCAATCAATGCCTTTTGATACCGGAATGCGGGCATATAAGGGCTCCAACCTTCTCCCCAGTAGCCCACGGAGGAAATGTCCACGCTGTCGAGATAGGGGTTGCCGTCGTATCGCTTTCCGGCCTCCGCCACAAGCTCGCCCCAATACTTGAGATACAGGGGATCGCTGAAATCCGGCTGCCATATTTGGCCATCCTTGTCCGTGGGTTTGTTGGCGCGCCGTGCTCCGGAGTTCCGATACCACTCCGGGAGAGGATCCTGGTTGGAGTACGGCATCAGACGAATCGCAAGAGTTTGTCCATGCGCGCGCGCCTCTTCCAACGCCAGATCCACAATCTCCCAATGAAACTTGCCGGGCTCGGGCTCGAGAACATTCCAATACCAGCGGCAATAGGACATGGACGTGTCAGGGAAGTCCGGCTTCGTCGGCGCTGGCGGCAGTTTCGTCACCGGACCTACTTCGGACCACTTCAAGGGCGGATTTGGTTCCTGTCCATTGAATCTTTGAAACGTAGTTATGCCCATTCCGGGATTTACGAGCACATCATTGATTGCTTTAGGGCGAACCACGACGACATTCGTTTGGGCGTTTAGTTGAATCGCCGTTATGAGCAGCAAAAGAGTACAAAGAAAACAAATGCCGGCAATCCTGATGAACCGTGCGCCGGCATCTCCGCGGCATTTAATGGGAATCCATGAATGAAGCATCCTGAACTCTCTCTGTTCAACGGGTGCAAGAGCCGCTTTGTTGCACCTCATCGTCTTTCTACACGACGAGCTAAATTGCTCTATTTGTCCGGAAGAGCAAACGCCGCAAGGGTATCAGATACTTTGCCCCGGAAATATCCACCGCCTCCCACAGCGATCACTACAAATTGCTTGCTCGTTTTCTTACCGATATAAGTCATCGGAGTGGCGTACGCGCTGGCCTCCACGTCAGTGACCCACAGTTGCTCTCCGGTTTTCGCATCGAACGCTCGAAAACGGCTATCTGTCGTTGCTCCGATAAATACCAACCCGCCGGCAGTCACAATCGAGCCGCCGAGATTGGGTGTGCCTGTCGTTTCCTTCAATTCGTCCATGCTTCCAAGCGGCACTTTCCAGACGATTTCTCCTTTGGTCACATCCACTGCATTCAGCGTTCCCCAAGGCGGCTTCTGGCACGGCCATTGCTTTTCGTCCCAAAAACGCGCGTACTCCCCGTCTTTGGAGCCTCGCCGATATCGCTCTGGGGCGTCATCTGCTTGTGGTTGCATTGCACCGACCGCTCCGAGTTCGTTTGCGTTCACGAACAGAGAACCGGAAGCCCTATCAAAAGAAGCTCCCGACCAGTTTCCTCCTCCCAGCGTCCCGGGCATCACTAATGTCAGCTCGGTGCCGTAAGGCGTGTACATCCCGTGGTTCTTAAGCGAACGAGCCAGCTCCTCGCAGTACTGGTGAGACTCCTTTGTAACTTCGCTGATGTCAGCCTGGCTGAATCTCTGTCGCACCAGAGGCGGCGGTTTGAGCGGAAATGGCTGCGTCGCCCAGGCAGCCTCGCCCGGCACATTGCTTTCGGGAACGCGGCGCTCCTCTACGGGAAACAGCGGTTTCCCGGTAAGGCGGTCGAGAATAAACACAAATCCCATCTTGGTCACTTGCGCGACCGCCGGAATTTCCCGACCACCCCGCCGCACCGTAATCAGCACAGGCTGAGCAGGCATGTCGTAATCCCAAATATCGTGGTGCACCATCTGGTAGTACCAGACCAATTTACCCGTGGCAGCATCCAGGGCGACCAAAGAATTGCTGAACAGGTCCGTGCCTTGGCGATCTGCTCCGTAGAAATCGTAGGAAGCTGACCCGATGGGGAGAAAAACCAAGCCGTGATCCGAATCCACACTCATGATCGACCAGACGTTTGCTCCGGTGCGATCCTTCCACGCATTTTCCTGCCAGGTCTCGTGCCCCAATTCTCCCGCTTGCGGAATCGTGTGAAATGTCCAAACAAGCTTCCCGGAACGAACATCAAAGGCGCGCACGACACCGCTGGGGCCCTTGGAGGGATACTCGGGAACAGCAGCTCCGGTGATTACTAGGTCTTGATAGACCGCTGGAGGCGACGTTACTGAATATTCCGCGCCGGCGTAAGCGTCCGCAGCTCCGGTGCGCAGATTAATCATCCCTCCCTCTCCAAAATCGCGGCATGGTTTTCCCGTCTTTGCTTCCAGAGCAATCAATCGCCCGTCGAAGGTGCCAAACAAGATTCTTCGGTCATCTCCATTCCTGTTCTGCCAGTACGCGACACCGCGATGCTGGAAGAACTGGCGTTGTCCGGGATGTCCAGCCTGAGGATCATACTGCCAAATGTCTTGTCCGCTTTCCGCATCGAGCGCTATCACGCGGTTTGAAGGAGTGGAGAAGTACAACACGCCATCCACGACGAGAGGAGTGGATTCAAAGGGCGCAACGTGATGCCGGTCCGTCTCATTGCCGCCGCGGTCCATCTCTCCCATGTGATAGGTCCACGCTCTTTTCAATTTGCCGACGTTGCTTCGGTTAATCTGTAGGAGCGCAGAGAACCGCGTGCCGCCAGCATCGCCTCCGTAGAATCGCCATTCTTGCGGAAAGACTCCGGGTGACAGTAGCAGTAGGAAAACCAGCTGGCCGGCCATGCTTGCCATGATCGACGTCATGATTCTCGAGCTGTGGCAAATTCGCTCTCTGTGCGCAGACCGTCGGCCGTCTTTCAACGTATCGAGATTCATTTCCATAGATCCGTCCGGCATCGAACCTTCGCCATAGCCCCTGCTAGTTCTATTACGATACAAATCCATCGGTTTACAAGTCCGTTGTAGTGGCTCCATTTTGAAGGGCAAGAGTTTCACACCCTGGATCCGTAAGATTGGTGTCGGGTGCTTGGTCTCTCTGATTGGGGCTCTGTTTTAACGTGCCGACGACGAATCGATCATATGCGTGGTTGACGCGAAGTGCGATCCACCATCTACTAGCGGGTTAGGACGAGTGCTTTTGACAAACTGCCTCGTTCTGTGTCCCTTGCTCCGTGGTCATGTCGTTTGCCGCGAGGTTGTTAGGCCTATGACCCAATCGAATAGGCCAGAGTCGATTCCATCTTCCATCATTTTCCAATTAGTAGAACCTCCGTTGCGACTGTCTGCGCGAGGCCGCGTGGACCTCCGCAGCGAGGCGGACTGTCTTTTGCCTTCCTGCGGTTGCACCTTTAGGTGCTCAGAGCGTCGAAGCAAGTAAACCAAAAAATAAGCCTTTTCCTAGTTCCTGAGACAATGTCTCCACAGAAGAGCAGGCCAGCACGAAAAACTCCAAATTTGGAATCACAAAAACGCTTGGAATCTGGGCCTTGTTGGCTCCACCGAACGGAAAAACAGCAAGCCTGATTCCAAAAAACGACCCGAAGTTCGTCAGGTTATGGCTTGTTCGCGGGCTGCGGCTGGGTGCCGGGCTTGTCTTCCTTCAAGGGCACCAAGATTCTCGGCATGAAAAATTCCAGGAACTGATCCGAACTCGAGCGCAAGCAAACCTGCACGTTCGGCGGGCCAGCCTCCACACGGGTATATCCCTGGTCATCGACGCGCAGTCTCATCGGCTCTGTGGGGCACAACTCCGGATGCATTGCATAGGCCACCGCAACGGCGTCGAACAACGTAGGAGTTTGCGCGGCGCCGCGCGACCATTCCGTGTAAAGCACAAGCAGCGCATCCGTCAAAACTGTTCCGGCTTTGAAAATCTCCCCCCGTTCGAGTTCCTGCAGTTTGATCTGCGTGGAATCGAGCGGCATGACATATAGCGGAACGCCGGACGTGAAAACTTTC
>WNFG01000860.1_pt1 | contig 27016 bp, 25 predicted proteins | sample 5400431 | NCBI WGS metagenome assembly WNFG01 (sample SAMN13153346, study PRJNA577476) | soil metagenome | isolation source: 120 cm saprolite under Douglas fir tree site 2 hole 3 replicate 2 | place: USA:California | collected 2015-04-18 | reverse complement strand
CGGGTGCGCCCCTCGCGGGAGAAGATCGCGAGGGTCACGTTGTCCTGGACCGAGAGCTGGTCGAAGAGGTTCACGAGCTGGAAGCTGCGCGCGATGCCGAGCCCGATCTTGTGATGGATCGAGGCCCGCGTGATATCGGTCCCCTGGAAGTCGACCCGACCCGAGTCGGGCGCGATCAGCCCGCTGACCAGGTTGATGAGCGTGGTCTTGCCCGCGCCGTTGGAGCCGATGAGGGCGAGCACCTCGCCCGCCGCCACCGTGAAGTCCACGTGGTCCACCGCGCGGGTGGTCCCGAAGGACTTGGTGAGCTGGGTGGTCTTGAGGAGATCCACGATCAGACCGCCCGCACCGGCCGCGGGAGAAGGCGCCGGACCGTGCCCACGATGCCCGCGGGCAGGGCCAGCACCAGCACCACCAGCACGATGCCCAGGACCATCTGCCAGTACACGGTGTGACCGACCGCGTAGGTCTCGAGGTAGTTGAAGATGATCGCGCCGACGATGGGGCCGAAGAAGGTCTGGAAGCCGCCCAGCACCGTGAAGAAGACCATCTTGCCCGAGAAGGTCCAGTGGAGGATGTCGGGAGTGGTGAGGCCGTTGAGCGGCACCCAGAGCGCCCCGGCCAGCCCGGTGAACATGCCCGAGATCAGGAAGGCCACCCAGCGATAGTGCCAGACCTGCACCCCGACGAACTCGGCCCGCGTCTCGTTGTCCCGGATGGCCTGGAGCGCCCGGCCGAACGGGGAGTGCACGATCACCCACATGATCGCCACCGCGACCACGAAGATCGCGAGCACGTAGAAGTAGTACCGGTGGGAGAGGAACTCGAACTTGTCGTTGCCCGCCCGCACGAGCCCACCCAGCAGAGTGGGGGTCGGCACCCGGAGCCCGTCGCTGCCCCCGGTGACCCAGAAGAACTTGAACGCGAGGCTCCAGAGGACCTGCGACAGCGCCATCGTGAGGATGCCGAAGAAGATCTTGGTGTAGCGCACGCAGAGCAGCCCGAAGATCGCCGCCACCGCGCCGGAGGCCAGGATGCCGCCCAGAAGAAAGGCCTCCATGGACTCGAGCTTCAGGTACTTGACGATGAAGGCCACCGCGTAGGCCCCCACGCCGAAGTAGGCGGAGTGGCCGAACGACAGGAGGCCGGTGTAGCCCAGCAGGAGGTTGAAGCCGAGCGCGGCGATGGCGAGCACGAGCCCGTAGGAGAGCAGCACCGTCTGGTAGGGCGGCACCACGAACGGCAGCACGATCAGCGCGGCCACGACCGGCACCGACCAGGCGAGCACCCGGCGCGGCGGCGCGGCCGGGCTCACGCGCGCCCCAGGATCCCGGCCGGCCGGATGAGGAGGACGACCGCCGCCATCAGGTAGAGCACGGCCAGCTCGATCTCGGGAAAGAACGTGATCCCCGCCTCGCGCACGAGCCCGACCATGACGGCCCCGATCAGCGCGCCCTCGAGGCTGCCGAGTCCCCCGATGACCACCACCACGAAGGCCAGGATCAGCGCGTCGACTCCCATGCCCAGCACCGCGCCCTGCTGGGGCACGATCACCGAGCCGCCCAGGCCCGCCATGAAGCAGCCGAGGGTGAAGGCCTGCACGTACGCAGCACCACCCCGAAGTGGGTGCGGTACACGAAGGCCCACAGCCCCGCCGCCGCGACGGCCCCGATGACGACCACCGCCAGGTTGTAGGTCGGGTAGATCGACTCGCCGATGGTGAGGCTGCCGAGTGCCTCGTAGAGCGCGCTGGCCTGGAGCGGGTACGGTCCCCACAGCAGGCGCATGACGTCCTCCAGGATCAGGAGGAGGCCGAAGGTGATGAGCAGCTGGTACTCCTCCGCCCGGCGGTAGAGGGGGCGGAGCAGCGTCGGCTCCAGCACCGCGCCCAGCAGCGCGGCGGCCACCGCGCCCACCGGCAGCAGCGCGTACATCCAGAGGCTCGCCTCGGTGGCGGTGCCGAGCGCGCGACCCACCGCCCACGCGGTCACGTAGGCGCCGAACGCGTAGAGGTTGCCGTGCGCCAGGTTCACGATGCGCATGACCCCGTAGATCAGGCTCAACCCGCCCGCGATCAGGAACATCACCGACGCGTAGAGGAGCGCGTTGAGGAGATGAACTACGAGAGTCGCAAGATCCATGGGCGGATAAGATGCCTCAACTCAGGGGGAGCCTTCAACCCGGAACTGCGCGGTCGCGACCTCCGGGGCCATGTAGTTGTCGCCCAGGACGAGCGCCACCAGGGCGGTGTACGCCCCCGGCCGGAGCCGCCCCTTCAGGTCGACCACCACCCGGTGGGCCTGCACGTCGCGGGAGATACCGGCGGCGGCGACGCGGCCGTCGGCGGCCACGATCACGAAGCGACAGGCCGGCACGTCGACCTTGTCCTCGTCGGCTCCCGACCCGAGCGGCTCCCGCACGAGCCGGTACTGCCGGAGGAACTTCTCGAGCCGCTCGATCTCGGGGAAGATCTCGAGCCGGTCGCCGCGCGTGGCGATGCGCGCGACGTAGGCGCGCCGGGGGACCGCGAAGCGGTCGTAGGTGCCGACCCCGAGCGGGTTGGTCATGTCGCGGAAGACCTGGAGCACCACCGCGGCGTCGCTCCACTTCTCGAGCTGGTAGGCCCCGCTCGTCACCAGGTAGTGCCCGCGCCGCTGGGCGAACTGCCGGAGCGCGGCCCACCGCGTCTGCGCCTCGTCGGCGGCCACCAGGCGGCGCAGCGCTTCCGGCACGTGGTTCTCACGCCCGAGGCCGTCCAGGATGGAGCCGAGCGCCTCCCGCGTCTTCGCGTCGCGCGCGAGGTCCAGCCAGCGCACCCCGCGCCGACGGGCCTCGCCCGCGGAGAAGGCGCCCACCCCGCGCTTGACCGCCTCCTCCATCAGCACCGTCACGTGCCACGGCACCGAGCTCCACGGCGGAGCCAGCGCGGCCAGCACCTCGGGATCGGGGGAGGCCGCGTTCAGGTAGACCTCGACCACCGGCACCACGTAGGTGAAGGTGATGTCGGCATAGCGCCGCACCTCGCTGTCGACCTTCACCACTCGGAAGCCGGCGAGCGCCTGGCGCGCGGTCTGGGTGGCCGCGTCGACGGCCGGGTCGTACTCTACGCCGGGCTGGGCGCGACGCGTGCCCCAGCGCGCCGCGAAGACGTACGGGTAGACCCCGTCCGCGGGGCTCACCCGCGTGTTGTCGTGCGCGGCCGAGCCCCAGAGCCGGTAGACCACCTTGGCCTTCGCGGTCTTGCCTCGGCCCACTTCGCGGAGGAGACCGGTGCCGGGCTCCGGGAGCAGCGCGTCCTCGGGGATCTCCACGCCCGCGGCGCCGCCCACCACCACCGAGGCCGGCACCGCGCGATGCGGGACCGGGCCCGCGCCGTAGGGCCCGGGCAGGAACGCGGGGTCGCCGAGCGCGGCCCAGAGCAGGCGCCCGGCCGGATCGGTGAAGCCCGCGACCGGGTTCCACGCGGCGGTGGGCCGGGTGGCCACGCCCACCCGCATCCAGCCGTTCCACGGGAAGTCCTTGAGCTTGGCGGTGCGCACGAAGATGTCGGAGTCGAAGCCGGCCTGCGAGTCCCACGCGATGTTCTCGATGCCCTGGGAGAACTCGGCGTTGAACGGCTCGCGCCGCACCGAGTAGCCGAGGACCACCCGCTCGCATCCCGCGCCCAGGCGACCGACCAGCCGCCGTGCGAGGTCGGCCCGCTCCGCGGGACCCTCGTAGGCGCCGGTGACGAGCCGCTGGAAGAGCTGATCGGCCGCCTGGCGGGCCGCCGGATCCGTCATCATGGAGGCCTGGAGCAGGTAGGCGTGGAACCACCCCTCCTTGAGCCAGGGCGGGCTGAACGAGCCGCCCGCGGCGACCAGGTACGGGGCGAGCAGGCCCTGGAGGTCGATCTCCTCGACGACCATCGCGTCGCCCTTGCCCGCCGGCCCGCCCTTCGACGCGGGAAGGAGGCGCTCGACGAGGGGACCGCGGGCGACCGGACGTGGAGGGCCCGCAGCCGCGCCCTCCACCGCCCGGCGCGAGGCCTCCACCAGGTCGAAGTGCTCGAGGTAATCGCCGTGGTACGGGGTGACCGGATACGGATGTGCGACGAACCCCGCGACGCGGGCCGCGCCGACCGCCCGCGCGACGGCAAGCGCGCCCGCGCAGCGCGCCGCGGTCCGGTCCGCGCCCGCCGTCGCGGCCCCGGGCGTCGCGACGACGTAGCCCGCGAGCGACTCCACCGCGCTCACGTTGGCCGGAAGCCGGCCTCCCCCGAAGGGATCGGCCCCCACGTACGCGTGGAGCGTGCTGTGACGGAGGAGGGGCACCGCCGCGGCCGGGGTCAGGGTCTCGAGCCGGATCTCCTGCGGATAGTAGCCGGGGTAGAACGGCAGCTCGTGGCCGGCGCGGGCCGGAGCGGCGGGGATCGCGAGGGCGATGAGGACCGAGGCGAGAGTCGCGAAGGATCGCACCGGAGCCCCCGACCCTCTCCCCCGCGCGGGGGAGAGGGCCTCTTCGATCTCCCTCTTCCCGCGGGGGAGAGGGCCGGGGTGAGGAGGTGGGCTGACTGCCCGCCTCAGGCCTTCATCTGCGGCCAGGTCTTGTCGATCCAGGTGTACGTCGAGGTCGGCTCCCCCTTCGGCCAGCCGGGAGGCGCCGTGATGTTGCGGATCGGGATCGTGATGATGCGGGTCGGGTCCAGGATCTGGAACGGATAGTCGGGCGAGTTGATGCTGAACCCGGTCATCGCGTCCTTGTAGCCCTGGTGGGTGTCCGGGCGGATGTAGACGTAGCCGGCGGGGCCGGGATGCATCAGGCCCTCGAGCTGGCTGATGATCGCGTCGTCTTCCGGCCAGCCGCCCGCCAGGCGGTTGGCCTTCTCGACCGCGGTCTTCAGCATGTAGAGGGTGGAGTAGGCGCCCTCGGACTGGAAGTTCGGGTACTCCTTCCACCGGTCGTAGTATTTCTTCACGAACTCGGTGTTGAGCGGCCAGCGATTGTTCGGCGGGTAGTTGAAGTAGTAGTTGGAGTGGACGCCGGCGATCGCGCCTTCCGGATGATCCTTGCCGATGGCGTGCGGGGCCACCCCGAAGGCGATCGTGGACGCGAACTTCATCTTCTTGAACATGTCGTAGCGCAGCGCCTGCTTGTAGAGCGCCACGTAGTCGCCGCCCCACACCGACGACACCAGCAGATCCGGCTTGGACGAGATGGCCTTCGTGATGTGCGAGGTGAAGTCGGTGGTCCCGAGCTTCGGCCAGCCCTCCGAGACGGTCTGGGCGCCCGGCACCATCTTCTTCATCACGATGTTGAAGTGGTCGAAGGCGTTGCGCCCGTACGAGTAGTCGGGATGGATGTGGGCGATCCGCTTGATCTGCTTGCCCCACGTCATCACGGCGGCCAGCCCGCAGGTGACCCCGTCCGCCGACTGGATGTTCGTGATGCGGAAGATGTAGTGGGGATTCGGCACCGCCTTGTCGAACAGGAAGTCGGTGCAGCCGTCCACGAAGATCGTGAGGAGCTTCAGCTCCTCGGCCACCGGACCGAGCGCGGGGGTGTTGCCGCTCGAGATGACGCCGGTGAAGAGGTCGACCTTCTCGGAGAGCTTGAGCCGCCGCATCTCCTTCACGTTGGCGTCGGTGCCCGCGTTCTCGTCGGCCTTGAGGGTCTCGATCTTGCGCTTGCCGAGCAGGCCGCCCTGGGCGTTGATCTCCTCGGCGGCCAGCGTGTGCCCCTTGAACGACGGCTCGCCCAGGACCGCCGCGGGTCCGGTGAAGAACGTCATGTGGGCGATCTTGTACGGCGTGTCCGGCACGGTGCCCTTGGGCTGTCCGTACGCCGGGCTGACCAGGGGCACGGCGGCCAGGGGCACTCCGGCGGCGGCGGCCGCGCCGGCGGCGGCGGTGCCGACCGTCACGCCCAGACGGGCCAGGAAGTCGCGGCGGGAGACTTCTTGAGTCATGTGTGGGCCCTCCTCGTTGGGGGTCTGCTCGAACCACGCTGCAGCGCGGGGGTCATGCAGCGCCATACTGCCCCACCAACCCGCGCGAGCGCAAGAAGTTCCCCGGACTTCCGTGCTGCCTCTATAATCGGCTCCGGGGGACCATGCACGGGCTCAGGCGCGTCCTCGCGGGTCTCGGCCGGGCGCTCCACGCGCGGCGCAGCACCTTCGTGGGCGTGGCCACCACCGTGTTCGCCCTCGACATCCTCGTTCCCCCGCTGGTCCTCTCGCTCGCCCGCGCGCGGGTCGACTACTTCACCTTCAATCCGTGGCTGCCGAGCCTGCCCGGCTACCTGCGGGCCGGCCCCGGATCGCTGGGGGAGCGGCTCGATCGGGCCTTCAACCTGGCGCTCTTCTGGTTCTCGGCGGATGGGGTCTTCGGCGTCGACTGGGGCTTCGCGGTGACCGCGGCCGACCTGGCCCGGTTCGGGGTGATGGCGATCCTGGTCGGCGCCTACTTCGCGCTGTGGCGCGACCGGCGCGATCGGGCCGGGAGCGCCGGCCGGGGGCTCCAGGTGGCCCGGCAGGGCGGCCTGCTGGGCGCGGCCGGCAGCGTGCTCGGCCTCGCCAGCGGAGGCTGCACCGTGATGGGGTGCGGGGCGCCGATGATCCCGGTGGTAGGCCTCGCCTTCGTCGGCCTCACGAGCACCACGCTGGCCTGGCTCGCCCACGCCTCGACCATCGCCACCGCCGCGGTGATCGCGGGGATGACGCTCGGGATCCTCTACCTGGCCTGGCGGGCCGGGGCTAGCGCCCCTTGAACTGGGGCTCCCGCTTCTCGACGAAGGCGCGCGCGGCCTCGCGGTGGTCCTCGGTCATCCCGGTCCGCGTGTGGTGCCACGCTTCCAGATCGAGCATCTCCTCGAGCGAGGCGCTCTCCGCCGCGTTCATGTTCCGCTTCATGTAGCGGAGGGCGACACGCGGCCCACGCGCCAGGCGGGACGCCAGAGCCATCGTCTCCTCCTCGAGCCGCGCGTCGGGGACGACGCGGTTGAGGAGCCCCAGGGCGAGGGCCTGCTGGGCGTCCAGCAGGTCGGCGGTGAAGTAGAGCTCGCGGGCCTTGGCCGTCCCCACCAGCTGGGTCAGGTAGTAGCTGCCGCCGAAGTCGCCGGAGTAGCCGACGCGGGCGAAGGCGGTGCCGAGCCGCGCGGTGTCGGAGGCGACGCGCATGTCGCAGGCCATCGCGAGGGAGAGCCCGGCCCCCGCCGCCGGCCCGCGCACCATCGCGATCGTGGGCTTGGGCATCTCGTGCAGCCAGCGCGACGTCTCCATGCGCGCGCGCAGGGCCTGGGCCTTCTCCTCCATGGTCTGGCCGCCCAGCTCGTTGCCCTCGGCCATCGCCTTCACGTCCCCGCCCGCGCAGAAGCCGCGGCCGGCCCCGGTGAGGACGACGACGCCGACCGCGGGGTCCTCGGCGAGGCGCGGCAGGGCTTCCAGCAGGGCGTCGAGCATCGGGCGCGACATGGCGTTGAGCCGGTCGGGCCGGTTGAGGGTCAGCACGGCCACGCCGTCCTTCACGGTCTCGAGCAAGTCGGTGGTCATCGGGGCCCCTCCTTCCGGAGCAGCGGCGATTGTACCCCTTCGACGGGGCGGACCGGCTCCCGATCGGGGAGGCGCGGGCAAACGCTCGCCTTCCTCCTGGTCACGCTCGTGGCGGCCTCCACCGCGGGGGCGGCGGAGCGGGCCCTCACGCCCCACACCCTCGAGGTCGACGGGATCGCCCGCAGCTATCACCTGCACGTGCCACCGGCCCTCGGCCCGGCCCCCGCCCCGCTCGTCCTCGTCTTCCACGGGGGCGGCGGCACCGGCCCCGGCACCGAGCGGCTCACGCGCTTCACGGCCCTGGCCGACCGCGAGGGATTCCTGGTGGCGTTCCCGGAAGGCATCGAGAAGAACTGGAACGACGGCCGCGAGTTCACGAGCTCGCGCGCGCACCGCGACCACGTCGACGACGTGGCCTTCGTCACCGCCCTGATCGACGCGATCGGCCGCGCGCACGCGGTGGATCCCCGGCGGGTGTACGCCACCGGCATCTCCAACGGCGGCATCTTCTCGCACTACCTGGCCGCGCACCTGTCGGCGCGCATCGCGGCCATCGCCCCCGTGGTCGGCGGGATCGCCGACCCACCCGAGGCGTGGCTCCGACCGGAGCAGCCGGTCTCGGTGCTGATGCTCCAGGGCACGCGCGACCCGCTGGTGCCCTATCACGGCGGAGCGGTCGCCTTCGGGCGCGGCAAGATCATCGATACCGAGGAGGCCGCCCGCCGCTGGGCCGCGCTGAACGGTGGGCGCGAGCCGGTGCGGGAGCCCCTGCCCGCCAGCGGCAAGGACCGCTGCGGCGGCCTCCGGACGGTCTACCCGGGCGGACGCGACGGCAGCGAGGTGACGCTGGTGCGCCTCGACGGCGGCGGGCACACCTGGCCGGGTGGCGCCCAGTACCTGCCGGAGCTGCTGATCGGGCGCGTGTGCCGGGACTTCGACGCGACCGCGCTGATCTGGGACTTCTTCAAGGCCCATCCCAAAGGCGGCGGGCCGTGAGCGCGCGCGGCTAGGTCCGCGCCGCCGGCGCGGGCTCGCCCTCCCGCGCCGCCTCGCCGCGCGAGAACGGGCGCGGCCGGAACGCGGAGGCCGGCAGCCCCAGCTCGAGGATCCCGCGCTCGAGCCATGCGTGCCGGTCGCCCATCACCGCCGCGGCGACGCGACCCTTGAGGGCGTCGTCGTTGCGCCACAGGTCGGCGAAGAGCCGCCGGACCTTGCGGCGCGCGTTCCGGCAGAAGAGATCGGCCAGCTCGCGGGCCCGCTCCGCCTCCGGGTAGCGCCCGTCGGCGAGGCGCGCGGCGTGGGTGGCCGCGGCCGCCATCGCGAATAGCTCCATCGCGATGTCGACGGTCCGAAAGAGAAACGCTTGCCGGCGCTCCATCCCACCCCGGAAGACCAGCATGCCGTGAAAGGTCGCCCGCGCGAGCCGGCGGGCGCTCCGCTCCACGAAGCGGAGGTGCGGGGCGAGGGGCCCGAGCTCGCCGAAGCGCGCCGGCGCGGCGAGCCCGCGGAGCCAGAGCAGCGGGTACCAGCGCGCGTAGAAGGCGGCCACCCGCGGCAGGGCCGCGCGCTTCTCGGCCGCGCTCCGCCGCGGGTCGATGAGGGCGCCCGCGACCTCGAGGTGCTTGTCGACCGCCTCGCGGGCCATGAACAGATGCATGATCTCGCTGGAACCCTCGAAGATCAGGTTGATGCGCAGGTCGCGTAGCATGCGCTCGACCCCGATCGCGGCCTCCCCGCGCCCGGCCAGCGAGGCCTCCGTCTCGTAGCCGCGGCCGCCCCGGATCTGCAGGGTCTGGTCGGCCAGCTCCCACGCCCGCACCGTGTTCCACTCCTTGGCCGCGGCCGCCTCGAGGCGGATGTCGTAGCCGCCCCGGTCGGCCATCTCGGCGGCGAGGATGGCCACCGAGTTCATCGCGAAGGTGGTTGCCGCCATGTCCGCGATGCGGTGGCCGATCGCCTCGTGCTTCCAGATCGGCGCGCCCCACTGCACGCGGGCCGCGGCCCAGCCCCGGCAGATCTCGAGGCAGCGCTTGGCCGCGCCCGCGCAGACCGCGGGCAGGGTGAGGCGCCCGGTGTTGAGGGTGGCGAGCGCGATCTTGAGCCCCTGCCCCTCGCGGCCGATCAGGTTCTCGCGCGGCACCCGCACGTTGCGGAAGCTGATGACCCCGTTGGCGAGCGCGCGCAGACCCATGAAGCGGCAGCGGTACTCAACCGCGACGCCTTCCCATCCGGTCTCCACCACGAACGCACTGATGCGATGCGTCTGGGGATCCCGCGCCATCACCACCAGCAGTTCGGCGAGCGTCCCGTTGGTGCACCAGAGCTTCTCGCCGTTGAGCACGAAATGGTCGTCGCGTCGTTCGGCGGTGGTGGCGAGGCTCGCCGGGTCCGAGCCGACCCCGGACTCGGTCAGGGCGAAGGCGGAGATCGCGCCCGCCGCGCACCGGGGCAGGTACTTGGCCTTCTGCTCGACGGTCCCGAACAGCTTGAGCGGCTGCGGCACCCCGATGGACTGGTGCGCGGACAGCACCGCGGTGAGGTTGCCGTCGTAGCTGCCCACCAGCTCCATGGCCCGGCAGTACTCGGATACCGTGAAGCCGAGGCCGCCGTGGTCGCGCGGGATCTTCATGCCGAAGGCGCCCAGCCTCCGCAGCCCGGCCAGGACGTCCGGCGGATACTCGCCGCTCTGGTCGATCGCCGCCGGGTCGACGTGATCGCGCAGGAACGCGCGCAGGTCGTCGATGAAGCGCGTGAACTCCGGGCGCTCCTTGGCCCGGAGCGGAAACGGGTGGATCAGGTCGAGGGACAGCTGGCCCAGGAAGAGGTCGCGCAGGAAGCCACGCCCCTCCCAGATCTCCGGGCGGGCCTGCTCGGCCACCCGCCGGGATTCCTGCTCGCTCGTCGCTCGCGTGTCCGGTGTCGGCATGGGGTCCTCCCGTCGCCTTCGATTCTAGCGGATTCGAGGGGGCGGCGGTATGCTCGGCTCGCCGCGCGAATCCCCACGTCGACAGGAGGAGACGTCATCGCCACCGACCCGATCGAGCACCGAGTGCGCGAGGTCCTGGACGGTTTCGCGCTGTCCCACGAGATGGTCGAGATCGACCCGCAGTATGCCGACACCGCCGCCTTCTGCGCCCAGTACGGCTATCCCATGGAGCAGTCGGCCAACACCATCATCGTGGGCTCCAAGAAGGAGCCGAAGCGCTATTGCGCCTGCGTGGTGCGGGCCACGCGCCGTCTCGACGTCAACCACACCGTCCGCAAGCTCCTCGGCGTCTCCCGCCTCTCCTTCGCCGATCCGGAGGAGACGCGCGCGCTGACCGGCATGATGCTGGGCGGCGTCACCGTGTTCGCCCTGCCTCCCGACCTGCCGATCTACGTGGACGAGGGGCTGATGGCCATGCCCTGGATCATCCTGGGCGGGGGCAGCCGCTCGCTCAAGGTGAGGATCGCGCCCGACGTCTTCCGGGTCCTGCCCGGCGCGACGGTGATCCCGGGCCTCGTCACCGCGGCCGCCGCGGAATGACCCCCGACACGGAGGGCCCGCGGGACGCCACGCCGGCCACCCGCGCGCACCAGCGGGCGGTGCTCGACGCGCTGCCCTTCGGCGACACCCAGGACTTCGAGGACGCCGGCCGCGGCTTCGTGGCCACCCTGCCCGAGGTCCTAGTGCGCAACGCCCAGGGCCGGGTGGTGTGGAGCCTGCGCGACTATGCGTTCCTCGACGGAGCCGACGCTCCACCCACCGTGAACCCGAGCCTCTGGCGGCAGGCGCGGCTCAACATGCGCCACGGGCTCTTCCAGGTCACCGACCGCATCTACCAGGTCCGCGGGTTCGACATCTCGAACATGACGATCCTCGAGGGCGAGCGCGGCCTCGTCGTCATCGATCCGCTGATCTCGACCGAGGTGGCGCGCGCCGCCCTCGCGCTCTACCGCGAGCACCGCGGCGACCGCCCGGTGAGCGCGGTCATCTACACCCACAGCCACACCGACCACTACGGCGGGGTGCGCGGCGTCGTGGACGAGGCGCGGGTGACCGCGGGAGAGGTCGAGATCATCGCCCCGCACCGCTTCATGGAGGAGGTCGTGTCGGAGGCGGTGCTGGTCGGGACCGCGATGGTCCGCCGCGGCCAGTTCCAGTTCGGCGCCACCCTGCCCAGGGGCCCGCGCGGCCAGGTGGACGCGGGGCTCGGCAAGGGGACCTCGCGCGGAACCGTCACCCTGATCCCGCCGACCCGCGTGGTGACCGACCCGATCGAGGTCCACCGGATCGACGGGATCGAGATCGTCTTCCAGCTGGCTCCCGAGACCGAGGCCCCCGCCGAGATGCACATGTTCTACCCGGCGCTGCGGGCGCTCAACCTGGCCGAGAACGCGACCCACCACCTCCACAACATCTATCCGCTCCGCGGCGCGCAGGCGCGCGACGCCAACGCGTGGGCCAAGTACCTCGACGAGGCGCGGGACCGGTTCGGGCGCGGCGCCGACGTCGTCTTCGCCCAGCACCACTGGCCGGTGTGGGGCACCGCGCGGATCCTCGAGTACCTGGGCGGGCAGCGCGACCTCTACAAGTACCTCCACGACCAGACCCTGCGTCTCATGAACCACGGCTTCAAGGCGGCCGAGATCGCGGAGCGCCTGGCCTTGCCCCGGAGCCTGCAGTCGACCTGGCACGTGCGCGGCTACTACGGCACGCTCTCCCACAACGCCAGGAGCGTCTACCAGCGCTATCTCGGCTGGTACGACGCCAACCCCGCGAACCTCGACCCGCTGCCTCCGGTCGAGCGCGGGCGGAAGTACGTCGAGTACATGGGCGGGCCCGCCGCGGTGCTGGCGCGGGCCCGCGAGGACTTCGCCCGCGGGGAGTATCGCTTCGTGGCCGAGGCGACGAGCCACGTGGTGTTCGCCGACCCCGCGAACGTGGAGGCGCGGCGCCTCGGCGCGGCCGCGCTCGAGCAGCTCGGCTACGCGGCGGAGTCGGCGACCTGGCGGAACGCCTACCTCCTGGGCGCCCTCGAGCTGCGGCAGGGCCGACCCGACACCGCGGCGCGGGCCCCGGTGAGCCCCGACCTCGTCCGGGCCATGAGCCTCGATCTCTTCTTCGACTACCTCGCGGTGCGCCTGAACGGCGAGAAGGCGGAGGGCCATCGCTTCGTCCTGAACTGGATCTTCCCGGACCGCGACGATCCGGCGGGGGGCCGCCGCTACGTGCTCACCCTGCAGAACTGCGCCCTGACCTACCTGGCCGAGCGCCAGAGCGAACGGCCCGACGCGACGGTGACGCTCGGGCGCCCGGTGCTGGACCGGCTCGTGCTGCGCGAGCTCACCATCGGCGACGCGATCGATCAGGGCCTGGTGGCCATCGCGGGTGATCGGGCGCCGGTCGCCCTGCTCTTCGCCCTCCTCGACGACTTCGCCCTGATGTTCGACGTGATCGAGCCGCGGCGCTGAGGCGACGAGAACCCTACTCGCGGAGGGCGCCCGCGAGCAGCCCGCGCACGAGATACCGCTGGAAGGCGATCACGATCAGGATGGGCGGCAGGCTCGCCAGCAGCGAGGCCGCCGCGATGTCGCCCCACGGCACCTCGAAGACGCCGGGGAAGAGCGCGAGGGCCACCGGCACCGTGCGGCTCGCCTCGGTGGCGGTGAAGCTGTAGGCGAAGAGGAACTCGTTCCAAGAGAAGAGGAAGGCCAGCAGGGCCGCCGAGGCCATCCCGGGCGCCACCAGCGGGAGCACCACGAAGCGCAGGCTCGCGAGGCGCCCCGCCCCGTCGACGGAGGCCGCCTCCTCGAGGGCGCGCGGGATCTCCCGGATGAAGCCGGCGAGCAGCCAGATCACCAGCGGCAGCGCGAACGACGCGTTGGCGAGGATGAGCGCGAGCCAGGTGTCGCGGAGGCCCGCCGCCCGCATCAGGAGATAGAGCGGGCTCACGGTGGCGATCTGGGGAAACGCGGTCGCCGCGATCATGCCGAGGAGGATCACCCCGCGGCCGGGGACCGGCAGGCGCGCCAGCGCGTAGCCGGCGAGAGCGCCGAGCGCCACCGCGAGCAGGGTGCTCGAGAGCGCGATCCCCAGGCTGTTCAGCAGCGCGCGCGGCATGAGGCTCTGGCGCAGCACGACCTCGTAGTGCACCGCGGTCAGGCGGCTCGGCAGGAGATGGCTGAGCGGCAGCAGCTCCGCGTCCGGCCGCACCGAGGTGAGCGCCTGCCAGAAGAACGGCACCGCGTAGAGGACCAGCGCGGCCAGCACCAGGCCGTCGCGGAGCCGGCCGCTCCTCACGCGGACGCCTCCTGGCGGTGGATCAGCCGCAGGTAGGCGACCGCCACCACCATCACGAGCGCGAACACGACCACGCCGATGGCGGAGCCGAAGCCCACCTGCAGGGTCTGGAAGAGCGCGCGGTAGGCGTACACGGTGAGGGTCTCGGTGGTGCCGGCCGGGCCGCCGCCGGTCAGCACGAACATCAGGTCGAACGCCCGCAGCGCGTCGAGGGTCCGGAAGAGGAGCGCCACCAGGAGGATCGGCCGCACCAGCGGCCAGGTGATGCGGGCGAAGGCCTGCACGCCCGCGGCGCCATCCACCTCCGCCGCCTCGTACAGCTCGCCCGGGATGGTCAGCAGTCGCGCGTAGCAGAGCAGGGCCACGAACGGGGTGGTGCGCCAGACGTCGGCCACGATGAGCGCGGGCAGCGCGAGCGCCGGATCACCGAGCCAGTTGACCGGGCGGCCGCCCAGGAGGAAGTTCACGAGGCCGCCCGCCGGATGGTAGAGCCACTCGAACAGCTTGGCGGTCACCACCGAGGGCAGCGCCCACGCCAGCAGGAGCAGCGCCACCGCGGCGCGCCGCCCGTGCCGCTGGCCCCGCAGGCCGAGGGCCATGGCGAGGCCGAGCCCGCACTCGAGCGCGACCGACGCCACCGTGAACCCCGCGGTGACCGAGGCCGCGTTCCAGAATCGCGTGTCCACCGCCAGGAAGGCGTAGTGGGCGAGGCCGGCCCAGCGCGAGATCGAGAACACCGGGATCCGGTACTGGAGCGAGAGCCAGATCACCCAGACCGCGGGATAGACCGTCAGCCCGCCCAGCAGGGCGAGCGCGGGAGCGAGCAGAAGCCAGCCGAGGCGCCGGTCGGTCATCGCGCGAGCGCCTGCTGGAGGTGCTCGACCTGGGCCTTGCCGTCCTGGATCGCGCGCTCGGGCGACTTGCGCCCGACGAGCGCGGCCGAGAACTCGGGCTGGAGCGTGGTCGACAGCATGAGGTAATAGGGCGTCACCGGGCGCGGGTGCCCCTTCAGGATGAGGGGCAGGAGCGCGGGCAGCGTCGGATCGCGCGCGATCAGGCCGGCGTCCCGGTAGAGCGCGGGGCGCGAGGGGCGGAGCGCCGCGCCTTCGGTCATCTCGCGCTGGGCGGTGTCGCTCGTGAGGAAGCGCACCAGCTCGACCGCGAGCGCGGCGTGGCGGGTGCGCGCGCTCACCGCCAGGTGCGCCCCACCGGTGGACGCGGCGCCGACCGTCCCGTGCGCGAGACGCGGCATCGGCGCCACCCCGACGCGGCCGCGCACGCGGGAGTCCGGCAGCTCGAAGAGATCGAGCGCGTAGGGCCAGCCGCGCAGGAAGATGGCGCGCCCGTCTCCGAACGGCCGCCGGGTCAGCTCCTCGTCGGCGGCGGTGACCCACGCCGGGCTCACCCCGCTCTCGATGAGCGAGCGCAGGAACGCGAGCGCCTCCCGCGCCCGCGCCGGCTCCGGGAACGGCCGGCCCGCCTCGTCGAGTAGCCGGGTGCCGTTGGCCCAGAGGGCCTCGAGGACGTTGACCATGCCGCCTTCGTACTGCTTGCCCTGCCAGAGATAGCCGTCCAGGCGGCGGTCGCGCTCGCCGGCCTGGATGAGGCGCACCTGCCGGATCAGCTCGTCGTAGGTCTCGGGCGGAGCGAGCCCGTACTTGGCGAGCAGGTCTTTCCGGTAGTAGAGCAGGCCGACATTCATGAACCACGGCAGCGCCCAGAGGCGACCGTCCTGCACCGCGGGCTCGATCGCGGAGGCGAAGTGGGCGTCGCGCTCGGTCGCGGGCACCCGCGCGGTCAGGTCGAGGATCCAGCCCGCGCGCGCGAACTCGGGCACCCAGATCACGTCGAGCATCATCACGTCGAAGGGCGGGCTGCCGCCCTCGAGGTTGATCACGTAGAACTGGTGCTGCTCGTCGGAGGACCAGGTGAGCGCCTCGCTCTGCACGCGCACCCCCGGGTGTAGGGCCTCGAAGCGCCGCAGGAGACCGGGAACCGGATCGGCGGGCCCGAGGATCTTGGCGTGCTTGAAGACGAGCGTGACCGGCCCGCCGGCCGGCGGGCGCTCGCGGCACGCGGTCGCCGTCAGCAGGACGAGCAGGACGACGAGGGCGGCCGCGGCGCGCGCCGGACGGGGCGCCATGGGCGAGGGTCGCGGCCCGGCTATCCGGCGCCCAGACGGCCGCGCAGGGCCCCGCCCTCGGTCTTGAACCAGTCGTAGAGGATCGACACGTCCCAGCCCATGCAGAAGTGGCGCACGCCCAGATCGAGGTAGGCCTTCGCCTCGTTCGGATGCGAGATCTCCGCACGCGGGGCGATGCCGAGACGCAACGCGGTGGCGATCACGTGGCGCTCCGCCTCGACCACTCGAGGGTGATTCCACTGCCCGGCGAGACCGATGCTCATCGAGTAGTCGGCGGGACCGAACTGCACCATGTCGACCCCCTTCACCGAGAGGAGCGCCTCCAGGTTCTCCACCGCGGAGGCCTTCTCGATCATGATCGCCACCACCGCGTCGTCGAGCGCCTGCACGAAGGCGGGCCCACCCACGTCGACCACGTAACCCACGTCGCGGCGCATGCCCACCCCGTGCAGGCCACCCGCCTCGGGGGTCTCGGCCCGCACGCTGCGCACGCACTCGCGCACGTCGTCGGGGGTGCGGGGATCGGCGAAGAGCAGGTTCTGGATGCCCGCCCCGATGGCCCGCACCGCGAGATAGGTTCGCGGCTGCTGCTCGACCTTGAACATCGCCGACATGTGGTCGAAGGTGTTCACCGCGCGCGCGAGGTTCTCCAGCGCGAAGAGGTCGTAGGGCGCGTACTCGCCCACGAACTCCACGTAGTCGAAGCAGCCCGCGTGGCCGGCCAGCTCCACCACCGCCGGCCACGCGGAGTGGATGTGTGTGCCCAGCGTGGGCTGGCCCGCTCGCAGCCGCTCCCGGAGTCGATTGCGTCGCATGCGCCGAGTCTAGGGGGGCAGGTGCGCCCCGTCAATCGCCGCGCTATACTCGGCCGGTGCGCGACGCCGCCGGGCCCCTCTCCGACCTCGTGATCCTCGATCTCACCCGCGTCCTGGCCGGCCCCTACGGCACCCGCCTGCTCGCGGACCTGGGCGCGCGGGTCATCAAGATCGAGCGGCCCCGCGACGGCGACGACATGCGCAAGAACCACCTCCAGATCGAGCCGGGGCGCGCCGACCAGTCCACCTACTTCATCCGCATCAACGCGGGCAAGGAGAGCGTGGCGGTCGACCTGAGCCACCCGCAAGGCCGCGGGGTGATCACCGACCTCTGCCGCGTGGCCGACGTGTTCGTCGAGAACTTCGCCCCCGGCGTCGTCGAGAAGCTCGGCCTGGGCTACGCCGCGATGGCAGCGGTCAAGCCCGACCTCGTCTACTGCTCGATCTCGGGCTTCGGGCAGACCGGCCCGTGGCGGGAGCGGCAGGCCTTCGCCCACATCGTCAACGCGGCCTCCGGCATGATGTACCTGGACCAGGGCGACCTGGAGGCGCCGCGCGCGTCGAACCTCCAGGCCGCGGACGTGCTTGCGGGCACCCACGCCTTCGGGGCCATCCTGGCCGCGCTCCGCCGGCGCGACCGCACCGGACAGGGCGCCTACCTCGACGTGTCGATGCTCGAGGCGCTCGTCGCGGCCGACGACGTCTCCTACGCGGCGGTGCTCAACGGGGGCGAGACGCAAGGCTCGCCGCGGCCGGCGATGGGCGTGTATGCGGTCGGCGGCCGGCACCTCGCGCTGCAGACCGGCGGGGCGGCCGCCCTGTGGCCGCGGCTCCAGGAGCTGCTCGGGCGGCCGGAGCTGGCGACCGACCCGCGCTTCGCCACCCCGGACCAGCGGCGGCGCAACTGGCCGGCCCTCCGCGACATCATCGGCGAGTGGGTCGGCCGCTTCGCATCGGTGGAAGCAGCGCTGGACGCGCTGCGGGCCGCGCGCATCCCGGCCGCCGCGGTGCTTCGGCCGGACGAGGTGGCCGTCCACCCGCACCTGGTCGCGCGCGGGGCGTTCCCGACGGTCTCCCATCCGGCTCGCGGCGCGGTGCGGGTGACCGCGGCGCCGTTTCAGCTCGACGGCCACCCGGTGGCGCCCGCGGGCCCCGCGCCCTACCGGGTGGGCGAGCACACCCGCGCGGTGCTGGGCGAACTGCTCGGCTACAAGGATCGCGACATCGACGACCTCGTCCAGGCCGGCGTCATCGAAACGCCCTGAGACGGATCGAAGGAGACGACACATGGCGGCGACACCGATGACGGGCGGCGAAGCGCTGGTGCGGTCCCTCTACCAGGAAGGCGTGCGGGTGGTCTTCGGCCTCCCCGGCGTCCAGCTCTACGGGGTCATGGCCGCCCTGCGCGACGAGCCGCGGATCCGCTTCGTCAACACGCGCCACGAGCAGGCCACCAGCTTCATGGCCGACGGATACGCGCGCGCGGGCGGCAGCTTCGGCACCGCCCTCGTGGTGCCCGGCCCGGGGCTGCTCAACGCCATGTCGGGGCTCAGCACCGCGTATTCCGCGTCGTCGCCGGTGCTGATGCTCTCCGGCCAGATCCCGCGCGACAGCATCGGCCGCGACATCGGGCTCCTGCACGAGGTCAACGATCAGCAGGAGTGCATCCGGCCGGTCACCAAGTGGCGGCGACGCGTGCTCCAGGTCGCGGACGTGCCGGCCGCGGTGCGCGAGGCGGTGGTGCAGCTCAAGAGCGGCCGGCCCCGACCGGTCGAGATCGAGATGCCGCCCGAGACCATGGAGGACGAGGGGCTGGTCGAGCTGCTGCCGCCCGCCGAGATCGCGCGGCGGGTCGCGGCCGCGCGCGACCTCGACCGCGCCGCCGAGCTGCTGCTGGCCTCGCGCGCCCCGCTGATCTACGCGGGCGGCGGCGTGCACCTCTCGGGCGCGCACGACGCGCTCGCCCAGGTCGCCGAGCACCTGCAGGCCGGCGTCGCCCAGTCCGCCGAGGGCAAGGGGGCGGTCAGCGACCACAACACGCTCTCGCTCGGGGCCGCCTTCTGGCGCGACTCGGCGCTGCGGGCGCACATGCACGAGGCAGACGTGGTGCTCGCGGTGGGGAGCCGGCTGGCCGCGGTCTCCTTCAAGCCCGGCACCCGCATCATCCAGATCGACGCGGACGAGCACGAGATCGGGCGCAGCCACAAGGACACCCTCGGCCTGATCGGCGACGCGCGGGCCACGCTGGAGGCCCTCCTGGAGCGCCTGCGCGCGGCGGCCGCGCCGCGTCCCTCGCGCAAGGCCGAGCACGAGACCCTGCGCGCGAAGATGGCGGGCGAGAACACGATGGAGCCCAACGCGTCGATCATCAAGTCGCTGCGCGCGGGGGCGCCCGAGAACACCATCCTGGTGGCGGGCATGACCCAGATCGGCTACTACTCGCGGCCCTTCTGGCCGGTCTACGAGCCGCGCACGTACCTCTCGTCGTCGTACTCCGGCAACCTGGGCTACGCTTATCCGGTCGCGCTGGGGGCCAAGGTCGCCCGGCCGGAGCGGCCGGTCGTCTCCGTCTCGGGCGACGGCGGCTTCCTCTTCAACGCCCAGGAGCTCTCCACCGCCGCCCGGCACGGGATCAACGTGGTCGCAGTGGTCTTCAACGACAGCTCGTACGGCAACGTGGCGCGCGATCTCGAGGAGTCCTGGGGCGGGCAGTACGGCGCCGAGCTCACCAACCCGGACTTCATGAAGCTGGCCGACGCCTACGGGGTGGTCGGGATGCGGGCGAAGGAGCCGACCGAGGTCGGCCGGCTCGTGCGCGAGGCGATCGAGAAGGACCGCCCGGCGCTGATCGAGGTGCCGGTGGGGCGGATGAGCCGGCCCGCGTTCTTCACCCCGCGGCGGACCCCGGTCAAGCACCCGCGCTAGCGGCGACGGAGGCACGGATGGCAGCGCCGGACACGATCGAGCGCGCCCCGACGGAGCGGCTGCAGTTCCTGGACGCGGTGCGGGGATTCGCGCTGCTCCTGATGATCGTGAACCACACCAGCCGCTGGTGGCAGGACGGCACCATGGGCTGGCCCCGCTACAATCTGATCTACGCGAGCATGGTGGTCGGGGCGCCGCTCTTCCTGTTCCTGGTCGGCTTCTGCCTGCCGCTCTCCTTCGCCCGCCGCCGCCCCACCGCCGGCCTGCCCGCGGTGGCGACCAAGTTCCTGCAGCGCGGCGGCCGCCTGATCCTCGCCTCCTGGCTGCTCAACTTCGTGGTCTTCCGCGACGAGCCGTTCTGGGAAGGCGGGGTGCTCCAGACGATCGGGCTCGGGATCATCCTCGCGCTGCCGCCGATGCTCCTGCTGCACCGGCGCGGCGCCCGCTCCCTGCTCATCGCGATCGCCCTGGGCGCCTACGCGCTCTTCTCGGTCTCCTTCGCGCAGGTCACCGCCTGGCTGCCCGCTCACTCGACCCTGGGGCGCATCTTCCTGTTCGAGTTCGCGCCGTGGCCCTGGATCTCGCTCGTGTGGATCGGCCTGGCGCTGGGATGGACGTGGGCGCTGCAGGACACCCCGGCTCGGCGCGCGCGGTATCTCACGATCATGAGCGCGGTCGGCGTGGTCTTCCTCGCCCTCTTCGTGGCCTGGGACTGGGCCCACGGCACTCCCCCGCACCTGTCGCTCGCCTTCAAGCGCGACTTCATCCTGAACAACCACTGGATCTCGCGTGGGGTCACGAACTTCCTCTGCCTCGGGTCGGTGTTCTGCATTCTCGGCCTCGCGTACTACCTGATCGAGGTCCGGCGCTTGCCGGTGGGCTGGCTGGTGGTGCTGGGCCGTACGTCGCTGATGCTCTACTTCCTCCACCACGTGCTGGTCTACACGATCGCGCACGAGTGGCTCGGCCTCATGCTCGACCGCTGGTGGTGGTTCGTGCTCGCGAACGCGCTGCTCACCGTCGCGCTCGTCTACCTCGGACGGCTCTGGCTCGAGATCCGGAGCGTGGCCGCGCGCCGCCGCCTGCAGACCGCCTGAGCCCGACCGATGCTCATTTCCGGGCCGACCCACTGACGAATTCCGCCCGGGCGTCGCGAGGACGGGGCCGAAGCGGCTGATTTGGTGGCCAATTCCCCCTGGCCTGCCTCTTGCTCTCGTATCTGGTCATGGCTCCCATGCGCGAGCGTCCCTGGGTCTTAGTCGTCGATGACGAGAACATCATCGCGCAGCTCATCGCCGACGTCCTCGGCGGCGAGGGCTACGAGGTCGACACCGCTCCGCACGGCCTCGCCGCGCTCGATCGTCTCGTGAATCGGACCTACGACGTCATCCTGAGCGATCTGCGAATGCCCGAGCTCGACGGGCTCGGCCTGTTCCGCGAGATCGAGCAGCGTTATCCCGATCTGCTGCGCCGCTTCGTCTTCATCACCGGCACGTCCGAGCACACCGACTATCAGGGCTTCATCGACGACGTGAAGGTGCCCGTCCTCACCAAGCCGTTCAACATGGCGGATCTCGTCGCCGTCGTGCGGGGCCGCCTGGCCGGCTAGTCCGGCTCGCCCGCGCCGTCGGCCGCCTGACGGCGTCTCGGCGGTGACGAACGTCAGCGGGCGCCCTGGTCCCCTGAAGCTCGGGAATCCCACCGGTTAGCCCGGCCCAGGCCGTGGCACGGGCCATGCTGTTGGAGGACGCAGGGGACGAAGTGGCCGCGAGCGCGCAGCTAGACGCGGCCCCCCGGAGGGGCGTCATGCAGAAGGCACTGGCCGTGTGGATCCTGCTCGCCGCGGGCGGCGGAGGGCAGCCGGAAGTGAGTCCGACCCAGGTCGTCCAGACGGCCACCGAGCACGTCTTGCAGGTCGTCCAGGACGCGGAGCTGGCGGCGCCGGCGGTCCAGGAGCGGCGCCGGGTCGAGGTCCAGCGCATCGCCGATCGCCTCTTCGACTTCCCCGAGATGGCCCGCCGGGCCCTGGCGATCCACTGGCGCGACCGTACCCCCCAGGAGCAGGGCGAGTTCGTGGTGGTGTTCAAGCAGCTGCTCGCCCGCGCCTATCTGGGCAAGCTCGAGAACTACTCCGGCGAGCAGATCGTCTACCTGGGCGAGACCGTGGACGGGGACTTCGCCACCGTCCGCTCGAAGATCGTCACCAGCCGAGGCGCGGAGATCCCGGTGGACTATCGCCTGCACCTGGTCGGCTCGCGCTGGGCGGTCTACGACGTCGCCGTCCAGGGCGTGAGCTTCGTGGCGAACTACCGCGGCCAGTTCGACAAGATCATCCGGAGCTCGTCCTATCAGTCCCTGATGCGCGAGCTGCGGGCCAAGTACGCGCAGGCCATCGGACGCGCGACGGTGGGCGCCACTCCCATCCCGGCCGCTCCCGTCCCCACCTCGGTCACGACCGCGGCACCGGCGACCAAGCCCGAAGAGTAACCCCAGGGCCCGGGCCGCGGGCGAGATCTCGCGGCTCAGGCCTTCTTCAGCTCGTCCGGGCGGATCGGCAGCGTCCGGACTCGCTTGCCGGTGAGCGCGAAGATCGCATTGCAGAGCGCCGGCGCCACCGGCGGTACCCCCGGCTCCCCCAGCCCGCCCGGCGCTTCCCCCGAGTCCAGGATGTACGTCTCCACCACCGGCATCTCGTTGATCCGCATCATCGGGTAGTCGTGGAAGTTCGACTGCTGCACCGCGCCGCGCTCGACGGTGATCTTCCCGTAGAGCGCCGCGGTGAGGGCGTAGACCGCGCCCCCCTCCATCTGCGCCTTGACCTGGTCCGGGTTGACCGCGATGCCGCAGTCGATCGCGCACACCACGCGATGCGCGCGCACCGCCCCGTCCGCGGCCACCGACGCCTCGATCACGTGCGCGGCGTAGCTGCCGTAGGAGAAGGCCACCGCGATGCCCCGCGCGCGGCCCGCAGGCAGCGGCGATCCCCAGTTGGCGCGCGTCGCGGCCAGCTCGAGCACCGCCTTGTGGCGGGGTGACTTGCCGAGGAGCGCCCGCCGGTACTCGAAGGGGTCCTTGCCGGCCAGGTGGGCCAGCTCGTCGATGAAGCTCTCGGTGATGAACGCGTTCTGCGACGAGCCGACCGAGCGCCAGAAGCCGAGCGGCACGCCGAAGTCCTTGTTGAGCCACTCCACCTGAAGATTCGGGATGTCGTACGGAAGGTCGCGCGCGCCGGCGACCGCGGCCGGGTCGACGGTGGTGTTGCCGGGCATGCGGCCCTTCTGGGCCAGGATGCCCGGGCCGACGATGCGATGCGACCACGCGACCGGCATGCCGCCGCCGTCCAGCGCCGCGCGGAAGACATTGTAGGTGGCGGGGCGGTAGAAGCCGTGCTGGATGTCGTCCTCTCGCGTCCACATGAGTTTGACCGGCGCTCCCACCGCCTTCGCGGTCTCCACCGCGTCGACGATGAAGTCGATCTCGCCGCGCCGGCCGAAACCGCCGCCCAGCAGGGTGGTGTTCACGGTGACCTTCTCGGGGGGGACGCCCGCGATCCGCGCCGCGGTGGCCTGGCTGCCGCCCGGATTCTGGGTCGGCGCCCACACCACGCAGCCGTCCGGCGTGATGTGGGCGGTCGCGTTCATGGGCTCCATGCACGCGTGCTCGAGATACGGCACCTCGTAGGCCGCTTCGAGCGTCCGACCGCCCGCCGCGAGCGCCTTCTCGACGTCCCCGTCCTTGCGCGCGACCTGGCCCGGCTGCTTGGACAGCGCCGCGTACTCGCTCGAGATCTGCGCGCTGCTCACCTGCGCGATCGGCCCCAGGTCCCACGTCACCTTCAGCGCGCGGCGCCCCGCCACCGCGGTCGGGAACCGGTCGGCCACCACCGCGACGCCGTTGGTCACCTGGACCACGTGCTTGACCCCGGGGATGGCCTTGGCCGCGGTGGCGTCGAAGCTCTGCACCTTGGCTCCGGAGACGACCGGAGCCCGCTCGATCGAGGCCACCAGCATGCCCGGCACCTGCACGTCCATGCCGTAGATGCCGCGCCCGGTCGCCTTCTCGGGGGCGTCGAGCCGGTGGAGGTTCTTGCCGATGTAGCGGAACTTGTCCGGGGTCTTGAGCTTGGGGCTCTGCGGAACCGGGAGGGCCTGGGCCCGGTCCACGAGCTGGCCGTAGGCGAGCTTGCGGCCGGTCGGCCGGTGCACCACCACGCCCGGCTCGGTATCCACCGAGTCGACCGGCACGCCCCACTCGTCGGCGGCGGCCTGCCTGAGCATCTCGCGAGCGGCCGCGGCGGACTTCCGCCACATCTCGATGTGGTCGCGCACCCCGCGGCTGCCGCCGTAGGACTGGGAGCCGGTGACCGGGTTGGCGAAGCGCTTCGGGTCGGCGGGCGCCTGATTCACCCGGACCTTGTTCCAGTCGGCGTCGAGCTCGTCCGCGATGATGATGGCGGTCGTGGTCATCGAGCCCTGGCCCATCTCGGGCACCGAGTTGGTGATGGTCACGAGCCCGTCGCGATCGATGCTGAGCCACTGACTGGGCGCGAAGACGCCCGCGGTCTGCGCGTGGGCCGAGCCGGCCCCGCGCGGGAAGAGATGGAAGCCGAGGGTGAGGCCGGCCCCGACCGCGGCACTCCCCTTGAGCAGTGCGCGGCGGCTGAGCATTGCGGTCTTCATCGCGCGCCTCCCTTCTTGAGCGCGGCGGCCCGGTGGATGGCGGCGCGGATCCGCTGGTAGGTGCCGCAGCGGCAGATGTTGCCGGCCATCGCGGAGTCGATGTCGGCGTCGGTGGGCGCGGCCTTCTGGGCCAGCAGCGCGGCGGCGGACATGATCTGCCCCGACTGGCAGAACCCGCACTGCGGCACGTCCAGCTCCACCCACGCCCGCTGCACCGGGTGCGTCCCCTGGGGCGAGAGCCCCTCGATCGTGGTGACCTTCTTGCCCGCCGCGGCCGAGATCGGCGTCACGCAGGACCGGATCGGCGTGCCGTCGAGGTGAACCGTGCAGGCGCCGCAGAGGGCCATACCGCAGCCGTACTTGGTGCCGGTCAGGCGCAGATCCTCCCGGATCGCCCAGAGCAAGGGCAGGTCCGGGGCCGCGTCCACGCGCTGTTGCTTGCCGTTGACGACGAGGGTGATCATCGAGGTCTCCTCCACGCTTCCAGGGAGCAGGACGCCTCACTGCGGACGGGAGCCTGGCCCGCGCCCGGTCCCGACCGACGATCCGCCGGAAGTGTAGCACCGGAGTCCTCGCCGCGCCGCTTCCAGCTTCGGGCCCGCGTTACCTCCGCCGGTGCGTGAGAAGTGGGCACTCTGATAGACTCGGCGCGATCAATCCGCGTGATGCCGGCCCCGGGAGGAGCGCGCCATGTTCCGAGCGACGACGACGATGCTGGTGTGGCTGCTGGCGGTGGCCCTCGTGGGCGGCTGCGGCCGGAGCAAGGAAGACCTGGTCGAGAAGTCGCGGGGCGCGTCCACGCGAGCGGAGCTGGAGCGAGCGCTCGGCAAGCCGAGCGACATCGCCAAGCTGGGCCCGGTGGAACAGTGGACCTACAAGGCCTCGAACGGAACCGTCGTCTTCCTCATCGTGGCTGACAAGGTCACGCTGCAGGCGGCCGGCGGCGGGGCGGACGACCGCCAAGACAAGAAGTAGCCAAGACAAGAAGTAGGAGGATCGACCGTGAGCGATACGAGTCAAGAGCACCTCGCCCGGCGGCTCGACCGCCTCGAGCGCGAGAACCAACGCTTGAAGCGGCTGGGCGCGCTGGCCCTGATCGGCCTCGCCGCCCTCACCATCATGGGCCAGACCACCTCCGCCCCGGTGGCCAACACCATCGAGGCCGAGCGCTTCATCCTGCGCGATGCCTCCGGCCACGCGCGCGCGAGCCTCGGGGTCCGGCCGGACGGCACCGCGGCCCTCGCGCTGGCCGACGACACCCAGCAGGAGCGGGCGGTCTTGACCGTCACCGCCCAGGGGCTCGCCGCGGTCGAGCTGTCCGAGCGGAGCGGGCGGCTCCGGGCCGGGCTCGCGGTGCGCCCCGACGGCGCCGCGACGCTGGCGCTGCTCGATCAGGCGGATCACCCCCGCGTCGAGCTCCGCTCGCACGGTGACGGCCGCCCGAGCGTCACCCTCTTCGACCAGGCCGGTCGCCCCCGCTCGCTGCTGGCCCTGACCGCCGAGGGTGCCACGGGCCTCACCCTCTACGATCGCAACGGCCGCCGCCGCAGCGCGGTGGGGCTCGAGCCGGCGGGCGCGCCCGCGATGTGGCTCTACGACGGCGAGGGTAACGGACGCGCGATGCTCGCGGTCACCCCCGACGGCCAGCCCACCCTCAACCTGTCCGACGCGGGGGGCAAGGGACGCCTGTGGCTACGGGTCAGCTCGGACTTCCAGCTCCCGTTCCTGAGCCTGCACGATCGGGACGGCAAGCAGCGCGTGTCGATCCTCCTGCGCCAGGGTGGGGTGCCCCAGCTGGCTCTCGGAGACGCCAACGAGCGTGTGATCTGGAAGGCGGCGCCGTAGAAGCCGCATGCACGGCACCAACTTCCTGGTGCTGCTCGGGCTCGCCTTCTACCTGGGCGCGAGCTTCGTGCTCTGGCAGCTGCTGCTCAAGGAGCCCGCGCCCTCCGCCTCGCGCGGCGGCCGGCCTCGCCCACGCCGCTGGCCGATCCGGCTCGCCAAGGCGGTGATCACCCTGCTGGGCGGCGCCGCCTCCGGCGCGGCCACGCTGCTGGGAGTCGCCACGGTGGTGAACGCGGGCAAGGCGGGAACCCTCGACCGGTGGGGCATGCTCGCGGTGTGGGCGGTCGGGTCGGTCGTGGCCATGCTCTTCATCGGACGGGCGCCGCTGATCCGGCGCGCGGTGACGCGCACCTGTCTCGCCCTGGGCGTGCAGGGCGTGGCGCTGCCGCTGGCCACCCTCGTGTCCTTCGTGGTGGCGGGTACGCGGCTGGCCGGCTCCGCCGGCACCGGCGGCGAGCGCACGGTGGCGATGCTCGGGGTGCAGCTGGCCGGTCACCTGCCCGCGGTGTGGATCGGCCTCGGCGGATTCTGCATCGGCCTGGTGCTCGTGATCCTGGGCGACCGGCCGCACCGGCGCGTGGTGCGGCGGCGCGGCGTCTCCCGTCGGTTCCGCTCCTCTCGCGCGGGAGTGCTCTCGTCGCGCGGGCGGCCGCGCTAGCTGTGAACTACCAGGAGATTGTCCATCCGGGCCGTCTCTGCGACGGTGGTGGTTGCCGACCGACCATCCCCGCAGAGGAGGAGGCCCGGATGAACATCCATAAGAATGCCCGGACGACGCCCCGGAGTCGAGGCCAGATC
>WNFG01001801.1_pt1 | contig 27027 bp, 24 predicted proteins | sample 5400431 | NCBI WGS metagenome assembly WNFG01 (sample SAMN13153346, study PRJNA577476) | soil metagenome | isolation source: 120 cm saprolite under Douglas fir tree site 2 hole 3 replicate 2 | place: USA:California | collected 2015-04-18 | reverse complement strand
TGCAGCAAGTCGAATCGAGCGTGTTCGTCTACCGTTTGACTGCCGTCGGACAGCCCCTCATCGACTTAGGTGTAGCGGACGAGTGGCGTCGGGACGTGGCGTGAAGCGCGCGGCGTGTGCGATGTTGCTGCTCGGCGCCGCGGCCGCGGCTCAGGCGGCCGATAGCCTGTTCTTGGCCGGTACGGATCAGTCTTCGCTGGGCAGCTACAGCTATGTGGGTGCATTAGTGCCGCTAGCTCAAGGCAAGTTGGGCGACGGTTGGGTCATGCGGCAGTGGTTCGATCGGCTCACATACCGCTACAACGGTAGCGTGCCGGATATTCACGCCGAGGCGTACGGCTACGCTCCGGCCATCGGCTACCAGTGGCCGATGAGCGACGGCAGCAATCACGCGGGCCTGTACGCCGGGCTGCGCGTGGCACATACGGAGCTGAGTCCCGATGATCCGGGGAATGTCGATCGCGGAACGCGCGTACGCTTCTCGCTGCAAGGCGAGCTCACCAGCCGGCTCGGCGCGATGGCACAGAATCAATTCCTCGCCCAAGGCGAGTTCGGCAACGGCGCCTACTTCGTACGTGACCGGCTGGCATGGCGCGTGTTCGGGCACTACACCTTCGGCCCGGAAGCGATCGCCAAGGGCAGCCGCGTGTATCAGGCGCGGGAAGTCGGCCTGTGTTTCGGGGGGATTGCACTCACGCCGCGTGCGAGCCTGCTGGTGCGAGGAGGTGTGAACGAACAGCCGGGCGAGCCGACCGTAGGCGACTTCAGCGTCGAGTTGTCGGCGAGCTTCTGAATTGGCGACGAGGCGGCGCGTTCCTCATCGAGGCAGGCGCGAGACCGCGTTGCGGATGAGCTCAGTCCGCCGCCACCGGCGTAGGGCCGCCCGCGGCAGGCCGCCGCACGAGAAAGCACAGCGGAATCAGCACCACGGCTATCCATGCGGATATATAAAAGAGATCGAGTGAGGACAATAGGTAACTCTGCCCAATGAGACCTTGGGTGATCGCGCCCGCGGCCGCCTGATCGTTCAGGCCGAATTGGTGCATTTGCGCGAGCGATTGCTGATAGGCGGGCGTGTATACGCTGATGGTGTCCGCGAGCCGCGTCTGATGCAGCGTTTCGCGCCGATCCCAGAACGTGGTGGTGAGCGAGGTGGCGAAGCTGCCGGCGGTGATGCGCAGGAAATTGGACAGGCCCGACGCCGCGGGTATCTTGTGCGGCGGGAGGCCATCGAAGATCACCGAGAGCAGGGAGACGAAGAAGAGTCCCATGGCGAACCCCTGCACCAGCTGCGGCGCCACGAAGGCAAAGAAGCTGGCATCGGAGGTGAGCCCGGCGCGCATGAAATAGGAGGCCGCGAAAAAGCTGAACGAGGCGGCGGCCAGCACGCGCGGATCGAAGCGGCGCATCAGGCGTCCGATCATGAGCGAGGTCAGCACGGCGGTCACGCCGCTCGGCGCAGAGACCAAGCCGGCCCAGGTGGCCGTGTAGCCCAGGAAGCTCTGCAGCCACAGCGGCATCAGCACGACGTTGCCGAAAAAGACGCCGTACCCTAAGCACAGTGCCACCGTGCCGAGCGAGAAGCTGCGCGACTTGAAGAGGCTCAAGTCCACGATGGGGTGCTTGTCGGTCAGTTCCCAGATCAGCCAGGCGGCGAAGCCAATGACGGTGATCAGAGTCAAGATCACGATGACGGGCGAATTGAACCAGTCGAGATCCTTGCCCTTGTCGAGCATGATCTGCAGCGCGCCCACCCAGACGAACAAGAGCATCAGCCCGACGCGATCGATGGGCAGCTTCTTGGTCGGCGTTTCGTGGGATTTGAGGTTGTTCCAGCACAGAAACGCGCAGAAGACGCCTACGGGAACGTTGATCAGGAAGATCCACGGCCACACATAGTTATCCGAGATATAGCCGCCGAGCAGGGGGCCCGCGATGGGCGCCACCAGCGTGGTCAGCGACCAGATGGCGAGCGCGGTATGACGCTTGGCCGGACCGAATACCTCGATGAGGAGCGCCTGGCTGCCGGGAATCATGGGGCCGGACACCGCGCCTTGCAGCACACGAAACGCGATCAGCGACGGAAGGCTCCAGGCCAAGCCGCAGAGCAAGGAGGCGATCGTGAACAGCGCGACCGAGATGACGAAGGTACGCACCACGCCGAAGCGCTGCATGAGCCACCCGGTGAGCGGCACCGACACGCCGTTGGCCACCGCGAACGAGGTGATCACCCAGGTGCCCTGATCCGAGCTGACCCCCAAGTTGCCGGCGATGGTCGGGATGGAAACGTTCGCGATGGAGGTGTCGAGCACCTGCATGAACGTGCCCAAGGCCAGGGCCACCGCGGTCACGGCCTTGCGGCTGCCCATAAGGGCCGAAGCCGGAGCAATGATGGCGGAATTCGCGCTCATGAACCCGCGGCCAACGCCGTCAAGTCGCTCGCGGCGTCAGTCTTGCTCTTGCGGCTGAGGCGCGCCGGCTCGTGCGCCTTGGGGCCCGCATTCTCGGCGATGATTTCCGCGATCCGTTCACCGACCGCCGGATCATTGCCCGCGCTCTGCTGCGTGGGCTGCGGCACATTGCGCACGGCCAGGGTCATCAGAGGCCCCGAGGCGTCATGCAAATCCACACTGACCGTGGTCGACAGTCCGACGCGCAGCGGGTGCGCCTGGAGTTCTTTGGGGTCGAGGAGAATGCGCACCGGCACGCGCTGCACGATCTTGATCCAGTTCCCCGAGGCGTTTTGCGACGGCAACAGCGCAAAGGCGTTGCCGCTGCCCGCGGCCATGCCCACCACATGTCCGTGGTAGGTCACACCGCCGCCATACAAATCGGTGTGCACGGTGACGGGCTGGCCGGCGCGCATGCGCTCGAGCTGCCCCTCCTTGAAGTTGGCGTCGACCCACACGTCATCGAGCGGCACGACCGCGAGGAGCGGCGAGCCTGCGGCCACCCGCTGCCCCACCTGCACGGAGCGTTTGGCGATCACGCCGCTGACCGGCGACGTGAGCTCGGTGCGATGCAGGGCGAGTGCCGCGTTGCGAACGGCGGCAGCGGCGGCCAGCACCTGCGGATGATCGGCAATGGTGGTGCCGTCGATCTGGGCGATGGTCTGACTCAGCTGTTGGCGGGCGGCGGCGACGTTCGCGCGCGTGGTCGTCACCGCGTCGCGGGCGTGCGAAAGCTCTTCGGCGGAAATGGCGCCGTCGGCGATGAGTCCGCCGCGCCGCTTCAAGTCATCGTCCGCGGTTCGCTCTGCCTGTTCGCGGTTTTCGATCTGGGCGCGCAGTTCCTTGCCTTGCGCGAACAGGCCGCGCACCTGGCGTACGGCGCGGGCGAGATCCGCTTCCGCATTGGCCTCCGCGATCTTCGCATCCGCGGGATCGAGTTCCAGCAGCGACTGCCCGGCGCGGACGGGCTGAGTGTCATCCACGTTCAGGGTGATGACGGTGCCGGGAACTTCGCTGGTCACTTGCACCACGTCGCCGTTGACGTAGGCGTCGTCGGTGGACTCGTAATACCGGCCGTCGAAAAACCAGTATCCCAAGTAGCCGAGGCCGGAGAGCGCGACCACGGCGCCCAGTCCGAACAGACCCAGCCGGCGCGCACGGCCGGGGGACTGCGTTGCGCCCGGCGATTGCGCGGAGCCCGGAGAGTGCGCGGAGCCCGGCGATTGCGTGGGTTGGGACTCGGAAGTCGCCGTAGTTTCTTGTGTGCTCATGGAGTTGTCCGCGTTGGGTTCTTGCGTGCTCATGGATTTGTCCGCGTAAGGATTCCGGAAGAAGGTTCTGGGTGTGGTGCATCGGCGAGCGCGCCGGACGCACGGGGATCGAAGCTGCCGCCGACCGCGAGCAGCAGCGTCACTCGGGATACGGCCTGGCTGGTCTGGATGTCCACCATGGACTGGCGCGCGGTGAGTACCTGGGTCTCCGCGTTGAGCACGGACAGATAGCTCGCCAGTCCGGCCCGGTAACGCTCCTCGGCCAACTTGTAGGCGGCTTCGGTGGCATCGAGCGTTTGCTGCTGATCGAGCCGCTCGCGCTCCAGGGCGTCCAGGCGCGTGATTTGATCGGCGGTCTGCTGCACGGCGCGAAGGACTGTGTCGTTGTAGCCGGCGATCGCCGCATCGAGCTGCGCCTCGCTCCCACGGTACTCCGCGCGCAGACGGCCACCGTCGAACAGCGGCAGCGAGATGAAAGGACCGGCACCGTATCCCCCGGCGCTCGACTGCACAAGATTATGCATGCCGAACGCGCCGAAGCCTGCCAGCGCGCGCAGACTCACACTCGGATAGAACGCCGCTTTGGAAGCGAGGCGCTGTGCATCGGCGGCTTCCACGGTCAGGCGTGACGACAGCACATCGGGCCGGCGCGCGAGCAGGTTGATGGGCAGCGCCGTCGGGACGGGCAGCGCTGCTTCGACGTGGAGCACCGGCCGTTGAATCAATGCGTAGGCGTCGGCACCTTGTCCGGTCAATGCGGCGAGCTGGTGGACGGCAAGATCGGCGGCGGCCTGGGCCTGCTCGCGCGCCACGCGTGCCTGCGGCAATTGGCCTTCGGCCTGGCGCAACTCGAGTTGCGTGTCGAGCCCGGCGGCCACACGGCGTCGCGTGATGTTGACGATGTTCTGGCGCTGCGCCTCGGAGCGTTCGGCAATGTCCGCGAGCGCGTATTCGCGGTACAGCTCGACGTAGGCCTGGGTGATGGCGCCGGCGAGCATGAGCCGCGCGTTGTCCACATCGAAGCGGGCGGATTGAGTGAGAGCCTGCGCGCGATGCACGGCGTCGGCCTGGCGTCCCCAGAAATCGAGATCCCAGTTCAAGGTCGCGCCGGCTTGACCTTCCCAGAAGCTGTGTCCCGCGAGCGGCGGGGGAATGACGTAATTCTGGGGGGCGCGCTGGTACAAGGCGCTCGCATCGAGGTTGGCGCTGGGGAGCAGCCCTGCCTTCGCCGATTGGGCCTGCGCGACGGCTTCGCCCACTCGGGCTTGGGCTTCGGCCAGGGTCGGGCTGTCTTTGAGCCCCAGCCGAATCAGCCGATCGAGCTCTGGGTCTTGAAAGGTATTCCACCAGCCGTCGGCGGCCGGCTCGGCGGCGACGCCGGTCAGACCGACGCTGTCATTTGCCAAGCGCGGCGGGTGCGGAGCTTCCTTCGGCGGGAGAACGCATCCCGACAAGGCGACGAAGCTCATCAATAGCAAGATCTTGAGGTACATGGCTTGGCCTTAGGAGTCCGCGCCGACTGCGGCTGCGGCCCGCGGCTCGGTGGATGATTGCAGCGAGGTATTGAGCTTGATGAGGAGGCGGTGGAATTCCTGCACCTCGGCGCTGCTGAAGTCGGCCAGCGCGAGGTTGAGTTTGTCGACGACCAGGGGAATGAGACGCTCCACCGCTTCGCGGCCCGCCGGGGTCAGCTGCAGCTCCACCTTGCGCCGATCGCGATCGCGGCGTACGCGCTCCAAGAAGCCGCGCGCTGCCAGTTGGTCGATGACGCGCGTGAGTGCGCCGCTGTTGTGGCGATACTGGAAACAGATGTCCTTGGGGTTGACCGCGAGGCCGTCCCGCAGCCACACCAAGATGACGTACTGAATGAAGCTGAATCCACGCTCCTCCAGCAACGGTTCCATGATGTCCTGCATTAGGGAATGCGCGCGCTTCGTGAGATACGCGATGCTGCTCTGGGCCCGGTAGGTCGAGACTTGATAATGCTGCTTGGACATTTAGTGCCTCGGCATTTACTGCTTAGGCAGTGATTATCCGCAGAATGAGTTTGCTGTCAACTCCTTTTTGGAGCGGCCGATGGAGGGCGGCCCGGTCTCATTGGGATAAAACCGTTGAATATCTGAGGGTTAGGTCTGTTGCGCGCGGGATTTTGGGTACACCCGGGATTTTGGGTGCACCGCTGAGCCGGAGGCTCTTAAGAAAGGGAGTTGATATCGAGATTGCAGGCGTGCCCCCGAGCGGCGCCTGGGTCCCAACCTTTTGCCGCTTCGAAGTCGCCGTTACTGCCGCTGATGATGTCTCGCAGCGCCTGCGGTTTGCCGTACAGCATGGGATTCAAATACCCGGCGGGAGTCCCGTTGGATTGATTGATGCGAGCGATCAGGCCGGCCCATAGCGGTGCGACGGCGCTGGTGCCGCCGATGACGGTGTCGGTGCCGTCGATCCGCACGTTGTATCCGGTGTCCGGGTCCGCATCGCCGGCCACATCGGGCACTCCGCGCTTCGTGAGGGCGACCGGCTCGCCGCCGAGATGGGTTGCGGTCTTGCCCATCTGCCAGCCAGGCGTCGGGAAGAAGCTGCTGACACCGCCGCCGCTCGCGCCGCCGTTCGCGCCGTTCCATACGACCTCACTGGTGATAGCGGTCTGACTCGCGCGCAGGCTCGTGCCGCCGCAACCGAGGGCGTAGGGGCTCGAGGCCGGAAAGTCTACGTGATCATTGCCATCGCCGACGCCGTCGGTGGATCCGCTGTCGCCGGAGGCCACGCACACGGTAATGCCCATGGCCGCGGCGGCCTGAAAAGCATCGTCCAGCGCCGTCATCGCTTGCTCAGTCCATGTGGACTCGGGGCCGCCCCAACTGATGGAAAGGACTGAGGGCTTGTTCTTCGTGTCGTGAATCGCGGTGGTCACGGCATCGTGAAAGCCGGCATCCGTGTTGGGAGCGAAGTACACGGCGATGTTGGCCGCGGGCACGATCGAGCCGACGACTTCGATGTCGAGCATGACTTCGCCGTCCGGACCATCGACATCTCCGGTGGGGGAGTTGTTGCCGTGATCCACCGAGATCGCCGACACCCTGGGGGAGCCCAGTTCAAGTCCCGCGAAATAAGCGTTCAAGTCCTCTGCGCGATACCCGCCGCCGAGCTCTATGATGGCAACGCACTGGCCTTCACCCGTTCCGCTCGGGAATCCATACAGAGACGCCACCTGCAATGGCGTGAAAGAAATCGGACTCGTTGCATCGGCCTGCATCGTGTTGCCGCCGTCCGCCGGCCGCACTCTGAAATGCGGTTTTGCCTGGGGCCGATTGTCAAGTCCCATGACGGCATCGACGATGCCGGCCAACTCTTGCGGTAGCTGGAGGGCCCCGGTTCGGCCGCGGTGGGTGTTGCCGTGCGAATCGACCATTTTTTGCAATTGAACCGAGAACGCGGCATTGAATTGCTCGACCGTCCCGGAAAGAACGATGGTGCGGCGCGCGGCGTGCTCCTGGGCCACGATGAGGCCGTGTGCCGCGGCAAACTTGCGCACCTTCGCTAGATCGCACGGATCGGCAGCGTACTCCTTGGCGAACTCTTCCCGGCTGATGAATCCTACCGAGCGATTTCCGGCCGCAAGTTTGGCGACTCGCATTTGCAGCGCCGTGCGAGCGCATCGCCTGACGATGATGCTCACTTCGAGCCGTTCCTTGGGGTCGGCCGGCGCGAGTACTCGTGCGTCCTGCATCGCAGTGCGCTCGCTTCCCTTGAGGGTAACTTTAGCCATGACTTTATCCCTCGCGATGAGTGATGTAATGGATAGCCTGTGCAAAGACGATGGCGCCCGCGACGCGCATCGAGAGTGCTGCGGCGAGTAGACACAGCAATTTGTCAAGGCTGATGGTGAGCCACATAGGAAGGGGATTCCCTGGCTGTTGGTCCCACCGGAGTATCGCGCTAACTCGCGAAGATTGCACCCCTAAATTCTTGCGGGGGAATTGCGGGGGGCAGAGTCAAGGCGGCAGCGCGGCGGCCGATTCATGTGCTACCGCGCGGATGGTCCCAGCGAATCGACCAGATCGCGCCATTCGGTGACGTGGATATCCCTCGGAAGTTTTTCTCCGCTCACGGTGTTCCCGCATATCCAGTCGGCAACACGGCGTGGATCGTTTTTCCAGGGCCGGCTGCAGAAACGCTGATCAGGTTCGTGCAACGCCGTCCAGAGATCGATGAGCTGCGTCTTATCGATGACGGCGCTCGGGGGGCCGTTCGCCATCCACCCGGCCAGCAGGCGCTCGTACCCAACGAGTGGCGCGGCAAGCCGGGGGTTCTCGACGATGATGGAGCCGGGGAACATCCAGTGGGTGCCGAAGCCGCCCCGCGATCGAAACGCGAGCGGGAGGGCCAGATCATGGACCTGCACGGTTCGATTGCCGCCGCCGGCAGGCGCCGCCAAATCCCGCACTTCGTTCAAGAGTTCCTGAGTGAGTCCACCCGTCAATCGCTCTTTCGAGCCGCCGGTCGCCGCATTCAATCCGCGATCCGGCGTGTAGTCATAGCCGGTTGCCGATGCCTCGATCGTGACGATGTGAATCTCGGGGATCTCTTGCCCCTGCAGTTGCTTCAGTGCCGCGCGCAGCGCATAGAGCGCCGAGACCAGTCCGAGATTCTCGGTCGCTCCGCCGTCGGTGACGTAATAAGAACGCTCCGGACACGCGGCATCCTTCGTTTCGCTTGCTACATCCACGCGAGCGTTCGTGAATATGGGCGGGAAGTTTGCGTTCAGCGCCGCGGCGCTCGCCACGGGAACATCGCGATCTTGCACGACGACATAGGGCAAGCGCACGTCGGGAATGTGCAACTCGGTATCCGCCGGCGGCAACGCACCGGAGGGCGGGAATGCGTCTCGATCGGCCAGGTTGGTGAAAATCAGGCGGCCGCCTCCCATCGAGGCGTAGGGCCTGTGCAGGGCATTGCACGAGACGGCCCTATCTACGGGAGCCGTGAATACGCCGCGCAACAAATCCGAGTCTTCCTGCGGATGCGCGGCAATGGTGGTGTTGAGAATCAATGCCAGTTGGCTGCTCGCCCCCATCGTGGCTTGCCGGCCACTCACGGGGAACAGCCGCCGCTCGAAACTTTCGACCAATAGTTGTCCCAGGGGCGCGCGGCTCAACAGCCGCCATTCGGCGGCGCCCTCGAGCACATCGCCGATGAACGGTTCCGTCATGCGGTCCTTGAAGAGCGGCCATTCGGTATTCGCCGGGTTCACCGCCGCCACGAGGGAGTCACGGTGGGTGTAGAAATAGGCCTCGGCTACCCCGCCGCCGGATACGCCGCTGAGGAGGACGATGTCCTTGGCAACCCCCAATTTGTTGAGGCCCTCGAGCGCCGTGGCCGTGAACAAGGCTGCGCGCGTGCCGCCGCCGGAGGCTGCGACGATGAATACGCGCCGACGCGCCTTCAAGAGCTCCGCCAAATCCGGGCGCTGCGGGTCATGGGGCACCGGCCTTACGCTGATGACGGAAGCCACGGTATTGTGCCTGTCGCCGTATCCGTAGTAGACGTAGCCTGCGAACAGCAGGGCAATCACCAAGGCATTCACGGTCAAAAAATACAATTCGATACGGCGTTTGAAATCGTGCCCGAGGTCACTCAAGGCCGGCGGCGTCAAGCGCGCGAATAATTCCATGAGATCGAATGTCTGAAAGGCGATCAGGGGTTCATTGGAATCCTTATCCCTGAACCACCCGAGCACTGCGAAGCGCCCGGCGCCATGCGCGGCGATGAAGCGATCGTTCAGGTCGACGGTGAGCCGTTCCGGCGGAACCTTATCCGGCAAATACTTAAGATACCCGGCTTCCACATCGTCGTCGGTGCCGACCACACGGATCAACTCCGCGGCGACCGCGCTATTGACCGAGAATTCGAACCACCAGAGCAGGGCATAGGCCATGATGATCCACACGAAAATGACCCCAAAGGGCGCCGCGTCCAACACCGTCGTCGCGTATTGAACTTTGGCGAACCGCAGGATCGCAATCGCGATCACCGCGACTGATACGGCGAGGGGAGTGCCGACCAGAAACCAGCGCCTCACCTGGGACACCATGGCCCGCCAGCGCAGGGTGAAGTTGCCCATCATCAACAGCCAAGCGGCGAACACGCTGAAACCCAAAATGGTCCAGCCCAGATAGCGGCTGGGTACCATCAACGCAAATAGGGAGGGCAGCAACAGGAATTCCAACGAGTGATAGAAAATTCCCGTGGCCAGTGCCGCGACCACCCGGCGGGTGGAGATATCGGGATCAACTCGCGCACCGGGGAAGAGCTCCGTCTCGCGCAGCGCCGCACGATACAATTCCCGCTGCTGATCGCTCACGGACCCAAACTGCCAACGAGCCAATGGCCTGGCCAGCCAGGCCAGCAATGCCAGCACGCAGGCAAACACGCCGTAGGTGTGTACGTACGGCGATTGGTTTGCTTCGCTGGCCCAGGGAGGAACGATCACCATCCAGAGCAGAATCACCGTACCCAGAAGGAGAGCGATCTGCTGGCGGAGCCGTGACTCGCTCTCGAGCGGGCGCCGGGCTAAAACAGCGGCAACGCAGATGACCCCGACCAGGAGGATTGCCTGGTACCAGGCGGGGCGATCGGAGGGAACGACCCGACATACCGAGGTGTTCGCTGACTCGAATACATAGACGCCGAATCGGCCGAGTGCAAGCGCCGCGCAAAGCGCCGCAAACTGCACGCCGGCGCGCACCCATAGCCGGCGCCAGAATTCTTCTTCAAGTACCGGTGCTTTTAGAAAGCGCTTCTGGGTACGCGCTTCCCCGAAGCGGATGAGTTTTCCCCAGACAATCAGCGCCGACAGAACGCAGACGACGCCGAGCGCGGCTCGTGAATAGCGCATTCCGGCCGCACCCACGACGCTGCACCAGGCATCGAAGGTCGGCCCATAGGCGACGAACACCAGCGTCGCGAGAAATAGCCAAAACGTCGAGACCCGCGTGTATGGGCGCCGCGAGAGGGTGCAATTGATCTTACCTGCGGGAGATAGATCGATTTCATACCGAACGAGCCGATTGAGATTGAACTCGGCGCGCCGCCACACACTGTCCAGGATATAGGGAAGATCGAGGCAGACCGCCTTCGTGAAAGCGCCGTGGGCAGGCATTTCACGTTGAAAATCGTTCCGCCGCCCGGGCGCGGGCCTTGGCAGATTCAACTTCTCTATTCTTCATCGGCGCACTGGTCTCGAGCGCGCCGAGAAGGGCGCGGGAAGTGCCTGCAATTTCGTCGACGGCCGAAAGGAAGGCGGCCTCATTGGCCTGCGAGGGTTTCGTGAACCCGCAGATCTTGCGTACGAACTGCAGTGATGCAGCGCGAATCTCTTCGTCGGTCACGGGCGGCTCGAAGTTGAACAGCGTCTTGATGCTTCTGCACATGGAATGTCTCGGGCTCGTGGGTGGGCACAATGGAGAGTCATGAGATAATCCGGCACTCTCCGGCTGTCAAGCGGCATGCCGGCGAAGGGAAATTGTTCTATTCAAATCAACCGGTTGCAAAGGGGTCCCATGAAAAGCGGCACCATCGAGTTTGACGGCATCGAGTATCCGGACGGGAATTCGTCCGACCCCAACGCGCTGAAATGGATGCAGGGGTCGCCGCCGCCGGCGGCGAAACGAATCCGCTTCGAAGACGACCGGTATCTGGAGTTTCCGCAAATCCGCTGGAGCCTATCGCATATGCGCGAACTGATGCCGACGGTCGCCGTGTGGCGCGGTGCGGGTGCACCGAGCGATATCGGTATTGCGGCTCGCGCCGGCGAAGCGCGGATCGATGCGATGAAGTTTGCCGACCTGCAGGGCAGGCAGCTGACGTGGGCGGACTCGCTCTCAGAGACCTATACCGACGGCATCATCGTCATGCATCGCGGCAAGCGCGTGTACGAGCGCTACGTCGGAGCGCTGCAAGCGCAGCGGCCGCACACCTGCTTTTCGATTACGAAGTCCTATGCGGCCACATTGGCGGCAACGCTGATTCGCGAGCGCGTCTTGAATGAGGACAAGGCAGTCTCGTATTACCTCCCTGAGATGGCGGCAACGGCCTATGAGGACGCGACACTGCGCGAGGTGCTCGACATGCAGGTCGGCGTGGACTATTCAGAAGACTATGCGGACCCGCAGGCACATATCTGGCATTACTCGCGTGCCGGCGGCCTTCGCGCGCGCCGGGCGGACTATACGGGGCCGGGAAATTACTACGAATATCTGCTGACGCTGCGCAAGTCGGGCGAGCACGGCAGGGTGTTCGATTACAAGACCGTCAACACCGAGGTGCTGTGCTGGGTCATGAAGCGCGCGACGGGTGTCCCGCTCGCCGACATGCTGAGCGACCGAATTTGGTCGCGGATCGGCTGCGAGGAGGACGGATACCTCGCGGTAGATTCCATCGGCGTGGCGATGGGCGGCGGAGGCCTGAACGCCACCTTGAGCGATCTCTGCCGATTCGGGGAACTAATGCGCTGCGAAGGAGCCTGGGCGGGGAAACAGGTGATTCCCGCCGAGGTCGTCGCCGATATTCGGCGCGGAGCCGATCCCGGGAAATTCGCCGGCGCCGGCTACACGCTGCTGCCCGGCTATTCCTACCGCAACATGTGGTGGGTGTCCCATAACCCGCTCGGCATGTTCGAGGGCCGCGGCATTCATGGCCAGCGACTGTATATCGCACCGCGAGCCGAGGTCGTGGTGGCGCGCTTTTGCTCCCATCCCATCGCGACCAGCGCGGCCAACGATCCGGTGACCTTGCCGGCCTTTGCGGCTTTGTGTCACCTCCTCATGAACGGCGGATCATAGCTCGGTACTCCCTCCCTACTCGTAGCGCAACGCGGCCGCAGGTTTTGCCCGCGCGACGGGCCAGCAGTGAGCACTCGCCGTGATCAGCGCAATGACAAGCGTCAATGCCGTCGTTGCAATGAACAGCCAGGGGCCGAGCTCTACGTGATAGGCAAAACCTTGCAGCCAGCGATGCATGATGTAGGCGGCGACCGGCCACGCGATCAGGCTTCCGTAGAAGACCGGCCTGCTGAATTGCCAAAGCAGCATGCGCATGATGTCGCGGGTTTCCGCGCCCATCACCTTGCGAATGCCGATCTCCTTCGTCCGGCGTTCGGAGCTGAATGCCGCGATGCCAAAGAGCCCGAGGCAGGCAATGAACAGCGCCACGGATTCGAGGGCGGTCATCAGCTGCTGCTGGCGGATCATGTCCCGGTACGTATCCTCCACCTGCTGGTCGAAGAAAAACCGGGAGATAGGGCGGGAACTGCCCGACCGCTTCCACAGCAGGTCAATGGATACGAGCGTCTCAAGAATCTCGCGACCGCTCAGCTTGACGCTCATCAATTGAAATAGATTGGGTTCGACATAGAACACCGTGGGCCCGATCGTCTCTCGGATGGACCCCATCGGAAAATCGGCCACGACGCCGATAATTTCAGCCGGGTATGCATCGATGAGGTTGTCATCGAGCGAGCGGAGCAACGTCAACGGAACGCTCTGACCGATGGCGTTGGCGGGAGACGCATACCCGAGCTGGCGCCGGGCTGTTTCATTGATGACCACGGGTAGCCGAAGCGGCAGCTTTGGATCCTCTGGAGGGACGTCCTGCTCATGGGCGGCGGAGAAGAAACGCCCTGCCAGCGGCTTGAATCCGTAGAGTTCGAGAAAGCCGATATCGATGGCGCTCTCATGAATCGAAAGACTCTGCCCGTTGTGCAACCGAGTCGGAATCACAACCGGATTCAGGAATGGCGCCACGAATGAACACGACGCGGCTCGCACGCCCGAAAGCGCTCTCACTTCGTCTTTGAATGCCTTGGCGCAAGCCCCACGGATCAGCACTACCTGGTCCTTATCGAGCCGCAAGCTGTCGTGCGTCGCGAAATTGGTTTGTCGATACAGAATTCCCGTCGACACAGTCAAGCCAATCAGGATCGCGAACTGCAGGACCACGAGGGCCTCCCGCAACCTGTGCGAACCGACCGGACCGCCGGAACGGCTCCTGAGCACCCACGCCGGCGGAAAGGCGGACAGCACGACGGCCGGATAGGCGCCGGCCAGTGTCCCGACCAACAACACGGCCCCGGCGATGCTCATCGCGAGATCGGGACTGCGCCAGTAGTCGAAAACGATCGTGCGGCCGAGAAAAGCGTTGAAATGAGGCATCAGTACCTCGACCAGCGCGAGCGCCAGCACCATGCTGAGCGCGACGTAGATCATGGACTCACCGATGAACTGAATGACGAGATCGGTCCGGCCGGCACCGGCGGCCTTGCGGATGCCGACCTCGATGGCGCGTCGGGTCGCGCGCGCCGTGGTCAAATTCACGAAATTGAGGCTCGCAAGCAACACCGTCAGGGCGCCAATGGCTGCCAACGCGTAGTCCGCAGTCGCGGAGCCCGGGCCATACAGATGAATGGCAGCGATCGGAATGAGCGTTAGTCGTATCGCTGCGCTCATCTTGTCGGCGCCGGGAAATTGCATGTGCCTATCGATAAAGTCGGGCAGCGCACGAGCCAATTCATCGATCGATGCCGTGGGAGACAGGCGGATGTATGTCAATGTATTCCAAGGTTTCTGGATCGCCGGTCCTTGCATGGCGTCGAGCACTGCAAGGCGCGAGTACGCGGCGCGCCCCGATGCAAATATCCTGGCGTCGAGGTGCGTGTTCGACGGCAAATCCATGAGCACTGCCGTCACCTGCATCGAATGCTGGCGGTTGATCTCGATCGTTTCTCCGATCGGATCGTCCCGGCCGAAATACTTGCGTGCCATTTGCCTCGTCAGAACGATCGCGTCCGGCCGCTCCAAAGCCGTCCGTAGATTCCCCGCAAATACCTTCAGCGGCAGGACTTCAAAGATATCGGGATCAGCCCAGGCAATGTCCTCGCTCGCCTCGAAATCACCGTGGCGCAATCCGACCTGTTCGCTCGCCAGCCGAGCGAGGCTCTGCACCTGTGGAAAGTCGAGCTTCATCCACGCGGCCACATCGGGCGCAACGACGGGAACGAACATCGGGCTTCTGCCCGGCACAACTCGTACCGAGGAGACTCGATAAACGCGTTCGTGTGCGGGAATGAAGCTGTCGTAGCTGAATTCGTCGCGGACGAAGAGTCCGATCAAAATCGCCGCGGCGAATCCCACCGCAAGGCCGCCGATGTTGATGCCCGCGTAGAGCCGATTGCGCGCGAGGTTGCGCAGCGCCGCCGTCAAATAATTGCGAAACATACTAAGCTGCCAGCAATGTCTGGCTGACCACGTGACCGTCCAGGAGCCTTACCGTTCGCTGTGCGCGAGCGGCATGGACCAGCGAATGGGTCACCATGATGACGGTCGTGCCCGATTTGGACACGCCGGTCAGCAGGTCCATCACCGCCTCCCCGTTGGCCGTATCGAGGTTGCCGGTGGGTTCGTCGGCGAGGATCAGCTTCGGATTGGAGACGAGCGCCCGGGCGATGGCGACCCGTTGTTGCTGCCCGCCGGAGAGCTGTTGCGGCAGATGGCGCGAGCGATGGGCAATCCCCACGCGTTCGAGGGCTTCGGCGACCCGGCGCTTGCGTTCACTGCCGGAAACGCTCCGGTAAATCAGCGCGACCTCGACATTCTCGGCGACGTTGAGATCGTCGATGAGATTGAAGCTCTGGAAGACAAAGCCGACCATGCCTCGGCGCAGGATCGTCAGGTACTGCTCGGAGGCGCGGGCGACATCCTCGCCGAAGAACGAGTAGACGCCGCTCGTGGGGCTGTCGAGCAGACCCAGGATGTTGAGCAGGGTTGATTTCCCGCACCCCGAGGGTCCCATGATGGCCAGAAACTCCCCGGCTCCTACGTCAAAGGACACGCCGTCGAGTGCGCGCGTCTCGACCTCGGCGGTGCGGTAGATCTTGCTGACACTGTCCAATTTCAACATCTCATCTCCCTATTGCTTCAGATCGATGCGATCGATGCGTTCAAGTCCCGAGTAATCCGAAATGATTGCTCGTTCGCCGACGGCGAGGCCGCTCAAGACTTCCACCTGCTGGTCATTTCGGCGGCCGATCTTGATCGTGCGCCGGAGCGCCGATTTGCCGTCCTTCGCCACGACGAAGACCCAGTCGCCGCCGGTCCGCTCTAGAAATGCGCCCATGGGAAGAATCGTCGCCGTTCGATCGGCGCCGAGCGCCAATTTTCCCTGCAATGCCTGGCCGGGGAGCAGACCCACGGGTGCTGCCTCCTGGAAGGCCAAGTCGACGGTGAAGGCACCGTTCGTCACTTTCGGGTATACACGGACGACCTCGAGTGCCCAACTCTTGTCGCCGATCTCGATGTCCGCGATCTGCCCCGTCTGCACGCGCCCAAGGTAATACTCGTCCACTTCCGCAGCGAGCTTGTTGCCCGTCTCCGGGGTGATCTCTCCAAAGCGCTCTCCGCGGTTGCGGTGCTCGCCCACTTTGAGATCCATGGCGGTGAGTCTGCCCGTCACAGGCGCTCGCACGGTCAGATTGTCGAGCTTTCCGTGCGTGATCTTAAGGTCTTGCTGCAGTTTCACCAATTGGCTGTGAATCTGCGGCAGCTGGTGCACTCGGAGCTCTTCCTGCCTATGGTTGCTTTCGTCCTGCATCGGCCGCACTTTCACGTCATAGTCCAACTCGTCCTGTACTTGGTCTTTGACCTCCACCGGCTCCGCATCGTCGGCCACGAGAATGTTTCGCCTGGCGACCGAGCGCTGCAGTCGAGTGACGCTGTAGTCGATTTGCGCGAGCGCCTTCTGGTTCGCGACACGGTTCTGTTCGAGCTGGGTTTCGTAGGTCTGAAGCTGTGTGATCGACTCTACCAAGCGTCCTTCGCGGTCGAGCACATCGAGCTCGAGCTCGGTGTTGCTGAGCTCGACCAAGGGCTGCCCCTCCGTCACCGTATCGCCCGCTTGAACGAGGATACGATCGACGCGCCCGCCTTCGAGCGCATCGAGGTAGACCGTATTCATGGGCACGACTTTCCCGCGGAGCGGAATAAAGTCATGGAACGTTCCTTGGGAAACGCGGGCGATGGCGACGCTTGCGGCGGCGATACGGATGCCGCGCTCCGGAGTTCCAAGGAAGAGGGCACCGGTGGTGATGAGAGCCACCACGACGATGGCGGCAATGCCCCATTGCAGCCAGAGTTTCCGGCGCCACCAGGGCAGCCGGACAGGCCGGTCCATGCTCATGGGGACTGCTCCCGCCAGCCGCCGCCGAGGGCCTTGTACAAGGTCACCCGATTGCTTTGCTCGGCGAGGTGCGCCGTGATCAGTCCTTGCCGCGCGGCGTAGTCGCTGCGTTGGGAATCGAGCACCTCGAGATAGCTGTCGCGGCCGACCTCGTAGCGCCGCTGCGAGAGTTTGTAAGCCTGGCCGGTTGCTTCGACCAAGGTCTCCTGGGCCGCGCGCCGGCGATTCAAGGTGGCGGTCAGCGCCAGAGCATCGGCCACTTCACGAAAACCGGACTGAATGGCCTTTTCATACTGCGCGAGGGCGATCTTCCGGTCGACGTGCGCGACATCCAGTCCCCCCATCAGCGCACCGCCGTGGAAGATGGGCAGGGACATCAGCGGCTCGAAGGCCCAGGCGCCGGTGCCCGACTTGAAGAGGTTCGACAGTTGACTGCTCGCCGAGCCGAGATTCGCGGTCAGCGTGATGTCCGGGAAAAAGGCCGCCCGCGCGGCACCGATATCGGCGTTGGCCGCTCGCAGCGTGTGCTCGGCTTCGAGGACGTCGGGCCGGCGCAGCAGGACGGCTGAAGGCACACCCGCCGGCAACGGCTCGAGCCCCAGGGTGTTGGAATCGAATTGCGCGGGCAGCAATGCGGGATCGATGGAGGTCCCTACCAGCAGCGTCAAGGCGTCGATATCTTGGGCGACATTGCCCTCGAAGCGTGCGGTGTCGGCGCGCGCCTGTTCGACCGTGGTCTGCGACTGCGCGACATCCAGGCCGGACACCGTCCCCGTCTCATGTTGCTTTTCCTGCAGCGTGAAGGAATGCTCCTGACTCTCGAGTGTTTGCCGTGCCAGGCGCTCGAGCTCACGATCCGAAGCGAGCGTCAGATAGGCGTTGGCCACTTCGGCGATCAAGGTCAACTGCGCGCTGCGGCGTGCCTCCTCCTGCGCCACGTATTGTTCCAGGGCGGCATGCGTCAGGCTGCGCACGCGGCCGAACAAATCCACTTCGTAGGAGGTGATGGACAGATCGGCGTCGAAGTAGCCGCTCACCGGTGTGGGAATACCGTAGGTTGAAGATGCCGGTATCTTTTGGCGGGTGAAGCTGCCCTGGGCGTCGATCGAAGGCAGCAGGGCGGCGCGCTGTATTCGATACTGAGCACGGGCCCGCTCGATGTTCAGCACCGCCACTCTCAGATCGCGATTGTTCGCAAGCGCCAGGTCGATCAACCGGTCAAGCCGCGTATCAAGGAAGAAGTCGCGCCAGCCGATGTCGCGGGCCGACCCAATCACTCGAGGCCGCTCCGATGTCGTCGCGGGCATTGGCCACTGGTCAGGCACCGGCAACGCCGGCGCACGATAGCGCGGTTCTAGCGAGCAGGCGCAGGCCACGCAGAGCCATGCGACAGCGCAAACCGCCGGTACTCCCTTACCCTGCATATGATTTGTCCGGTTCGCCATGGTTGAAAAGTGTACGGCGGGTTGCTCGAGATAAAAACAATCTAGGAATCAGCTAGTTGGACGACATCGCGGGATATTTTTGAAATGGAAGTGTCCGGAAACGGACACTTCCGACTGTCCCACACTCCAAATCGGCAAGAGCCCCTCCCTTGTGAATTCGCCGGCCCCGCGCGTAGGCTCTCGAGGATGAGTGGGGACGCGACGATCCTGATTGCGGAGGACGATGCCGATGTTCTGCGCGCGGCGCGCATCGCTTTGGCACCCCATGCCGCGCGCGTGGAGACCGTCTCGACAGTCGACGGATTGGATCAAATCCTCGGGTCTGCGCCATTCGATGTGGTCCTGCTCGACATGAACTTCGTGTCCGGAGAACGCAGCGGCGGCGATGGCCTCAATGCGCTCGCTCGCACCCAGGCCTTCGACCCCTGTCTCGCCGTGGTGCTGATGACTGCGTATGGGGGCGTCGCACTCGCCGTGGAGGCACTCAAGCGAGGCGCCGCGGACTTCATCCTCAAGCCCTGGCGCAATGACAAGCTGATTGCGGCGGTCGCCGCGGCCGCGAATATCACCCGCTCCCGCCGCGAAAAGGAAACGCAGCATCTGGACGCTGTGGAAAGGAGCGCAATCGAACGCGCTCTCGCGCGCCATGAGGGTAACATCTCACTGGCTGCCTCAGAACTCGGCCTCAGCCGTCCCGCACTCTATCGGCGCATGGCGAAACATGGTCTTTAGATTGACCGGAACAAGCCAGTTCGTGCTCGAGGTCTCCATCCGCTCCGCCTTGCTGGGCCTTCTGACCCTGCTCTTCGTCCAGCTCGTCGCGCACACGCAGTTATATGCAGCCTCCTTCGTGGTGGCCGGCCTCGCCGCCATGGTCATTGCCGATCTGGCGCGGTGCATAGGCCGGGCCGATAGGCGAGTCGAGCGTTTTATCGATGGTCTCCGGGCCGGCGACGCGGATGTGCCGCTGCAGAGGGCTGCCGATCCAAGCCAAACGCTCGCGCCATTCAATGACGCCATCGTCACCCTGCAAGCCGCACGCGCCGAACAGCAGCGACGGATCGATGGCCTTCAATCGCTCCTGGACACTGTGTCGTCGCCGCTGATCATCGTGCACTCAGACGGACGCGTCAGCCTCGCCAATCGCGCCGCACACAGGTTAGCCGGCGAACCGGTAAACACTCTGGCAGAGATGGCATCCGTGGGCCCGACGGCCGCCGAAACCATACTCACGCTCGCGCCCGGCACACGGCGGATCGTATCGCTCGCCGACGGGCGATCGGCTCTGATCTCGGTTGCCTACTACACCGTTCCCGACCGAGAGCCTGAGCGGCTGATCTCCGTGCAGCGTCTCGCCGGCGAGCTCGATGCCGTGGAACTCAAGGCCTGGCAGGACATGGTGCAAGTTCTCGCGCACGAGATGATGAATTCCCTCACGCCGATATCTTCGCTCTCCGAAAGCCTCGATGGGCTGCTGCGCAGTGCTCCTCATCGCGGAGACACGGGTTCTGCCGAGACGGCGCGCGAAATCATCGATGCAGTGGATGCGATCAAGCGGCGCAGCGTCGGCCTGATGCATTTCGTGGATCGCTACCGGCAATTTGCCGACCTTCCGCGCCCGGTGTTGCGGCCCGTTCGGCTATCCGAGGTGATTCGAAGCATCGAGCGGCTGATGACCGCGACGCTGATAGACAAGAACATTGCCTACTCGAGCACGATCGATCCGATCGATCTGACGGTTTCGGCCGATCCTGAGCTGCTCGAACACGCGTTGCTCAATCTCCTCCACAACGCGATCGATGCGGTTGCAAAGACGCCGGCGGCGAGCATTGAAGTGAACTGCAGTCATCTCGCCGATGGGCAAATCGGCATCACCATTGCCGATAACGGCTGCGGTGTGGCGCCGGCGTCCATGGATCAGATCTTCGTGCCGTTTTTCAGCACCAAACCCGGCGGCTCCGGTATCGGCCTCAGCCTCGCGCGTCAGATTGCGCTGGCGCATGCCGGCAGGATTGACGTGGAGCAGCGGCGCTCCGGCGGAAGCGTATTCACGTTCACCTTACCGGTGAGTCCGCGGGCGTAGACGATTCGCGGCTCTGGAGAAAAAGCAGCATGATAACGGTTGAATCGTATTCCATGGCCGTCGCGATGTGCGTCGTCACGATGCTGTGTTGGGGGTCGTGGGCCAACACGCAGAAGCTCGCGACCCAGGAATGGCGCTTTCAGCTGTTCTATTGGGACTACGCCATCGGTGTCTTTCTGCTGGCGCTCCTGCTTGCGTTCACGCTGGGCAGCAGCGGCAGCGGCGGCCGCAGTTTTCTGATCGATCTCATGCAGGCAGACGGCAAATGGCTCGGCTCGGCGTTCCTGGGCGGGATCATCTTCAACCTCGCGAACATCCTGCTCGTCGCGGCCATTGACGTGGCGGGAATGGCGGTCGCTTTCCCCGTCGGGATTGGCCTTGCGCTCGTCCTCGGCGTGGTTTCTACGTACTTCGCCAAACCGGAGGGCAACGTCCCGATGCTGGCGCTCGGCGTGGGGTGCGTGATGCTGGCCGTCGTGCTCGACGCGCTCGCGTACAAACGCCTGACCGCGGCCGGCAGGAAAACGCCGACGAAGGGCATCGTCCTCTCCGTCGTCGCCGGGGTGCTGATGGGCTTTTTCTACAGTTTCGTCGCGCAGGCGATGGGTAGGTTCGATTCCGCAACTCTCAGCTTGGAAGCGGGCAAGTTGAGTCCTTACACGGCCATCGTGCTCTTCAGTGCGGGCGTGCTTGCATCGAACTTTCTTTGGAACAGCATCGTCATGGTGAGACCTTTCAGCGGCGTGCCGGTGACCTACCGCGACTATTTCGAGAAGGGCAATGCGCGGCTGCACCTCATCGGCATTCTGGGCGGCATGATATGGAATGTCGGCATGAGCTTCAGCATCATTGCCAGTGCGGCTGCCGGGCCGGCTCTGTCTTACGGTCTTGGTCAGGGAGCGACGATGGTCGGCGCCGTCTGGGGCGTATTCATTTGGAAGGAGTTCAACGGGGCACCCGCGGGGACGGGGCGGCTGCTCGCGGCGATGTTCATGCTCTATGTGATCGGACTGGGGGTGTTGATTGCCTCAAAAGTCTAGCCAAGGCGTGCGTGCCAGATCCATCGTGGTGGTCGGCAGTTCGAACACCGACATGATCATCCGCGTGCCCCGCATTCCGCGTGCGGGCGAGACCCTTCTCGGCGGCGAATTCCTCACCGCAGCGGGCGGCAAGGGCGCGAATCAAGCGGTGGGCGCCGCGCGCGCAGGCGGCAAAGTAGCGTTCATCGCGCGGGTCGGCCGGGATGCATTCGGCGATCAGGCGATCGCCGGCTTACTTCGCGATGGGATCGACGTGAGTCGTGTGTTCCGCGACAAACTCACGCCTTCAGGCGTGGCCCTCATCTTCGTCGCCCAAGATGGTGAGAACAGCATTGCGGTCGCGGGCGGCGCAAACGCGAAGCTGTCGCCCTCCGACGTGAAGAAGGCAGCCGGAGTCATCCGTTCCGCCGGGTTGCTCGTGGCACAATTGGAAACGCCGCTGGCCACGGTGACGGCAGCCGTCGAGCTAGCGGCGAAAGCGGGCGTGCCGGTCATCCTCAATCCAGCCCCGGCGCGGCCGCTCCCCAACTCACTGCTCGAGCGGATCTCCATCCTCACACCCAACGAGACGGAGGCGGAACTGCTGACCGGCATCAAAGTGACCGATGCCGCTGCCGCCGCGAAGGCTTGCTCAAAACTGCGTTCGCGCGGCGTCGGCATCGTGATCCTCACCTTAGGGGAGCGCGGCGCGTTCCTGGCCGACGCCAACGGCCAGCGACTCGTGCCCGGCTTCAAGGTCAAGACCGTGGATTCCACCGCCGCGGGCGACATATTCAATGGTGCGCTCAGCGTAGCGCTGGCGGAGGGCAAGGCAGTCTTCGATGCCGTCCGGTTCGCCAATGCGGCGGCGGCGCTTTCCGTGACCCGGCTGGGTGCGCAGCCCTCGGCGCCGAGCCGCGCTGACATCGAGAAATTTATCCGCAGCGGGAGGTGAACGTGCTTGAATTCGAGGCAAAATCCATTTTGATCCCTAGGAGCCTGTCTGACTAATGATGCGCCTACTGCGGCCGCCCCACATCGGCATATTTCTGCGATCGTTTCACTCACATAGTACCCACTATGCGTAGCGTATCGATCGCAGAAATCTGCTCGATGTGGCGCGCCCTCGTGACGGCGATCATTAGTCAGACAGGCTCCTAGCTCCATTTTTCATCGTCCAAATTGAGAATGCTTACAAGAGTTTGTGTGTTCTGCGGGTCTAGTTCGGGGACTCGCGAGGTGTATCAACAGGCGGCGCAGACCGTTGGGCGGGTGCTGTGCCGGCGCGGCATTGAGCTCGTGTATGGCGGCGGTCACGTTGGCCTGATGGGTGTCGTGGCAGACGCGTGCTTGGGCGAGGGAGGGCACGTCATCGGAGTGATCCCACAAGCTCTCGCCGATAGGGAAGTCGCGCACACGGGATTGACGGAGCTGCGCATCGTCGGCTCGATGCATGAGCGCAAGGCACTCATGGCGGATCTTTCTGACGCGTTCATGGCTCTGCCCGGTGGATACGGGACCTGGGAAGAATTCTTCGAGGTGTTGACTTGGTCCCAACTCGGGATACAGCGCAAGGCGTGCGGCATACTCAATGTCGATGGATACTACGATCCTCTGCTCGAAATGGCCGACCGGGCTCTGTCGGAGGGATTTCTTGGAAAGGTTCACCGCGATTTACTGCTCTCTGACTCCGATCCCGAGCGGCTGCTGGATCGATTGAGCAGCTATGCGGTTCCCGCCGTCGAGAAGTGGCGCAGCCGCCCGAAACGGTGAGCGTTGCGAGCTGAGAAGCTGAGCTGAATGCACGCTCTCGTTTGAAGTTACATCTCGGAGAGATCGTATCGCCCAATAGGTGTCCCGAGAACATTATGGCAATTCATCGCCATTGCCGCTTCTGCCAGGTATCGACGGCCCTACCATGCCGCGAAAGTGTGCCGTGCGTACTAGCTCGGCGCGAAATCATCGGGAACACCGCACGCCGGGAGGGAACCGCGCTGGATACGCTATTCAGTGAATATGAAGCCTCTCTTCCGGGCTTCATCGCTTTCACTCAATCGACCACCGCAAAACATTTTTTTACCGCGGCTGAGCCTGCGCTCCGCATGAGCATGGCACAGTCGAGCATTGCGGCCAGTGAATTTGCCGACACGGAACTGACGAATTATGCGCCACGCTGGGTGGCCTTCTACGGCCCACCGGTCCGTGGGTCCGGACGCGTAACGACCGTGGTGCGTGCAGGATCCATTGGGGTCGTCTCAACGCGCCAAGTGAACTACGACGGAGGACGCGTAGCGCGCGAAGCGGCGGCGATCACTCACACGAGAACGTCAGAGATCAATTCACAGGCCGCACTCAAGGCCATCCAGAATACCTGTCGCGGCGAGCAGAATCTTCCGCCGCTTTGAGGTCTGCGTGCGCGCCTTCCTCAATCAGTTCATTGACAGGCCGCGGTACTCGAGCAGTGGGCCGATATCGGGCGGCTTGCCTTAAAAGTCACCGCGCACGTTGGACATGTTATCCAGCCATCCCGTCGATCAGCGCAAGTTTGTATTATCGCGGTAGCCCGCACGGCATTCAACTTGGCCTAGAGTGGCGCTCCAATGAGTACTCTCGACCCCTACCCGTCAGTCAGCAATGGCAGCTTCCAGGATGGCCAGCGCAGATCGTCTCAAGGCTTCCCGCCGGTGTGAAGTTGGCGGAGCACTTCGTCCACGGCGTCGATGACCGCCTGCGGCTTTTCCAACTGAATCGTGTGACCTGATCCTTTGATGATCCGGTGTACGCCGCGCGAGGAAAGGTGCGCCAGGGCCCCATGCAGACCAATCCAGATCTTCGAGTAGGATCGTTTGTACCAGATGCCTTCGGGTGTGCCGCTTTTCCCCCATGAGTACTCCGCCGAGAGCACGACAAGCGGCATTGCGCCAAGGCGCTGATGATCGACGCTGTCGTACCGGTGTGTATAAACCGACGACATGAGAGAGACCTTGTCGGCAAGATAGTAGGCGGTGAAGAACTGAGGCCAGTTCTTTCTGAGCGCGGTCGGCGTGTCGCTTGGCAACGCTGACGCCGACGTGCACTCCTCGTAATCGGGGCTGGACGGTTCGAGGGGGCCATTCGCCACCAAGAGGGCGCAATGCAGCATATCGGCCGCGTAGCTTTCTCTCCCGCTCACCTCGTCGAAACCCGGCTGATTCTCGTTGATAAGCCCCTCTCCGGCCGGACTGGTATCGACGATGACCATGCCGACGACCTCCTTGGGCCAGCGTTGCGCGAAGAGGCGCGCCTCGATGCCGCCCAAAGAGTGTCCCACCAGCACATACGGTCCCGGTATGGGCCCGGCGTTGAGCGCCGCATGCAGGTCGTCCACCACGTCGGAGAGGATCTGCGGCCGGGGCCCCGGATCACTGAAGCCGTAGCCGGCTCGGTCGAAGGCGCAGACGCGTGTTTTTTGCGCGGTCACGGGCTGGGTTTTGTACCAGACCAGCGACCAGCTGAATAAGCCAGCCATCAGAATGACCGTCGGCCCGCCGGCGCCCGTGCAGTTCAGGTTAATACGCCGGCCGCCGATATTGACCAACTGCCCTGGCTCGACGTAGGGCAGCATCCTCTGATCCTCAGCCATGGAGGGTGCCGGACTGGGCTGGGCAAGGACGACGTCACCGATGGAAAGCAGCACGCCGGCCAGAATGCCGTGAAGTGCGAACCTGGGCATGAGAAGCCTTGTAGCAACGTCTCGGTGCATGTTCACTTGAGACCTCTGAATTTTTGGGTCGGGACGGCGTTTCTTGGGACAGCGACACGCCTCGCGCAGTTCCATTCGGACATAAGCAGAAGAAGCCTCATAAGAAGAACCAGCCGCCATCTGCACCACTGCTGGTGCGCTGTACGATCGCGGCTGTATGTATGGTCCAGGTATCTGTGCGAATGGCGGCACATGGACGCCTCTTGACCCTAAGTTGACCATCGCGAACGCTGGTATCGAGCAACTCGATGAAGTTACTCCTTATTGGCCAAAGGCTGTGCTTTCCGGTAAAGGACGTCTGAAACCGGAAGACGGACATCTTCTCGGAGAACTGACACCCTCGATTGCGCGACTTCCAGAACATAGTGCTGGCACGGTGCATGGCGCCGACGCGCGCACGGCACCGGCGTTTTGCGGTCCGCCAAAGCCGCCCGCAATTTCAGCGCAACAGGTTCATTATGGCGCGGTGAATCTGACCGTCGGGCGCGACCATGTCGTTGAGAATCGTATAGTGATTTGCACCGGGAATTTCCTGGAAGCGCAGGGGTAGGCCTGCGGCCTGGCGCGCGACGACGTAATCCCTGGTTTGACGTTGCATTTCGGCCAATTCGCTTCCGCCGACGAACAGGTCGGCGCTTGACTATGGTTTCTGCGGCGAAGGTGATGCGGGACCCGGCGGAGCTGCGGGATTCGGAGCGCCAGCCGGAGCTTGTGGATTGGCTCCGCTCTGGGTGTCGCCGGATTCGTTCCCACGAGCGTGCATACGGCCGTACATCCCTCGCTCACCGATCATGGGGCAATGATGGCCACCGTGAGCTGCAGCAAATATGGCCCCTAGGACAACCAGTGCGGCCAACGCAAAGGCCCAAAAGCCGAGGTATTTGCCAAAGGTCCGGAACGCGCCTTCTGAACGATTGGACAGAAAAAGTACGAAATAGCCAGCGATGGTCAGCGCCGTCGCCGGAATCAGCGCTAGAAAGTAAATCATTCACGCCCCCTTAATTGATGCCCTACACGCAGCGCCGTGGATCTACGCATGCGCGCGGGTTTCATTCTACTCCGGTCGGGCGGAGCAGGGTCGCAAGCAGGCGTATTGTCTTCGCAGAACCATTCCGTGCGTACCCGTTCACCGTCCGACCTTGATCGAATGATCACGGACTGCGATGTGCCCAAACCTGTCGTCAAGCGTCGTGAACTCATCGCCCGAGAGCTGTCGCTCGCACCAGTCCGCGTCGGGCACTTATGCAAAGCTTTGCATCCACCCCAAGCAGCCGGATGCCAACGGCGTCTTTCAGGCAACTCAGTGATTCGTGCCAGAGTGCGGACGGCCTATTCCGATCTTTACGCACTGGCGCGTTGGCCCTTCACAGTTGAGGTCGGTGGGTTAACGTTCATTCCCAGGATTTCTTCGTGCGCGCCGGTCAGGCCCCACTCGACGATGGATTCGAGCACTGTCTGGAGTCCGCGACCGTGGTCGCTGAGGCTGTACTCGACCTTTGGCGGAACAACATCGTACTGCTTGCGATGAATAAGCCCTCGATGCTGAAGCTCCTTGAGCTCGCGGCTCAAGACCCGCGGAGTCACCGGCTTGCCCAACGTGCCTTTGAGCAGTGCGGTTCGGATCTCGCCGTAGCGGTACGGTCGCTGGATCAAAATCCAGAGGATTCGGAGTTTGTACTTCCCACCGACAATCTGACTGAACCCCAGGGCAGGGCACAATCTCAACTCCGACGGTGCTTTCTTGCGCGCCATTGAACACCCCTTCTGAAGCGTATTCGTTGCCGGTCGTC
>WNFG01000743.1_pt1 | contig 27045 bp, 28 predicted proteins | sample 5400431 | NCBI WGS metagenome assembly WNFG01 (sample SAMN13153346, study PRJNA577476) | soil metagenome | isolation source: 120 cm saprolite under Douglas fir tree site 2 hole 3 replicate 2 | place: USA:California | collected 2015-04-18 | reverse complement strand
CCCAAGCTTCCGAACCTGAAGAAAACCGGGCTGGTCATTTTCATTTACAGTCTGGTGTTCACTTCGTTGGTTTCATTTTTCGCGGTGATGATCATTCCGGACAACGTGCGCCAGAACTATCTGGAAAACCTCATCGGCGGCCTGGCGATGAATCTGGAAGGGCCGTTTCTGGTCCGGCTGGTCTTCCACGCTTTCGTCGTCGTAGTAGGCACGATGATTCTCGCGGGGGCCGTGAATACCGCGATTGTCGGTTCGAACGGCGTGCTCAACCGCGTTTCCGAAGACGGCGTTCTGGCGGACTGGTTCCGCCAGCCGCATCGCCGATTCGGCACGTCGCATCGCATCATCAACATTGTCGCCCTGCTGCAGATCATCACCATCATCATCAGCCGGGGCGACGTGACTTTTCTCGCAAACCTCTATGCCTTTGGCGTGATTTGGAGCTTCGCGATGAAAGGCCTGGCGGTGCTGATCTTGCGGTACACGCATCCCGGCGATCGCGAGTACCGCGTGCCGCTGAACTTCACAGTTTTTGGCGTGGAAGTTCCGCTCGGCCTCGGCCTGATCACGTTGACGCTGCTGGGCATCGCCGTCGTAAACCTCTTCACCAAGAAAGACGCGACCATCGCCGGCGTGACCTTCTCCGTGGTGCTCTTCATCGTCTTCACCATTTCCGAAAAATTCACGCATCACGCCCGCGGCAACGTCAAGCACGTGGAAATGGACCAGTTTCATCTGGAGATGGAAGGCGAGCTGACACCCGAAGCCGTCGGCGCGCGGCCGGGCAACATCCTTGTGCCGGTCAGCAACGTTCACGCCCTTTATCAGCTGGGCAACGTGCTCGATCGCGTCAAACCCGGCCGCCGCGATGTAGTCGTGCTTCACGTGCGCTTGCTGCGCCGCTCGGCCTCCGGCGAATATGAACTCGAAGCCGAACAGCTCTTTGGCAGCATCGAGCAGCAGCTCTTTTCGCAAGCGCTCGCGCTGGCGGAAAAGCGCGGTAAATCCATTCGCCTGGCCGTCGTCGCCGCCAACAATCTCGCTGACGGTATCCTGCGCGCTGCAACCTCGCTCAAGTCCAGCACCATCGTCTTGGGCCATTCCACGCACGAGAGCACCGAAGAGCAAGCCCGGCTGATCGGCGACGCCTGGGAAAAACTCGGCGACCAGCGGCCGCAGTTCAACTTGGAAATTCACCTGCCCAATGGGGACAAGGTTTACAAGGTCCTCGGGCCTCACGCGCCCAATTTGACGGCAAACGAGGTCAATCTTTTGCACCGGATGTGGCTGCGTTTCAGCGATGCCGTGGCGCCGCAGGAAATACACCATCACGACGTGGTGCACTTCGCGCTGGAAGAAGTACAAAAAGAAATGGATGAAGGGCACGAAGACGACGTGGTCAACCGTTTGCGCGCGCATCTGGAAGCCAACCAGAAGAAAAAGGCTTCCAAGAGCTGAAGTAGATCAGTTTCAGTTCTTAGTTTTTAGTTTGTGGTTCTTAGTTTTTAGTTTGTGGTTCTTAGTGTTTTCTGGTGCGTGGAATGTCTCTCATCTCTGTGACCGTTTTTCCTGCCAAGAATTGATCACCAATTACCAACCACGGATCACTGCCTCAGGCGAGCTGCGTTGTGCAGTGGCCGCAACGCTTCGCCGCGAGGGGAATCGGCATGGCACACTGTGGGCAGTCCTTGGTTGTCGGTACCACAGCTGGCGCTGGTTTTTTCGTAAGCCGGTTCATTTGTTGAATTACTAGGAAAACCACGAGCGCGACGATCAGAAAATTGATTACCGTGTTTAGAAAGATTCCATAATTCAGGGTCGGTGCGCCTGCGTCCCTGGCGGCCTTAAGCGCTTCATAGACTTTGCCGTCCAGGCTAAGGAACAAATCCGAAAAAGTGACATGTTTCAGTAATAGTCCGATCGGAGGCATGATCACGTCTTCCACCAGCGACGACACAATCTTCCCAAAGGCCGCGCCGATAATGACGCCGACCGCCAAATCCATGACATTGCCACGCATGGCGAATTCCTTGAACTCTTTCAGCACGGACGTTCTCCTTTACTCTCTTCGATCAAGATATTTGATGGCCCGGGTGATTTCCCAGAAAACTGGGGAACCGTCTATTGCGGAGATTATAGTTGAAGGAAAAAAGAAAGTGAGGCAAGAAGGCGTTTGAATCCGTGAGTTTGCCGCCTGGCTCTGTTAGGGCAAGATTTCTTACCGTAGCCGAAAGACCAAGAACGATGCAATCATGCCGCGCAATACCAGCAAGGCGCCGCAGGCCGCCAGCATCGGACCAACCCAGAGGAACGGCACCCGGGTAATCACGAGCATGAGGACGCCCAGAAGTGCGAGCGACAGCCCGCGCGTCCAGTTTTGCCAGCGCAACCACCACTGGCCCGGCTTGTAGAGCGCGCGGAGTCCCCAAAGAATCAGCCCCACGCTGAGAATCAGCCAGCCGTTGCTGTGCCGGTCAACGGTCCGGCCGTAAACGGGGCCGGCAAGGCCGAGCCACATCAGTAGAGCGCCGAGCAAGACGAAGATCAACTCGATCAGGAATCGCAGCAACCGCTCGGGCGTGAGCGTGGCCATGGCGAGCGCTTACGCGACGCGTTCGATGCGCAGCTTGTTGATGGACACCGGTGTTTTCGGGCGGTCGCTGGAATCGCGCGGCACGTTCGAAATTTTGTCGGCCACGTCCTGGCCTTCGACGATTTCGCCGAAAATGGTGTGCTTGTTGTCCAGCCATGGCGTCGCCGCCACGGTGAGAAAGAACTGGCTGCCGTTGGTTCCCGGCCCGGCATTGGCCATGGAGAGCTTTCCGGTCTTCGAATGCTTTAGCGAGGGATGAAACTCGTCCGCAAATTTGTAACCCGGTCCGCCCGTTCCGGTGCCCAGCGGGCAGCCGCCTTGAATCATGAATTGCGGAATCACGCGATGGAAGATCAATCCGTCGTAGAACGGCCGTTTTTCCTTTTGGCCGGTCTTTTCATTAGTGAATTCTTTGGCGCCTTCGGCAAGCCCGACGAAATTCGCAACGGTCTTAGGCGCTTCTTTTTCAAGCAAGCGCACCACAATGTTCCCCTGTGACGTTTCAAAAACAGCGTAGGTCCCTGCCGCCCGGCTCATGCAATCTCCTTGTGCCCTGAATCATCGTACACGAGCGGGAGCGTTGCGCGCCAGATCACCGCGGCCGGAAACTTTTCTCCCTGCCGGAAGGCGCGACAGATTCAGGCGCAAACTCGAAAGCTCCCTTTGTCCTTCTCACCAGCCCTTTTTCTTGCGGAGTTCCGTGATGTGCGCGGTGTGATGCTTCCCATGCCACTCGTAAAGGAACAGCAGCCAGTCCACGGTGCGCTCGCCATGGTCCGGGTGGATGAGAACTCTTGCAAAATCCGCGGTCTTCAACGAGCGCCACAGCAGAACAAAACGCGTGTGCACCGCATCCAGCAGCGCTTGCGAAACCTCGATGGGCGTCGATTTTGAGTCCGCCAGTTCGGCCCAAGCCGCTTCGTTGTACGGTTTGATGGTCGGCTTGTCCTCGGTGAGCGCCAGCTTCAATCGCACGTAAGCATTGAGGTGGCTGTCGGGAACGTGATGTACGACTTGGCGCACCGTCCAGCCGCCTTCGCGGTACGGCGTGTCGAGTTGCGCGTCCTTCAGGCCTTTCACGGCGGCACGCATCTTGGCCGGCGTAGCCGCAATCTCTTCAATAGCCTGCTGGCGCCGGGCAGTCGTCACTGGCGCGGGCATCTCAAAATCTCCTATCGGGTAGCGTGGATCCATGCTGAAGTTCTCCTTGGGCAGCGCGATATTTCTTTGGACTATATCGACACGTGCTCCTGCCGGTCAACGCCGCCGGCGGAAAGAACACTCTCCAATTTGGCCGCCCACATTCCGAACCGCAGGGGAGGCGATGCTACAATATCCGCTCCGTTGTATCCGGCGGGCATGGCACTGAATCTAATAGGTGGAGAAAGATTGAATGTATAACGTCCTCATCATCGGCAGCGGCTGCGCCGGTCTCACCGCCGCCATCTACGCCGGGCGCGCGAACCTGAAGCCGCTCGTTTTGGACGGGCATGAGCCCGGCGGCCAGCTCTCGCTCACGACCCACGTCGAGAACTACCCCGGTTTCCCCGATGGCATTATGGGGCCGGAGCTCATCGAAAACATGCGCAAGCAAGCGCAGAGATTCGGAGCGGAGTTCAAATCCGGGGCGGTAACCGAAGTCGACGTCAGCAAACGCCCGTTCAAGATCATCGCCGGAAAGGACACCTACGAAGCGCGGGCTTTGATCGTCGCCGCGGGAGCCTCCGCGCGCCTGCTGGGCCTGAAGGGCGAAAAAGAATTGATCGGCCACGGCGTTTCCACTTGCGCGACCTGCGACGGCTATTTTTTCCGCGGCAAACCCATCGCGGTGGTGGGCGGGGGCGATTCGGCCATGGAAGAGGCCAATTTTCTATCGCGTTACGCCAGCAAGGTGCACCTGATTCACCGCCGGAATGATTTCCGCGCCTCCAAGATCATGATCGATCGCGCTAGGGCCAATGAGAAAGTCGAATTCGTCACGCCTTTTACCGTGGAGCAAATTCTGGCTCCCCAAGGCCACGTGGAAGGCGTGAGCCTGCGCAACCAGCAGACCAAGGAGACCAGCGAGATTGCGCTCGACGGCGTATTCGTCACCATCGGACACGATCCGAACACCATCCTCTTCAAGGGCAAGCTCGAAATGGATTCCAATGGCTACCTCCTGGCGAAGCACGGCAGCCTCACTACCGTTCCCGGCGTTTTCGTTGCCGGCGACGTGCAAGACCACCGCTACCGCCAGGCCGTGACCGCCGCGGGCTCCGGTTGTATGGCCGCCATCGATGCCGAAAAGTTTCTGGAAGAGCACAAAGACTAGTTTCGTTCTTCCTTCGCTGCCATAATTGATCCCGCATGCTCCGGTCGACGCTGCTCAAGCTTTCCGAAAGCAAAGGCTTCGCCAATTGGGTCAATACCAATGGCACCACGCGCCGCATGGCCCGCCGGTTCGTCGCCGGCGAAACGCTTGACGAAGCCGTAGCCGCCGCCCGCGAGTGCAATAACGCGGGCATGCACGCCAGCCTCGATTACCTCGGCGAAAACGTCGCCACCATTTCGGATGCGCAACATTCCCGAGACGCTTATCTCGAGATTTTTGAACGCATCGCTCAGGAACGGCTGCACGCCAACGTTTCCGGAAAGCTCACGCAACTCGGCTTGGACATTAACATTGAATTTTGCGAAGGCCTGGTTCGCTCCATCGTGGAGCGTGCCGCAAGCTTCGATAATTTTCTGCGCATCGACATGGAAGGGTCTGTTTGCACCCAGCGCACCATCGACCTCGTCAAACGCGTTCGCGCTCGGAATCCCGCCATCGGCACGGTCATCCAGTCCTATCTCTACCGCAGTGAAAAGGACGTTACGGATCTATTAGCCTACGGCTGCCGCATCCGCTTGTGCAAGGGCGCGTACAAGGAATCAGAAGAAGTTGCGTATCCGCGGAAAGCCGATGTGGACGCCAATTTCATCCGGCTGATGCAAGTGCTTCTGTCCAGCGGCTTCTACCACGGCATCGCCACGCACGACCCGCGCATGATCGCGGCCACCATTCGCCACGCCGCGGCCCAGCAGATTTCCAAGGACGATTTCGAGTTTCAGATGTTGTATGGAGTGCGCACCGACCTGCAGCGTCGGCTCGTCAACGATGGCTATCGCGTCCGCATTTACATCCCCTTCGGCCGCGACTGGTTTCCTTATTTTATGCGCCGCATCGCCGAACGCCCCGCCAACCTCGGCTTCCTGCTCCGTAATTTCTTCCGGTCTTAGCGGCGCGCACACCGTTCCGCAAGGGAGAATTATCTAATCGGCCCTTTGGAAAATACCAGCGCCGTAACGCGGCTGGATATTCGGTGGGCACGGCGGCAGCAGGCTCAGAAAATCTCGATTCACATTCCGGAAAAATCCGAAATTGTTGTCAATGTACTTTGGACGGAGGATAGCGCCATAAATGGACAGGCAGATTAAGCCTGCGAGTAGAGCCAGGAATCCCGCAAAAATGCCAAGGCCCTGGTAGTCCGCTGGCATCCATGTCCCAGCGGCAATCATCTCGGGGATGCAGCCGAGAAGCAGGAGGATTGCGGCGAGTCTCAGAGCCTTATATCGCTCCCGATGCTTCGAGCAAAGAGGAATATGAACGACCATACGCTTGTTGGCGGCCATGGCCATGATCAGGTATGGCAGCACCCCAATGAAAATGAGAACTGCATACCACTCCGGATGCCAGCTGAATTTCCGTTTCAAAAGCGGCTCATTCGTAGGTCTACCGCATTTAACACAATTCTGCGGAAGCACGGCGTCGTGCAAAACCACTAGAAGTCCCCTGCCGCTCCACGCTCCGGGGGAATCCATCACCCCTGTGATGCTCATGGTCGCGCAATCTCCAAAAGCAACTACGCTTGTATGCTCAAAGAATCTTCTAACGACGGCAACGAGTACCACGAGATGTACGAGTACGCAAGGAAAGGTTATTGTTTCCGGCACACGGTGACGCCGTCACGCAGCGGGATCAAGACGGTGTAGAGCTCCTTCGAAGCGTACACCAGGCGGTTGAATTCCTGGATGCCCAACGTGCGGACGTCATCTGGCGCCGCCGGCCGCGCGGCCTTTCCCGACCACAGCGTATTGTCGCTGATGAACAAGCCGCCGCGGCGCAGCTTGGGCAGCGCCACTCGCAGCGAGGCGGGGTATTGGTCCTTGTCCACGTCGTTGAAGATCAGATCGAACTTGCCCGGCGTTTTCTGCAACAGATCATGCGCGTTGCCAACGCGCACATCAATCCGCTTGGCGACGCCTGCGCGTCGAAAATAATCCTTCGCGCGCCGCGCTTTCTCCGCATCGCCGTCGGTATAAATCACTCTTGCCTTCGGCCCCGCCGCGCGCGCCAGCCAAATCGTCGAATACCCGATGGCCGAGCCCATCTCAAAAATCCGTTTGGCGCCGGAAACTTGCACGAAGAGCGCCAGCATCCGCGCCACCGCCGGCCCGATGATCGGAACGTCATTCTGCGCCGCGTAATCCTCCATCTCCGCGACGACCGCGTCTCGCTCAGGCAGCAACTGGTACAGATATTCCTCGACATCGTCCTGAATATACCCGCTGCGCAAATTCTCAGTGCGAATCATGGTTCCTCTCACAGCTTTGGCGTTAATTGCCACCCGAGGCCAGCAGCGCGTGAATGGCCGCTTCATACTTGTCCCGCGTGCCTTCTCCAAGAAAATGTCCTGCCTGCCGGCCGTCTTTCCCATAGAAGATCGAAACAGGAAGCGATCCAGTCCAGTCCGCAAGCACTGTTTGCCTGAACGCAGCCTCACCTCCGGCCTTTTTCCGGTAATTGGGAAACACCGGCCTGTAGCGGGCCAGAAAGCGCCGCATCAGAATTAGATCGCCATCGTCGTCCATACTAACACCCACGACTTTCAGCCCTTGCGGCGCATACTGTTTCGCCAATTCGTTCAGCAGGGGGTACTCGTCGCGGCACGGCTCGCACCAGGTCGCCCAAAAATTCACCAGCAACGGTTTCCCGCGGTATTGTTCCAGCAATTTCTGGTAGGCCTGCGCGTCAATGAGCTCCGGATCGCGCGGAGCCGCGCTCTTCGGAGCCTGCTGTGCGGCCAAGGCCGTTGCTGCCGCCAACAAAACTAGGGAAACCAAACAAGTCTGCATTCTCATGGTCAATCCTTCCACTCTCATTCTATCCGTACGCCTGCCGGTTGAGAAACTCCTTCCCACCGCGTACAATTCCCTTAGCCGCTTGTCGCTTCGGACAGCGCGTGATATAAGGATTTTTCGCCGGTTGTGCCGTCCCGCTGGTTGAGCCACCGGTCCACTGTCCGAACAAAGGAGACCCTTAATGGCTTACGTGATTGCCGAGCCGTGCATCGGCACAAAAGACACCGCGTGCGTGGACGTCTGCCCGGTGGACTGCATCCATCCCCGCAAGGACGAACCTGCGTTCGAGGCCGAGACGCAGCTGTATATCCATCCGACCGAATGCATCGATTGTGGCGCTTGCGTTCCCGTCTGCCCGGTGACTGCCATTTTCGCGCTCGAAGATCTCCCCGAAAAGTGGAATAGCTTCACGCCAATCAACGCCGATTGGTACGCAAAACAAGGAAAGTAGCCCGGTCTTATTTGGCACAACTGGTTTTTCAGGATTTGAGCGGCACGCCCAGGCGTGCCGCTTTTTTCTGACTCGCCACCCTGAAAATTCGGCCCTGACATATGAGCGGCGATTAACGCTCGACCCCTCATTCGTCCCCACCGGCGCTGCCCGCCACGCCAACTCTTTTTGCCTGGGAATCATCTACTATCGTGAACGCGGCATCCGGAGGTCTTGCGTGAAGCGCGAAAAACCCTGTCTGGTTTTGGCCATCTCCTTCTTGAGTCTGCCTTTTTTTTCGATGGCCGCAGCCCAGGCTCCCGTTGTTCATAAAACTCAGCCGCAACGCCGTCCCGCCACGCTCGAAGGCCGCTGGACCGCTTCGCTGGAAGCCGGCGAAGCCGTCCTTCATCTCGTTCTCCATGTTTCCAAAACGCAAGACGGCTCCTTCAAAGCCACCATCGACAGCCTCGATCAAGGCGTTTACGGCATAGAAGTGACCTCTTTCACCCAAAGAGATTCCATTCTCCAGTTCAATGTTTCTTCCGTGGGCGCTTCCTTTGAAGGAAAAATTACCGCCGATCACCGCAGCATCGAAGGCGACTGGATTCAAGGCAGCGCCAGCTTGCCGCTGATTTTTCACCGCCAGCCCGCGGGAGCTGGCGCAAAGAATCCCTCCGATTCGATCGCCAGCGCCGAAGGAGTGTGGCAAGCCGCTCTCGAAGGCAACGGCATGCGCCTGCGGCTGCAATTGCACGTCTCGCATGACGATCAAAAGCAGCTTGTCGCCGCCCTCGACAGCCCCGACCAGGGAGTCAGCGGACTGCCCGCCGTCAAGGTCAGCCAGAAAGACGCTGCCTTTCATTTTGAAATTCCCGTGGTGAACGGCGTTTATGATGGCACCCTCAATGCCGCAAAATCGGCCATCACCGGAAGCTGGGCACAGAACGGCGCCGAGCAGAAACTCGTTTTTCAACGCTCCGACCAGCTTCTTGATCTGCTCCGCCCGCAAAATCCAGTGAAACCGTATCCCTATAAGGAAGAAGATCTCACTTTCCCGAACGCCAAAGCGAAAATCTCCCTCGCAGGCACGCTCACTCTTCCTTCCGGCCCGGGCCCGTTTCCCGCCGCCATTCTCATCAGCGGTTCCGGGCCGCAGGACCGCGATGAATCGCTCGTCGGGCATCGTCCCTTTCTCATCTTGGCGGACCACCTCACGCGAAAAGGCATCGCCGTTCTTCGCTTCGACAAACGAGGTATCGGCAAGTCCACCGGCGACTTCCCCAGCGCCACGATGGAGGACTTGGCCGGCGACGCTGAAGCCGCCCTCGCTTACTTGAATACCCGCAAGGAGATCAACCCGAAAAAAATCGGTCTCATTGGCCACAGCGAAGGCGGATTGATTGCGCCCCTGGTCGCCGCGAATTCGCCAACCGTCGCCTGGATCGTGCTCCTCGCCAGTCCCGGCATGAAGGGCGAAGACGTCCTCTTGCTCCAATCCGAGCTCATCTTGCGCGCCGCCGGCGTGAACGACGGCGAGGTCGCCCGCACCCTCGCGTTCAACAAACAAACCTACGTCATTGTCCGGCAGGAAAAAGATCCCGTGGCCCTCGAAGCTAAACTGAATGAGCTTGTGCAGACCACCAGCACCGGCGCGGCGCTCCCGCCCGCCGCTGCTCAGGCGCAAGTCCGCCTGCTGGTTTCTCCCTGGTTTCGATTTTTCCTCGATTACGACCCCGTCCCCACCCTGCAAAAGACGCTTTGCCCGCTCCTGGCCCTCAACGGCGAAAAGGACCTGCAAATCCCGCCCAATGAGAATCTCGCTAAAATCCAGAAAGCCTTGCAGGACGCCGGTAACCATGATTTTCAAGCCACCGAATTGCCCGGCTTGAACCATCTCTTCCAGCACGCCCCGACCGGCTCGCCCACCGAATACGGCGGCATTCTCGAAACCATGGCCCCCGAGGCTCTCGGCGCAGTATCCGATTGGGTGCTGAAGCACGCCGCGCCCTGATCGAACCGCCCCTCCGCATCCGTACGACCGCCTCCCGCATCCAAGGCACGTACGTCATTCGCGCTTTCCTCCTGCGCTGAAATTCATTAATTCGCGTGTCGGGTTATGATGTTAGCGAGAAAAAACTGTCCCCATGCCGCAGAAATTCCATCTCTCTCTGCTCATTCACGCGCACCAGCCCTGCGGCAATTTCGAGCACGTCCTCGAAAAAGCCTACGACACCTGCTATCTTCCCTTCATCGAGCACCTCGAAAAGCATCCCGGCGTCCATCTCGGCCTTCACTATTCCGGGCCGCTGCTCGGTTGGATCGAGGAACACCGGCCTGACTATTTCGTTCGCCTGAAAAACCTTGTCCAGGCCGGCCAGGTGGAACTAGTCGGTGGCGGCTTCTACGAACCGATTCTGGTCTCCATCCCGCCTGAGGATCAGCTCGAACAAATCACCCGCCTTTCCGCTTATCTCGAGAAACATTTCGGCAAGCTTCCCTCCGGCGCATGGCTTGCCGAGCGCGTCTGGGAACCGCAGCTTCCCACCGTCCTCGCCGCCGCGCACGTCGCTTACACCCTCGTCGATGACATCCATTTTCTTTCCGCCGGCTTCGAGCCGGAAGAGCTCTTCGGCGCCTACATCGCTGAAGACCGTGGCCGGACCGTGTGGCTCTACCCCGGCCAGAAAGCCCTGCGCTATCTCATCCCTTTCGGCAAAGTCGCGGACGTCATCGCCTATCTGCGCGATGCCGCCAGCACACACCCCGGCGGCGTCGCCGCCATGGGCGATGACATGGAAAAGTTCGGCGTTTGGCCTGGAACCCACGAACACTGTTACAAAGACGGCTGGCTCTCCGATTTTTTTACCGCCCTCGAGGAAAACGCCGAATGGCTGCAAGTTTCCACCCCCGGCGATTATCTGGCGGCACACACACCGCTTGGCCGCGCCGACCTCCCCACCGCTTCCTACACGGAGATGATGGAGTGGGCCCTCCCCACGCGCGTCCGCCAGCGCTATCATGAAGTCCTCAAGGAATTCACCGCCCGCCCGGAAATTCTTTCTTTCCTTCGCGGCGGTTCCTGGCGCGGTTTTTTTCGCAAGTACCCCGAATCCAACCTGCTGCACAAGAAAATGCTCCGCGTTTCCGCGCGCATCGCCGCCGCGCCCATGCGCCACGATGGCTCAAAGACCAACGATGAATTGCTGCAAGCCCGTGACCTGCTCTTGCGCGCCCAATGTAACGACGCCTATTGGCACGGCATTTTTGGCGGTATCTATGCCCCGCATCTCCGCACCGATCCTTGGCGCAATCTCATTCGCGCCGAAGCCATCGCCGACCGCCAGACGCCAGGCGCCCTCGCCCCGCGCGTCGAGCTCGTCGACTACGACGCCGACGGCGCCAACGAATTGCTCTTTACCTCTCCCGAAGCTCAGGCGCTCTTGAAGCCCAGTGACGGCGGCACCATCGCCGCCCTTGATTTCCGCCCCTCGGCCGCCACGCTCGTCAATTCCATCCTGCGCCGCCCCGAGGCTTATCACACGCGCTTGCGCGAAGCCGCGGGAAAGCCCGCCACCGGCGCCGTCGCCAGCATTCACGAACAGACCCGCGTGAAAGAGCCCGGCCTTGAAAAATACCTTCGTTACGATCGCTGGCCCCGCCACGCCTTTCGCGTCCTGATCTTTAATCCCTCGCGCACCCACACCGATTACGAAGCCCTCGAATTGCGCGAAGCCGCCGGATTCGCCGGCGGCGTTTACACCGTCAAAAATTCCGCGCCCTACGAAGCCGAGCTTTTCCGCGCCGACTCCTTGGCGCTGCAAGGCAAAAGTGACTCTGCCGCCGCCAAACTTCTGCTTCTCAAGCAGTACACGTTCAGCCCCGCCCCCAACGGCTTCGAAGCCGCTTGCGAAATCACCCTGAAATTTAAGGAAACGCTAGAAAAGCCGGTCGCCGTTGGCATCGAATCGATAATCAATCTCCTCGCCCCCACCGAACCCGACCGCTTCTTTGAAACTCCCGCCGGCAAGAAAAATCTTCGCTTCAGCGGCGCGCTGCCCGGCCCCATCCTGCGCATGGAAGACGGCTGGCAACGCCTCCGCGTCGGCCTTCACGCCCCGCTTGTCGAAGAATTCTGGGTAGCCCCCATTGAAACCGTCTCCGAATCCGAGGAAGGTTTCGAACGCGTCTACCAGGGCTCCCAAATCCTTGCCCTCTGGCGCCCCCCACTCACCACCCAAAAGACCTGGTCCACCCGCCTCGTCTGGCGCATCGAAGCCTTCTGATTCTCCGTCGCCAACACGGCTCTCAAGTATCCGGTCGTTAGATTACAAAATTTTCGTAGTGGGTCTCCGGTTATGCGACGCCGATGCCAGTCGGCCGAGCATAGCGCGATGCGTCGATCAGTGCAGCTTCCCCTTGCTTACCGAGAGAAGCTTCTATATACTCATCTCGGAAACCGATATGAGCAAACCAAACGACCTCGTCCAAGGCACCCTTGATCTGCTGCTCCTGAAAATCCTGGCCCTGGAGCCCTTGCACGGCTGGGCCATCAGTCTCCGCCTGAAATCCATCTCCGGAGACGTGCTGCAGGTCAGCGAAGGATCCCTTTACCCTGCTTTGCACAAGTTGGAGCAGGAAGACTGGATCACGGCCGAGTGGAAGCAGACGGAGAATAACCGGCGTGCGAAGTTTTATTCGCTCACCCGCCTGGGCAGAAAGCAACTCGAATCGGAGGCGGCGAACTGGCAGCGGCTGTCCACGGCCATCTCGCGCGTCATCCAGTTTTCAGAGGGTTAGGAGAAGTTATGCGGATGGAACACTGGTGGTTCACGGCGCGTTTGCGGCTGAGGTCTATTCTGCTCGGCCGCCGGATGGAGCGAGAGCTCGATGAGGAGCTCCAGTTCCATCTGGAGCACAAGATCGAGGAAGGCATCGCCAATGGGCTCTCCCCAAAAGAGGCGCGCTACGCCGCGATGCGCGCGATGGACGGACTGGAACAACGGAAAGAGGAGATGAGAGACATGCGACGCATTCATTGGTTGACGGATTTCCTCGACGACGCGCGCTTCGCGATCCGGAGCCTGAGCCGCACGTCCGGACTTACGGCGTTCGTGGTGATCACGCTCGCGCTGGGCATCGGGATGACCTCGGCGACTTTCAGTATGGTCGATGCGCTGATTTTTAGGCCTTACCCAGTGCCGCATTCGAGCGGCGTGGTCACTCTGGCGAGCACTACACACGATAGTAACCTCGACGATTTCTCCTATCGCGAATACCTGGACATCCGCAGCAAAACGAAGAGCTACGATGGCGTCATCGCCAACGCAGATATGGAGGCTGTCGGCTTCAGCGCCGAACCTGGAGCCGCGCCACGGGTCCGGGGCGGGATGATGGTTTCCGGTAACTACTTCCACGTGCTTGGCGTGGAGCCGCGGCTGGGGCGCGGTTTTCGGGAAGACGAAGATCAGGTGCCCGGTCGTAATGCCGTGGTGGTGCTCGGGCCGGACTTCTGGAAGCACGAATTCGCGAGCGACCCGTCCGTGCTGGGCAGGACGATTCGCCTGAACGGCACGGACTTCACCGTGATTGGCGTGGCTCCCGAAACCTTCCCGGGGATGCTAGTATTCGGGCATCCCGACTTCTACATGCCACTGGCGATGGCGCGGGTGTTTTCGACCAACCTCCAGAAGAATTTTTTCGAGGACCGCGACGATCGCGAGTTGAATGTAAAGGCGCGCTTGAAACCGGGCACGACGCTCCAGCAGGCGCGGAATGAACTCGCCGTGCTCGCGCAAAACTTCGAGAGCGAGTATCCCAAGTTCAACCGCAGCCGCGGCGCGGCGGTATACACCCAGTTCGAAACGCGTACTCGAGAAGACCTTAATTGGAAATTCGGCGTGATCTTTGTGATCCTTGCGCTGGCGGTCCTGCTGGTGGCGTGCACCAACGTTGCCGGACTTCTTCTGAGCCGCGCCCGCGCGCGAACGCGCGAAATCGCCGTACGGTTGGCGATTGGCGCCGAGCGTTTCCGGCTCATCCGGCTGCTGTTGACGGAAAGCCTGATTCTGGCGTTCTTGGGCGGATTGGCCGGGATCGCCATCGGGTACGGCGTCGTGCAGTGGTTTCAGAGTTTTCAGAATGTAATATTTATGACCGACTTACCCATGTCGGTCCCATTCCGTATGGATTCGCGCGTGCTCCTGGCAAGCCTCGCGTTGTCCGCCTTGAGCGCGCTCCTTTGCGGCCTAGCGCCGGCGCTGCAGAGCACCCGCGTGGACCTGGTGAACGCACTCAAGTCGGCCGACGTTGACGTGCCTGGTCGCAAACGCCTGTGGGGCCGGAATATGTTGGTGGTCGCGCAGGTTTCCACGTCCCTGATGCTGCTGACGGCGTCTTTCCTGATGGTCCGGGGTTTTCAGAATACCTTGCGGGAGGGCACTAGCTTCGCGAAAGATCATCTGCTGATGACCGGCTTCGATCCGCGTCTGGTGCAGTACAACGCAGCTCAAACGCAACAGTTCTACAAGCTGCTGTCCGAACGCGTCCGGGTAGCGCCCGGAGTTCAGAGCGAGGCTCTCACCCAGAACATTCCCCTCGGGATAGACGACTTTGACGGCATCGCCTTCGTGCCGGATGGTTTCCAGATGCCGCGGGATCGCGAAAACTTCAACTCGACAATGGACACCGTGGATGAAGGGTACTTCGAAACCATGGGGATTCCGATTCTGCGTGGCCGCGGCTTCCTGGCCTCCGATACCGCGGATGCCCCGCGTGTGGCCGTGGTGAATGAGCAGTTCGCGAAACACTATTGGCCGGGCGCCGATGCGGTCGGCAAACACATCGGGCTCGATAGCCGCGCCGGGACGCCGGTTGAGATTGTAGGCGTCGCGCAGACCATCAAGTATCAAGGGTCCATCGAAAAGCCGATGGATTTCGTGTATATGCCGCTGGCCCAGCATCCTGTCCCGCGAATGGTCTTGATGTTGCGGTCGAGCGGCGATCCGCTGCAATTGATTCAGCCCGTGAAGGACGTTGTCCGTACCCTCGATCCGAACCTGCCGATGTTGCACACCATGTCTTACGAGGATTACTACCTGAACCAGGCCGTGGAAGGGCCACGAATTGCGATGAAGCTGGTGGCTAGCATGGGCGTGGTGGGCCTCCTGCTGGCCATCGCCGGTTTGTATGGACTGGTGGCGTACAACGTGAGCCGCAGGACCCGCGAGATCGGCATTCGCATCGCCCTTGGCGCGGCAAGCTCCGACGTGCTGCGCCTGGTGATGGGCAAGGGCATCGTGCTGGTCGGGATGGGAACGGTGATCGGGCTGGCGATGGGTTTCGCCCTCGAGCAGCTCATGAATTCCATGCTGTTCAATGCCGGCGGCGTAGACATTGTGGCTTATGTCATCGTCGTGCCGTCGCTGTTTCTGGTAACCATGCTGGCGGCCTACGTCCCCGCGCGAAGAGCATCCCGGATTGCGCCAACACAGGCGCTGCGATATGAGTAAGTCATGACCCCTTCGGGGGCATCTCTCACCTCAACAGCTCCTCGGAAGGAAAACCCGTACTCGAATTTACACAAACCCCCTGACACCCCTGCCAAAGTTCCCCTTGACGATCCGTTATTCCATGGTATAATTGATGGTATAGAAAACTCTATCTGGAGTGCGGCAGCTTGCTGCCGCTTTTCTTTTTTTGAGGGCCACTTTTTTCGCGTTGGCTCCACTTGCTCAACCGGAAACATACCCATTAGAATCAATCATTTGCAAAATGCTCATTTCGTAAGTCTTTTCCTTTGATATTCATGCATCATTGATGGGGGGTAGGGCGGTGCCGACTCTCCGGAGCCCTTATTCCCTATTTCCGACCCACTATCCCCCGTATTTTCATATTCTTGCGCACTCTCTTGCAATTTCTTGCACTTTTTTGCACTTGCGAAAATCACAACTCTTTTCTTTTCATGGGATTGCGCACTCTTCGACAAAAAACAGGGGGTGGGGTACACCCGCAGCCTCAACCTTGACGCCTGCTCGAATAACGGAGAGTGACGCCCAAATCGCGGGCAGCCAGCCACCAGTCACGAGTCACTCTGCTCTTTATCCCGCAATCAGCAGGTTTTGCGCGAACGGCCACTCGTTGTCGATCCACTGCCCCTCGCACCGGAATCCCGTGCGGGCCGCCATCCCCGCAATTTCTTCGGCCTGGTACTTATGCGAGCTTTCCGTCCAGATCGTTTCGTCTTCGTTCAGCATCAGCCGCAGGCTGGCTGCCGGAACGTGCACCGTTTGCCGTTGCAAGGAGCGCAGATGCATCTCGATGCGTCGTTCCACCCTGTTCCAGCGCGCTTGGTGCCGGAAGCAACTCAAATCAAAGTCCGCGCCCAACTCCCGGTTGATGCGCGCCAGCAAATTCATATTGAACGCCGCCGTCACGCCCGCGGGATCGTCGTATGCCAGCAATTGCAGCTCGACGCTCTTCTCCAGGTCCGTGCCGAGCAGCAACGCGTCCCCCGGCTGAAGAATCGCCCGCGTCTCCCGCAAAAACGCGTCTCCCTTGTCGCGATCGAAATTGCCAATGGTGCTTCCCAGAAACAGCACCAGCAAATGGTCCTGCTCCCCGCGTCCCTCCGCGACGCTGCGCAATCCTTCGAGGTACGGCTGCTCGTACCCGACGATGCTGACCATATCAATCTGCCCGAGTTCTTTCGCCAGCGCCGCCAGCGCCGAGGGCGAAATTTCGATGGGGTAGTAATATGTCTTTTGCCGCCGCGAAAGAGCTTCCAGGATCCAACGCGTCTTTTTTCCTGAGCCGCTCCCCAGTTCTGCCACCTGAATCGGCGAAGGCAGCCTGCCCACAATCTCTCCCGCATACTTTTCCAGCAGCCGCGCGTCCGCTCGCGTCAGGCCGTACTCCGGCAGCACGCAAATCGTTTCAAACAACGCAGAGCCCACTTCGTCATACAAATACTTTGACGGAAGCTCTCGCTGTCCAGGTTTGGTGAGGCTCTCGCGCACGTCCGCCGCAAATGCAGATGTGTGCCGGAGCGATGGTGATAGTACAGGCGTCGCCATTGGATCTCCCGGGCTTTAGCTTGATTAATCCTCCACGCAACGGAACGTTGCGTAGACGTACGGATAATGCGGCTGGAACCAATTTCGGAACGACCGCCGCAGCATACAAGCGGCGGTGCGCGGCGAGCCACCCTTCATCACATAGTGCTTGCCGTCAAAAAAATTAACGGAATACTTGGAATAGAACGGCATCGGCGTAAACCCAGGAAACGGCGCAAACTCCGTGCGTGTCCACTCCCACCCGTTTCCGACAAGATCGTGTACCCCAAAAGCGCTCGCGCCCGCGGGATGCAAGCCCACCGGCGCGGGATCCCACGATTTGAAATCGAAATTTCCCCTCGAAGCGCTCGGTGTTTCCTCGCCCCAGGGATAGCTACGTTCCTTCTTGCCGTCCGGCGTGCCATACGCGGCGCGATGAAATTGCGCCTCCGTCGGCAGTTTGCGCCCCAGCCACTTCGCATAAGCGGTGGCTTCGGCGTGGCTCACGTACACCGGCCACTCTTGCGGCAAGCGTATCTCGCCGAACATCGTGCGATAAATCCACAGGTTGCCTTCGCGCCTCCAGAACATCGGATGCTCGACGCCTTCCTTCGCCTTCCAGGCCCACGCTTCTTCAGTCCAGAGCGAACGGTTCTGGTAACCACCCGCCTGCATGAACCGCAGATAATCGTGATTCGTCACGTTGTGGTTCTCGATGGCGAACTCATTCTCCGCAACTTCATGCGCGCAAAATTCGTTGTCCCACCCGAATCCGTCGGCTTGCACGCGCTCCAGCCCCAGCGTCGCGGTTCCTGCAGGTATTTCTACCAAGTGTGACTTTACGCGGTGCGTCTTCAATGCCGCAATTTCAAGCCCGCCAATCTTTCTCTCGCTCGGCAAGCGGTGCAGCATGTACGCCAGCGTCTCCGCGTGCATCAGCCGGTGCTCGACGGCCACTTCCAGCATGGTTATCAGTTGGGGATGCCCTTCCTCGGGCCGCTCCAAGGCATGCTCGATTGCGCGGTCCAGCTCCTCGCGCAGCCGCCGGTTGTAGCGCTCCACTTCCTCGCGCCCCGGCCAATCCGCCGGCGTATCCGACGGCAATCCTCCATCCACCGGGTCAATGCCAAATGCGAATAAATGATCGAACGTTCGCCGAAAGGAGCGCAGACCGAACGCGCGCTGCGCCAGCAAATTCCAGTCAAACGCTTCCACATGCCCCACGTAAAAAATGATGCGGTGTCTCTCGGGAATCGGCCGGTCGTACATCGCTTCTTCGCGCACCACGCGAAATAGCTCGTCGGTACGCGCGCGTGCCTCAAGAAGTCTGCTGTGAAGGTCATGCCGGATGCGGACAGCGGTGGCTACAGCTCCCATGGCGATCTCCCCCTCCCTTGGATGCAGCTTCCACGCGAAGGATGCGCCAAAATTCAGCGCATGGGGGCAAGGTGGATTAAGATAGTCCCTCTGGAATTTGTCGCTGTCAATCGAAATGAATACGAAACGTGCAATTTCTGAGAAGGAAACAATCAAATTTCGCGATGTATCGTTCCACATAAACGATATTCCTGCTCGCGCCATCGTCTCCGGCATTTCCTTGGCCGTTTCTCATGGGGAAACCCTCGTCCTCCTCGGCCGCAGCGGCAGCGGTAAGACCACCCTTCTCCGCCTCATCAATGGAATGTTATTTCCCTCGCAAGGAGAAGTCCTTGTCCAGGAGCGTTCCACTCGCGATTGGGATCTCATTCGCCTCCGCCGCGGCATCGGTTACGTCATCCAGGACGCTGGTCTTTTCCCCCACTTCACCGTTGCAGAAAATGTCGCCCTGGTTCCCACTTTGGGAAAGTGGGACGCCCCTCGCATCGCCGCCCGCGTCGAGGAAATGCTCCACCTCGTCGGCCTCGATCCTCGCGAATTTGCCCATCGCCGTCCCCGCGAACTTTCCGGCGGCCAGCGCCAGCGCATCGGCGTTGCTCGCGCCCTCGCCGCCGATCCTCCCATTCTTCTGATGGACGAGCCCTTTGGCGCCCTCGATCCCGTCACTCGCGCCGAACTCCAGCGCGAATTCAGCGCCCTGGCGCGCCGCCTCGGCAAGACCATCGTCTTCGTCACCCACGATCTGCGCGAAGCCCTCCTTCTCGCCTCGCGAATCGTTTTGCTCCAAGCGGGCCGCATCGTCGCCAGCGCCACGCCGCAGGAATTTCTTCGCCTTGATCACCCCGAAGCCCGCGCCTTCGCCTCCTCTCTAGCCCTGGCGCCCGGAGTCTCCATATGAACGCCGGCATGAGAGCGATGACAACGATAAGAACGATGAATTCAAGGATAAGCGCCGCATGAGCCCCTGGACCTTTTTCGCCGAGCATCGCGCTGAGATCCTCAGCGCCACGCTCGATCACCTTGCGCTCGTGCTCATCGCCATGACCATCGCCATTCTCATCGGCGTCCCGCTTGGGATGTTCATCGTGCAGCGTCCCGCCTGGCGCGCCATCGCGCTCGGCATCGCCAGCATCTTCCAAACCATCCCCAGCCTCGCCCTCTTCGGTTTCCTCATTCCCATCCCATTTATTGGCGGCATCGGCAAGCGCACCGCCATCGTTGCCCTCGTCCTCTACGCGCTTCTTCCCATCCTGCGCAACACCTATGTCGGCCTCACCACCATCGATCCCGCCGTCCTCGAATCAGCCGAAGCCATGGGCATGACTCGCGCGCAAATCCTATTCCGCGTCCGCTTCCCGCTCGCGCTCGCCGTTATTCTTGCCGGCATTCGCACCGCCACCATCATCACCATCGGCGTCGCCACCATCGCCGCCGCCATCGGCGCCGGCGGCCTCGGCACCTTCATCTTCCGCGGCGTCGCCCTCGTCAGCGACGCCCTCATTCTCGCCGGCGCCATCCCCGCCGCCCTTCTCGCCCTCCTGGCCGACTTCCTCCTCGGCCTTCTTGAGCGCAGACTGAGGGTCTCTTAGCATGCGCCGCGCCTCTTTGCGATTCCTGTATTTCCTTTACCTCCTCAACCTCATATATTTCCTTTCCGCTTGCCGCCAGCCTCCTCAATCCAAAATCACCATCGGCTCGAAATTTTTCACCGAGCAAGTCGTCCTCGCCGAACTCCTCGCCCAGCACATTGAAGCCAAGACCGGCGTCCCCGTCATCCGCAAGACCAATCTAGGCGGCACGCTCCTCGTCCACAAAGCTCTCCTCGCCGGCGAGCTCGACCTCTACGTCGAATACACCGGCACCGCCCTAACCGCCGTCCTCAACGAATCCCCAAATTCCTACGGCGAAGGGAACGCACCGAACGACTACTCGAAGGCCGTCTACCACCGTGTCCAGCAGCTCTACTCCGAGCGCTTCCAGCTCGAAGTCACCGAACCTCTGGGCTTCGAAAACACGTTCGCCATGGTGATCCGCGGCGATGACGCGCAAAAACTCCATCTCCAGAAAATCTCCGACCTCACCGCCATCGCTCCCAAGTGGCGCGCGGGCGTCGGCTACGAATTCCTCGAACGCCCCGACGGCTTCCCCGGCCTCGCGCAAAACTACGGCCTCCACTTCGCCGAGTCTCCCAAAGTAATGGACCTCGGCCTGATCTATCGCGCCCTTGTCGATCACCAAGTCGACATCGTCGCCGGCAACTCCACCGACGGCCTCATCGACGCGCTCGGCCTGGTCACTCTCGTCGACGATCGGCGCTATTTTCCGCCCTACGACGCCGTCCCCATTGTGCGCCAATCCACCCTGGCGAAATTTCCCCAACTCCGCGCCGCGTTGGCCGATCTCGCCGGCAAACTCTCCGCCGCCGACATCCGCCGCCTCAACCACGCGGTAGATGTCCAGCACCAGGACGCCGCCGCCGTCGTTCGCGCCTTCCGCCAATCCAAAGGCCTCTAGCTATTTTTCTCAGTTTGTAGCCGCGATATAGTTTTATCCGGAGCGAAGCCGAAGCGGCGCCCCCGAATTTCGGATTTGCGCTTTTGCAGAGACTTTTTTGAAGCGGTCCGGCCGCTGGGCACACCCAAAGTGAACCATATCGCGGGGAAGAACCTGAAGTTGGGGATGGAGCGGTAACTCTTTATCGTTTGGTTTCGAGCAGTTCGCAATTGGCGATGCACTTCACAAACTGCATCTCGATTTCAGCTTTCTTGTGAGGGATGCTCGAGGTGTCTTCCGGCACGACGATCAGTGATTGCGGGCCATCAGCTAAATTGAATTTGCACTCGAACTGCAACGACTGCACGCCACGCTGCTGGCAGGGATTTTTCTCCAGCGCGGGCTCGAACATTTCCGGCTTGGCATGCAGTTGGTTGGCGATATCCGACGGCAGCATCGCCACCACCATCGGCACCGGCGATTTGATTTTGATGCTGACTTGCACGCCATCATGATCCGGCGCGAACCCGCCGTACACTTTGAGGAACGACGTCAACTGATACTTCTCCTTGACCTGCCAGGTCCACTGAAACTGCGGCTGGATGCAGTTTTCCACGCACTCCCAGCGGAAGTATTGGATGTGCACGTCGTTGGGAGCCTTGAAACGACGTGTGGCGGCGGAACCCTGGCCCGTAAATATCGCGGCGATTCCCTCGCCAACTGCGCGATCGGTCTTATTACGTGGATCCAAAACCGCGCCGAGTCCGGCAAACACGGCCTGATCGGGGTTATTTCGTTCATCGCGGACGATGAGGTTCATCAACACTGGAGGGACGAAGCAGGTATAACGGACTTCCACGACATGCTCTCGCGGGCAGACTTGCTGCAAGCCGCCCAAAGTCTCGGGATGCTGCAGCGCCGCGTTCCACTCCTCGGCAGGCGTCAGGAATACGGTGACCGGCAGCTCCGACTTGATATCCACCTGAATATTGCCGCCGCTCGGGAAGGTACGATAAGTCAGCCCCACATGATAATTCGCGGGGTCCAGGCGCACGCTTTCGTCACTGCCCGGCAGCCAGTTGAAAACGCGATCTTGTTGGGCAAACGACGGCGCGGCGAACACACCCAGCAGCAAAATTGCGAAGAGGGAGGGTATTTTGGTGTTTTTCATAGTAATTCCATTGAAACGCCAAGGCCCTACCTCCGCAAGATTTCCGTGCGAAAGTGTCTCGTGAAAGTATCCTGTCCAAACGGACAGTTATCCCCATCGCGCTTTTCAATGCCGGGAAAGCCGCCTTGTGCTGCGTGCGCTCTTCTTACGCTAGCGCCGCACGCTCACCAGCGCGGCATCGGCTTCATAGCCCTCATCCTGCACGGTCTTCTGCGCCGCCGCGGCAACTGTCTTTTCGTCCGCAGTCTTCGGCAAATTACAATAGCGCCGAATGACCTCTTCTCCATTCACAATGCGAACCAGCCACTTGGACTTGCCCGCGTCCCAGGAAACTTCCACTTGATCCGCACGCATAGCCACCTCCTGTTTCGCTTCTTCCACGCATCCCCCTTATACATCCACTTTGTTCCGAGCGCGAGTGCGGCGCAACCTTACTCCTGGCCTCGGCGGCGCGCGGAAGCTCTGGTAGAATCCTTCACATGAAAAGACGCACCTTGCTTCAATCGCTTCCCGCGATAGGTTTGCTTCCAGGTACAGACTGGCTCGCCTCGGCCCAGGAAAAACCCGGCGCCGGGCAATCCGCAACCGCTGTTTACGAACTGCGTATCTATCACGTGTACGAAGGCAAGCTCGACGACGTGCTGCGCCGGTTTCGCGAACACACTACAAAGCTCTTCGAGAAACATGGAATGAAGAACGTGGCTTACTGGACGCCCACGGACGAACCGCTTAAAGGCAAGACCCTCGTGTATATCCTCGCGCATCCCAGCCGCGAGGCCGCCACCGCCAATTGGCAGGCTTTCCGCGAGGATCCCGAATGGCAAAGCGTGCGCGATAAATCCGAAGCCAACGGCAAGCTCGTGGAGAAAATTGATTCCACGTTTCTGGTGATGACGGACTTCTCGCCAAAGCTGCCTTAATTATTTCCTTTGCTCGGGCGGACAGTATTTTCCAGCGAGAAGAATCCGCGACAGCCACTCCGCATGGGGAAGCCCGGAATGCAAGAGCTCTTTCGCTTCACTCTCCACGTCGTACTCTACCCTCCGAATGGCGATGCTCTCTCCGTCAATCACCAGATATGAGGCACGCCGGTCTCCATCATAGGATTGGCTGATGCTGCCAGTATTCGCCACGGTCATAGCTGGAAGCCGCCGAATATACGGCTGATGAATATGTCCGTAGACCACGATGGGACCGCGAAGAGACGCGTAGGTACTCTGCAATTCGTCATCGCCTGCATTGGGCATGGGCGCCCGCCAGCAGTCGCCGGGGCTGGCATGAACCAGGCTAAAGCCCTCCCCTGAGTACTGATACGGGAGCTCTTCCAGCCATCGCAAACGCTCTTCACCGATGCTGGCGAGCGTCGGGGAAATCGTCTCTTGGACCATAGCAAGAAGTGGCGCGATCTTCGGATTTGCGGCGGCATATTCAGCCAGGCGTTCCGGGGCCCAAAGCATCTCATCGGTATTCCCGCGGACCCCGGGCCATCCGAGGGCGCGCACCTGATCGATGATGTCCGCCGGGTGAGCTCCACCGGCGGCCAAATCGCCGCCATGGACAATGAGGTCCGGCGCAATCTGCCGCAAGTCGGCGAGAACGGCCTGGAACGCGCGCCGATTGCCGTGAATATCCGATACGATGGCGACTTTCATTTTGTCCACCGCCGCGCTTGCGAGCACGGCTCAGATGCAGCCGCCGTAATTTTACAATGGTCCGCCACAGTCAAGCGACTCACCCAGCCCCTGGGCGTCGGCACGGCCTGCAAACCCCGGCGGTGTTTTGCATATTCTCCTTGGAGAATATGTCTTGACACGAATATACATATTGGGGCATATTCACTTCCGTCATGATGGCAACGCTCCGAGCCTTGGCCGAACCCCACCGGCTGCACATTGTCGAATTCCTGCGCGACGGACCGCGCCCCGTCGGGCACATGGTCCGCCGCCTGCGCCTCCGCCAGCCGCAGGTCTCCAAGCATCTGCGGGTGCTCAGCGAAGCGGGGCTGGTGGACGTTCGCGTGGACGCGCAGCGGCGCATCTATGCGCTGCGGCCCGCGCCGCTCCAGGAGCTGGAAGCGTGGCTGGAGAGCTACCGGCGGCTTTGGGAAGGCAACTTCCAGCGCCTGGACGTCGTGCTCGAAGAAATGAAGGCCGATGAACGGAAGGGCGCCGAGGCGAGGTCCAGGCTGAAAAAACGCGCGAGCACGAAGCGATAAAGGAGAGCAGCGATGCAGAATAGCGACACGTTCAAAGTCACCACCCCCAGCGACCGTGAGATCGCCATGACGCGCATATTCAACGCGCCGCGCCACCTCGTTTTTGGCGCTTTGAGCAAGCCCGAACTGGTCAAGCAGTGGCTGCTCGGCCCACCGGGTTGGAGCATGCCGGTGTGCGAGATGGATTTGCGAGTGGGCGGCGCTTATCGTTTTCAGTGGCGCGGCCCCGATGGAAAGGAGATGGGAACGCGAGGCGTCTTCCGCGAAGTCGTGCCGCCCGAACGGTTCGTGGCTACGGAAAGGTTCGATGAGCCCTGGTACCCTGGCGAGTCGCTGGTAACGTACGTCCTCGCCGAACAAGGGGGCAAAACCATTCTCACGCTCACCGTGCTGTACGCATCGCGCGAAGTTCGCGACGGCGTGATTAAGAGCGGGATGGAGAAGGGCGTGGCCATGAGCTACGACCGGTTGGCAGATTTGCTGGCATCGCGGGGCGCTGCCGGGATGGAGGCAGGAGCGAGCCCGTCATGAACGAACCGCAGAGTTCGCGTGGCGCAGTTGCACAAGCGTCGACGGCTAAGGGAAGAATTCATCAAAAAAGCAAAGAGGAGAAGCAGATGCAAAAAATTACGCCGTTCTTGTGGTTCAACGACAACGCCGAGGAGGCGATGAATTTCTATATTTCCATTTTCAAGAATTCAAAGGTCGTGAGCGTCTCGCGATCCGGAAAGGAAGGGCGGGTAAGCGGGTGCACGTTGCAACTTGACGGACAAGAATTTTACGCGTTAAACGGTGGTCCACAATTCACTTTCTCTCCGGCAGTATCGTTCTTAGTGAATTGCGAGACGCAGCAAGAAGTGGACGAGATTTGGGAGAAGCTGTCGGAGGGCGGAAAAAAGGAAAGGTGCGGCTGGCTGAAAGACAAGTACGGTCTGTCCTGGCAGATCATCCCTTTTGTTTTAGGCAAAATGTTGCATGATAAAGATCCGGAGAAAGCAAGCAGAGTCATGAAAGCCATGCTTCAGATGAACAAGATTGACATCCAATCCTTGAAACAGGCATACGACGGAGGATTCTCCGCATGAAAAAAGCGAAAGCCCGCGCTCGCGGATCGGCCGCGAAACGCAACACTGCGCCGAAGAACACGGACGAGTACCTCGCGCGCGTTCCGGAGCCTGCCCGCAGCACTTTGAAGAAAATTCGCGCGGCGATTCGCTCCGCCGTGCCACCGAAAGCCACTGAGGTCATCAGCTACGGGATGCCGGCGTTCAAGTACAAAGGAGTGCTGGTGTGGTTCGCGGCGTTTTCGAAGCATTGCAGTTTGTTCCCTACGGCGTCGGTGATCGAGGCGTTCAAGAACGAACTCAAGGGCTTCACCTTATCGAAAGGGACCATCCAATTCCCGGTGGACAAGCCGCTACCAGCGGCACTTGTCAAGAAACTGGTGAAGGCGCGGGTCGCGCGGATCGAACGCAAGAAACCGCGCTGAGGCCGAAAGCGTTGGCTTGCTGGTGAGTCACTCAGCCCGGGCAGGCAAGCCTAAGTCATTGGATAGCTGTGCCAACTGCTTGGCCGCGGCGGGCCTCGTATGGTTGATCCAAATTTCCGCCGCCATCATTTGCAGCGTGAAGCCGATCCAGAACGCGGTGCCGAAGAACTCTTTTGGTTCCGGTGTGTGTCCTCTCATCAGCGCGGCTGCAAAAAAGGTTCCCATGATCGGCCGGATGGTCGCGACGGCAAGTCCGATGGCGTAGCCGCGAATCATCCATTCGCGGTGCCGGGCGAATTCCCGCCGAAGGGCATGCCAGAGCGCTTTCGCCAGCGCGATCAGGAAGAAAGTTCCGAAGAGTGTGATAGCCGCCTTCTCGTCCAGACCGCCGATCGTTTTTCCGAACGCCATGGTCAGGCCGGTAATTCCCACGATGGCGCTGGCAGTCAGAAAGATGCGTCCCGACCAGCGGTGAACTTGAGGATACTTCGAGCGCAAGCTGCCTACGAATTGCAGCGGTCCCAGCACCATGAAGAGCACGGCCGGCAGAATATGCGCGAGCGTCAGGGTGCGGTGATTCGCGAAGTGAGCGTCCAACGCCGCCGCTGGATTATTCGCTGCACTCGGCGCTCCCGGCTTAAATAGCACGATGGCTCGCCGCGCAGCGACCGCAAGCCCTATAAAGGCAAGAAAAATCACGGCGGTCCACAGGAATCGTACGAGCGCGCGATTCGGATTCATGACCCGCGTACCCTCCTGTTAAGGAATACGCAGGCGCCTGCCCATTTATAACCGCCTGAGGGGCATCTGCCCGATCCACACCTGACCTTAACTTCCGGATAGACCGTCACTCGGGAGTTATTCGGAGATCTGATGCCAGGTACGCTCTTGACGCAAAGGCGGCGATATTTCGAAGGGCGTAGCGACTCTTGCCGGCTTTGGCCGCCATCCTGATTCCGGCAAGCGTGCTCTCAAAGAAGTCCGCCATGCTGTCCAGATCCGCATCTGAGCGAATTTCTCTCTGTTTTTTTGCTCTCGTGAGCACGCGCATTAGTGTCTGA
>WNFG01000990.1_pt1 | contig 27066 bp, 27 predicted proteins | sample 5400431 | NCBI WGS metagenome assembly WNFG01 (sample SAMN13153346, study PRJNA577476) | soil metagenome | isolation source: 120 cm saprolite under Douglas fir tree site 2 hole 3 replicate 2 | place: USA:California | collected 2015-04-18 | reverse complement strand
TGGCGTGCCCGAGGGCCTCCTGAATGTCCTGGAGGTCCGCGCCATTCCCCCCCAGGACCGCATCGAGGTTCCACTCACGTCCACCGACGTCCACGCTATCCGACGCCGATGGGGTGAGGGCAGGTCAACTACGCGATTTTCCGCGTGAGGAATTCTTGGTGGAGGGTAAGGGATTCGAACCCTCGACCTCGGCGTTGCGAACGCCGCGCTCTCCCAACTGAGCTAACCCCCCGTCGGATCGGTTCATTGTACTCGGCCGGGCTCCGGGCGACAAGCCAGGACCGCGGTCGCGGGGCGGAGGGTCACCCCTTGGGAGGCGGGTTGTCCCCGAACGCGCGCAGGAGCGGGGTGAAGAGGTCCAGCGGCAGCGGGAAGAAGGTGGTGGTGTTCCGCTCGGAGGCGACCTCCCGCATGGTCTGCAGGTAGCGGAGCTGCACCGCGATCGGGAATCGCATGAGGACCTCGGCGGCCTCGCCCAGCTTGGCCGCGGCCTGGAACTCGCCCTCCGCGTTGATCACCTTGGCGCGCCGCTCGCGCTCGGCCTCGGCCTGCTTGGACATGGCGCGCTGCATGTCCTGGGGCAGGTCCACGTTCTTCACCTCGACCGCCGCCACCTTCACGCCCCAGGGGCTCGTGTGCTGGTCGATGATGCGGGTCAGCTCCTCGTTGATCTTCTCCCGGCTCGCCAGGAGGTCGTCCATCTCCTGCTGACCCAGCACGCTGCGGAGCGTGGTCTGCGCCATCTGGGAGGTTGCGTAGAGGTAGTCCTCCACGCTGATCACCGCCTTGGCCGCGTCGAGCACGCGGAAAAAGATCACCGCGTTGACCTTCACCGAGACGTTGTCGCGGGTGATCACGTCCTGCGGCGGCACGTCCATGGTGATGGTGCGCAGGCTCACCTTGACCATCTTGTCGATGAACGGGATCAGCAGCACGAGCCCCGGCCCCGACCCTTCTCCCCCCGGGTTGAAGATGGCGTTGGTCCGCCGGCCGAAGCGGAAGATGACCGCGCGCTCGTACTCGCGCAGGATCCGGAACGAGGAGAAGAAGATGTAGAGGAGGATCACCACTACCGGGATGATGCCGAAGAGGAGCTGGACGCCTTCCATGGGCAATCTCCTGGGGTCCTAGGGTCGTCGGGTGGAGCGTGTGACGGTGAGGGTGAGCCCGTCGATGGCGGTGACCTGGACCGGCTCGCCCGCGGGCACGCCGGGCTCCGGGCTGACCGCGCGCCAGAGCTCGCCGTCGATGAGCACCTGCCCGTCCGGCTGGAGCGGGGTCCGCGTCACCCCGAGGCGGCCGACCATGGCGGACGATCCGGTCACCGAGGGCCGGTAGAGAGCGCGGATGCCCATGGTCACCGCGAAGAACACGAGGGCCGCGGTCGTGCCCACGGTGGGGACGATCACGAACCACGAGAGGCGGATGCCGGTGACGTCGGGGGAATCGTAGAGCATGATCGAGCCGAGCAGCATCGCGATCACCCCGCCGATCGTGAGGACGCCGTGACTGACCACCTTGATCTCCACGATCAGCAGCACCACCCCGAACAGGAGCAGGAGCAGGCCCGCCCAGTTGACCGGCAGGCTCTGAAAGGCGAAGAAGGCCAGGATCAGGCAGATGCCGCCGATGATCCCCGGCAGGACGGACCCCGGGTTCGACAGCTCGAAGAAGATGCCGAGCATGCCCGCCATCATGAGGAGGTACGCGATGTTCGGGTCCGAGATCAGGGCCAGGAACCGATCGCGGAAGCGCACCTCGATGACCTTCACCGGAGCGTCCCGGGTGGCGAGAGTCACCGACCCCTTCGAGGTCTTCACGGTCCGGCCGTCGATCTTGGCGAGGAGATCGGGCACGCTCTCGGCCACCAGGTCCACCACCTTGAGCTTCACCGCTTCCCGCTCGGTGGCCGAGACGGAGGAGCGCACCGCCTTCTCGGCCCACTCCGCGTTGCGCCCGCGCTCGGTCGCGATGGTGCGGGCGAAGGCGGCCGCGTCGTTCTCCACCTTCTTGGTCATCTCCTTGTCCATGCTCCCGCCCACCGCCACCGGATGCGCGGCTCCGATGTTGGTGGCCGGCGCCATCGCGGCCACGTGCGCCGCCATCGTGATGAAGACACCCGCGGAGGCCGCGCGGGCGCCGGTGGGCGCCACGTAGACGATGACCGGGATGGGCGAGCCCAGAATGCTCTGCACCATCGAGCGCATCGACCGCTCGAGCCCGCCCGGGGTGTTGAGCTGCACGATCAGGGCCTGGGCCCCGTCGCTCTGCGCGCGATCGATCGCGGTGATGAGCAGACGGACCGTCACCGGGGTGATCGCCGAGTCCATCTCGATGGAGGCGACCGGCTGCGCGGCGCGGGCCGGCGCGGCCGCGGAAAGGAGCGTGGCGAGGGCCAGCGGGACGACGAGCGGGCCGAGCAGAGGCCAACGGATCGCCGATCTCACGGCCGTCATCTTAGCACCGGCGCGGGCCTTTCTGCTGCCGCTCTACCGCGCGAGCGCCACCACCGACAGCAGCTCGAAGAGCAGGTTCGCGGCGAGGACGCCGGTGATGGCGCCCGGCCCGTCGTAGGGCGGGGAGACCTCGACGATGTCGCCGCCGGCCAGCTCGAGCCCGCGCAGCCCGCGCACCAGGCCCAGCGCCTCGTACGACGTGAGGCCGCCCGCCTCGGGCGTGCCGGTGCCGGGCGCGTACGCCGGATCCGCCGCGTCGACGTCGAACGAGCAGTAGACCGGTCCGCCGGCCAGGCGGCGCAGGCGCTCCACCACCGGGGCCACGCCCCCCTCCTTCACGTCCTCGATGCGGATCACCTCGAAGCCGTGCTCCCGGTGGAAGTCGAAGTCCTCCGGCCCGTAGAGCGGGCCGCGAATCCCCACCTGGATCGAGCGCCGCCCGTCGATCAGCCCTTCCTCGATCGCCCGCCGGAAGGTGCTGCCGTGGTAGTACGGGAGCCCGAAGTAGCGGTCCCAGGTGTCGGGGTGCGCGTCGAAGTGCACGAGCCCGAGCCGCCCGTGCCGGCGCGCCAGCGCGCGCAGGACCGCCAGGGTCACGGTGTGGTCGCCGCCCACGCAGAGCGGCACCGCGCGCGCCTCCACCACCGGCGCGAGCGTCCGCTCGATGGCCGCGAAGGTGCCCTCGATCGAGACCGGCACCACGTCCACGTCGCCGCAGTCGGCGACCCGGAGGCGCTCGAAGGGGTGCACCCGGAGCGCCGAGTTCCACGGCCGGATCAGGGAGGACTGCTCGCGCACGTGGCGCGGGCCCATCCGGGCGCCGGAGCGATAGGAGCAGCCGCCGTCGAACGGGATGCCGCACAGGGCCACGTCGAGGCCGGCGGGCGACTCCACGTGGGGCAGCCGCATGAACGTCGCCGGCTGAGCGAAGCGGGGCGACGCGAAGCCGTCGCGAGGTCGGGGCCAGTCGGTCACGGTGGCCTCCGGGAGACCGGGGCTAGAGCTCACCGCGCAGCGTGGCCACCGCGTCCGCCAGGCGCTGCACGTCCTGGGGCGTGCTGTAGACCGAGAAGCTCGCCCGCAGCGTGCCCGCGATGCCGAGCCGCTTCATCAGCGGCTGGGCGCAGTGGTGTCCGGCCCGCACCGCGATCCCGTGCTGGTCGAGGAGCGCCGCGCCGTCGTGGGGGTGGATGCCGTCCACGTTGAACGCCACCACCGCGCCCTTCATCTCCGGGTTCGAGGGCCCGTAGAGCGAGACGCCGGGAATACGAGCCAGTGCTTCCATGGTCGCCGCGGTCAGGGCCTGCTCGTGAGCGCTCACCTGCCCCATGCCGATCTTGCCCAGGTACTCGACCGCGGCGTGAAGACCGACCGCCCCCGCGATCGGGGGCGTGCCCGGCTCGAAGCGCCACGGGAGGTCGTTCCACTGCGCGTGGTCGATCCAGACCTCCTTGATCATCTCGCCCCCGCCCCAGGCGGGCTCGAGGCGCTCCAGGATTTCGCGGCGCCCATGCAGGACCCCGATGCCGGTGGGCCCGAGCATCTTGTGGCCGGAGAACGCGTAGAAGTCCGCCCCGAGCGCGGTGACGTCGACCGGCAGGTGCGGCACCGCCTGGGCGCCGTCGAGCAGCACCAGCGCTCCGACCCGGTGCGCCTGCTCGACCATCCGAGCCACCGGGTTGATGGTGCCGAGCACGTTGGAGACGTGGGCCAGGGCCACCACCCGGGTGCGCGGCGAGAGTAGCCGCGCGTAGGCCTCGAGATCGAGGTAGCCCTCGGGCCCCAGCGGGATTGCGCGCAGCACCGTCCCGCGGTCGCGGCACACCATCTGCCACGGGATCAGGTTGGAGTGGTGCTCGAGCTCGCTGACCACGATCTCGTCGCCCGGGGCCAGCGTCCTCCCCGCCGCCTGGGCCACCAGGTTGATCGACTCGGTGGTCCCGCGCGTGAAGATGACCTCCTCGCGGGCGCGCGCCCCGATGAAGGCGCGCACCGCGTCGCGCGCGCCCTCGTAGCGCTCGGTGGCCTCCTCGCCGAGGGTGTGGATCGAGCGGTGCACGTTGGCGTGGCTGGTCTCGTAGTAGCGCTGGATCGCCTCGATCACCGCGGCCGGCTTCTGGCTCGACGCGGCCGAGTCCAGGTAGACGAGCGGGTGCCCGTTGACGATCCGCGAGAGGATGGGGAAGTCGCGCCGGCAGCGCTCGCCCAGGTTCATGGGGTCACCTCTTTGGTGATCGCGCCCTGCAGCACGCTGAGCGGCAGGGCCACGCACTTCATCCGGGAGGGACGGATATCGGAGTCGAGCCGCTCGAGGATGCTCTCGACGGTCAGCTCGCGGACCCGCGACGCGGGCTGGCCCGCGGCCATCTCCAGCAGGACGTCCGCGGACGCGGCCGAGATGGCGCAGCAATCGCCGGTCCACCGCCCCTCGACGAGCCGCCCGTCGGCCAGGTTCGCCTGGATGCGCACGCGGTCCCCGCAGAGCGGGTTCACGTCCTCGGCGACCACGTCCGGGCTCTCGAGGGTGCCGCGGTACCGCGGCCGGCGGAACCGGTCGCGGATGACGTTGCTGTAGAGCGCCATGTCACTCCGACAGCTCCCCGCGCGCGCCGCTCTTGCGGTAGGGCGGGAAGCGGTAGGCGCTCTCGCGCGACAGGAGCCCGCCATGCCCGAGCGCGGCCAGCTCGGTCGCCCCCGCCGGCTCGCCGGCCAGGATGCGGGGCAGGATCAGGTCGAAGGTGGTGGCCTGCGAGAACATCCCGCAGGCCGGCATGCCCAGCACCGGGTGCCCGCGCAGATCCGCGATCCAGAGCAGGCTGCCCGGATGGGCGGGTGCCCCGTGGCGGATCATCCGCCCGCCGAGCTGCTCGAGGCCGGCGAAGACCGGATCGAGCGGATCGAGCGAGCCCGCGCCGGCCGCGATCAGGATCTTGGCCCCCGCGGCGAGCAGGGCGTCCATCTCGCCCGCGACGGCGGCGGCGTCGCCCGCCGCGTAGCGTACCGGCAGGAGGCGCGAGCCGAACCAGTCCACCTTCTCGGTCAGCGAGGACTCGAATCGCTGACGCTGGGGAGGGGCCAGGGTCTCACGGCTGAGCACGCCCAGCACGTGCGGCTGGAAGGGCTTCACCGCCACCAGGCCCCCCGCTCTCCACGCGCGCGCCTCCGCGTCCTTCACGAGGCGCTCCGGGATGGCCAGCGGGGTGATCTTGGCCTTGCCCACCGCCTCGCCCGCCTCCACCGGCTGCAGGTCGTAGAGCGTGAACACCGACATGCCCTCGAGCCCGTTCACCGCCGCGAGCGCGTCCGCGTTCACCCGGACCAGGCCCCGTCGCTGGCCGGTGAGCGTCCACTGCCCGCCGGTATAACCCTTCACCTCGACGTGGGCTCCGCCCGCCGCCGCGGCCAGACGCGACCCGGCCGGCTCCTCGTGCACGTCGCCCGGCTCCAGCTCGAGGACGTGCACCTCCCGCCACGGCAGCGCGAGCAGCCGCGTCGCCGCGGCCGCGTCGAGGGTCTGGCCCTTGGCGATGACCACCCGGCCCGCCTCGTCGCGCACGTCGTGGCAGGCGATGCGTCCGTCGAGGGACGTCGCGCTGGCCGTGTCACGCTTGATAGCGATGGCCTTCATGGCTGTGCTGTCGTCCTTCTGGCTGTCATCCGTTTGCGGTACGGCATTGTTCTAATTGGGGGGGAGCGGCGTCGCTCCTCCCCCAAGCCCCCCCACCGCACTCCGCATGGAGTCAAGGTTCATTGGCCGACTCGCGGTTATTTGAGGCCTCGGCGGACCTTCTCGGAAATGGGCATGCCGGTGGCGTTGCGCTGGGCCGCCAGGGCCTCGGCCAGGATGCTCAGCGCGATCTCGGGCGCGGACTGCGCGCCCAGGTCGAGCCCGATCGGCACCCGCACCCGCGCGAGCGCATCCTCGCTCACCCCGTCCTCTCGCAGCAGGTTCAGGATGGCGGCTCCGCGCCGGGTGCTGCCGAGCAGCCCGATGTAGCCGACCGGCGTGCTGAGCGCGTGCCGCAGAACCGGCAGGTCGTACTTGTAGTCGTGGGCCACCAGCACCAGCGCGGTGGTCGGGATGAGCGGCACCTGCTGCACCAGCTCCGAGGGCACCCCGATCCGCAGGGCGTCCACGTGGGGGAAGCGCTCCGGGGTTGCGAAGCGGGGCCGCCCGTCCACCACGATGGTGCGGAAGCCCAGCTCCTTGGCCATGGTGGTGAGCGGCATCGCCACGTGGCTCGCCCCGACGACCAGGAGGATGGCGGGCGGGCTGAAGACCTCCGCGAAGGCCCGCACGCTCTCGAGAAAGAGCGTGCGCGACTTCCCCGCCTCCAGCGCCTGCCGGGCCTCCGCCGCGAAGCGCTCGTCGAGGAATTGATCGCCCAGGCTGCCCTCGCGGTCGCCCCGATCGAGGATCAGGAGCTTGGCCCCGTTGTGGGGCGGGTCGAGCCGCGTGACGATCGCGGCGCGGCCCCCGGTCTCGGCGTGGGCCCGCGCCTTCTCGTAGAAGGCGAGCGTCGTGTCGTCGGTCCGGCCGAGCGTCACCGGCTCCACGAAGACCTCGATGGTGCCCCCGCAGGTGAGCCCGATCTCCCACGCCTCCTCGTCCCCCAGGTTCAGCTCGAGCAGCCGGGGCGCGTTCTTGTCCATCACGTCGGCGGACTCTTCGATCACCTGGGCGTCCACGCACCCGCCGATGGTCACCGAGCCGAGGACGCGCCCCCCCTCGCCCACCAGCATCTTGGCCCCTTCCTTCCGGGGCGTGGTGCCGCGGGTGTTGACGAGCGTGGCCACCGCCACCCGGGACTCGTTCTGCTTCAGCTGGTTCAGCTGGTCGAAGAGCTCGTCGCCCATGGTCGGTCTCTCACCTCAGGTTCAGATGCCCGGCGAGGTCCCGGAGGCTCGCCAGATTGTGCGCCGCCGCGAAGTGGTCGACGAGGGGAAGCGCCGCCGCCATGCCGCGCGTCAGCGGCTCGTAGGACGGGTTCCCCAGCAGCGGGTTGAGCCAGATGAGCCGGCCCGCCTTGCGCTTGATGGTGAGCATCTCGTTGGCGAGGATGTCCGGCTCGCCGGTGTCCCAGCCGTCCGACAGCAGGAGCACGATCGTGTGCCGATTCACCAGGTTCCCCCACCGGGCGTTGAACTCCTGCAGCGACTCGCCGATCCGCGTGCCGCCGGAGAAGTCCCGGACCTCGGTCAGCCGGGCCAGGGCCGTGCGGTAGGAGGCACCCTTGAGATGCTCGGTGACCCGCGTCAGTCGCGTGGAGAACGTGAAGGTCTCCACCCGGCCGAAGACGTTCTGGAGCGCGTAGAGAAACTGGAGGAGGAACCGGCTGTAGAGGTCCATGGAGCCCGAGACGTCGCAGAGCAGGACCAGCCGGACTTTGCGCCTCCGGCGCTCGCGTCTGCGCAGCTCGATGATCTCGCCCTTCATCAGGTTGGCCCGGATGCTGCGGCGCATGTCGATGACGCCGCCGCGCCGGGTCGGCCGCTTGCGGCGGCTGATCCGGCGCGCGAGCCGCTTGGCGATCAGGATGGTGAGGCGAGCCACCTCGTCCAGATCCTCAACCGGGAAGGACGAAAAGTCCTGATCCACGAGGATTTCCTTGTCGCTGACGCCGGGGACCTCGAGCGGCTCTCCGTCGTCGTCCCCCTGCTCCTCCCACCCCTCCAGCGCGACCGAGACCTTCTTCTGGGCCGCCTCGGCCCCGCTGTCCCCCGCGTGCTCCTCGGGGATGGCGGGGGTGGCGGGCCCGGTGAGCCCTTCGAGCTCCTGGCCCTCCCCGGCCCGGAACCGCCAGAAGGTCTCGAAGCAGCGGTCGAAGATCGGGAACTCCTCGTACCGGGCCACCAGCGTGGTGCGGAGGGCCAGGTACACGTCCTGGCGGTCGAGCAGATCCACCGCCTCGAGGGCCCGCACCCCGTCCATCATCTCGCCGATGGTGAGCGGCATGCCGGACGCGCGCAGCATATGGCCGAAGCGCAGCACCGCGGTGGTGAGATCGCGAGGGCCGGCCACCGCTATCCCTCGGCGGCCACGAAGCGCTTGAGCCCGCTCGAGGTCAGCTCGCGCTTGAAGCGCTTGACGTCGTCGGCGTCCTTGAGCACGCAGCCGAGGGTCTCGAGGACCAGCTCCTCGTCGATGTGGTCGGCGTGGAGCGAGGCCAGCGCCTGGGCCCAGTCCAGGGTCTCGGCCACCCCCGGCACCTTGGCCAGGCGGATGCTGCGCAGGCTCTCCATGAAGCGCGAGATCTGACGGGCCAGGGCCTCGTTGATCCCCGGCACCTTGCGCATCACGATCCGGACCTCCTTGTCGAAGCCGGGGAAGTCCACCCAGAGGTAGAGGCAGCGCCGCCGGAGCGCGTCGGACAGCTCGCGCACCCGGTTCGACGTCAGGATCACGTACGGCGGGTGCGTCGCCTTGAGGGTGCCGATCTCGGGGATCGTCACCTGGAACTCCGAGAGCACTTCCAGCAAGAACGCTTCGAATTCCTCGTCGGCCCGATCGACCTCGTCGATCAGCAGCACCGGCGGCTTGCCGTCCTGGCTGATCGCCTGCAGCAGCGGCCGGCGGATCAGGAAGGGCTCGGAGAAGATCGTGGCCTCCTTCTCCCGCAGGCTGTGGGTGGTGCTCTCCTCGAGCTTGATGTGCAGCAGCTGCTTGGGGTAGTTCCACTCGTAGAGCGCCTGGGCCGCGTCGAGACCCTCGTAGCATTGCAGCCGGATCAGGTTGGCGTGGAGCATCCGGGCCATCACCTTGGCGACCTCGGTCTTGCCCACGCCCGCGTGCCCCTCGATCAGGAGCGGCTTCTTGAGGGTCATCGCCAGGTGAACCGACGTGGCGATGGCGGGATCCGTGACGTAGTCGGCGCTTTCCATCATCTGCTGGATCTTCTCGATCTCGGCTCTCATGGCCCTCTCAGTCTACACCGCGTGGTCAGACGGGTTGGCGGGTCGAAGCGCGCTCCGGATCTTCTCATAGTCGGCCGGGGTATCGACGTCTTGCGGCATGGGCAGGTCCAGCGCCACCCATTCCACGCGGCCGGGGTCCCGGGCGATGACCGGGCGCGCGCCCTGGTCGCCCTGGAGCGCCAGGAGCTCGGCGAAGATGACCCGGTCGAACAACACGGGGTTGCCGGGTCCGTCCTGGTAGCGGGGCGCGACGATCGGTCGGCCGCTCGCGCGGTGGGCCGCCAGCAGCGCCGGGATGATCGTCGGAGCCAGGGCCGGCTGGTCACCCAGCGCGATCAGCACGGTGTCCACGGTTTCCGGCAGCGCGGCGATGCCGGCGCGCACGGAGCCAGCCTGTCCGGCCTCGGGGGTCGGATTCACGACGATCCGTGCCCCGAGACCGGCCAGCGCCGCCTCGATCGGAGCGGGCGCAGGTCCGGTGACGACCAGCACCGGGTCGAGACCCGCGGCCCGGACGCCCTCGACCGCGTGGCGCACGATCGGCTGCCCGCCGACCGGGAGCAGCAGCTTGACCTGCCCCATCCGGCGCGCAAGGCCCGCGGCCAGCACCAGCGCCGCGATCAGGGCCGATCCCCAAAGAAGAACCCCGCGGGAGGTCTCCCGCGGGGCCCGGGGTCGATCGGACGGCTCAACTGAAGGGCTACTTGACGGCCGCGGCGGCCGCCTCCATCGCGCGCTTGGCGAACACGCGCAGCAGGTGGCTCTTGTACTCCACCGATCCCTGCAGGTCGGCCTGCACGTCCACGCCCTCGGCCGCCTTCTCGGCCGCCGCCTGGATCGACGCGGCGTCGGTCCCCTTGCCGGTGATCGCGGCCTCGACGCCCTTGGCGCGCACCGCCTTGGTGCCGGCGCCGGTGATGCCCACGCTGGCCTTGCCTACCTTGCCGCCGTCCACGCTCAGCACCGCCGCGACCCCGACCACTGCGAAGCGCGAGGCGGGGTGCGGGAACTTCATGTAGGCGGCGCCGGTCTTGGCCGCGAGGGCGGGCACGCGCACCTCGGTCAGGATCTCGTCTTCCGCGAGCGCGGTGGTGAGCAGGCCCTTGAAGAAGTCGTCGGCCTTGATCGTGCGCTTGCCCTTGGGTCCCTCGGCCACCATCTCGGCGCCGAGCGCGATGATGGCGGCCGGGTAGTCGGCCGCCGGGTCGGCGTGGGCGAGGCTGCCGCCGATCGTGCCCATGTTGCGCACCATCGGGTCGCCGATCTGGGCCGCCACCGCGGCCAGGACCGGGCACTTCGACTTGACCACCGGCGAGGACTCGACCTGGTAGTGCGTCGTCATCGCCCCGATGACCAGGGTGCCGCCCTCTTCCTTGATACCGGAGAGCCCGGAGACCTTCCGGAGGTCCACGAGGTGCTTGGGCTGGGCCAAGCGCAGCTTCATGGCCGGCAGCAGGCTGTGTCCGCCCGCCAGCAGCTTGGCGTCGTCCTTGTGGCGCCCGAGCAGGTCCAGCGCCTCCTTCATCGTCCCCGGCGTGTGGTACTCGAACTGGGCTGGGTACATTGTCGGCGTCTCCCTTACTTCTTCGATTTGGCGGCCTGGGCGGTCTTCCAGACCCGCTCCGGCGTCATCGGCATGGCGTCGATGTGATCCACGCCGAGCCCGGACAGGGCGTCCACCACCGCGTTGACCACCGCCGGCGTCGAGGCGATGGTGCCGGTCTCTCCCGCGCCCTTCACGCCCAGCGGATTGACCGGCGTGGGCGTCTCGGTGCGATCGGTCTCGTAGAAGGGCAGCATGTCGGCCTTGGGCAGCGTGTAGTCCATCATGCTGCCGCTGACGAGCTGGCCGGAGTCTCCGTCGTAGACCGCCTCTTCCCAGAGCGCCTGCGCGACGCCCTGGGCGATCCCGCCGTGCACCATGCCGTCCACGATCATCGGATTGATGACGTTGCCGACGTCGTCCACCGCGAGGTACCGGAGGATCTTCACGTGGCCGGTGTCCGGGTCCACCTCCACCACGCAGGCGTGGGCCCCGAACGGGAAGCAGAAGTTGGACGGATCGTAGAAGCTCGTCTCCTCGAGACCGGGCTCCACTCCCTCCGGGTAGTTGTGTGGCACGTACGCGGTGAGGGCGACCTGGCCGAACGGGATCGCCTTCTGGGGCGACCCCTTGACCACGAAGCTGCCGCCGACGTACTCCATGTCCTTCGGATTCGCCTCGAGGAGGTGGGCCGCGATCTTCTTGCCCTTCTCCTTGATCTTGTCGAGCGACATCACGATCGCGGTGCCGCCCACCGAGGCCGAGCGGCTGCCGTAGGTGCCCATGCCGAACGGCACCCGGCCGGTGTCGCCGTGGACGATCTCGATGTCGTCCATCGGGATGCCGAGCGAGTCGGCCACGATCTGGGCCATCGTCGTCTCGTGCCCCTGCCCGTGCGAGTGCGAGCCGGTGAAGACGCTGACCTTGCCGGTGGGGTGCACCTGGACCTTGCCGGACTCCCAGAGCCCGGCCTGGGCCCCGAGCGAGCCGACCACCTTGGAGGGCGCGATGCTGCAGGCCTCGATGTAGGTCGAGAAGCCGATGCCCATCAGCCGGCCCTGGGCCCGCGCCGCGGCCTGGTCGGCCCGGAACTTCTTGTAGTCGAGCATGCCGAGCAGCTTGTCGAAGGCGCCCAGGTAGTTGCCGCTGTCATAGGACAGGGCGACCTTGGTCTGGTAGCCGTCGGAGAACTTCGGGATGAAGTTCTTCTTCCGGATCTCCACCGGGTCCATCTTCAGCGCGGCCGCGGCGGCGTCCACCATGCGCTCGAGCAGGTAGCAGGCCTCGGGCCGACCCGCCCCGCGGTAGGCGTCCACCGGCGTGGTGTTGGTGAAGACGCCGGTCACCTCCGCGTGGATGGCGGGCCACTCGTACACGCCGTTGAGCAACGTGGCGTACAGATACGTCGGCACCGCGGGCGCGAACGTGGAGAGATAGGCGCCCAGGTTCGCGGTGGTCTTCACCCGCAGCCCCAGGAACTTGCCGTCCCTGGACACCGCCACCTCGGCGTCGGTCACGTGGTCACGCCCGTGGGCGTCGGTCTGGAACGCTTCGCGGCGCGACGACGTCCAGCGGATCGGCCGCTTGATCTGCTTGGTGGCCCAGGTGCAGACCGTCTCCTCGTTGTAGAGGAAGATCTTGGAGCCGAAGCCGCCACCCACGTCCGGGGCGATGACCCGCACCTTGTGCTCCGGGATGCCGAGCACGAAGGCGGTCATGAGGAGCCGGTGCACGTGGGGGTTCTGCGAGGTCACCCAGAGCGTCCAGTCCCCGGTGGAGTCGTCGTAGCGCGCCACGCACGCCCGCGGCTCCATCGCGTTGGCCACCAGGCGCTGGTTGACGATGCGCTTCTTCACCACGACCGGGGCCGCCTTGAAGGCGGCGTCGGTGGCGGCGCCGTCGCCGATCTGCCACTTGAAGGCCACGTTGCTCGGCGCCACCTCGTGGACCTGGGCCGAGCCCTTGGCGGCCGCCTTCTCGGTGTTGGTCACCGAGGGCTGGACGTCCCAGTCGACCGCCACCAGCTCCGCCGCGTCGCTCGCGGCCGACTGGCTCTCCGCGATGACGATGGCCACCGGGTCGCCCACGTAGCGGGCGGCGTCGGAGGCGAGCGGCATGTGCGGCGGGATCTTCAGCTCGGGCAGGAGCCAGCCGCAGGGCAGCGAGTTCACCCCGGTCATGTCCTTGCCGGTGAAGATCGCGACGACGCCGGGGGCCTTCGACGCCTTGCCGGTGTCGATCTTGCGGATCTTCGCGCTCGCGTGCGGGCTGCGCACGAAGACCGCGTGGGTCATCCCGGCGAGCTTCAGGTCGTCGGTGTAGTTGCCCTTGCCGGTGATGAACCGGGGGTCTTCACGCCGCTTGATGCTCGCACCGAGCACACGGGCGGTGGCCATGGTCGCCTCCTACTTCCCCGCCATCTTCTCGGCGGCGTACTGGATGGCCTTGACGATGTTGTGGTAGCCGGTGCAGCGGCACAGGTTGCCTTCGAGATCGTGGCGGATCTGGGCCTCGGTGGGCCGCGGGTTGCGCTGGAGCATCTGGTGGGCGGACATGATCATGCCCGGCGTACAGAAGCCGCACTGCAGCCCGTGCTTCTCCCAGAACCCCTCCTGGATCGGATGGAGCTTCCCGTCCTTGGCCAGGCCCTCGATGGTCAGCACCTGCGCGCCGTCGCACTGCACCGACAGCAGCGTGCACGACTTCACCGCGACGCCGTTGAGGTGCACCGTGCAGGCCCCGCACTGGCTCGTGTCGCATCCCACGTGCGTGCCGGTGAGGCCGGCGAGCTCCCGGATGTAGTGCACGAGCAGCAGCCGCGGCTCCACCTCGTGCGATTGGGGGGCACCGTTGATCGTCATCGACACGGTCTTTTTCACCGCGCTACCTCCTGAGTGAAGGGTCCGAGGCCGGGAAAGCGCCCCCAACCGTAGTCCCGGCGGGGGGTTCTGTCAAGGGGACGAGAGGAGCCGGCGGCCCTCGGTGCGCGCCTGCTCGAGGACCTCGCGCACCGCGAGACCCCGGTCGCGCGCGATGCGCCGGATCTCCTCGAACTCGGGCGTCACCGTGATCACCCGGCCGTCGAGGCGGGACACCTTGAAGGTCACCGGCCCGTGGGCGGTGTCGAGCCGGACCATCTCCCGGTCGAGCCGGGTCCGCTGGTAGGCGGTCCACCGCACGCCGATGGTGGAGGACTCCTCGAAGAGCAGTCGGGAGAGGTCGGCGACCCGGCCCGGCTCGCAGAGGGCGGTCAGGACCACCCCGGGCCGGCTGCGCTTCATGATGACCGGGGTGAGCCAGGCGTCCAGGGCGCCGCTCTCGAGCAGGCGCTCGAGCAGCGGCTCGTAGAGCTGGGGCGACATGTCGTCGACCGTGGTCTCGACCTGGATGATGGTTTCGGTCGGGGCCCCGGTCGGCGCGGCTACCGCGGTCTCCCCGACGAAGAGCCGGAGCACGTTCGGGGTCTCGAGCTCCATGGTCCCGGCCCCGTAGCCCACCGCGGTCACCCGCATCGCCGGCATCGAGCCCGCGCCGGCGGCCAGGGTGGTCAGGATGGCGGCCCCGGTCGGGGTCACCAGCTCCCGGCGGATCCCGGTGTCGAGGGTCGGGAAGCCCTTCAGCAGCTCCGCGGTGGCGGGGCCCGGGACCGGGATGCGCCCGTGGGGGCCGTCGATGAACCCGCCGCCCACCGGGAGCGCGCCGAAGTGGACCGCGTCGATGCCGAGCAGATGCAGGCCGATGCACGCGCCGGTCACGTCCACGATCGCGTCGATGGCGCCCACATCGTGGAACTGCACCCGCTCGGGGGTGGTGCCGTGCACCCGGGCCTCCGCGTCGGCGAGCCGACGGAAGACGCGGGAGGCCATCTCCCGGACCTTCGGGGCCAGGTGGCTCCGCTCGAGGATGGCCAGGATCTCGCCGAGGCCGCGGTGGCCCGGGGGATGGCGCGGCTGATGCGCGCCCGGGTCCGGCACGCGCCCCATGTAGGCCGGGTCGCGATCATAGCCGGCCAGGTGCACGTCGACCTTGGTGGCGCGGAAGCCCGCCTTCATCACCTCCGAGCGCTCGAGCCGGTAGCCGTCGACGCCGAGCCCGGCCAGCTCGCGCTCGAGGGTCTCGAACGGAACGCCCGCGTCGACCAGGGCGCCCAGGATCATGTCGCCCGAGGCGCCGCTCGGGCAGTCGAAGTAGGCAAGCTTGAGCACGGGTCAGCGGAGCTTGGTGGCGAGCTTGTTGATCTGGTTGGCCTGGGCGGCGGCGCCGTAGCCGTTGTCGATGTTGACCACCGAGACGCCGGGGGCGCAGGAGTTCAGCATGGCGAGCAGCGCGGCCACGCCGCCGAAGGAAGCGCCGTAGCCCACGCTCGTGGGCACCGCGATGACCGGCCGGTCCACCAGGCCGCCCAGGACACTCGGCAGGGCGCCGTCCATGCCCGCCACCGCGACGATCGCGTTGGCCTCGTTGAGCCGGTCGAGGTGCGGCACCAGGCGATGGAGGCCGGCCACCCCGCAATCGAACAACCGTTCAACGACGTTGCCCATCACCTCCGCGGTCACCGCGGCCTCCTCGGCCACCGGGAGATCGGAGGTGCCCGCGCTCACCACCACGATGAGCCCCACCCCGTCCCGCGCGGTGGGCTTCACCACGACCAGGCGCGCGGCCTCGTGCACGCGGCACGGCAGCCCGCTCGCGACCAGGGCCGCGGTCACCGCGGGCTCCGCGCGGGTGGCCAGCACGTTGTCGTGGTGCTCGGCCAGGCGCTCCACGATGGCCACCACCTGCTCCGGGGTCTTGCCCGCGCAGTAGACGGCCTCGGGCACGCCGTGGCGCAGCGAGCGGTGCAGGTCGACGCGGGCGAAGCGCAGGTCCTCGTAGGGCAGCGCGCGCAGCCGGGCGAGCGCCTGCTCGGGGGTGAGCGCGCCGGCCGCGACCTCCTCCAGCAGGGCCCTTACTTTTTCCCGATCCACCGGAGGGCCTCGTTGGCGCTGCCGCTGCGGAAGCCCTGCAGGTCGAGCGTCACGTAGAGGTAGCCCAGCTCGCGGAAGCGGCGGACGATCGCGCCGTGCCGGTCCTCCTGCCAGAGCCGCGGCATCTCCTCCGCGGGCAGCTCGATGCGGGCCAGCCGGTCGTGGTGGCGCACGCGGAACTGGCGGAAGCCCAGGCTCCGCACGAAGGCCTCCGCCGCGTCGATCTGGCGTAGCTTCGCGGCGGTGATCGCGTCGCCGTACTGGAAGCGCGAGGAGAGGCACGCGAACGACGGCTTGTCCCAGGTGGGGAGCCCCAGCTCGCGCGAGAGCGCGCGGATCTCCTCCTTCCACAACTCGGCCTCGATCAGGGGCGCGCGCACGCCGCGGGCCTCGGCCGCCTTCATGCCGGGCCGGTGGTCGCCGAGGTCGTCCATGTTGGCCCCGTAGACCATCTGCGCGTCGCCCGCGCGCCGGGCGATGGGCTCGAGCCGGGTGAACAGCTCCTCCTTGCAGTGAAAGCACCGATCGGGCCCGTTGCGCGCGTACTCCGGCCGGTCCAGCTCGCGCGTCTGGATCACCTCGTGGTGCATCTCGAGCAAGCGGGCGAGCCGCCGGGTCTCCTCGAGCTCGGCGGTCGGATAGGTCTCGGAGTCGGCGGTGACCAGCAGCGCGCCGTCGCCGAGCGCGTCCTTGGCGGCCCGGGCCAGGAAGGTCGAGTCGACCCCGCCGGAGAAGGCCACGATCACGCGGCCCATCCCGCGGAGCAGCTCCAGGAGCCGATCGTACTTGGGCGCGAGGGCGGCGACGTCGGTCACGCCGGTCATCCCAGCATCGCCGTGGCCAGCTCGGTCAGCGGCACCATCGGCCGCGCGCCCACGTGGGCGATGACCTCGGCGGCGGCGAGCGAGCCGAGCCGCCCGCAGGTCGGCAGATCGAGCCCCTGGGCGAGCCCGTAGAGCACGCCCGAGGCGTAGAGGTCTCCCGCCCCGGTGGTGTCCACCACCGCGTCGACCGGATGCGCCTGGACCACGTGCACCCGGTCCCCCTGCACCAGCACCGAGCCCTTGGCGCTCCGGGTCAGCGCGGCCAGCTCGCAGTGCCCGCGCACGTGGGGCAGCGCGGCGTCGAAGTCGTGCACCTGGTAGAGCGCGCAGATCTCGGCTTCGTTCGCGAACAGGATGTCGACGTGGTGCTGGACCAAGTCGAGGAAGGCGGCGCGGTGCCGCTCCACGCAGAACGGGTCGGAGAGGGTGAGCGCCACCCTGCGCCCGGCCGCGTGCGCGATGGCGGCCGCCGCCCGGAATGCCTCCTGCGCGTCCGGCGGGTCGAACAGATAGCCCTCCAGGTAGAGGATCTTCCCGCGCGCGATCAGCCCACGGTCCACGTCGGCGGGACCGAGGCGCACCGAGGCGCCGAGAAACGTGCTCATGGTGCGCTGCGCGTCCGGCGTGACCAGGATGAGGCAGCGCCCGGTGGGCGGCCCGCTGGTCGCCCGCGGGGTGTCGTAGCCGACGCCGGTCGCGCGCAGGTCGTGCCCGAACACGTCGCCGAGCTGATCGTCGCGGACCTTGCCCACGTAGTGCGCCCGTCCGCCGAAGGAGGCGACGCCCACCACGGTGTTGGCCGCGGAGCCACCCGATATCTCCACCCCGGGGCCCATCGCCTCGTAGAGCGCGCGGGCGCGGGCCTCGTCCACCAGGCGCATCGTGCCTTTCGCGAGGCCCTGCCGGACGACCAGGTCCTCGTCGGCGTGGCTCAGCACGTCCACCAGCGCGTTGCCGATGCCGATCACGTCGAGCTGGCCGCTAGCCACGGCGGCGCCCCCGGGCGGCGGCCGGCCGGGGCGCAGCCGGGAAGTAGCGATCGAGGAGCAGGGCCAGGCTCTTGCGCGTGCGCGGGGGAAAGAGCTTCGGGCTCGTGATGACCGCGCTCGCCAGCGCGTCCCCGCAGCCCGCCTCGCAGGGCTTCCCCACCCGCGGGATCATCCGGCGCAGCACCACCTTGGCGGTCGCCACGTTCTTCAGCAGGTTGGCCACCACCGCCTCCACCGTGACCGCGGCGTGGCTCTCGTGCCAGACGTCGTAGTCGGTGGCCAGCGCGAGCGTCGCGTAGCAGAGCTCGGCCTCGCGGGCGAGCTTGGCCTCGGGCATGTTGGTCATGCCGATGACCGAGACGCCCCAGCGGCGGTAGATCTGCGACTCGCCCTTGGTGGAGAACTGCGGGCCCTCGATGCAGATGTAGGTTCCCCCGCGGTGCACCCGCGCCCCCGCCTCGCGCCCGGCGGTCTCGAGCAGGTCGCCGAGGCCCGGGCACACCGGATCGGCCATTCCCACGTGCCCCACGATGCCGCCGCCGAAGAAGGTCGAGATGCGCCGGCGGGTGTGATCGTAGAACTGGTCGGGGATCACCAGGTCGAGCGGGTGGATATCCTCCTTCATGCTGCCCACCGCGCTCACCGAGACGACCCAGCGGGCGCCGAGAGCCTTGAGGCCCCAGATGTTCGCCCGGTAGTTGATCTCGGTGGGGCTCAGCCGGTGGCCGCGGCCGTGGCGGGGCAGGAAGATGACCCGCCGGTCCTCGAGGCGCCCGGTGCCGAATCGATCGGACGCCTCGCCGAAGGGCGTGCGCACCCGGACCCAGCGGAGATCCTCGATGCCCTCCATCTCGTAGAGCCCGCTGCCGCCGATGATCCCGAGGGCGGGCTCGGGCGCCGCCGCCGCGCGCCGGGCGCTCACGCGGGTACCTCGAGGAGGCGCCCGTACGTCCGCTCGCCGCGGACCTCGGCGATCTCCACCGTCGCCATGCGCCGTCCGAGGCCGTCCGGGCCCGGGAACAGCACCTCGACGTAGTTGGACGTGAGCCCGGAGAGGAGCCCGGTCTGGTGGTCGCGCGCCTCCAGCACCAGGACCTCGCGTGCCGAGCCGACGAGCGCGCGCCGGAAAGCGTGGCTCTTCTCCCGGCCGAGGCGCCGCAACCGCCGGCTGCGCTCGCGGATCGCCGCGGCCGGCACGTGGTCCGGGCGCCGGGCGGCCTCGGTGCCCTTGCGGTCCGAGTAGGCGAAGACGTGCAGGTAGGAGAACGGCAGCGAGTCGACGAGCGCGAGCGTCGCCTCGAAGTCCTCCTCGGTCTCGCCCGGGTGCCCGACGATGACGTCGGCGCCGAGCCCGAGGCCGGGCATGGCGGCGGCCAGCCGATCCACCAGGGTGCGGTACATCCCGGTGTGGTACGGCCGCCGCATCAGGCGCAGCACGCGGTCGCTCCCGCTCTGGAGCGGCAGGTGCAGGTGCGGCGCCACCACCGGCAGCGTGGTGACCGCGTCGACGAGATCGGCGGTGAAGTAGGACGGCAACACCGAAGAGAGGCGGAGCCAGCGCAGGCCCGGGACGCCGGCGAGCCTTCGCACCAGGGCCGCGAGCGACGTCCGCGGGTACAGATCCCAGCCGTAGTGGCCGATGTCGACGCCGGTCAGGGTGACGTCCGGATACCCGGCCTCTGCGAGAGTGCGTACCTGGTCGAGCACGACCTTCGGCTCCTGGCTCCGACTCCCCCCGCGGGCGGCGGGCACGATGCAGAAGGCGCAGCGATGCTGGCAGCCGTCCTGGATCTTCACGAAGGGGCGCGACCGGCCGGTCATCCGCGCGACCGGCGCGACCGGGACCGCGCGGGCCTCGCGGATGTCGGCCACCGCCACCGCGGGCCGCGCGCGCTTGACCAGCGAGTCGAGCAGGTCGGGCAGCCGGTACTTCTCCTGATTGCCCACCACCAGGTCCACGCCGGCCAACGAGGCCACCGTGTCCGGATCGGTCTGGGCATAGCAGCCGGTCACCACCAGGAAGGCCCCCGGATCCTCGCGGGTGATGCGCCGGATGGCCTGACGGTCGGAGAAGTCGGCGCGCCCGGTCACCGTGCACGTGTTCACCACGTGGACCCGCGCGCGGCTGCCCGCGGGCACGACCCGGAAGCCCCGCCCCTCGAGGAGCGCTCCCATCTCCTGCGACTCGACCTGGTTGAGCCGGCAGCCGAGGGTGGTGAGGGCCACCGTGACCGGCTCGCTCATGCCGGCACCACCTCGCGGAGCTGGCCGCAGGCCGCCCCGATGTCCTCGCCCTTGCTCCAGCGGATGGTCGCGGTGATGCCGTGCTCGAGCAGCACCGCCTGGAACGCGAGGATGCGCGGCAGCGGGGGCCGCGCGAAGCTCGAGCCTTCCCAGTCGTTGAACGGGATCAGGTTGATCTTGCCGCGGATCCCCTTCAGCAGCTTCACGAGCCGCCGGGCGTCCTCGACCGCGTCGTTGATGCCGTCGAGCAGCACGTACTCGAAGGTCATCCGCTGGCGGAACGGCAGCGGGAAGCGTCGGCAGGCCGCGAGCAGCTCCTCGATGGCGAAGCCGCGATTGATGGGCATGATCCGGTCGCGGATCTCGTTGCTGGTGGCGTGCAGCGAGATGGCCAGGTTGACCTTGAGGGTCTCCTTGGCCAGCCGCTCGATGCCGCTCACGAGCCCCACCGTCGACACCGTGATGCGTCGGGGCGAGAAGGCGAAGGCCTGGGGATCGATGAGCAGGCGCAGGGACTTCACGGTGGCCGAGTAGTTGGCGAGGGGCTCCCCCATCCCCATGTAGACGATGTGGGTGATCCTCTCGCCCGGCCCGAGTCCTTGGCGGGCCACCAGCACCTGCGCCGCGATCTCGCCCGCGCTCAGGTTGCGCTCGAGGCCCATGGTCCCGGTGAAGCAGAAGGCGCAGGCGAAGCCGCAGCCGACCTGGGTGGAGACGCACAGGGTGAGCCGGTCGCCGTCCGGCATCAGCACCGCCTGGACGCGCGCGCCATCCCCATAGCGGAGGACGAGCTTGTGGCTACCGTCCTGCGAGGGGGTCCGGCGCTCGACCTCGGGCACGTCCACCGTCGCGCGGGCGGCCAGCGCGGCACGAAAGTCGCGCGGCAGGTCGGTCATCGCCTCGAGATCCACCACGCCCCGGGCGAAGATCCACCGTGCCAGCTGTCGCCCGCGATACCGGGGGACCCCCAGCGACTCGGCCAGCGCTTCCATCTCGGCGGGCGAGCAATCGAGCAGGTTCGTCGAAGACATACGCGTCGGATAGTAGCACAGGGATGGAGGGCTCACCGGGCGCGGACCGCCGCTCGCGCGGGCGGCGCCGGACGGAGGCTAGTCGTCGCCCAGCGTGAAGGCGGAGGCGCAGAGAAATCCGAACGCGAACACCACGACCACCACGAGGTACGTCCACACGAAGCGCATGGGTCACGGTCCTCCGACGCGGAGTATTCTCCGGTGACTCGCGTCCCGGGCCGGCACAAAAAAACCCGGCTCCCTCGGCCCCACCCCTAGTGGTGGCGTGCCGCGAGATCGACCACATGGACGGAGGAGCCGAATCGGCCCAGAGCTGGCGTCTTACGTATCGGCGCGAGTCGGAATCCGACGAGCCGGTGACGCCGCTCGAGGAGTGATCCGGGCCTTTCGCGCCTCGTCGGCCGCGGCCCTCAGCTCGCCGCTCCGCCGCTCGAGTGCCGCGAGCGCCTGACGCATGGCGGCCACCCGTCGCTCCGCGGCCTGAGCCGCCCGCTCGGCTCGATCGGCCCGCCGAGCCAGGGACCGATCCGCGCGTGCGGCCTGGTCCGCGGTGCGGGCCCGCTCGCGGGCCACGCGGCGAGCCTCGGCCGCATCCGGCGCCGGCGTGGGAGCGGGCTCGGCAGGAGCTGCGGATTGCTTCTTGGGTGGCCGCTCGAGGAGGAACCCGGCCGGAATCGGACCCCGCGAGAGGACCGCGAAGCCCGGGTCGGCGTGCTCGTCAGCCAGGCGCCCCGCCTCCAGATCGGCCCGAAGGCCTCGATCGGTGACCGCGGCCAGGAGCGTGCTCCGGAGCCGGCGGTCGAGCGCGGCCGACACTCCCGTCCCGGCCTCCTTCAGCGCCTGGTTCGCGCCGCGCACGAGCGGCTCGAACGCGGCCCGATAGCGCTCCATGGCCGCGCGGAGGTCACCTCCTCCGAGCTGGGCGCGGCGGAGCCGGTCCACCGCGTCGAGCAGCGTGCCGAGCTCGCGCGGCCGGGCGGCCGAGGCTCGGTTGAGCGCCCAGGCGACCGGGCTCGGACGTCTGAGCCGCGCGACCTGGCGCGCCTCGGCCGCCTTCCCGCGCTTCGCGAGCTGCGCGGCGAGCGCATTCCGGGCGCCGACGAACTCGCGGGGCGGAACCGCGCGCAGCGCGTCGGTCGGGCTCGCCTTCGGTTTCATCGCGGCCGCCAGTCCTCGGCGAGCAATGCCCAGCGCTCGTGGTCCGCCCAGCGCCCCGCGATCTCGAGATACCGGGGCGAGTACCCTTCCCGGCGGAATCCCGCGCGCCGGACCAGGGCGAGCGAGGCCCGATTGACCGGCAGGATGTTCGCCTCGACCCGATGCAGGCGCAGGGTCCGGAAGGCGTGGCGAAGGGCGAGGGGCAGAGCTTCCGTCATGTAGCCTTGCCTCGCGTGGCGGACCCCGATCCAGTAGCCCAGGTACGCGCTCTGCGCGGGGCCGCGAACGATCTCGTTCAGGTTGATGGCGCCGAGGATGGCCTCGTCGTCGAGCCGACAGATCAGGAGCTTCTCGTGTCGGCCGTCCCGGGCCGACGCCATCCAGTCGGTGAATTGCCGGCTCGGGGTGCGCGTGGCGGGCGGACGCGGCTCCCACCGCCCGAGGAACCGGGCGCTGTCTCGCCGGAGGGCGAGGTACTCCTCCCGGTCACGGACGGCCGGCTTCCGCAGGAACACACGCTCACCCACCGCGATCCGGATCGGCATTCGAGGCATGCGAGTGCCCTCGTACTACTCGATCACCTGGTCCGCCCTCTGGAGGAGCGCCGGCGGGATCGTAAGGCCGAGGGTCTTGGCGGTCTTGAGGTTGATCACGAGCTCGGGGTGCTCGTAGGCCTCGATCGGAAGGTCGGCGGGCTTGGCTCCCTTGAGGATCTTGTCCACGTAGCGGCCCGCCGCCGCCCGCCCGACCTCGCGGATGCTTTCCGCGTAGGAGAAGAGCGCGCCCTGCTCCACCACTCCTTGCGGTGACCCGCCACCGGCAGGTGCTGCTCGGAGGCGAGGCGAAGGATGAGCGAGTGGAACTTCACTCGCAGGTTCAGCGAGGCGATGAACACCCCGTCGACGGCGCCGTGGGAGAGCGAGGCGAACACGCGCTCGATGTCGGTCTGCGATCGGACGTCACGCTCGACCAGCTGAAACTTGAGCGCGACCCCTACCTGGTGGACCTGCCGACGATACAGCGGCCCGCCCGGATCATCCGGGTCGCTCAGCACGAGGAGGCGGCGGAGACCGGGCACGAGCTGCTTGAACAGCTCCGCCTCCTTCGACGGCGCGTTCCCGAGCGCGATGAAGCCGGTCATGTTCCGGCCCGGATGGGCGAGGCTCACCGCCACCCCGGCCGCCACCGGGTCGGTCACGTGGAGGAAGACCACCGGGATCTGGCTGGTCGCCGCCTTCGCGGCGCGGAGCGTCTGGTTCTCGAACGCCACGAGCAGATCCGGGCGTGCTCGGGCCAGGTCCGCTGCCGCGACGCGCGCCGCAGCCTCGTCGGCGACGTTGCGGAAGTCCAGCTGGAGGTTCTTCCCTTCCTCGTAGCCCAGCGCCTTCAGGCCGTCCCGGAGGCCATCGAGGGAGGGCGGCACGTGGTCGAGACCGACATGGAACAGCCCGATCCGCCACACCTTCACCACCGTCTGCGCGCCGGCCGCGCGCGGCCTGGCGATGAGGCTGCCCGTGGGCGGCCCGTGGATAAGTCGGTGGGCTCGCGCCGCTCCGGCCCGCGATTTCGCGCACTAGGAGCAAGTCGCCTGGTTTCTGAGCAATCCTCGCTGAACCGCCGTTCGCCGGTCCGGGTGGCCGGCTACTTGACGGTCACCTCGTGCAGCGGCATCCACTGGTCACCGCGCGGCGTCCACGTCACGCGGTCGCGAGCCGCGTAGATGTCGACCTGCTGCATCAAGAAGACCCACGTGGCGTCCTCGACCATGGCCCGGGCCAGCTCCGCGTAGATCTTCCTCCGCTTCGCGGGATCCATGGCGGTGCGGCCCGCGTCGAAGAGCGCGTCCACCTTGTCGTTCTTGTAGTAGAGGCCGCGGCCCTTCGACGAGACCAGGTTGTAGAGCTCGTCGCCGTCCTGCATGGGGCCGCCCAGGCCGAGCAGGTAGGCGTCCTGGAACTGCTTGCCGAGGTAGCGCTTGAAGTAGGCGCCCCACTCGGCCACCTGCACGCGCGGCTTGAAGCCCGCCTTCTGCCACTGGCCGCCGAGCGCCTCCGCGATCTCCTTGTCGCCCTGATAGCGTCCCGCCGGCGCCTCCAGCGTGATCTCGAGACCGTCCGGATATCCGGCCTCGGCCAGCAGCCGGCGGGCCCGGGCCGGATCGGGCGCGTAACCCTTCACCGACGGATCGAAGCCGAACATCTGCGGGGTGAACGGGCCGTCCATGCGGCGGGCGTTGCCGTCGAGCACGCTCTTGACGAGCGCGTCCGCGTCGGTCGCGTAGTTGAGGGCCTGGCGCACCCGCACGTCGGAGAGCGGCTTCTTGAGGGCGTTGAGCCCGAGATAGATGATCCAGGTGCTGGGCACGCGCTGGACCCGGATCCCGCCCGCCCGCTCCAGCTCGGACGCCAGGTTGGGCGGCACCGTGTCGATCAGGTCGACCTCGTTGTTGCGCAGGGCGGCCGCGCGGGTGAACGGCTCCGGGATCGGCTTGTAGACGATGCGACGGACCTTCGGAGCCCCGCGCCAGTGCCGGTCGAAGGCCTCCACGATCAGGTGATCGTCCTTCACCAGCTCCACGAAGCGGAACGGGCCGGTGCCCACCGGGCGCAGGGCCAGGCCCTGGTTGCCCTTCTCGGCGGTGTACTTCGGCGGGACGATCGGGAAGTCGATGAGCCGGTTGAGGAGCGGCGCGTAGGGCTGGCGCAGCACCAGGTTGACCGTGTAGTCGTCCACCACCTCGACCCGCGACACCTCGCCCACGTTCGCCCGGTTGGGCGACTTCTGGCCGGGGTCGAGCACGCGCTCGAAGGTGAAGCGCACCGCCTCCGCGTTGAAGGGCTCGCCGTTGTGGAACACGACGCCGTGACGCAGCTTGAGCTGCCAGGTCACGTCGTCGAGCGCCCTCCAGGACTCCGCGAGCTGGGGAACGAGCTTGTTGTCCGCGTCGCGGCCCACCAGCGAGTCGAAGAGGCTCACGCCCACCTTCGCGCGGATGGACGAGAGGTTCATGGTCGGGTCGAGGTTCTCGGGGGTCCACGGCAGGGCCACCCGGACCTGACCCGCCGGCTGGGCCCCCGCCGGCGCCGGCGCGGTCCAGGTCACGGCGAGCGCGAGGGCGGCGAGCGTCAGGGCGCGCCTCATGCCGCCGCCTTCACCGCCGCCACCACCGCGGCCAGGTGCGCGTCCGGGGTGGCGAGCGGCAGCACGCAGCCGGGCCCGAGGATCACCCCGCGCCCGCCGGTCTGCGCGATCGCGTCGCGCACCTCGGCGGCCACCGCGTCCGGCGGGCCGGCCTGGAGCGTCCGGTGCTCGCTGAGCCCGCCCACCACCGCGCCCGCGAAGCGCCGGTGGCCGTCGCCGAGCGTCGGCGTGCTCAGCCGGTCGTGCCAGTTCATCGCGTGGACCGGCAGGGCCGCCGCCTGGTCGAAGTAGACGTCGCGCCCGTGCACGTGCAGGAGCGTCAGGGCCGAGCGCCCGGCGATTGCGTCGAGGATGCGCCGCATGCGCGGCAGCTCGACCCGGGTCGCCTCCTCGACGGTGATGACCTCGGGCGCGGCGGTCTGGGTGGCGAAGAAGAATCCGTCGGCGCCCGCCTCCAGCGCGGCGCGCGCGTGGCGAGCCATGGTGTCGGTGATGGCGTCGAGCGCCGGCTCGACCGCGGCCGGCTCGGCGCGCAGGTCCGTCACCAGCCGGTCCCCCGCGAGCTTGCGGGCCACCGTGAGCGGCGAGAAGAGGGTGTGCAGGATGGGCGCGTCGTCCGCCCGCCCCCGCGCGATCAGCCGCACCGCCTCGAGCTCGCGGCCGAGCGCGCCCGCTCCCTCGTCGAGGGGCGCGATGCGGACCCAGTCGGCCCGGCTCCGCACCGCGTGCTCGGTGCACTGCTTGGCCCCGTTGGGGGAGCCCTGGTAGGCGACCCGGCAGCCCCAGTCCTCCACGCAGTACACGCCACTCGACATCACCTTGACGAAGTCCAGGTCCCAGCGGCGCTGGAAGGCCAGCATCGCCTCCGCCAGGCCGGCCGCGGTGTGATCGACGTCGGGTACGTGACGCCAGAAGGACACGGGAGGACGATCCACCGGCCCTCGCCGGGCCGCGGACAAGACCCGCTCCCGCTTGGTCATGATGTCGCGGAGTCTACCATGTCGATTCGGGGCCCTTCCCGGCCGGGCCATCGCCGGCATTTCTACGCGGGAACTTCGCGGCCGCGGTATGGTCTTACCGTGCGAGAGGCGGAGGCAGGCGACGCGCCGCGCTTCCTTGACCGGCTGCGCGCCGGCGAGACTGTCGCCTTCGAGGAGCTGGTGATCACGTACCAGCATCGCGTGTTCGGGGTGGCGGTGCGGATGCTGGGCAACGCCGCCGAGGCTCAGGAAGTGGCCCAGGAGGCCTTCCTCCGGGCCCATCGCGGCCTGGCCGAGTTCCGCGGGGACGCCAAGCTCTCGACCTGGCTCTACGCCATCACCTCGCGGCTCTGCCTGAACCGGCTCGCGACCGCCGAGCGGCGGCTCCACCGGCAGGGCGAGGAGACGCTGCTACGGCTGGCCGGCGGCGAGTGGCCGGATGCCGCGGTCGAGCGGAGCGAGCTCGAGGCGGCGCTCCACCGCGCCATCGCGGAGCTGCCCGAGGAGCGTCGCATCGTGGTGGTGCTGCGCGACCTCGAGGGCCTCTCGTACGAGGAGATCGCGGAGGTGCTCGATCTCGAGCTGGGGACGGTCCGCTCCCGCCTGCACCGGGCGCGCGCGGACCTGAAGGACAAGCTGGAGCGCTTTCTGCCATGACCTGCCACGACGCGCACGAATCGCTCTCCGCCTTCCTGGACGAGGCGCTCGAGCCGGACGAGCGGCGACAGGTGGCCGCCCACCTCGAGGGCTGCCCGGACTGCCGGCGCGAGCTGGCGCGTCTGGAGCAGACGGTGGCCCTGCTCCGCCGGGTCGAGCCC
>WNFG01001367.1_pt1 | contig 27087 bp, 22 predicted proteins | sample 5400431 | NCBI WGS metagenome assembly WNFG01 (sample SAMN13153346, study PRJNA577476) | soil metagenome | isolation source: 120 cm saprolite under Douglas fir tree site 2 hole 3 replicate 2 | place: USA:California | collected 2015-04-18 | reverse complement strand
CCCCGCAGCAGGAGCGCCGCGCCGAGGTTGTTGTGGGCGGCCGCGTCACCCGGCCGCACGCTCACCTCCTTCTGGGACAGGGCGACCGCCGCGTCGTACTTGCGGTGCTTCAGCAGAAGATATCCGAGCTGGGCCCGGGCCTCCCCGGCCTCGACGAATCGCTGCTGTCGGGCGAGCACCGCGGCCAGGTTCTGCTGCCCGAGCTCCCACTCGGGCGGGAGCCGCAGGGCCGCCCGCGTCTCCCGCTCGGCCTCGGGCAGCCGTCCCCGATTCAGGAAGGCGAAGCCCAGGTTGCCGTGGGCGAGCGGCGACGCGGGCTCGAGCGACACCGCGTACGTCCAGAGCGTCTCGGAGTCCCGCCAGACCCACACGAGCTGCCAGGCGAGGATCGCGAGTGCGGCGTAGCCGCCGACGATCACCGCGAGCCCGGCCCGCGCCCATCGACGCGAGCGCGGTCGCTCCACCGCCCACCGCCCGAGCCGGCACACCGCGCCGCCGACCAGGAGCGCGAGCCCGAGACCGGGCAGATAGCTGTACCGCGCGGCCACCAGCTGCGGGCCGGACTGGATGATCCCGCTCACCGGAGCCACCAGGACCACGTAGCTGATCCATACCGCGAGACCCGCCGGCCACCGGCGACGGAGCCCGACGAGGACGGCGGTCAGGCCGATCACCCCCGCCGCGCTCGCGAGCATCGGACCGTCGTAGGGGTCCAGGTTCGCAAGCAGCTGGTACATCGGCGCGATCATGATCGGGATGAAGGTCTTCCAGACGTAGAACGCCAGGCCGTAGAGCGCCACCGCCACCCGGTTCTCGAGGGGCAGCGCGGCGATCATGTCCCCGTAGGAGCGGACCGCGTGCTGCGCGATGACCCCGGTGACGATGCCCACCGCCACGTACGGAGCCTTCTCCCACCAGACCGACCGGGCGGCGGGCGCGGTCCATTCGCGCCACCGGGCCGGCAGCCGTCTCAGCGGATAGACGTCCAGGACGATCAGCACCACCGGCAAGGTCATGACGATGGCCTTGGACATCGCGGCGAGAACGAAGCACGCCACCGAGCCCGCCAGCCACCCGCGGCGGCGCGCTCCGTCCGAGCCGGCCGCCTTGAGGTAGGTGAGGATCGTCAGCAGGAACCAGAGCCCGGAGAGCACGTCGCGCCGCTCGGTCGCCCACGCGACCGACTCCACCCGCAGCGGATGGATCGCGAAGAACAGGGCGGCGGCGAGTGCTCCGGCTCGGAGCACTCGCCCTCCCGCGCCCGTCGCGACGCGTAGCAGGCGCATGGCCACGAAGTAGAAGACGACCGCGGTGGCGGCGTGGAGCAGGACGTTCGTCAGGTGATACCCGAGCGGGTTCATGCCCCACAGCCGGTAGTCGACGCCGAACGAGATCCAGGTGACCGGGATCCAGTGGCCCGCAAGCGTGGTGGTGAACATCCAGCGCAGGTTCTGCCCGCCGAGCCCCCGGAATTCCGGATTGTCGACGAGGTTCATAGGATCGTCCCAGTCCACGAACTGGTGCCCGAGTGCCGGCCAGAAGACCGCGACGGTGATCAGCGCGCCGGCGAGCGGGCCGAGTCCCCGCCACCACCACGAGTCCCCGGCGGCGCCCGGGATCGGGTCGGGGGGTCGCCAAGCGGCGGGAGGCGGGATCCGCGATCGGGAGCGCCTCGACGCCCGCGATCTCGCGCTCACCGCTCGGGCAGCGACACCATCGGAAGCACGCGTCGAGTCTGGGTGATGAAGCGCGACGAGAGCGGGTAGCGCCCCATGAGCCGCGCGAGGAGACCCTCGAGCAGCCCCGCCAGCTCCGCGTCCAGGTCGGAGGCGAGATTGAGCCGCAGGGCCTCCTCCCAGGAGAGCGCGCGCAGACGCTTGAGGGTGCCCACCAGGGCCCCGGACAGCGGGATCGCGTCGGCCCCCGGCCGGCACGCCGCGCAGACCAGGCCGCCCGCGGTCACGTCGAGGGCCGGGTCGTCGAAGGGGTGGAGCCGGCCGCAGGACATGCAGCGATCGATCCGGGGCCGGTGACCCAGCAGGTCCACCGCGCGCAGCCCGAAGCAGACCGCGACCCGCGCGGGCCGGGCGGCCGTCTCCATGGCCTGGAGCGCCCGCACCAGCAGGCCGAACAGCGCGGGCTGCGAATCGCGGTCGGCGGAGAGACGCGCCACCACCTCCACCACCCACGCCCCCTGCCCCAGCCGCTCCAGGTGCTCCCGCACCCCGACGAACGAGCGCACGATGTCGAAGTGGTCCACCTGCACCAGCTCGCTCCGCCCGCTATCGAAGAACACCATCTCGCCGAGGGTGAACAGCTCGAGCGCGCTCCCGAAGCGCGAGCGCGGGCGCCGGGCCGAGCGGGCGATGCCCCGCACCTTGCCGTGGTCGCGGGTGTAGAAGTCGACGAGCCGGTCGCTCTCCCCGAAGGCGCGCCGGCCGATGACCACCCCGCGGGTCTTGTAGAGCGCCATCAGGAGGTCAGGAGGAAGCCGAACTCCCGGAGGGCCCGGTCGTCCTTGCGCCACTCCGCGCGCACGCGCACCGTGAGGTCGAGGAAGACCTTGATGCCGAAGAAGCGCTCCAGGTCCGTGCGGGCGGTGGCGCCGATGCGCTTGAGCATGGCCGCGCCCTTGCCGATCACGATGCCCCGCTGCGACTCGCGCTCCACGAAGATGACGGCGCGGATGTAGAGGCACTCGGGTCGCCGGCGCTCGGTCAGCTCCTCCACCCGGACCGCGCAGGCGTACGGCACCTCCTGGTGGGTCAAGCGGAAGATCTTCTCCCGGATGGCCTCCGCGACCCAGAAGGTCTCCGGCTGGTCGGTGAGCGCGTCGGGGGGGAAATAGGCCGGCCGCTCGGGCAGGGTCGCCACGATCAGCTCGAGCAGCCGCGCGCAGTGCTCGCCACGCTCCGCCGAGATCGGCACGATCTCCGCGAACGGATGGGCGACCCGGTAGGCCGCGATCAGCGGCAGCAGGCGCGACTTCGGGCTCACCAGGTCCGTCTTGTTGAGGCAGCAGAAGACCGGGGCGCGGGAAGCCTTGAGACGGTCGAGCGCCTCCCGGTCGAGGCGGGCGGGATCCTCGGTGGCTTCCGCCACGAAGCACACCAGATCCACGTCCTCGACCGCCCGCTCCGCCGTCTTCGACATCAGCTGGCCGAGACGGCCCGCGCCCGGATGCAGGCCCGGCGTGTCCACGAAGATGATCTGGGCGGACGGCAGGTGCCGGATCCCGGTGATGCGGGTACGGGTGGTCTGCGGGCGCGGCGAGACGATCGCCATCTTCTCGCCGACCAGGCGGTTGAGCAGGGTCGACTTGCCCACGTTGGGGCGACCGACGAGCGCCACGAAGCCGGCGCGGTGAGGGACCGGCATCAGGCCTCCAGCAGGCCGGCCCAGAGCCGCGCGGGCACCGGGCGGGTCGAGCGGCCGGCCAGGATCTCCCGCGCCCGCTCGTGCATGCGCCGGGCGCGGCGCGGGTCGTGGTCGTCGTAGCCGGCCAGGTGGAGCAGGCCGTGCACCACCAGCAGGTCGAGCTCCACCGCCAGCGGCACCCGGAGCCGCCGGGCCTGGCGCGCCGCGGTCTCGGCCGAGACGATGACCTCGCCCCAGAGCCGACCCGGGCCCGGCCCGGCGAGGTCGAAGGCGAGCACGTCGGTGGCCCGCCGCGTCCCGAGGTACCGCGCGTTGAGCGCGCGAATGCGCCGGTCGTCGACCACGGTCACGTGCACCTCCCGGTCCGCCCGGCCGAGGGCCGCGAGGGCGCGCCGGGTCACCGCCCGCAGGCGGCCGGGGGAGACGCGGGAGCGACGCTGGAGGTTGGAGATCGCGACGGGCACGGCCGGGCCGAACCTCAGCCCGCTCCGCGCGTGGGAGGCTTCCGGACCCGGTCGTAGGCCCGCACGATCGACGACACCAGGTCGTGCCGGACGACGTCCCGGTCGTCGAAGTAGATGAAGCGGATGCCGTCGATGCCCTGCAGCACGGTCTGGATCTCGATCAGCCCGGAGGTGCGGCTCGCGGGCAGGTCCACCTGAGTGATGTCCCCGGTCACGACCATCTTGGAGTTGAAGCCGAGCCGGGTCAGGAACATCTTCATCTGCTCGGAGGTGGTGTTCTGGGCCTCGTCGAGGATGATGAAGGCGTCGTTGAGCGTCCGCCCCCGCATGTAGGCGAGCGGTGCGATCTCGATCGCGCCCTTCTCGGAGAGCGAGCCCACCTTCTCGGGCTCCAGCATGTCGTAGAGCGCGTCGTAGAGCGGCCGGAGATAGGGGTGCACCTTCTCCACCAGGTCGCCGGGCAGGAAGCCGAGCCGCTCGCCCGCCTCCACCGCGGGCCGCGTGAGGATGATGCGCGCCACTTCTCGCTTGAGCAGGGCGGAGACGGCCATGGCCACCGCCAGGTACGACTTGCCGGTGCCGGCGGGGCCGATCGAGATGACGAGGTCGTGGCTTCGCACCGCCTCCAGGTAGCGCCGCTGATTGGCGGTCTTGGGGGTGACGAAGCGCCGCCGCGACGGCACCGGGATCGCGTCGGCCAGCACCGACTTGACGTCGGCGCCCGGCTCGTTGCTCGCGATCCGCAGGGCCGAGCGGATGTCGGCGGCCCCCAGGGACGGGCGCTCCCGCAGCATCGCCACCAGCTCGCGCAGGACGCGCTCCGCCTCGACCACCTGGCGCTCCTCGCCCCGGAGGGTGACGTCGTGACCGCGAGCGGTGATGCGGACGTCGTGCTGGGCCTCCAGCGCGCGCAGGTGCTCGTCTTGGCGGCCGAGGAGGGCGAGGTGATTGAGGTCCGGAGGCAGGACGATCCGCCGGGTAACGCCGGTAGCTTCGGTCAACGAGCGCTCATGCCTCTACCCGGCAGCATATCACGCGGGTCCGAGCCCTTCCACGACCCGGATCCCCAGCTCGCGGAGCTGCTTGGCGTCCACCGGCGCCGGCGCGTCGGTGAGCGGGCAGGTGCCCTTCTGCGTCTTGGGGAACGCGATGACCTCCCGGATCGACTCCTGCCCGACCAGGTTGGCCACCAACCGGTCGAGACCGAAGGCGATGCCGCCCATGGGCGGCGCCCCGAACTCGAGCGCGTCGAGCAGGAAGCCGAAGCGCGCACGCCCTTCCTCCTTGGAGATGCCGATCAGGCCGAAGACCCGCTCCTGCACGCTCGGCTGGTGGATACGGATCGAGCCGCCCGCGGCCTCCTGGCCGTTCAGCACGAGGTCGTAAGCCTTGGCGCGGACGCGCCCCGGATCGGACTCCAGCATCGGGATGTCCTCGTCGCGCGGCGCGGTGAAGGGGTGATGGACGGCGTCCCAGCGCTTCTCGTCGGCGTTCCACTCGACGAGCGGGAAGTCGATGACCCACGTGAAGACGTCCCGGTCGGCGGGGATGAGGTCGAACTGGCGCGCCAGGTCCACCCGCAGACGTCCGAGCACGGTGGCCGCGACCGCGGGGGCGTCGGCCACCAGCAGCAGCAGGTCCCCGGGGACGCCGCCCAGCGCCTCGATCAGGCGCGCCTGGATGCCGATCATGAACTTGGCCACCGGGGACTGCACGCCCTCCGGGGTCACCTTGATCCACACCAGCCCCTTCGCCCCCGCCTGCTTGGCCTCGGCGGTGAGATCGTCGAGCTCCTTGCGGCTCATGCCGCCGGCTCCCGGCACGCGCAGCCCCTTGACCGCGCCGCCCGCGGCAACCGTCTGGGCGAAAGCCTGGAACTCGCTTCCCACGAACTGCGCCGAGCAATCTTGCAGCTCGAGGCCGAAGCGGAGATCGGGCTTGTCGGAGCCGTAGCGGGCCGTCGCCTCGTCGTAGGCGATGCGGGGGAACGGCCGCGTGAGCTCGACGCCCTTGATCTTCCGCCACACCTCGGCCACGAGCCCCTCGATGATCGGGAGGAAATCGTCCCGGTCGAGGAAGGAAGTCTCGATGTCGATCTGGGTGAACTCGGGCTGCCGGTCCTTGCGGAGGTCCTCGTCCCGGAAACAGCGCACGATCTGGAAGTAGCGCTCGAAGCCCGCCACCATCAGGAGCTGCTTGAAGAGCTGCGGCGACTGCGGCAGGGCGTAGAAGCTGCCCGCCTGGAGGCGGCTCGGCACCAGGAAGTCGCGGGCGCCCTCCGGCGTCGAGCGGGTGAGGAAAGGCGTCTCCACCTCGAGGAAGCCCTCGGCGTGGAGATAATCGCGCACCGCCCGGCACACCTGGTCGCGGACCTGGAAGGCGTGCAGCATATGAGGCCGGCGCATGTCCAGGTAGCGGTACTTGAGGCGCAGGGTCTCGTCGATCTCCGCGTCGTCCTCGAGCTGGAACGGCAGCGGGCGGGACTCGTTGAGGATCTTCACCTCCGAGACCTGGACCTCGACCGCCCCCGTGGCCAGCTTCGGGTTCTCGGTTCCGGCCGGCCGGGCGCTCACCGTCCCCCGCACCGCCAGCACGAACTCGGAGCGCACCGCCTCCGCCCTGGCGTGCGCGTCGCCGGCCGTCGACGGGTTGAAGACGCACTGGGTGAGCCCCTCGCGATCGCGCAGGTCGATGAAGACGAGGCCCCCGTGGTCCCGGCGGCGGTAGGCCCAGCCCATCAGGGTCACCACCTGCGCCCAGGCTCTCCGTCACGCCGTCGTCCCCCCCGTTCCGCCCGTCCGGGGCGCCCGCCACTCAACCGAGCCGTCCGCGTCCATCACGCCGATTCGCCGGAAGCCGCGCGTCTCGAGCTCCTGGAGCTGCTTGCCGAGCCGCCGGCTCCTGGTCAGGAGCAGCACCTGCTTGCCCTGCTCGCGTAGGTCACGGGCCAGGCCCAGCACCCGCCCCAGGGCCGTGGTCGCCTCGTCGAACACCAGCGCCACCCGCTCGCCGTCCGCGTCCGCGGCCGGCCCCCGCTCGACCAGGATACCGATGACCCGCTCGAACCCGATCGAGAACCCGGTCGCGGGCACCTCCCGGCCGATGAGCTTGCCGATCATCCGATCATACCGCCCGCCGCCCGCAATCGACGACGGGCTGTCCCCGTGCTGGATCTCGAAGATGGGCCCGGTGTAGTAGCCCATGCCCCGCACCAGCGTCGCGTCGAAGACGGCCCGGAAGCGCCCGGCCGCCTGCGCCTCGACCGTGTCGAGGATCCGTCGCAGACCCTCCCACACCGCCACGTCGGCGCGCGGCCCCACCAGGGCCCGCAGAACCACCGGGGTCGCGCTCGAGGCGAGGAGGCCGAGCAGCCGCTCGATCGCGTCGTCGGGATGGCCGGCGGCCCGCAGCTCGGCCGCGACCGCGTCCCGGCCGACCTTGTCGAGCTTGTCGAGCGCGATGAAGACCGAGCCGGCCCGGGCCGGGTCGAAGCCGCAGTGGGCGACCATCGCGCCGAGCACGCGCCGGTCGTTGAGCCGCACCGTCAGGTCCTTGAGCCCGAGCGCGGCGAGCGCCTCGGTAGTGGCGAGGATGAGCTCGATCTCCGCCATCTCGGACGCCACCCCCAGGATGTCGATGTCGCACTGGGTGAACTGCCGGTAGCGACCTTGCTGCGGCCGCTCCGCCCGCCAGACCGGACCGATCTGGATGGCCTTCAGTGGCTGGGGCAGGCGCGCGTGATTGTGGGCGTAGTAGCGGACGAGCGGCACCGTGAGGTCGAACCGAAGCCCGAGGTCCGCCAGGTCGTCCGGCCCGGCCGCCGACGTCAGCTTCTCGCCGCGCTTGAGGATCTTGAAGATCAGTTTCTCGTTCTCGCCCCCGTCGCTCCGGAGCAGCAGGCGCAGGCTCTCGACCGCAGGCGTCTCGATGCGGACGAAGCCGTGACGCCGGTACACCGCGAGGATCTGGGCCATGGCCCAATCACGAAGCGCGACCTCGTCGGGCAGCACGTCCCGCATGCCGCGGGGCGGTGAGGGATCGAGCCGGGGCTCGCCCCCCCGGGTCTCTTCGGGGCTCGCCAGGGTAGGCCTACTCCTGCGGGACGGTCATGATGATTTGGGTGTTGCCGGACGTCTTCAGAACCATGCCGTCGAAGTGCACCACCGCCGCGATGATCGTCGGCTGGCTCGAGTCCTCGGTCTTGTAGGCACCGAGACAGGTGATGCCGCCCTCGAAGCCCGAGTTGATCGACTGCAGCCGGAAGCCGGCCGGCCCCTTGAACACCACCGCGAGCAGACCCTCCCGCACCGCGTTCTGGGGCACGACCAGCTCGTCGATGCCGTCACCGTCGAGGTCGACCGCCAGCGGCGTGGGCTCGATCTTGTAGAACTTGCTCCGATCCATCTTGGCGGACTGGTAGGCGTTGAGGAGCTCGACCTTCAGGTATCCCCCGCCCACCGAGGTGGACGAGCGCCACAGGTCCTCGCCTTCGTTGACGATCTGCAGCCGGTTGAACTCGTCGACGACGGCCAGCGATCGCGTGCCCTTGCCCATCACGTTGGAGAAGGCCGCGCCCATCGGTCGAAACGAAGCGGGCACGCGCACCGCTTTCTCGGTGACGAGCTTGCCGTTCTTCAGGATCACCTGGTCGGCCTGGCCGGGCGTGAAGAAGTTCTCGGGACTGTAACGCTGGGTCCACAGCGTCTGCTTCACCCCGGTCCCCTTCAGGTCCACCGCGAACAGGAAGTCGGAGACGTACTCGATCGCGACCGACGGATTGCCGTCCTTGGCGGAGATGATGAAGGAGTTCAGGCCGACCTTCGGGACGTAACGGTTGCCGATGACCTCCAGCGTGCCGTCCTCGTCGAGATCCGCGAGCTGCAGCGAGAACACCCGCCCGAGGCTCCGCATGGACTTGGTCCACTCCGGCTCGACCCTCTGGTCCACGATCCGGTACATGTAGACCTGGTCGCCGTCGCTTACGACCATGTGCGCCAGCTTGTCCTTGGGCGAGACCGCGATGTCCATGGCCAGCACCGGGAAGCTGAACTTCGCCACCTCCCGGAGCGGCAGGGAGCCCTCCCCCGAGGAAAAGCTGCCCGCTTCCATCTCCCCTCCCAGGAGCCGCTGCAGTAGGGACCGGGGCCGCGCCTGCGGCGGGTTCGCGGGACCGCCCTGGGAGAACCGGGGCCCAGGATTGGCCGCCCGCAGGATCGAGGGCGGGACGAAGAAGGAGGTGGCCACCGCCGCGTCCGGGCCCGGCGCCGCGAAGAAGCGCACGTCCATGAACGGCTTGCCCTGCGCCCGCGTGAAGTGGACCGCGAGGATGTGGTCGGCCTTGAAGCGCTCGGAGGCCTCCCGCACGCCCTTGCCCGCCAGGAAATCGGCCGCGGTCAGCCGCTGCTGGGAGAGGTAGACGTTGATCGCGTCGCCCATGGTCACCCGGAACCGCCCAGTGGCCGCGAGCCGCTCGACCAGTTCCTGGGTGGCCGTCTCCACAAGGGTCTCCCGGAGGCTCCCCAGGAGCGGCAGGAGGACGATGCTGACCTTCGTGGACGGCACGCGGAAGTGATCGCCCGGCTTGACCTCCGTGCCGGCCGGCGCCGGCGCCGTCGAGAAGGCCTCCCGTGCCTCCGTGATGCGGGTGGTGCCCAGCACGTCCTCGCTGCGGCCGAGGACCTGGCCGGTCTTGGGATGCCTGATCTCGCGCCCCTCGCGGTACAGCTCGACCTCGAGGCCCGGCCGGGCACCCGCCTTGGCGCCCGCCCCCAGCGTGAGGCCCCCGGCACGCACCTCCAGCACCTCGCCCTGGACCTTCGGGAAGAGATCCAGAAGCTGATCCACCAGCGCGACCATGGGCGCGGAGGTGGTGGGGCCGGCGGGCGGCTCCTGAGCCTTAGTCTGGGCCGAGGCGCCGCCGGCGACGACAAGGACGAGAGCCAGCAGGGGCAGGGCCTCGCGAACACCTCGGAATATCATCTCAGCGCGCCTCCTCATCGTCTGGGGCGGCACCCCATCGGGGACACCGGTCGACACTATATACCCACTCGACGAACGAAGGGTCGGAAATCAAGGGGATACAAAGACGACGGGCCCGGGGGGAAACCCCCGGGCCCGAAGTTCCGGCGCTCTCGCGAGCTAGAAGGTGAAGCGAACGCGAGAGGTGAGCATCCACGGGGCGTGTGTGTTGCGTGGACCGAGCGTAGGATCGGTCTGTACATCCAGGGCCTTACCCGGGATCAGATAACCGGCCTGGTTGTCCCAGGTCAGCCCATCGGCGAAACGCCAGCTGATCAGGGCGTCGAGCTCGGTCCCCAGATAGCGGGCCTCTCTTTGCGGCCCGGTGAAATTCGGCAGAATGCCGTTACCCACCTGCGGGAGACTGTTGCGGTCCACCTTCTGGGCCGTCCAGAGGCCATCCGCGAGCGCCGACACGCTGAGCGCCGGGGTGATGGCATAGGTGGCCTTGGCGCCGAACTGCATGCGCCCGTACTTGTCGTAGCCGATGGACACACCCGGGTATGGAACGCGAGTGCCGGCTTCGTTCCAGGCGTTGAGGTAGTCGATACCCAGCGACGTGAGGTTGGTACCCCAGTCAGCTAGGTAGCCCGTGTCCGTCGTCAGCGGCTGGTAGTAGCGAATGGTGCCGCTGTGGGTTCCGCTACCGAGAGCGTTGTTGCGGGACGAGTTACCCGTGGTGTACATCGCCAGCGCCTCGAGGAGCAGAGGCCCCAGCTGGAATCCACCCCGCACATCGACGAGCCACGCATCGATGTTCGGATTGTACTTCTTGCCGGTGACCGAACCGCTGGGGGCGAAGGAGGCCGGCGCGAACGCATTTCTGTTACCAAACTGGTACATGACCGTCGGGTCAAGGGAGAACGGCCCGATCCGCAGCCGCCCGTCGAGACCGGCCGTGTAACGCTCCTCTTTGATCCCACCGCCGGAGGCGCCGCCCGGCATCTGGAACGCCGTCGATGAGCCCAGGCCGCCGATGCCCTGACGGACGTTACCGTTCGTGGTGCCCTGGATGAAGGCCTCCGAGAACATCGGCTTGATGTCCAGACCCTTGAACGGAGTGATCGCGGGGGAAATGATCCAGGCGTAGTCGTCACCGCGGTTCTCGAGGTTGGTGACGACTCCATTCGTCGCAAAGGGCACGTTCGTCTTCGACCCCGTCCCGGTCAGATTCTCCTCGATTTGGACGTAGGTCGCCTGGATCTCGATGTTCGGCGTGACTTTGGAGGTGATGTTCAAGCCGGAAAAGTCACTGGCGGAGTAGGCAGCGAACTTATAGGTGGATGCGCTGCCAAACGGCTGGGCGCCTAGGCGCATCGTCGTGGGCACCGGGATAAGCGGCACCGGGAACTCCACGTACAGCCACTTCACCTCGATGAGGGCACGCATGTCCGTGTTCACCATGAAGCCGCCGTCGGTCCCGAAGGCGCTCTCGACCCCGGGAGTGATCGCGCCACTGGTGGCGCCGCCCCCGTTGGTGAAGTTCGATGAGGCTCTCCCGGCCTGGCCGTAGGTGGCATCAAGCTCGAGGCCGAGCACGGCCTTGGCCTTCCCGACCTCTCCGATGATGTCGAAGCGGCCGCGGGTACGACCGTACCACTGCTTGTCGGTGCGGTTGAGAACACCGCTGTTGTAGATGTCGATGTTCTGCGAGTACGACGTGAGGTTGTCGATGAGGCCGTTGATGGTCACCTTCGGGGCGGGCGCTTGGGCGAAAGCCATGGGCGCCGCCATGGCCAGGATGGCCAAGGCGATCATCAGGACGGCTAGACTCGTCCTTTTCATTAGACTCTCCTCAATCAGGTCGATGACGAGCAATTTGCTGCATCTTGCGCTGTCTGACTTCCCGCTTTGTGCGCAACGACGGTACGGCTCGAGAGACGAGTGTTTTTCCCTGTCACCCCCTCGGAAGAAAAGAATAGGAAAAGGCCTGACCTTTTTACCGCGAATCATATTCAGGGGTCAAGGAAAAATCCGGAGGCCGGTCTGGGCCCAGAATCAGCTAAATCAGCTACTTATCCGCCCTCTCCGATGGCCCGGAGCACCTCGGCGGCTCGCTTTCCCAGCAGGGAAGCCGGCTCCAGGTCTCTCGCGGCCTGGAAGTGGGCCTTGGCTTCGTCTTTCTTCCCCTCCCGTTGCAGCAGGACCCCGAGCCAGAAGTGGGAGGGCACGAGCTTCGGCTCGAGCTGGAGCGCGGCGCGGAATGCCTCCTCCGCTTCCCGGCGACGATCGAGCGCCCAGTAGGCATAGCCCAGGTTGTTGTACGTGGTCTCGGGGGTCGTGTAGATGGTCTGGGCAAGGGCCTTCTTGTAGGCGGTGATCGCCTCCTCCCACTTGCCCTGCTCGGCGTACGCCGAGCCGAGGTTGTGGTAGGCGTCGGCGTAGGTCGCGTCCAGCTCCACCGCCTTCTGGAACTCGACCTGGGCGTCCGCGTATCGACCCACGTTGAGCAGCACCGCGCCGACCGCGTTGTGGTAGAGCGCGTTCTGCGGCTCGACCTCCGCGGCCTGACGCAGGGAGGCCAGCCCGAGCGAGACGCGCCCGTCCGAGATACTCTTCACACCGGCCTCGTACGCGGAGCGCGCTTCCAGGCGACGCATCTCCTCGTCGGCGGTCGAGGTCGCGCACGCGGGCACGAGCGTGGCGACGGTGAGCAGCCCGAGCAATCCCGCGCGCCTTGACACCCTCATGCTCGCCATGTATTCCTTTGATTCATGCCCACCTACGAGTATGAATGCCTGAAGTGTCCCCGCGTCTTCGAAATGCGCCAGCGCATCACCGAGCCCGCGCTCGAGACCTGCGATCGCTGCGGCGGCCCGATCCACCGGCTCCTCTCGGCGACCCCGTTCATCCTGAAGGGCGGCGGCTGGTACGTCACCGACTATCCGTCCGAGGCGCGGAAGAAGGGCACGTCCTCCGACTCCGGGTCCGAATCGAAGGAGTCGACGGCGAAGGAATCGACCCCGAAGGAGTCGACGGCGAAAGAGTCGAAGTCGAAGGAGTCGACCTCGAAGGTGTCGTCGAAGGATGGCGGAAGCGCCGAGTCGAAGCCGGCGGCGTCATCGGAGAGCAAGTCTAGCACGGACACCGGCACCGGCTCCGCTTCCTCGACGACCAAGACGACCAAACCCAGCAGCGCCGGCTAGCGTCCCTCTCACCCACGCTTCCGGATCCGTACCGGCGCGCCCCGACCCACGCCGAGCGCCTGGCGGGCACTGCCGCACCGCACGAAGATCTCGACGCGTCCCGTCGAGCCCACGATCGCCGCGGGCCGCGCGTCGCCGCCGTCGGCGTACGCGTCGACCAGACCTGCGACCGGCTGGCCCGCCACCTCCACCGCGACGGGACCACCGCCGGCAAACCCGGCGAGCGCGGTCGCCTCGATCGAGGTGAGCAGGTTGCCGAAGCGGTCGACCGCGAGCACTTCTCCGACCAGCGTCTCGCCCTCGAGCCGGCTGCCCGCGATGGGCCGGAGCACCGGGTCCGCCACCGTCGGTCCGAGGCGCTCGAGCGGAATGCCCGCCGCGAGGTAGGCGGCGGCCGGCGCGAAGACGTCACGGCCGTGGAAGGTGCGGCTCACCTGGGGCAGCCGGTACTCCGGGGCGGTGAGCGCGACCGCCGTTCTTCGGGAGCCAAGGAGCGCAGGGGTGAGCACCCCGTTGTCGGGACCGACCAGGTAGTGTCCGCGCATCCGGACTGCGAGGGGGCGCCGGGCGCTGCCGACGCCGGGATCGACCACCGCCAGGTGCACGGTGCCGTCTGGAAAGAACGGCAGCGCCGCCTCGAGCGCGAGGGCGGCTCCCAGGATGTCCTGCGGCTCCACGTCGTGGGTGAGATCCACCAGGCACGCGCTCGGGCAGATCGAGAGGATGACGCCCTTCATGATCCCGACGAAGGGATCCTGCAGCCCGAAGTCGGTGGTCAGGGTGATGATGGGCGGCACCGGTCTCTTCTCACCCCTGCCCTCTCGACCCGCCCTCACCACCCCTCACCCTACCCTCTCCCCTGAGGGGAGAGGGAGAATCAGCGGTCGCGATCGACCACGAAGTCCGCGACGAGGACCAGGGTGTCCTTGTCCTCCGAGTCGGGGAACGGCCGGAGCGCGTCCTTGGCGCTCTGCGCGTACTGATGGGCCCGCTCGAGCGCGTACTCGACCCCGGCATGCTTGACCACCAGGCGTCGGATCTCCTCGATCTCGTCGGGGCTGAGCGCGGGCTGCCGGAGCAGGGCCTGAATGCGATCGCGATCCGCGGGGCCGGCCCGCTCGACGGTGGCGATGAGCGGCAGCGTGCGCTTGCCCTCCTTCAGGTCGGCCCCCACCGCCTTGCCGAGGCGCGCCTGGTCGGCGACGAAGTCGAGCGAGTCGTCGCTGATCTGGAAGGCGATGCCGATGTCGAGCCCGTAGCGGGTCAGGCCCTCGACCTGCTCGGCGTCGGCCCGCCCCAGGAGGCCGCCGATCCGGCAGCACGCCGACATGAAGGAGGCCGTCTTCTGGGTGATGATCCGCAGATAGTCGGCCTCCCCGGTGCTGCCGCTCCGCTTGCGCTCGAGCTGGAAGACCTCGGCCTCGGTCATCGACACCGTCGCCCGCGCCAGCGTCTCGAGCACGCGCGGATCACCGTCCTCGACCATCAGGGCGAACGACTTCGAGTAGAGGTGGTCGCCCACCAGGATCGAGGCGTCGTCGCCCCAGCGTGCGTTGGCCGACGGCCGCCCGCGGCGGAGGGGGGCCTGGTCGACCACGTCGTCGTGGATGAGGGTCGCGGTGTGAAGCAGCTCCACCACGCAGCCCATGCGAACCGCGCGGGGGCCCCGGTAGCCGGCCAGGCGCGCCGCGATCAGGAGCAGGATCGGGCGCAGCCGCTTGCCCCCGGCTCCCGCGATGAACTCCCCCATCTCGTGGATGAGGGGGACCGGCGAGTCGATCTCGCGCCCGATGGCGGCCTCGATCGCGCCGAGCTCGCCGCCGATCGCCAGCGCGACGCGATCCTTGAGCAGCGCTTCGAGCGGAGTGGGCGCTTTCACCAGAGGAGGCGGGGATCCGCCGGTTACCGGAGCACCACCCGGTCCTTGACCTGGACCTGCACTCCCGCGGCGGCCTTCTGCACCTCGACCACCGAGAACTTGTCGCGGACCTCGACCACGCGGCCGGTCGCCACCTCCTCGTCGAGCTCCCCGAGCAGCTCGCCGGTGATGGGATGGACGATCGCGATCTTGTCGCGCCGCACGCTCACCCCGGTGCCGAGCTTGACCCCGTCGGCCGCGGCCAGGTCGATGATCACCCGCGAGGTATCCACGAACACGACGTAGCCGCGCGTGGCCGCCTGCGCCGCGGCGCCGGTGGCGGCGTCGGTCCGGCTCGTGCTGGCCACCACCGCCGAGGCACTACGCGACGTCTGCACCGTCGGGACTACGTTTTCCACCTTGTAGGCCCCGCCCTGCCGGGCGCTGATGCGGCCGCCCCCGGGGGGCGGGCCGTACTTGGACACGATCTCGGGCGGCGCGAGCAGGGTGGACTCGCCGAACACGAACGACTTGACCGTCGTGGGGACCTTGTCCTCCTCGACCCAGATGTACTCGGGCTCGCTCGCCACGTCGCAGCAGCGCGGATTGCGGATCAGGAGCCACTTGGGCTCCGCGGCTCGCAGGGCGATCGATGCATCACTCGGCGACGCCAGCCCGAGATACTCCCGCCAACCCCGGCCGCCGCATCCGGCGACGGTGACCACCAGGACGCCGGCCAGGACGAGCCCCTGCACGCGTGGAAAGGTCTTCATGATGGCCCACAGCATATCAGAACCCCCGTCTTCCCCGTGGCTTCCGGGGTGGTTAGTCGGTCGGGAGGGGCTCCCACGGGAACCGCTGCTCGGCCGAGCCCTCGGTCCGGCTCAGGACCGCCCGGCGGGAGAACAGGGCCGTCCCGGTGACCGCGGACACCCAGGTGACGTCGAGATAGGTGATGCCCCGGCGCTCGATGAGCACCGGCACCAGCCAGCCGGTGACCTCCAGGGTCTTGCCGGAAGTCCGGGCCTTGCCGGGGCTCACGAGCAGCTCCTCGCTGCGCGTCTTCTGGCTCAGCAGGTGCTCCTGGACCGTGGAGGGATCCGCGACCTGGAAGCGCTTGGTCTGCTCGAGCGCGTGCGCGAGCATGAACGGCACCCGGCGCAGATCCGCGTTCGCCTTGGTCAGATCGGTGGCCGGCGCCACCGCCACCCGGATGCGCCCCTTCGTGATCCGGACCCCGTCCTCGGGCTGGACCGGCGCCTTGCCCTCCGCGGGCACGAACAGGGCCTCGGAGTACTGCGGGTGCAACCGGAGGACCTGGGCATACCCCAGCACATCCTCGTAGCGACCGAGCGGCCGGCCGTTGATCGGATGGCGGAAGACCTCGCCCTTGCGGAACACCGAGAACTCCTGACCCGGCTGGACGCCGTTCTTCTCGGTGAGATCGAGGAAGAGCCGATCGCCCTCCACCTGCACCACCAGGCCCTCCACCGCCGGGAACGCGGCCACCACGTCCTGGATGAGGAGGCCGAAAGTGACGCCCACCTGGTCCGCGGTGCCCGCGCCGACCGGCGTGCTGAGCGCCAGGACCAGCAAGGGCAGCGTGACGAGCCGAAGCCAGCCGCCCACCCTAGAAGACCACCGACGGCTGGTGCGTGCCGAACACCCGCCGGAGCGTGTCGCAGATCTCGCCGAGCGTCACCTGGAACCGCACCGCGGCCAGAATGGGCGGCAGCAGGTTGTCGCGGCCGCGGGCGGCCCGGTCGATCTCGTCGAGCGCCTTCGCGGCCAGATCTCCGTCGCGGCGCCGGCGCAGCTGGGCCAGGCGCTCGGCGAGGGCCGCTCCGACCGCGGGATCGACCTGGAACAGGTTGGCGGGCGGGGGCTCGTCCATCACGAACTCGTTGACGCCCACCACCAGTCGCTGCTTGCCCTCGATCTCCTGCTGGTAGCGGTAGGCCGCCTCCTGGATCTCGCGCTGCATGAAGGCAATCGCGTGCACCGAGCCGCCGAGCCCGTCGATCTTGGCGATGTAGGCCTCCGCCTCCTCCTCGATCCGCCGGGTGATCCGCTCGACGGTGTAGGCGCCGCCCAGCGGGTCCGCCACGTCCGCCACCCCGGACTCGTGGGCCAGCACCTGCTGGGTACGCAGCGCGATGCGCACCGCCTGCTCGCTCGGCAGGGAGAGCGCCTCGTCCATCGAGTTGGTGTGCAGCGACTGGCAGCCGCCCAGCACCGCGGCCAGGGCCTGCACCGCCACCCGCACGATGTTGTTCTCGGGCTGCTGCGCGGTGAGCATGCTGCCCGCGGTCTGGGCGTGGAAGCGCAGCATCTGGGAGCGGGGGTCGCGGGCGTCGAAGCGCTCGCGCATGATGCGGGCCCACAGGCGGCGCGCGGCCCGGTACTTCCCTACCTCCTCGATCAGATTGTTGTGGGCGTTGAAGAAGAACGACAGCTGGGGCGCGAAGTCGTCCACCTTGAGCCCGGCCTCCTGGGCCGCGGTCACGTAGGCGACGCCGTTGGCCAGGGTGAAGGCCACCTCCTGGGCCGCGGTGGAGCCCGCCTCGCGGATGTGGTAGCCCGAGATCGAGATGGTGTTCCAGCGCGGCACGCGCTCCCGGCAGAACGCGAAGGTGTCGGTGATGAGCCGCATCGAGGGGCCGGGCGGGAACACGTAGGTGCCGCGCGCCACGTACTCCTTGAGGATGTCGTTCTGGACGGTGCCGGAGAGCCGCTCCGAGGGCACCCCCTGCCGCTCGGCGACCGCGATGTAGAGACAGAGCAGGATCGAGGCGGTGGCATTGATGGTCATCGAGGTGGAGGCGCGATCGAGCGGGATCGCCTCGAAGAGCGCGGCCATGTCCTCCACGCTCGAGATCGCGACCCCGACCTTGCCGACCTCGCTGCGGGCGATCTCGTGGTCCGCGTCGTAGCCCATCTGGGTGGGCAGGTCGAAGGCCACGCTGAGGCCGCCCTGCCCCTGCTCGAGCAGGTACCGGAACCGGCGGTTGGTCTCGGTGGCGGAGCCGAACCCCGAGTACTGGCGCATGGTCCAGAGCCGCCCGCGGTACATGGTCGGCTGCACGCCGCGGGTGAACGGGAACTCGCCCGGGAAGCCCAGGTCGCGCACGTAGTCGAGCCGGTCGACGTCGGCCGGGGTGTGCAGCCGCTCGAGCGGCGCGCCGCTCGAGTCCGCGAAGGGCCCCGGCCGCTCCGCGCCGCGGCCCAGCGCGGGCTTGAGCGTCCGCTCTTCCCACTGCCCGCGGGCCTCCTCGAAGCGCGCGCGCTCCTCCGGGGTCATCACGACCGGCTCATAGCGGGATATTCCCGTGCTTCTTGGGCGGGTTGCTGTCGCGCTTGGTGTGCAGGATCTCGAGGGCCTGGATCAGCCGCCGCCGCGTGTCCCGCGGCTCGATGACCTCGTCGATGTACCCGCGCTCGGCGGCCGCGTAGGGGTTCGCGAACTTCTCGCGGTACTCGCGGACCTTCTCCTCCTTGAGCCCGACCGGATCGGACGCCGCCTCCATGTCCCGCCGGTAGAGGATGTTCACCGCCCCGTCCGGCCCCATCACCGCGATCTCCGCGGTGGGGAACGCGAAGTTCGCGTCGCCCCGGATGTGCTTGGAGGACATGACGCAGTAGGCGCCGCCGTAGGCCTTGCGGGTGATGACGGTGAGCTTCGGCACCGTCGCCTCGCAGTAGGCGAAGAGCAGCTTGGCCCCGTGCTTGATGATGCCGCCGAACTCCTGGGCGGTGCCGGGCAGGAAGCCGGGCACGTCCTCGAAGGTCACGATCGGCAGGTTGAAGCAGTCGCAGAAGCGCACGAAGCGGGCGCCCTTCACCGAGGCGTTGATGTCGAGGCAGCCGGCCAGGTGCGCGGGCTGGTTGGCCACGATCCCCACCGGGCGCCCGCCGAGCCGCCCGAAGCCGATGACCAGGTTGGGCGCGAAGTCGGCCTGGACCTCGAAGAAGTAGCGGTCGTCGAGGACGGGCCGCACGATGTCCTTGATGTCGTAGGGCCGATTCGGCTGCTCCGGCACCACCGCCTGCAGCGGCTCGTCGACGCGATCGACCGGATCGAGGCTCGTACGAACGGGAGGGTCTTCTGAATTGTTCTGGGGCAGGAACGTGAGCAGCTCGCGGATGAGGGCGAGGCACTCCTCCTCGTTCTCCGCCGCGAAGTGGGCCACCCCCGAGGTGCCCCCGTGGGTGGCGGCGCCGCCCAGCTCCTCGAACGAGACCTCCTCGTGGGTGACCGCGCGGATCACGTCCGGCCCGGTCACGAACATGTAGGAGCTGTGCTTGACCATGAACACGAAGTCGGTGATGGCGGGCGAATACACCGCTCCCCCGGCGCAGGGACCCATGATCGCCGAGATCTGCGGGACGACGCCGGAGGCGAGCGTGTTGCGGAGGAAGATGTCGGCGTAGCCGGCCAGCGAGACCACGCCCTCCTGGATGCGAGCCCCACCGGAGTCGTTGAGCCCGACGATCGGCGTGCCCGTCTTGAGGGCCAGGTCCATGATCTTGCAGATCTTCCGCGCGTAGGCCTCGGACAGCGAGCCGCCGAAGACGGTGAAGTCCTGGGCGAACACGAACACCGGGCGGCCGTGGATGCGGCCGCCGCCGGTGACCACCCCGTCGCCGGGGATCCGCTGCTCGTCCATCCCGAAGTCGTGGGTCTGGTGGACCACCAGGCGATCCATCTCCGCGAACGAGCCCTTGTCGAGCAGCAGCTCGATCCGCTCGCGCGCGGTCTTCTTGCCCGCGCCGTGCTGGCGGGCGATGCGGTCCGGGCCTCCGGCGAGCTCGGCCGCTTCGTTGCGGCGCCTCAGCTCGTCGAAGCGATCGTGGAGGGACATGACAGGGGGACCTCTGCTGGTGGAGTATAGGGGGCGGGAAAGCGGAAAGTCAATGAATGCGGGGGCTTCTCGCCCGCCTTGTTTGACTTGCTCGGACGCCCCTGCCATACTCGGAGCTCGATGACCCCGGTGGCGGTCGCTGTGATCCTCGCCTGCATCGTGGCCCTCACGGTCGTACTCATCTCCATGCTGCTCTCGTTCAAGCGCGCCGCGCAGCGGGCGGAGGGCGTGCTGGCCATCGTGGAGCGCGAGATCCGTCCGATGACCACCGAGCTCGAGAACCTGACCGCGGAGCTGCAGAAGCTCACCCACAAGGCCAACGACAGCCTCGACCGCATCGGCTCCGTGGTGGAGCGCGTCGAGGACATCTCGGTGACCGCGGCGCGTGTGGTGGGCGCGGTGGGCGGGCTCACGCGCATCGGCCAGTACGCCGGCCTCGCGGCGGGGGTGAAACGCGGATTCGAGGTGTTCCTCACCCGGCTCAAGGACCGGCACTGAACGACCGGCGGGCGAAAAGGAGAAGACCATGAGCGAAGAGCGTGGAAACGACGCGGCGGGCTATCTGGGATGGTTCTTCCTGGGCGCCATCGCGGGCGCGGCGACCGCGGTGCTGCTGACGCCCAAGACCGGGCGGGAGACGCGCGAGCTCCTCGCCGAGCACAGCGGTGACCTGTTCAAGCGCGCCCAGGACGCGGCGGGCCAGGCGCAGGATCGCGCCGGAGACCTGTTCGACAAGGGGCGCGAGTACTTCGAGGAGCAGGCGCAGCGGCTGACCTCCGCCTTCGAGGCGGGGCGCTCGGCCATGAAGGAAGAGATCACGCGGGGCCGCTCCAGCAACTGATCGCCCGCCGATCTAATGCCCGAGGTCGAGCTACCCAGGCCCGAGGAGCTGCACGAGCAGGCCGAGAATCAGTTCAGCCGCCGGGTCGCGCTGGTCACCGCCGTGTTCGCGGTGGTCCTGGCCATCGCGGCCCTCGGCGGCAACCACGCGATGAAGGAGATGCTGCTGTCCCAGCAGCAGTCCTCCGACCAGTGGGCGTTCTACCAGGCCAAGGTCATCCGCGAGCACCTCTACCGCGGACAGAAGCTCAGGCTCGAGGCCGACCTCGGCGAGCGCGACGCCACCCTCAAGCCCGAGGCCCGGAAGAAGCTCGAGGACCTGCTCGCCAAGCTCAACGAGGAGGAGAAGCGCTACAACGTCGAGAAGAAGGATATTGAAAAGGCGGCGAAAGCGCTCGAGCACCAGCGGGACGGCTTCGCGGTCCGCGATCCGTACTTCCTCGTCGCGGAGGCGCTGCTCCAGATCGCCATCGTGATGTCGTCGGTCTCGATCCTGGCCCGCTCCGGGCTGATCTTCTCGTTCAGCCTGGGGCTGGCCGTGATCGGCGCGGCGCTCACCCTCAACGGCTACTTCCTGCTCTTCCAGCTCCCCTTCATGCACGGCGGCCACCACTGACCTCTCCCTCGCCCCCCTGGGGAGAGGGCAGGGGGAGGGGCGAGAGGGGGAGGGGCGAGAGGGGGAGGGGCGAGAGGGGGAGGGGCGCCGGCCCTACCGCCGAAAATCAGCCCGGGTGGGCAGCAGCCGATCGGCGATGAGGTTCCGCATCATCTCGACCGTCCCGCCCCCGATCGCGAACATGCGCGCGTCGCGCGCCATCCGCTCGAGCGGCAGCCCGCGCCCATAGCCGGCGGCGCCGTGGATCTGCAGCGCCTGGCCGGTCACCTCCTGCGCCATCTCGGCCGCGAAGGTCTTGGCCTTCGCGGCCTCGAGCGCATCGGGGAAGCCGTCGCCCGCATTCGCGGCGGCGCGATGGATCAGGAGCCGGGCCGCGTCGAGCCGGATCGCCATGTCGGCGAGCTTCCAGCGAATGCCCTGGAAGTCCCCGATCGCCCGCCCGAACTGCCGCCGCCGCTCCGCGTAGGCGAGCGCCAGCTCGTAGGCGCCCTGGGCCAGCCCGAGCGCGACGGCGGCCGCGCCGAGCCGCTGGCCGTTGTAGGCCTGCATCAGCTGCTTGAAGCCGTCGGGCGGGCCCACCAGCACGTGATCCTTCGGCACCCGGCAGCCCTCGAAGTAGAGCCGCCCCTCCGGGATGCCGCGGAGCCCCATGGTGTGGTCGCGTTCGCCGACGCGGAAGCCCGGAGCGTCGCGCTCGACGAGGATCCCGCCGATGCCCGCCGCGCCCGGGGCGCGGCTCATCCGGCAGTAGACGAGGTAGAGCCGCGAGGTCCCGGCTCCGGTGATCCAGCGCTTCTCGCCGGTGATCGCGTAGCCCTCCGGCGCCTCGTCCGCGCGGGTCACGAGATCGGTGGCCGCGGATCCCGCCTCCGGCTCGGTGATCGCGATGGCCGGCTTGTCGCCGTCGAGCACCCAGGGGAAGTAGCGGCGCTTCTGCGCCGGGCTCCCGTAGGCCGCGAGCGCGCCCACCACGCCCAGGCTCCCCTCGACCACGATGCGCGCGGTGACCCCGCACACCCGCGCGATCTCCTCGACGACCAGTAGGACGTCCAGGATCGAGGCCCCGGCTCCGCCGTATTCCCGCGGGATGGTGAGGCCCATGAAGCCGGCCCGCACCAGGTCCTTCACGTTGTCCCAGGGGTACTGCTCGGTGGCGTCCCAGCCGGCGGCGCGCTCCCGGAAGGTCCCGTCCGCGAGGTCTCGGGCGCGGAGGCGCAGCGCCTCCTGCTCGGCGGTCAGCTTGAAGTCCATGCCGCCTATATGTGGATGGGGTGGCCGAGGGCGGCGAGGGTGGCCTCGAGCGCGGCCTCGGAGAGCGTGGGGTGAGCGTGGATGGTGTGCACGATCTCCTCCAGCGTGGCCTCGAGGGTCCGCCCCACCGCGAACTCGTGGATCAGCTCGGTGGCCTCGGGACCGACGATGTGCACGCCCAGGATCTCGCCGGTGCTCTTGTCGGCCACCACCTTGACGAAGCCCTCGGTGTCGCCGAGCGCGACCGCCTTGCCGCTGGCGGTGAACGGGAACTTCCCGACCGCGATCTCGCGCCCGCCCCCCCGCGCGATCGCCTCGGACACGCCGATCGAGGCCACCTGCGGACGGCAGTAGGTGCAGGAGGGCACGTTGCCGTAGTCCACCGGACGCGGCGTCTGGCCCGCGATCGTCTCCGCGGCCACCACGCCCTCGGCCATCGCCTTGTGCGCCAGCATCTGGTGGCCCGCCATATCCCCGATGGCGTAGAGACCCTTCACCGAGGTCTCCATGGCGGACGACACCGTCACGAAGCCCTTCTCGGTGGCGACCGAGAGGGGCTCGAGCCCGAGCCCCCGGGTGCGCGCGGCGCGCCCGACCGCCATCAGCACCTGGTCGGTCTCGATCGTCTCGGTCTTGCCCTCCGCCTCCACCGCCACCGCGACGGAGGAGGGCCCCGGCGTCACCGACTTCACGCGCACCCCGGTCCGGATGGTGATGCCCCGGCGGGAGAAGAGCCGTGCGATCTGGGCCGAGACCTCCTCGTCCTCGATGGGCAGCACCCGCGGCAGCGCCTCGAGCACGGTGACCGAGACGCCGTAGGCGGCGTACACGTCGGCGAACTCGATGCCGACCGCGCCCGCCCCGATGATCACGAGCGAGCCGGGCCGGCTCTCGTTGGTGACCGCTCCGGTCGAGGAGATGATCCGCTTCTCGTCGATGGTCACCCCCGGCAGCGAGCGGGGCTCGGAGCCGGTGGCGAGGATGACCGCCCGGCGCGCCTCGAGGATCTGGGCCCCGTCCTTGCCGGTGGCGTCCTTGCCGGAAACCTCCACGACCCGGGCGCTCTTGAGCGTCCCCCGCCCCGGAAAGAGGGTGATCTTGTTCTTGCGGAACAGGAACTCGACGCCCTTGGCCATGCGGTCGGCGACCCGGCGCGAGCGCTGCACCGCCTGCGCGTAGTCGGCCTTCCACTCCCCGACCGTGATCCCGAACTCCTGGGCGCGCTGGAAGAGACCGACCACCTCGGCGTTGCGGAGCAGCGCCTTGGTGGGGATGCAGCCCCAGTTGAGGCAGACGCCGCCCGGGCGGTCGTCCTCCACGGTGGCCACGCTGAGCCCGAGCTGGGCGCAGCGGATGGCGGCCACGTAGCCGCCCGGCCCGGTGCCCACCACCACCACGTCGAACGTCTGGGTGGCCACCGGCTACACCAGCAGGCGCAGGGGCTCTTCCAGCAGCCGCTTGAGGTCTTGCAGGTAGCGGGCGCCCATCGCCCCGTCCATCACCCGGTGGTCGCAGGAGATGGTCATCTTCATGCGGCGGCCCACCCGGATCTCTCCGTCGTCCACCACCGGCTTCTGGAGCACGGAGCCCACCGCGAGAATCGCGCCCTCGGGCGGATTGATGATGGCCGAGAACTCCTCCACGTCGAACATGCCGAGGTTGGAGATCGAGAAGGTGGCCCCCGATATTTCTTGCGCGCGGAGTTTTCCCCCACGCGCTCTGTCGGCCAGGTCGCGCGACTCGAGCGCGATCCGCCCCAGCGGCTTGACGTCGCAGTCGCGCAGCACCGGGGTGATGAGGCCCTGCTCGAGCGCCACCGCGATGCCGATGTGCGCCCGGTGATGAACGCGGATGGCCTGACCGTTGAGCTGGGCGTTGACCCCGGGGTTCTTGAGCAGCGCCAGCGCGGCCCCCTTGATGACCATGTCGGTCACCGAGATCTTCGGCTGGCCGTCCAGCCCGTTGAGCTGCTCGCGGAGCGCCCACGCCGCGTCCATGTCGACCTCGGAGGTGACGTAGAAATGGGGAACCGGCGCCTTCGACATCGGCATGCGCTTGGCGATGGCGGCCCGCATCGCCGACATCGGCACGTCCTCGTACTCGGCCTCGGGCCGGGGTGGGACGACGAACGCGGGGCGGGCGGGCACCGCCTGCGGACGGCCCGCGGCGGCGGCCGCCGCGGGCGGGGCCGCGACCGGGCGAGGCGCGGTCCGGGCCGCCTCCACGTCCGCGCGGATGATGCGCCCGCCGGGGCCGGTTCCCTGGATCAGGCGAAGATCGACCCCGGTCTGGCCCGCGATCTTGCGCGCGAGCGGCGAGGCCTTGACGCGCCCGCCCGCGGGCGAGGCGGACGCGACGGCCGCCGGGGCCATCGGCACGACCGTGGTCGTCGCGGGCACCGACTGGTAGCTCTCCATCGCCGGGAGCGGCCCGGCGGATGGCGGCGCGGCCGGCGCCGCGACCGGGGCGGGACGGGGAGCCGGCGCCGCGGCGGCCCCGGGCGCCGGAGCCGCCGGGGCGGGCCGGGCCGGGGTGGCGGCCACGCTCGAGATGTCGTCCGTCGGATCCGCGATCACGCCGATCAGGTCGCCGACCGGCACCTGGCTGCCCTCGGCGATCAGGATCTTGCGCAGCACGCCGCTGCCAAACGCCTCGACCTCGACGTTGGCCTTGTCGGTCTCGACCTCGACGAGGACGTCGCCGCCCTTGACCGCCTCGCCCTCCTTCTTGAGCCACTTGATGACCTTGCCGGTCTCCATCGCGTCCGACAGCTTGGGCATGATCACCTTGGTGATCATCGGTTGCACACCCGCCGGATGGCCGCGGCGATCTTGGCCTTGGACGGCGTCTTCAGCAGCTCGAGGTTCTTGGCGTACGGCATCGGAGCGTTCTCGCCGGTGACCCGCTCGACGGGGGCGTCGAGGTCGTCAAAGGCCTTCTCGGTGATCTGGGCCGCGATCTCCGATCCCATCCCCGCGAAGCCCGCACCCGCCTCGAGCACGACGGCCCGATGCGTCTTCCGTACCGAGCCGATGATGGTGTCGGCGTCCATCGGCCGGAGGGTGCGGGGATCGACGATCTCGACCGAGATGCCCTCCTTGGCGAGCTCCTCGGCGACCTCGAGCCCCCGGTAGAGCATGCCCATGTAGGCCACCACCGTGACGTCGGTGCCCTCGCGACGGATCACCGCCTGGCCCAGGGGAATCAGGAAGTCCGGATCGTCCGGCACCTCCCCCTTCACCGCGTACAACGTCTCGGCCTCGATGAAGATCACCGGGTTGTCGTCGCGGATGGCCGACTTGAGCAGGCCCTTCGCGTCGGCCGGCGTCGAGGGTCGCACCACCTTGAGCCCGGGCACGTGGTAGAAGTAGGTCTCCATCGACTGGGAGTGCTGCGCCGCGAGCTGGGCCGCGGGCCCGCCCGGACCGCGGACCACGAGGGGAATGTTGTACTGGCCGCCGGACATGTAGCACATCTTGGCCGCCGAGTTGACGATCTGGTCCAGGGCCAGGATCGAGAAGTTGAACGTCATCATCTCGATCACCGGCCGCAGGCCCAGCATGGCGGCCCCGACCCCGACGCCGGTGAACCCCGATTCGCAGATGGGGGTGTCGATGATGCGCTGGTCGCCGAACTCCTTGAGCAGCCCCTGGGTGACCTTGTAGGCGCCGTCGTAGAGACCGACCTCCTCACCCATCACGAACACGCGCGGGTCCCGCCGCATCTCCTCGCGCAGCGCCACGTTCAGGGCCTCGCGGTAGGTCATCACCGACATCGCGTCAGTCCTTGTACACGTGGGTGAACAGCTCTTCCGGCGGCGGCTCCGGGGAGGCCTCCGCGAACGCCACCGCCTCGTCGGCCAGGTCGTTGACCGCCTTCTCGATGTTCTTGAGGTCGGCCTCGGTCAGGACGCCCTCCTTGAGACAGCGATCGCTGAAGAGGGTGATGGGATCGCGCAGCTTCTCGCGCTCGACCTCTTCCTTGGTGCGGTACACCGAGCCGGCCGGGTCGCGCATGGAGTGGCCGCGGAAGCGATAGGTGCGCGCCTCCACCAGCGTGGGGGTCTTGTCGCGCCGCGCCCGCTCGACCGCCCGCGCCACCGTGTCCCGCACCGCCAGCACGTCCATGCCGTCGACCGCCTCGCCGGGAATGCCGTACGTCTCCGCGAAGCGCCAGATGTCGGTCTGGGCCAGCGCGCGATGGATCGCGGTGCCCATCGCGTAGCGGTTGTTCTCGCAGATGAAGATCACCGGCAGCTTCCACAGCGCGGCCAGGTTCATCGACTCGTGGAACTCGCCCTCCGGCACCGCCCCGTCGCCGAAGTAGCACAGCACCACCTGGTCTCCCCCCTGGTACTTGATCGCGAAGCCCGCCCCCGCCGCGAGCGGCAGGTGCGCGCCCACGATCCCGTGGCCGCCCAGGAAGTTGACGCTCTTGTCGAAGAGATGCATGGAGCCGCCCTTGCCGTGGCTCAGCCCGCCCATGCGCCCGAACAGCTCGGCCATCATGCGGCGCGGGTCCGAGCCCTTGGCCAGGCAGTGGCCGTGCTCGCGATAGGACGAGACCGCGTAGTCGTCGGGGCGGCAGGTCGAGGTGGCGCCCACCGCGACCGCCTCCTGCCCGATGTAGAGGTGGAGGAAGCCGCCGATCTTGC
>WNFG01001478.1_pt1 | contig 27149 bp, 23 predicted proteins | sample 5400431 | NCBI WGS metagenome assembly WNFG01 (sample SAMN13153346, study PRJNA577476) | soil metagenome | isolation source: 120 cm saprolite under Douglas fir tree site 2 hole 3 replicate 2 | place: USA:California | collected 2015-04-18 | reverse complement strand
GCGGCGGCACGTTGCGCGTCTCGGTCGACCAGGCGGCGAGCGTCATCCATCCCCTGCGCACCCGGGTCAATCCCGAGCACATGGTGGCCGAGCTCTGCTACAGCAACCTCACCACGCTCACGAACGACATGAGCCCGCTGCCCGACCTCGCCGAGTCGTGGGCGGCCAATACAGACTTCACCGAATGGACTTTTAAGCTGCGCAAGGGCGTGCGCTTCTCCGACGGCTCGCCCTGCACGGCCAAGGACGTCGCGGCCACTTTCGTCGCCATCCTCGATCCCAAGACCGCGGCGCCCGCCCGCGCCATCGTTTCGGTGATCAAGGAGGCGGTCGCCGTCGACGACGAGACCGCGCTGTTCCGCCTGCACACGCCGTTCGCCGACCTGCCTGCGACCATGGCCTACAACGCCACGCGCATCATTCCTGCCGCCATCGCCCAAGGCGATCTCGGCCGCCTGTCGCGCGAATCGATCGGCACCGGGCCGTTCAAGCTCGTCTCGTATGAGCCCGACCGGCTGATCGTGGTGGCGCGCAACGAGCACTATTTCATGCCGGGCCAGCCCTACGTCGATCGCGTCGAGATCCGCGTCTATCCCGACAATTCGGCCGAGACCTCGGCTCTGCTGGCCGGCGACAACGACCTGATGGTGATCACCGCGCAGAGCGAGTTCGGCCGGCTGAAGGGCGTGCGCGGCGTCGACGCCATGCAGGTGCCGTCGGGCCAGTTCCTCAACGTCAACATGGCCTGCGACGCCAAGCCGTTCAACGACCTGCGCGTGCGCAAGGCCCTTTCGCTGTGCGTCGACCGCGAGGCGTTGGTCGGCTTCGTGGCGCTCGGCGCCGGCAAGCCCGGCGACGACGTGCCGGTGAATTCGATCTACCGCTTCTGGAAGAAGCAGACGCCCAAGAAGCCCGACATCGCCGAGGCCAAGCGCCTGCTGGCCGAGGCGGGTTATCCCAACGGCATCGACCTCGCGCTGATCGCCTCCGACAATCCCGGCACGCGCACCCAGCTCGCCGTCGCCCTGCGCGAGATGGCCAAGCCGGCCGGCTTTCGCATCACCGTGCAGACCATGCCGCACGCCGCCTACCTCGACCAGGTGTGGAAGAAGGGCCCGTTCTACATCGGCTTCTACAACACCCAGCAGACCGTCGATGGCGTGTTCACGCTGCTCTACACCTCGGACGCCGCCTGGAACGAGACGCGCTGGAACAACAAGGCGTTCGACGAGCTCGTCGCCGAAGGCCGGCGCACCGCCGACGAGGCCAGGCGGACCGAGATCTACGGCAAGGCGCAGGACATGATGTATGCCGAGACGCCCTCGATCATTCCGATCTTCTTCGACCTCCAGGGCGGCAAGCGCTCCTACGTGAAGGGCTACGCCCTGCACCCGCGCGGCCACATCTTCCGCTTCGAGCGGGTCTGGCTCGACGAAGGCGCCCCCAAGCGCGGCTAGACGGGCAGGGACAGACGCAAGTGTCGCTCGCCTGGCTGCTGCGGCGCCTGCTGACGGTCCTCTACACCTTGCTCGTCGTGTCGATATTGGTGTTCGGGCTGACCCAGATCCTGCCGGCCGACGCCGCCGTGACCCTCCTGGGCGAGAACGCCACGCCCGAGGCGCTGGCCGCCGTGCGCCAGCGGCTGGGCCTTGGCGATCCCGCCTGGCTGCAATACTGGCACTGGCTGTCGGGCCTGCTGCAGGGCGATTTCGGCACCTCGATGCGCACCGACCAGCCGGTCGGACCGGCGATGTTCACCGCTCTCGGCCGCTCGCTGATGCTGGGCGGCTGCTCGCTGATGTTGATGCTGGTAATCGCAGTACCGCTCGGCATGTGGGCCGCGCTCAGGCGCGGCAAGGCGGCCGACGTGGTGTCCAGCCTGATCTCCTACCTCGGGGTGTCGCTGCCCGAGTTCGTCACGGCGACTCTGCTGCTGATCGTGGTCGCCGACCGATTGAAACTCCTGCCGGCGACCGGCTACGTGGCGCCGGGCGAGAATCTGGTCGAGTCGATCCGCCATCTCATCCTGCCGGTGCTGACGGTGTCGCTGATCCTGGTGGCGCATGTCTCGCGCATGGTGCGCTCGGAGACGATCGACGTGCTGAACAGCGGCGCGGCTGAAAGGCCTGCCGCCGCGCATCGTGCTGCTGCGCCACGTCCTGCGCAATGCGCTCCTGCCCACCATCACCATCGTGGCGCTCGATGTCGGCTACCTGCTGGGCGGCATCATCGTGGTCGAGGAGATCTTCGCCATCCCCGGCATCGGCCGGCAGATCATCGTCGCCATCACCACGCGCGACCTGCCGTCGATCCAGGCGGGCGCGGTGATCATGGCGGCGACCTATGCCATCGCCAACACGCTGGCCGACATCGCCTACGTCATGATCGACCGGCGCATCCGCTATGACTGAGGCGCTGCACCGCCTGCTGCGCACGCCGCAGGGCGTGCTGGGACTGGCGCTGCTGGCCGTGCTGCTGTTGGTCTGCCTGTTCGGCGGCGCGTTGGCGCCTTATTCGCCCGAGACCATGGACTTTGCCGGCCGCTTCGCCGCCCCGGGCGCGCCGCACTGGTTCGGCGCCGACCAGCTTGGCCGCGACGTGCTGAGCCGCCTGCTGGTGGGCGCGCGCTCGACCATCCCGCTCGCCGTCGCCGCTACTTTTTCCGGGGCCGCGGCGGGCGCCTGCCTCGGCACGCTGTCGGCCTATCTCGGCGGGCGCTGGGACGAGGCGATCACGCGCACCATCGACGCCGTCATGGCGGTGCCGCACCTGCTGCTGGCGCTGATCCTGGTCAGCACGCTCGGCAAGGGCAGCCTGAACGCAGCCCTTGCCATCGCCATATCGGTGGCGCCCAGCATGGCGCGCGTCACCCGCTCGGTGGCGCTGGCGGTGCGCCAGCAGGACTACGTCAAGGCCGCCATCGCGCGTGGCGAGGGTGGCGGCTGGATCGTGTTGCGCGAGATGCTGCCCAACGTCGCGGCGCCGGTGATCATCGAGGCGACGATTCGGGTGGCCTTCGCCGTCATGCTGTTCGCCACGCTGTCCTTCCTCGGCCTGGGCGCCCAGCCGCCGGCATCGGAATGGGGGCTGATGGTGTCGGAGGCGCGGCGCTTCATGCATCAAGCGCCGTGGATCATCGTGGCGCCCTCGCTGGCGATCGCCGCCACGGCGATCTGCTTCAACCTGCTGGGCGACGGTTTGCGCGATGCCCTCAATCCGCGCGACGAGCGATGACCGTCCTCGGGGTCCGCGACTACTCGCTCGACTACGTCACGCGCGACGGCCGGCAGCGTGTGCTGCAGGACATTTCGCTGTCGATCGAGGCAGGCGAAGTGCTGGGCCTGGTGGGTGAATCGGGATCCGGCAAGACCTCGCTCGCCTGGGCGATCATGCGTCACCTGCCGGGCAATGCACGCGAGCGGGCTTTCCGAGAACGAGGCGTGGCGCGTCGCCACGCAGGCGCTCGAGCATGTCGAGCTGCGCGACCCGGCCGGCCTGATGAAGCGCTATCCGCACGAGGCCTCGGGCGGCGAGAAGCAGCGCGTGGTGATCGCCACGGCCTTCGCCTGCCGGCCCGAGCTGATCGTGTTCGACGAGCCGACCACGGCGCTCGACGTCATCACCGGCGCGCGCATCCTGGAACTGTTCGGCAGGCTGCGCGAGGAGACCGGCGTGGCCGCGCTCTACATCTCGCACGACCTGGCGCTGGTCTCGCGCGTCGCCGACCGAGTCGCCATCCTGGAGCGCGGAACGATCGTCGAGGAGGCGCCGAGCGGGCGCATCTTCCGCCAGCCCGCGCACGACTACACGCGACGGCTGGTCGCCGCCGTGCCGCGGCCCGAGCGGCGGCTGGTCGGCGACCGGCCGTCGCCGCAGGCGCTACTGGCCGCCGACAGGATCGCCGTGCGCTACCGGCGCAAGCGCCTGTTGCGGGCCGCACCCCCGCCCGCCACGGCCGACGTCGCGCTCGACATCAGGCGCGGCGAGATTCTAGGCATCGTCGGCGAATCGGGGTCGGGCAAGTCGTCGATCGCCCGCGCTCTGACCGGGCTCGCCGACTACAGCGGCACCATTACGCTCGCCGGCCGGCGCATCGGCTCGGCCGCCGACATGGACCGCGGCTATCGCCGGGCGGTGCAGATCGTCTTCCAGCACCCGGATTCCTCGCTCAACCCGCGCCACACCGTAGGCGATATCCTGGCCCGCCCAATCAAGCTCTTTGGCGGGGCGCTGTCGGCGATCCCCGCCCTTCTGGAAGAGGTCCGCCTGCCGGCGAGCTTCGCCAGGCGCTATCCGCACCAGCTCTCGGGCGGCGAGAAGCAGCGCGTAGCGATCGCGCGCGCCTTCGCGGCCAAGCCCGACCTGGTGATCTGCGACGAGATCACCGCCCCGCTCGATGTCTCGGTGCAGGCCTCGGTGGTCGAGCTGTTGCTGCGCCTGCGCGAAGCCAACGGCACGGCCTACCTCTTCATCACCCACGACCTCAACCTGGTGCAGCAGGTCGCCCACCGCATCGCCGTCATGAAGGACGGCGCGATCGTCGATCTTTTGGACATCGACGCGCTGCGTTCGGGCAAGATGGGGGCCTACACGCGCGAGCTGATCGCGGCCTCGCCGGCACCGGTTGGCTGAACAGGAGACGACCATGCAAGCCAAGGACATCCTCGCCAGGCTCGACACCAGCTTCTGCCTAAAATTCCTGAGCCGCATGGTGCAGCACAAGAGTTACAGCCAGAGCGAGGGCGAGCGCGTGCTGGCCGGCTGGATGGCCAAGCAGATGCAGGGCCTCGGGCTGGAGGTAGAGCTCACGCCGGTCGAGGGCGAGCGCGTCAACGCGGTCGGCCGGCTGCGCGGCAGCGGCGGCGGCAAGAGCCTGCTGTTCAACGGCCACATCGACACCAATCCCGTCACCGAAGGCTGGACCGTCGATCCCTGGGGCGGCAAGGTCGACGACAAGTTCATCTACGGCATCGGCGTCTCCAACATGAAGTCGGGCGACGCCGCCTACTTCTGCGCGCTGAAGACGCTGATCGACGCCGGCGCCAAGCTCAAGGGCGACGTCATCCTGACCTACGTGGTGGGCGAGCTGCAGGGCGGCGTCGGCACGGTGGCGCTGCTGAAGCAAGGCTGGCGCGCCGACTATTTCGTCAACAGCGAACCGACCGACCTGCAGGCGCTCACCATGCATGCCGCGGCCTTCGTCTTCACCGTCGAGCTGGTGGGCGACACGCGCCACCTCTCCAAGCGCGAGGAGGCGGTCGATGCCCTGGTCGCCGCCTGCGACCTCGTCCCGCGGCTGAACGCGCTGAAATTCTCCGGCGCCGCCTCGCCCGAGCACGCCAAGATCAACCGTGTGCATGTCGGCGTCATGCACGCCGCCCTCGGCAAGGAGCTGCATGAATGGCGGCCGCCCCAGGTCGCCGACTTCGTCAGGATCAAGGGCTCGGGCCGCTATGCCCCGGGGCAGAGCGACGAGGGCGCGCTGGCCGACCTGCGCCGCGAATGCGAGGCGCTGGAGAAGCGCCATCCCGGCCTCAGGGCGAGCGTGCAGCTCGAGAGCACGGCGGGGCGCGTCACCATGCCGTCCTTCGAGGTGGCGCGCGACAATCCGATCGTGCAGGCGATCAACGCGGCCTACGAAGAGGTGCGCGGCACCCAGCAGCCGACCGGCGCCATCACGCCGCCGGGCTTCTATGGCACGGATGCGGCGCATCTCTACCGCATGGGCGGCATGGCGGGGATCGTCTGCGGACCGGGCGGGCGCTACAACACCATGCCGGACGAGCGCGTCGACATCGCCGACTACCTCGACATGATCAGGATCTACATCCTGACGATCCTGAAGATTTGCGGCTGACGAGACGCCGATCGAGTTCCCGGAATTCAGGCCAAAAGATGTCCTCGCGCACGACTTTGGACCATCGGTGAAGCAGCCGCGACCTTCCTGCGTCAGAACTGGAAGCCGTTGGCCTGACCAATATGCTAGGGTCAACGCATACCGACAAAGCACTAGCAGGAAGAGCGTGGCTAAGAGTCGTTTTCCGGCCGCCGGCGAACGCCGGGAGTGCAGAACCAGGACTTGCGTAAGCGCTTTCCAACCTGCGGGGAAAGTTCCGTGAAACGCATTGTGTTGCCACATCTGGCCGTCGTGCTTGCGCTGCTGGGCGAAGCTCAAGCGCAAGATAACCGATCCTATTGCACTCAGCTTTCCGAGCTCTATCGGCGGTATGTCCAAAATGCGCCCGGCCGAGGGTTTGATGTCGAGGCGACAGTGGCGCTCGAAGACTGCCGGAAGGGCAACGAAGCCAGAGCGATTCCGGTGCTCGAGAAGAAGTTACGCGACAACCATATAACGCCGCCTGGCGGCGGCGAGTTCAAACCCTAGCTACTGGATGACGATCTCGACACGGCGGTTCTGCGGCTCGCGCACGCCGTCGGCGGTCGGCACCAGCAGCTGGGACTCGCCCCTGCCGATGACCGCGATCGCCTGGGCCGGCACGCCGTCGCGCACCAGGGCGTCCTTGACCGCGTTGGCACGGCGCAGCGACAGCGCCATGTTGTAGGCTTCCGGACCCGACGTGTCGGTGTGGCCGGTCGCCGTGATGCGGGCGCTGCCTTTGCTCTTGAACGCGCTCGCCGCCTGCCTCACCACGTTCAGCGAGGCCTCCGACAGGCGTGAGCTATCCCAGTCGAAGAACACCATGAAGGAGGGCGGCGCGACGGCCTGTGGCGCGGGAGCGGCGGCGGCGGCGGCGGGTGGGGCGAACTTGTACTGCCCGTATACCATGCCAACGATGTTGGCATTGTTGATCGCGACGTTCACGCCGTTGATGACCACGTTCGCGTTCGTGGTGCCCACGTAGCGGCCTTCGAGGGCGACGCGCCATTGGCTGTCGATGTTGTAGCCCAGGCCGACGATGCCCTCATAGGCGAACACCGTGTTGGCAAGGAAGGTGTTGCCGTCAACGAAGGCGATGCCCGCGCCCGCCCCGATATAAGGCGTGAGCGTCGACGCTGGTATGAAGTCGTAGAGTACTTTGCCCATCACGTGCAGCTGATGGGCATCACCGCTGAAGTTCGATCGCGCCGCGGTTCCCGCCAGGTTCGCCGTGAATGGGATCAAGCCAAAGCCGACTTCAACTTCGACGCGGGGACCGACAAAGTCGTAGCCTGCCACGACGTCGACTAGGACACCCGTCGTGCCGGAAAACGATCCGCCAACGCTTGTCGAGCTGGGGAGGTACCACACGGCACCGGCCCCCGCGCCAATGTAAAAGCCAGGAAGCGGTGCAAATTCTTGCGCTTGGCCCATTGAAGGCAGCAGCGCCAACGTTGCCGCTACGCACAAGACCTTTTTCATCTGCGTGCTCCCCCCGGATCGGACAGGTCTACATTGTACACGCTACCAGAAGATTGGCTCCAAATCTCTCTCTCACGGATTGCGACGTCCATGCGAGTGTTGCCCAAACGCAACAGGCCGCAATCACCGCCGACCACGCGCGCGATCACAGGTCGTACTGCTTATCACAGGTCGTACTGCTTCAGCTTATAGTTATCCATCACCCACTTGAGCGTGGTCCCATATTGCGGGTCCGTCGCGTAGACGCCGGTGAGCGCATCGGCAAATCGATCTGGATCGCGGGCAACCTGCATGGCCTCGCGATAGGGCGCTGCCGTCGACAGCAATTTGCCGTGCATTTCGAAGGCGTCCGACAGGCTGTCAAATCGCCGGAACCTGGCCGTCATCGTCACGGACTTGCCGTCGATCACTTCCCAGGTCTCGCTTTCCACCGCCGGCTGATTGTCCAGAGCCTTTATGCCAAACGGATTGTTGCTGTCGGGCGGCATGGCCGATCCCCAGGCGCTTTCGACAATCCACTGCGCCACCGTGATCGAGGTCGGGACACCCCAACGCTGCTGGGAGGCCTTGGCCGCTTGGATCACGTCGGGCGGAACAATGCCGACATGGCCAAATTGCGTCGGGCGAGGGGGCTCCTTGCTCACCAGCGGACGAGCGGCCAACGCGTAATAGGTCGGACTACCGGGAGCAACATGACCGCTCGGCGGATTCATGTTCATCATGACCGCCTGAAACGCCTTGATGGCCAGGATCGTGCCCGGATCCATAGTGCCGGTCACAGGCACGTCGGTGTGCGGCCTGGGCAGCCTCTTGTTCAGCAATGACTGAATGACAAAGACGTCGCCGGGGCCGTTTACCGCGTCCTGTCCAACCGAAGTAAAAATCGGCGGAGCGACGCTCCCCACCTCGTCTGTGCTCAGAATCGTCTGCGATGGGACAAGGCACATGGCGACAGATTCTTTCAACCATCGAGTGACCTTGGCTCAAGATTGGCCGGCGTTTTCCCCTCCGTCAACCATGCCCCTGCGAGCCGGGCCGGCTGGAAAGAGCATTTGGCTGAGGTTTTGACGCAAAGAATCCCGTACGATTGCTCTGCTGTGGCCTCCCGGACTATTTTTAGGCCGCCAGTATCAGGGGGCCGGCGCCGCGTAGTTTTCGCTACCCTTTATCTGCCGTCACAGGGGGTTCCTTCACCGTGACCTTAACGCTTGTCATGATCCGCTGCCCCGACAATGTGGCCCCGGAGCGACGCGAGGTTCACGGCGGCGAGTTTTCCATAGGCCGGGGCGAGAACAATGAATGGGTTATCCCCGACCCCGAGCGTCATCTGTCGAAGAAACACTGCCGCGTCGTCTATAGCGGGGGCGATTGGGAACTCTACGATCTTAGCACCAACGGCACTTACCTCAATCACGCCAGTGATCCCCTCGGCCGTGGCGTGGCTCAGAAGCTGCATCACGGCGACCGCATCAAGTTCGGCCTCTATGAAGTCGAGGTCCAGATCGAGGAGGAGGCCGCGTCCGCTGCCGACCGTGCGGAATTCTCGCCGAGTCACCGTCAAAGCGACTTCATGCGGGAGCCCGCCGCGCCGCGATCCAATCGTTCCTTCGGTGACGCCAGTCTGCCCGAGCCACGTTCTGTCCTGGACGCGCCCAATTCGCCGATCCTGCCAGCAGACTTTGATCCCTTGGCGCCCAATCCAGAGCCATTCGCCGGGCCGACGCAACCCGATCATGCGCCTGCACTCGAAAGCGCCTTTCGCCCACCGACTCCCGCTGCGATCATTCCGGACGACTGGGATGTCGATCTGCGAGGCGCTTCACGGCCTCAGGCGGCGCAACCCCCGCCCCGGCCCAGGCCGCAAGAAGAGGGAAACCCGGCGCGGCCGCAGCAGGAGCAGCCGCCGCCAGTCCACGCCGCATCCGACACCGGATTGGCGGCAGCCTTTCTACGGGGCGTCGGCCTCGGCGAGGTAGCGCTATCGGACCCGGAGAAGACCCTGGAGCGCATTGGCGCCGCGCTCCGGGCGACTGTCAGCGGCCTGCGCCAGACATTGATGGCCCGAGCGAGCATCAAGGACGAGTTCCGCATCGCTCAGACGGTCATTCGTGCCACCGGCAACAACCCCTTGAAGTTCTCGCTGGATGACGACGATGCTCTGGCAACGCTTCTCGGGACCGGCCGACGCGGCGCGATGGGGCCCGAGGAAGCGATTGCGGAAGCCTTCGATGACTTGCGAATGCATGAGCTCGCCACTGTCTCGGCCATGCAGGCGGCCGTCCGCGTCCTTCTTGCCCAATTCGAGCCAGAAGCGATCGAACGCAAGGCGGCGAACAATGCCTTGCAAATTCACCCTGCGCAGAAAAAGGCCAGGGCATGGGACAGTTTCGCGGTCCAACACAAGAACGTAACCCAAGCCCTTTCGGACGACTTCGACAGCGTATTCGGCAAAGCATTCGCCCGTGCCTACGAGCAGGCGATCGAAGAGCTGACCGCCGGCAGGAAGGCGTCGTGATGCGCCGTCGCACGTTTCTGGCTGTCCCGGCCGTCGCAGTGGTGGCCGGCTGCGCCGGCCCACCGGCACCGGCGGTCGTGAACCTGACCATCAAGGCCAGCTCCGACCTCAATCGGAACGCGGCCGGCACGCCGCTTGCGGTCGCGGTGCGACTCTATACGCTCAATGCCAGGGCGCGGTTCATGACCGCCGATGCCTTTGCCCTCATGGATCGGGATCGCGCAGTGCTGGCAGACGAAGGAACGCGCGCGGAGGAGATCGTGGTGCGTCCGGGGGAGACTCGCAACATCACGCTCGCGCCGAAGCCGGACGTGCGTTTCATCGGGGTTGCCGTGTTGTTCCAGGATATCGATCGATCGCAGTGGAGAGCGGTGGCGCCGATCGCGCCCAGCGGCTTGACCCGGCTGGTGCTCTCTATCGGCGCCAACAGAGCCACGCTGGAGGCCGCATGACGTGGTCCAACCGCGTGGTCTGGCTGGAAGGAATGTTTCTGCGCGCGCAGCATTTCCAGCAGCAGGATCGCTGGCTCGAGGCGCTGGTGCGCGATCGGACGGGTTCCTTGCGCCCGCATGCCTGGGGCCTGACCGAAGGGTCGATCAACCGAAACCTCCTGACCACGGGCCAGTTCGCGCTGGCCACCGCCAGCGGCGTGTTCGAGGACGGCACGCCGTTCGCCTTGCCGGGCGAGACCGATCAGCCGGTTCCGCTCGACCTGCCTGAGACGACACGCAACGCCATCGTTTACCTGGTGCTGCCGATGCGACAGGCGGGTTCGGTGGAGGTCGCGTCGAACGGCTCCTCCGAAGGCCGCTACGAGCAGCGTGGCTTCGAAGCTTACGACACCCATTCCGGCTCGCCCCAGCCTGCCGAGGTGCAGGTCGGAAAGTTGCGCTTGCGCTACATGCTGGAGTCGGAGAACCGCGCGGGCTATCACGGCATCGGTTTGGCCCGCGTCATGGAGGTCGGTGCGGACCGTCGGGTGATCCTGGACGACCAGTGGATTGCGCCCGCCTTGACGTGCTCGGCGGTTGCCCCGCTGACCGGCTTGATCCAGGAGCTCACCGGCATGCTAAATCAGCGCGGCGAGGTGCTGGCGGCGCGGCTCACGGCGCCGGGCACGCGCGGCGTCGCCGATGTCTCGGACTTCCTGCTGCTGCAGTCCATCAATCGCGCGCAGAAGCTGCTGTCGCACTGGGCAAGCGACGGCAACGTCCACCCTGTCGATCTCTATGCCGCGCTGGTGCAGATGGCGGGCGATTTCGCGACCTTTACTGAAGCAACGCGCCGGGCCTCGGACTATCCGCCGTATCGCCACGCCGACCTGCAGCGCAGCTTCGCGCCGGTGGTCGCCGACCTGCGCCGTTCGCTGTCGGCCGTTATCGAGCAGACGGCTATCCAGATCCCGCTGCAGAAGCGCGCCTATGGCATCCAGGTCGGTCCCATCGTCGATCGCGGCATCCTGCGCTCTTCGAGCTTCGTGCTGGCCGTGCAAGCCGACGTGCCGACCGAAAACATGCGCCGCTTGTTCCCGTCGCAGGTCAAGATCGGTGCCGTGGAACATATCCGCGAACTGGTCAACGTCGCCTTGCCTGGCATCGCCGTGCGGCCATTGCCGGTTGCCCCCCGCCAGCTGCCGTTTTATGCCGGCGCGACGTATTTCGAGCTCGACCGCAACTCGACGCATTGGAAGGAGCTGCAATCCTCCGGCGGTTTTGCCCTGCATGTCTCCGGCGATTTCCCGAATCTGAACATCGAACTCTGGGCCATCCGCGGGTGACCGCGGTGGTGTGAGGCGAATATGAGCGACAATCCTTTCGCCGAGCCTGACGACGACAACCGAACCATCATCCGGCCGAATCCCGGCAAGCGCCGGCAACAACAGGCCGAGACCCAGGCACCGACTCAGGCGGAGCCGCCGTCGCGACGCGAGGCCTCTGCCGGACGATCTGCGGCGGTGGCCGAGGGGACGGAGAAATTCTCCGTCGGCGACGACGTGCTCACCGCCGCCGCCGCGCCGCTACTGATGTTCATGGCGCGGCTGCGCAACACGGCAAATCCACCGGACTCGGGTGACCTCTATCAGCGAACGGTGCGGCAGATCCGGGTGTTCGAGCAGGAGACGCGCGACAAAGGAGTGCCGCTGGAGCAGCTGCGTCCGGCTCATTACGCGCTGTGCGCGAGCCTGGACGACGTGGTGCTGAACACGCCGTGGGGCAACAGCGGGAGCTGGGCCGAACGGTCGCTGGTGTCGACCTTCCATCAGGAAGTGCGCAGCGGCGAGCGCTTCTTCGATGTGCTGAAGCAGATGTGCGACAATCCCGGCAGGTTCCTGCCGGTCATCAAGCTGATGTACCTCTGCATGTCGCTCGGGTTCGTCGGCCAGTACCGCCTGTCTCGGCGCGGCATCGGCGACATCACCCGGATCCGCGAGGAAACCTACGCTGTCATCGTCCGCCAGCAACAAAAGACCGTCGATCCCGATCTTGCGCCGCATACCAAGGGCATCAATGCACCCTACAGGCCAGCGCGCTTCAGCGTTCCGTTATGGGTCGCCGCGGCTGCAGGCCTGGGAGTGGTCGGCGGACTATTCCTGTGGTTCTCGATCTCCCTCAATTCGGCATCCGACACCGTATACGCTCGCTTGCAAGGCGCGTCGCCCGATCACATGCCGACCATCACCCGCGCGCCGGTCGTCGAGCCACAGCCGGTTGTTGCAACGTCACCTCCGCCGCCGCCGGAACCGACGGCGCTCGACAAGCTGCGTCAATTCCTGAAGCCGGAGATCGACCAGGGTCTCGTCGAGGTCCTCGGTACGCCGGCGCAGCCGCTTGTGCGGATTACCGGTCGCGGCATGTTCGCGTCGGGAAGCGCCACCCTGCAACCGAGCTTCAAGCCGCTGCTCGACCGGATCGGGCTGGCGTTGAAGGAGGAAGTGGGCCCGGTCAAGGTCATCGGTTACACCGACGATCAGCCGATCCGCACCATTGCCTTCCCGTCGAATTTCCAGCTCTCGATGGCGCGCGCGGAAGCAGCCAGCAAGATCATCGCGACCACGATCGGCGATGCGTCCCGCTTGACCTCCGAAGGCCGGGCGGACGCCGACCCGATCGCGCCGAACGCCACGCCGGAGGGACGCGAACGCAACAGGCGCATCGAGATCGTCCTCAATCGGCAGGGGACGTAGCCATGGCGGTACTGCGGATCCTCACGTCGCGCTGGGTGCTGAGCTTTGTCGGCGTCGCCATCCTGGCGGTGCTGGTCTGGTTGTTCGGACCGCTCGTCGACTTCCTCGAAGGCTGGGTCGGCCGGCTTGCCATCGTTCTGGGGCTGCTCCTGGTCTGGGCGGTAACGAACCTCTTGCTCGACCTGCTTCACCAGCGCCGCGAGCAGAACCTCGAAAAGGGGGTCGCCGAAAATGCCGCCGCGAGTGCCGACGACGGCGCGCGCGAGGAAGCCGCGGCCCTTGGCGAACGGATGTCCAAGGCGTTGGGTCTCCTGAAGAGGGCACGCGGAACGCGCGGCTATCTCTACGAGCAGCCGTGGTACGTCATCATCGGGCCGCCGGGCGCCGGCAAGACAACCGCCTTGCTGAACAGCGGCCTGAAATTTCCGCTGGCCGCCGAGATGGGACAGGGGGCCGTGGCGGGCGTCGGCGGCACCAGGCTGTGCGACTGGTGGTTCACCGAGAATGCCGTGCTGATCGACACGGCCGGCCGCTACACCACACAGGATTCCAACGTCGCCGTCGATCGCGCCGGATGGGACGCCTTCCTCGACTTGTTGCGCCGCACCCGGCCGCGCCAACCGCTGAACGGGGTCATCGTGGCGATCGCTCTCACCGACATCGCCGCCGCACCGCCCGACGAACGGGTCGCCCATGCGCGGGCGATCCGCCGGCGCATCAAGGAGCTCGAGGAGCGGCTCGGCATTCGCATACCGGTCTATGCGCTCTTTACCAAGAGCGACCTGATTGCCGGATTCACCGAGTTCTTCGACGACCTCGACCGCGAGCGGCGCAACCAGGTCTGGGGCGTCACCTTTCCGCTGGCCAAGGGCGAGCCGGGCGTGGTCGTCCAGTTCCCGGACGAGCTGCAGTTGCTTGTCGATCGCCTCAATCAAGGCCTGTTCGATCGCCTGCAGGCCGAGCAGAGTCCCGATCGCCGCACCTTGATCGCCGGTTTTCCGACGCAGATCGCCACCCTCGCGCAACCCCTGCAAGCTTTTCTAACCGAGGCTTTCGCCGGCTCTCGACTCGACCCAGCGCCGCTGCTGCGCGGCGTCTATTTCACCTCTGGAACTCAAGAAGGCACCCCGATCGATCGCTTGACCGGGGCGATGGCGCGCGCCTTCGGCCTTGATCAGCAGCGCTCAGCCGCGCTGCGGCCGCAGCAGGGCCGTAGCTATTTCCTCGGGCGACTCATCTCCGAGGTGATTCTGGGCGAAGCCATGCTGGTGAGCGAGCCGCCGGCCGCCCGGGCGCGACGGGTCGCGCTGCGGGCAGCGTCGTTTGCCGCCATCGGCCTCGCCACTCTCGCCGTGGGCGGCTGGCTTGTCGCCAATCGGTCCGAGGGCGAGCAGGAAATTCAGAAGATGACGACGGCGCTGTCGACCTACGAGGAACTAGCCAAGCAGACGACATTTGATCCCGTCAACGACTCCGATCTGCCTCGTTTACTGCCATTGCTCGATGCCGCCCGTGACCTTTCGACGGCGACCAAGACCAGCCATGGCATCCTGTCGAGCTTCGATCTGTCTCAGACAGCCAAGCTGCGCGCGGGATCGGAGACCGTCTATCGGCATGTGCTGAGCTACGCGCTGTTACCGCGGTTGATCTGGCGACTGGAAGCGCAGATGCGCGGCTTCCTCACGCAACCGGAGCTCCTCTACGAAGCAACCCGCGTTTACTTGATGCTGGGCGGGCAGGGCCCGCTCGATCCGGCGTTGGTCAAGGAATGGATGGTCTACGACTGGCAGGCGCAGTATTCGGGTGCCGGCAATCTCGCCGTGGTTGCGGGACTGCAGCGCCATCTGGACGCGCTCCTCGCCCAGCCGTTGCCGGCGGTGTCGCTCGACGATGCCCTGGTCGCTCGCGCGCGCACGACCTTCAGCCGCGTTCCAATGGCTGCGCGGGCCTATTCGCGCATCAAGCCGTCCGCCGCCGCGCAGAACTTGCCGCCATGGCGGCCGAGCGACGTGCTTGGACCGGCAGGCGTGCGCGTTTTCACCAGGGCCTCGGGCAGAAAGTTGAGCGATGGCATACCGGGCTTCCTGACCGTCGACGGGTTTCACAAGGTACTGCTGCCGGCCTTGTCGTCAGCGACGCGCGAGGTCGCCGGGGAAAGCTGGGTGCTGGGTCAGAAGGCGCCTGTCCTCGACACGACCCAGCAGAGCGAGCTCGCCAACGCCGTGGTCAAGCAATATGTGGATGACTACGCCAAGGCATGGGATGCCTTGTTGCAAGACCTGGAGATCGTGGCGCTGCGCAGCCTGCCGCAGGCGGCCCAGGATCTTTATGTCCTGGCCTCGCCGAACTCGCCGATGAAGGAAGTGCTCACCGCCATCGCCCGGCAACTTACGCTGTCGGAGGTGCCCAAGCCGACCGCCGCGGAGGCAGCGGCGGCGGCGGCGGCAACGGAGGCGCAAAAAGCTGCCAAAGACAAGGCGATGGCTGCCCTTCCCAACCTGGCGAGGCCCTCGCTGGCGATCCTGCTGGGCAGTCCGTCCGGCACCGCGCCGGTGCTGCCGCCCGGCCATGAGATCGACGAACGCTACAAGCAACTGCGCGACCTGGTCGCCACGAGCGGCGGCGCGCCGATTGACCAGGTGCTGAAAGTCCTGAACGACCTGCAGCAGCAGCTGGCGAAGATGGCGGCGGCCGGCACGGGCGCGCCCGCCGCTCCGGTCGGCGCCGATCCTTCGCTCGCGCTCAAGGCCGAGGCGCAGCGTCAGCCTCAGCCGCTCGGCCGCTGGCTGGCGGCGATGGCCGAATCGAGCACCGCCTTGCGCGGCGGCGGGGCGCGCCAGCAGGTGGCGGCGGCCTATAACGGCGCCGGCGGGCCGGCAGCGCTCTGTCCGCTCGCCGTCAACGGCCGCTTCCCGTTCGTGCCCGGCAGCTCGCTCGAAACGCCGTTGGACGACTTCGCCAAGTTGTTCGCGCCGGGGGGCCTGATCGACGGCTTCTTCAATACGCAGCTGCGTCCCTATGTCGATACCACCGCAAAGACATGGGCGCCGCAGGCGGTGGATGGCGTGCCCGCACCGGTCTCGCCGGCGGATCTCGCCCAGTTCCAGCGCGCCGCCGTCATTCGTGACCTCTTCTTCGCGGCTGGTTCGACGACGATTGCGGTTCGCTTCGACATCATGCCCGTCCAGCTCGATCCGGGCGCTGCCCAGGTCAGCCTGGAATTCGACGGCACGTCGATAAACTACGCGCATGGGCCGTCGCGCTCGACCCAGATCACCTGGCCGGGCCCCAACCATATGCAGAATGTCCGGCTGGTGTTCGATCCGCCGCCCGCCGGCGGCACGGGGGTCCTGTCGGAGACCGGGCCGTGGGCGATGTTCCGGCTGTTCAGCCGCGGAACGCTGCAGCAAGCTGGTTCGCCGGAGCGCTACACCCTGACCTTCTCGCTCGGCGAGCGTAGCGCGACCTTCGAACTTCGCGCCGGCTCGGTCATGAATCCTTTCGCCCCGGGAGTCCTGCAGGACTTCCGCTGCCCGGCGGTTCGAGGCTAGCCGAGCGATGTCCGCGCTGCCGCACGATGCACGTGTCGGCCTGTTCGGCAAGCTGCCGGCGCGCGGCGACTTTGTGCGTGAGAATTTGCCGCGCGATTTTGCCGACGCCTGGGACGCCTGGTGGCAGCGTGGCTTGGCCGAAACGCAGGGTCGGCCCCACGACGAGTGGCTTGATGCATGGCTGGAAGCGCCGGTCTGGCGCTTCGTATTGCCGCCCGGGCTGTGCGGCGCAAACGGCGTGCTCGGACTTTGGATGCCCAGCGTCGACAAGGCGGGACGCTACTTTCCGCTGACCATCGCGGCTACGGCGCTGAGCGATTGGCTGCCCTGTGTCGGGCCGATGATGCGATTCCTGGAGGGCGCGGAGGAAGCCGGGCGCGATGCCCTCGAGCAGGATCTCTCGCCGGTCGCACTGCTGGAACGCATTCAGGGCATCTTCATCGCCGACGATGCACCAGGGTCGCCGCCCGATTTCGTGGCCGGGCAGGCGGCTTGGTGGACCGAGGGTGGCCCGCGCGTCGCTGCGCGCATGGAGGCGGGCGCAGTGCTGCCCGAGGGCAGTCGCTTTGCCGCCCTTATCGATGATGGCTGGGGCCAAGCGCAGCCGGCAGAGGCGCTCGCGACGAACGGCGAAACGGAGGTCTCGTGATGTCCGACACCGGCATCGCTCAGAATATCGCCCGGTTCGGCAGCTTCCGCTCGCGAGCCGCAAGCCATGCCGGGACGGCCGGAAGGCACAACGAGGACGCCTATCTCAACCGACCCGATCTCGGCCTGTGGGCCGTCGCCGACGGCGCGGGCGGCCATCAGTCGGGCGAAGTCGCATCGGCCGAAGTGGTCGATCTGTTGCAAGGTATCGAGGCTGGCCTGTCTGCCACCGACATGCTCCAGGAAGTGCGATCACGCCTCGAGACGGCGCATGCCCGTCTGCGCGCTGCGGCGTTGCGCCGTGGGGCCGACGTGATCATGGCGACCACCGCCGTGGTGGTCCTGGCGCGAGACGACTATTTTGCCTGCCTGTGGGCGGGGGATTCTCCAGCTTACCTGCTGCGCGCCAATACGTTGACCAAGATCACGCGCGACCACAGCCTGGTGCAGGACCTGGTCGAGAGCGGCATCATCAGCGAGACCGAAGCCACAAATCATCCGCAGGCCAATGTCATCACGCGCGCTGTCGGTGCCGACGCCGACGCGCTCAATCTGGACAAGCGGACAGGACGGCTCGTGCTCGGAGATCGCCTGTTGCTGTGCAGTGATGGCCTGTCGAAAACCCTATCCAACGAACGGCTTGCCGAGCTTCTTTCTGGCGGCGGGGACACCAGCGCCGAGCGCCTGGTCATGGCTGCGCTGGACGCGCAAGCGATCGACAATGTCACGGCGGTTATCATCGACTTCGATGCCGACAACGGCTCGACCACCTTGCAAGCGAGCCCGAGCAGCGTACCTGCCTCCACTGCGGCAGAGGCGAGCGCGGGCTCGTCAGCCGATGAGCACCGTGGGGTAGCCCATAACGATGGCCCCCCCGTGGGCGCATAGCGAGCCCAGCTGGGCGGCGGGCATGCCGCCGATCAGCGTGGTGAAAGATCCCAGTGCGATCACGTCGGGCGGCCCGACACAGACCAACATGTCGCCGACGCGCGCTGCCGGCATGCCGCCAATCAGCGTGGTTATGGCGCCGGGCGGCAGGACGGGGCCGCCGACATGCGGAACCAGGACGGTGACCATCGGGCAGACATGCATGTCGCCCACGCGTGCGGCAGGCAGACCCATCAGTCGCTCTCCGGTTCGATCCGGCCGGCGCCGCCGACGGCGATATCCTTGGCGGAAACCAGAAACCGCTTGAGCCTCGCGTCGCGCCGGGTCGCCTGACCGCGGGCCGCCGCCAGAGCCACGGCGCCGGCGACGGCAAGGCCGGGAAAATGCGGCTGGGGCGGCACCTTGGGCGCCTCCGGCGGCGCCATCGAATCGCCGCTCCAGAAGGCCGCGACGGCGGCCCAGGCTTCGGGACTACCGAAGCCCGCCGTCTCCGCCGCCTTCATCGCCGCGCGTCGATGCTCGTCGGTCTGCCGGCGAACCCATTCCTCGGCCGCCTGCCGGACCGTCGTCTCGGCCGCCGGGTTGGCACCCGACGCGGCGGTATGGTGCGAACACGCGCACGCCCACCATACTGCTTCACGCGCCGGCAAGGCGTGGGCGATGAGCCGCGTCGCCTCGAGCAACAGGCCGGCCTGCTCGAGGCGATCCAGAGCCTCGACGGACTGCCGGCAGTCGCCAAGCGCCGCCGTGGCGCTGGCATCCAGTTGCAAATGCGGCAGCACGACCGCGAGGTCGCCGCTGAGCTTGCTCGCAGTCTTTCCGGGAGTTTGGGGAGACATGGATGGCATGGCCTCAATTGATCATGGTGATGCCGCCCTTGAGCGTCAGCATCGCGTCGCCACTTACGCTCGTCATGACAGCTTTCACCTCTGTCTGAATCTGCCCGGCGATCGAGATCATCATGCCTTTCACCGTGACGCCGGTCTGGTCCAGGGTCACCGAGCTCTGGCCGACCTTCAGCGTGATAGACTGCAAGGCCTCCATGGTGATGGAGCCGACGTCGACCCTGAGCGAGACGTCGCCGAGCTTGAGCTCGGTCGTCTGGCTGCCTTGCTTCAGGGTCACCTTCTCGTTGCCGACGATGTCGACCGTGCGGTCGTTGCCGACGCTGAGCTTCTGATCGTGCTCGACTTCGGTCGTCATGTCTTTCTGGGCGTGCAGAAAGAACAATTCGCTGTCCTTCTTGTCGTCAAACGTCAGTTCGTTGAAGGCGTCGGTGCCGCCCTTGGTCACCGATCGCGAGCGAAAACCGAGCTTTGTCTTCTGGCCGACGGGAAAGATCGGCCTGTCGTTTCCGTTGTAGAACCCGCCGACGACGACCGGACGGTCAGGGTCGGCATCCATGAAGGCGACGGCCACTTCCGTGTTGACGCGCGGGATGAACTGGCCGCCCCACTGATTGCCGCCCCACGGCTGCACCACGCGCACCCAGTCGCTGCTGTCGGCCGTGGCGTCTTCGCGCCAGTCCCAGAAAAAGCGGATTTTGACGCGTCCCTGGTCGTCGGTGTGGATCTCCTCGCCCGACGGTGCGAGCACGATGGCCGTGTGCAACCCCTCCATGCGCGGACGCGCGGTGGTCATCGGCTGTCGCCACGGAACGGAATTGGGAAAGGCCGTGAACCTGTTCGAGTAGCTGACGGCGCCGCTATCGGAGCGACGCTGCTCGTCCTCGGCGAAATGACTGATTTCCCGCACGACGCAGGACGTTTCGACGTCCTTGTCATCGCGCAGCTTGAATTTCCCGCCGGCAACCAGGTTGGTCATCGAGCCCGCGGCGTCGAGCAGGGAGACGGCCGCTTCGGCCGCTTCCATGCGCCGCTTCGCCCGCTGCTTGGCCTCGCTGATCTCACGGGTCAATGCCGGCCAGTGAAACACCGCCCGGTTGGCCGTTCCGCCATGCTTGAGGATGGTGCTCTGCTCGACCTTGAGATTCTTGCTGGGCGAATCAGGATCGTAGTCGCGCAGGCCGACCTTGCCGTGCGTCAGCGCATCGGGTTTGTGGAGCTCGGTCAGTATTTCCGCCGTCACCTCGACGCCTGGCCGAACCGTCGCGTCGGGGATGGTGGTGAAACCGTTGTTGTCGTTGGTCACGACCAGCGTATGGCCGTCGGAAGAATGCTCGAAGAAGTAGTACCAGCCTTCTTCTTCCATCAGCCGGGTGACAAAATGCAGCGACGTCTCGTTGTACTGCGCCGTGGCTTTGCGCGGGGTCGGCTGGGAATACAGGCGAAAGTCGGTCTTGGTTACCCCGGCATCGTTGAAGATGGTCTCGATGATGTCCTTGGCCGTCTTGTTGAAGAACATGCGGCAGTCGATTCGCAGGCCGGCTTGAGCCAGTTGGGGCAGCAGAACGATGCGATAGCGGGTCTCCAGGGGGCTGTGCCCGGCCGGTCCGAACTCGGAGACGATGCCGTGGAAATATCGCGTCGGCTGCTCGCCATGGTTGACCGAAAGGCAAGCCGGCTTGTTGAGCATCGACTGCGCATCGATCGTGCCCGCCGCCATGGCGTCGATCTCGAAGCGGAACGGCTCGCTGATCTTCTCGTGCGCGACCAGCCGAACCGGCACCAGTTCGATCGACGCCGAACTGCTGAGCGACAGCAAAGCTCGCTTGTCATCGGGCATCGGTGCAACCCAACGCTCGGGTTAGTGCGCCCAGGCTCCAAGTCACGGTCGTCTCCCCCTGGCTGGCTAGCGAAATCTAGCACGGATCGGGACGGAACGTATGCCGGCCGGCCCCGATAGTTGCCTCATTCTAGCCGGGAACGATCTGCAGCTGCCGCAGGATGGGTATCCGCTGCTCGATGGCCGTGCGCATGACTTTGCGCACAGTATCGAGTTTTTCCGGGCGGATGTCGGCGCCCAGCATTTCCATCCAGGACTCGGCGTTGTCCTCGCGCTCGCCGTCGAGCAGGCGAGCGGCGATGAACTGCAGCAGCGGGGCCACGGTAAGCCCGGTGCCGAGCCGTGAGCAAGCCAGTCCGGAGGCCCTGGCATCGACCACCGATTTTATGCGCGAACCGAGGAGGCGGTTGAGACGATTGGCGGCTGCCGGCTGCTCGCCGTCGGGTCGCATCGCAACCTCGCATTGATGGGTTCCCACCAGCACGCTCACCAGCTCCGACGCGTTGCTGTGCTCGGGGTCGAGCGCCAGCAGATCGCCGATCGTCGTCGGCCCTCGCATCGCCGCGGCCATCAAGCCCTTGAGCGCGTCGCTCATTTCCGCGGTGCCGGCCGGCACGTGCAAGGTCGTCTGCAGTTCCTCCGCACCGATCACGGGAGTCACCGCCAGACCGGCGATTGCCGCGTCGCGCTGGTCGTTGCGCAGCCGCCTCGCGCCGCGAACATAGACGTCGTGGCGTAATTGCCGCGGCAGGCAGGTATCCTTGATCAATTCACGCATGATCGGATCGCTGAAGCGATCCATCAACTTGCGCTGCTCGGCGGTCAGCATCAATTCGGGAAAATTCTCCAGCGGATTGGCCGACGCGACCCAGTCGAGCTTGGCCTCTGCCATGGTCCTGGCGACGTCGGCGTGGAAAGCCGGCGCCCAATGGGCACTCATATACTCATGCGACAGATACTCCCTCGACATTCCGTGGATGTTGTCGATGAGGTCGCGTGACAGCGGACTTTCGGTGAGATACCTGCCCTCCGCCTCCTTGAGCTCGCGCGCCAGCGTCAATCCGGCCTCGGCGCGGCGGTCACTGCGGCCGCTCGACCGGATGCCGGCCTCGTAGATCAGCCGCTGCAAGCCGATCGCGCCCTGCCAGGCCGGCATGGCGTTATAGCTGATGTGGACCATGCCGCCGGGCCGCGTTTTCGCCGCCAGCAGGCGAACGATACCGGCGCGCACGTCATGGCCGACCCACGACCACAAGCCGTGCAGGCTGACGAAATTGGCCGCCGGAATCGCTGCGGCCTCGGCGCTTCCCGCAAGCTGCGAGAGATCGGCCTCCATGAACTGGATGTTGTCGAGCCGCGCGGCGCGGGCGAGGCCGGCGCCGATCGCGATATGGGCGGGGTTGTAGTCGACCGCGACCACCTTCCATCCCGGGTTCGACGCGGCGATGAGAAGGGCGCCGATGCCGACGCCGCAGCCCAGTTCAAGATAGCAAGTCTCGTCGCCCGGCTCGGGCAGCTCGGCCGCGACATTGCCCAGCAGGCAGGCCAAGGCGATGCGGTTCGGCGACTGCTGGATGTAGAAGCCCTCGATATAGGCTACATCGGCGACGTAGCCGCTGCTCCATGACTGGCTCATGCAAGTCCTTCGACAATGTCGCCCTCGAACAAAGGCTCGCTTGCATCGGTTCGTCGGGGGGTGATCGGAGATGTCGGCACCCAGGTGTTCCAGCCCAGCAGCGGCCCTGCGCCGGCCGCGCCCGCCTCGCCGGCGCGCGACAGGACCAGCGGCGGAACGGCATCGCGGGCGAGCACCGGGTTGACCGCAAATCCCACTTCGAAGCCCACGAAGGCGCGCACCAGCGAGGCCAGTTCGCGCAGCAGCGGCCGATGCGGCAAGAGTCTCTCGAAGTACGGCAGGTCGAGCGGTCCGATCCGCAGCACGATGCGCGCCTGCTGATCCCAGGCGCGCACGCCCGCCGTCGCATCGGCGCTCAACTGGCTAAAGCCGCCGGGCGAGACACCCGCCGGCAGGCGCGTGCGCTGATCGGGCGGCACGGCGAGCCAGGCGCCGGCAAATTGCTCGACCCTGACCGGGCGCCCCAGCCAGTCGGAGGCCAGGGCTTCCAGCCGATCGGCCGAGCGCGGATGGGCGGAAAAGAAGCCTGCGTAATGGCGCAGCGATGCCGCACCGGCAAGCAGGCGATCGTCGAGGTGTGGCGTTGCGTAACCGGTCAAGCCAAGCAGCACTCCGGCAATCCGATCGCCCTTCTGGCGTCCGCTGGCCAACGCTCCCGTGTCGGCGGTACGCTGGGGACGATATTTCGCGCCGGCTGCCGCGAAAGCCGCGACCATGCGGTGCGAGATCAGATCGAGGAAGTCGGTAAGCGAATACGAGCGCGCCCGCTGATCGGCAACGACGGCGTCTGAATACTGCCTCGGCATCACGCCCACCGGCCCGCTGAGGCCGATCAGGCCGGCGGTCACGCGAGCCTCCGGCGTGCCGGGCACGATCTTCACATCCGTGACTTCGGCCCCGAGAAAGGAAGATCCCGCAACGCTGGTGAAGCGCGCCGCCTCCGCGGCATCGGCCCGCCGGCGGAGAAAGCTCAGAATCCTGACGGCCGCATCGAAAGTAAAGCGGCGCGGCTCCGCCTGCAGTCGCGCCATCGCCGGTTGGGAGCGCTTGGCCAAGTGGCTAGTGGTCACAGCAGCACCTGGCTTCCGGCGCGCGGTGGCCAACTGGCGGCCACCTCGGAATGTCCACGCAGGACCACCCGCGTGCGCACGAACGAATTCACGGTGGCATGCAATGCAAGGAAGCGGTCGAGCACCGAGGCGAGAACGTACAGCCCGCCAGTTGCCCAGAGCTGATCGTCGAAGGTCAACGTGACGTCGAGTCCCCGGCAGAAACCGCCTCGGCGCGCGCCCGGCCCGGTCAATCCGGGAATGCGCGCGGCGCCGAAGCTCGACGTGACGTTGATCAGGGCGCGAATTGCGGCGCGCGATTCGCTCGACTCGCGGCAATCATAGAGCCGCAGCACCTCGCGCAAGGCGTCGGCCGCAGTCTCCCCTCCGACCACGCTGAGATGTCCGAGCGAGAGATGTGAGATGAGGCGCCATGCGCCACGCTCCTGCAGCGGCAGGCGCAACGTCGGCGTCGGCGCAGTGAGACACATGATGCCGGTGACGGCGGCAGCACCTTCGATCAGGCGCAGCGTCGGCCGTCCTCCGCCGAATGGCAGCGACGCCGGCAGGTCGCGGTTGCAGCACAGCGCATCGATCGACAACACGCCGCCGCCGTCCTGCTCAGGGTCGAAGGCGGCATCGTGCGGCAGCAGAAGTACATCGGTGCCGCCAATGCCGCCGACGATGTCGCGGCGGGCGATGCCATAGAACCCGCCGACCTTCTGTTCCACAGCATCGGCGCCATGCGTGCGCGTCAGGCGATGGAACGGGCTCCACGGCCGGAATTCGCCGCCCGGCAGGCTTTCGCGCACGCGCTCGACCGACCAGATCTCCAGGCTTGCCGGCCGGCGCGCATCCGGCTCGATGCGATACTCGATGCGCGTATGGTCGAGCGAGATCGGCTCGCAACGCTGCTCGAAAAGGTTGACGATCGGCGTGCAGCCCAGCGCCAGGCTGTTCGCCTGCAGCGAACGCTCGAGGTCCGGCACCATGCGGTCGAGATAGACGAAAATGTCCATGCGATTGCCGGCCGACACCAGCGTCTTGGCATCCAGCCGGCGGATATCGACGAACAGGAATTTTTCGCGGGCGGTAAAGTATTCGCTGAGCAGGCGAAAGCCCGAGAACGAGCGGGCAGGCCATGGAAAGAGCGCCTCCTCCGGCGCAAAGCCTACCGCCTGCACCACATCGGGAGGCAGGATCACCGGATGGGCGTCGTTTTGGTCGTCGGCCAATGCGACGGAAACGGTATGGGCGAGCAGCAGCTCCAGCAACAGCGCGCCTTGTTCGCCGGCAAGGAAGAAGCGCAGCTGGTCGAGGCCGAGCTGGGTGAAAGTCATCTGCGGATTGGCGCAACGCAAACTGATGCGCAGGCAGGCAACGGCGCGCGCCGCTGCGGGATTCGGCGGCGCCGGCAGCGGCATGCCCGAAAGCCGGACCGCTTCGATCTCCAGCGGCCACAGCGTCAAGGGGTAGGCCGTGCGAAACAGGCAGGTCTCGCCGCCGACCGGTTCAGCTTCGACAGCCAGGCCGGATGGCAGTCGGGCGGGACCTATCATGCCGGGGTCGGCGTCGAACCGCACGATGGCGACCGAGGGCAGTGGCGCGAGGTAGTGCGGGTAGAGCACCGACAGCAGGGCGTCGGTCAGCTCGGGGAATTCGTCGTCGAGCCGGTGCTGTACGCGCGCCCCGAGGAAGGCGACCCCTTCGAGCAGGCGCGCCACATGCGGATCGTCGACCGCATCCTTGGTCAGCCTCAGGCGGCCGGCGATCTTGGGATGCTTTTCGGCGAATTCGCTGGCCAGCCCGCGCAAGGCGTCGAGTTCCCGATTGAAGTAGCCAAGCAGCGAGTCTGACACCGGCTAAGCCTCTCTTGCAGATATCGTCACGTTCTTGGTCTCGAGATCGACCACCGTGTCGAACGTGATCGGCTGAGGCGCCGGTTCGGCTTTCAACAGCGCCTCGATCCGCAGCCGCAATGTGGCGCTGAGCTGGTCGGCGCTCTCGATGAGCGTGACGTTGAGGTTGGCGATGCGCGGCTCGAAGCGTCGGATACTGGCTTCGACAAGCTGGCGCAGCTGCTCGCGACGGCGCGGATCGTTGAAGGCGCCGGCGGCAAAGTCGGGCAGTCCAAAACCGACCAGCGAGCGCTCGAGCTCGGTGTAATGAGGATCCCACGAGCGCCACCGCCGGCGCGTGTTCAGCAATTCTTCCAGGTCGTTGCAGACACTGGCGCGGAGCGCTGTCATCGCCGCACCGGATGACAGCGGACGATCGGTGGGTTCGCCCGGGTCGGCGTCGACCAGCCGGTCGAGCAGGGGGAGCTGCGCCCGCCGGGTCGGACCGCGACCGCGCGGCTCGGAGCCTGGGCGGCTTCGGCTGTCGCTCATGGGGCGGGCCGGAACTTCAAGGCGCCCATCTCCAGCCAGGTCTTGGGCTCTTCGCCGACGACGAAGGTGACGGCGCCAAGGCCCCGCATCGGGCCGCTTTCGCCGATCTGCAGCCATTCGGTGGCGCGGCCGAGCCGCAGGGCCTCGCTCGGCTCGGCGGCGGCGCCCTGGAGCGGCGGGTAGATGGTCGGCAGGTAGACCTCGCCGTCGGGCCCATCGGTGACCTGCATCGTCGCGCGCCGCCAGAACAGATCGCGTGGCCGCTTCATCGGATGGCATTCCAGCGAGGAAACCCGCTCGGGCGGGATCCAGAAATACTTGCCGGTCGTGGTGATGACCTCGAAGCAGGACGCCAGCAAGTCATCGCCGTCACGCATATCGTCGAATGAGCCCTCGGAGGTGCTGCCGGCGGGATGGACCCGGGCTGCCTCGGCCTGTTCGGCGAGCTTGCCGGCTCCCGCCGCATCGCCGTCGCGCAGGGCGACCACGGCGGCGAGCGCGAGCCGCTGGGCGGCGGTGGGTTCGCCGAGAAACTCCGGGACGCGTCCCTGGCTGAACAATTGGCGCCGCGCCGTCTCGCCGCGCAGCAATTGGCGAAACTCCGCCACCACAACGACAGCCGTACTGTCGAGATCGGCGCAGGCGTCGAGGACCACGTCGGTCCGCTCGACATTGCCCGCGAAAAGCAGCAGCTCGGCCAGCAGAACGCGCGCACCGATATCGGTCGGTGCCTTGCGCACCGCGGTATTCGCCGCAGCGATCGCGTCCGCCAGCTTGCCTTCGCGGAACAGCCTGCCGGCCTCGCCAGGGCTTGCAGGTTTCGACGTCGATTGTGACATCCTGTTCTCCTAGCCCGAGGTGATCCAACGCGAGTAGTGAACGGCTTGCAATGGAAAATTCGTGCAGCCGGGTCGGTCGTGCCTGGTCAGCCCGCCGGCGCGGCTATTTCGGTGACGAGGTGGAACGTGGTCGATACGTCGTCGAGCTGGTAGTGCGGACGCAGACGCATGATACAGCCGAACACGCCGGGCTTGCCCGGCCGCTCGCGCACCTGCACTTCGCCTTCGACCAAGGGAAAGCGCGCCCGCGATTCGCCGGTACTCTCGATATTGGTGTTGACGTAGTTCTGGAGCCACCGGTTGAGCTGTCGCTCGATCTCTTCGGCGGTGCGAAAGGAGCCGACCATGTCGCGGCCCATCACCTTCAGAAGGTGGGCGAAGCGGGACGCGCAGAGCATCGAGTT
>WNFG01001393.1_pt1 | contig 27160 bp, 23 predicted proteins | sample 5400431 | NCBI WGS metagenome assembly WNFG01 (sample SAMN13153346, study PRJNA577476) | soil metagenome | isolation source: 120 cm saprolite under Douglas fir tree site 2 hole 3 replicate 2 | place: USA:California | collected 2015-04-18 | reverse complement strand
TACGTCGTCTGCAACGCCGACGAATCCGAACCGGGCACGTTCAAGGATCGCTATCTGATGGAGCGCGATCCGCACATGCTGATCGAAGGCATGCTGATCGCCGCTTACGCGCTTAACGCTAAAGTTAATTACGTCTACACCCGCGGCGAATACAAGTATTTGATCGACATCATGGACGTCGCGCTCGAAGAAGCGCGCGCTGCCAGTCTCTTGGGTGAAAAGATTCTCGGTACGGATTTCTCCTGCGAGATTTACACGCACACGGGTGCGGGCGCTTACATCTGCGGTGAAGAGACCGCGCTTTTGAGTTCGCTCGAAGGAATGCGCGGCCATCCGCGTATGAAGCCTCCCTTCCCGGCTATCTCCGGTCTCTACGCATCGCCGACGGTCGTCAACAACGTCGAAACGCTCACCGCCGTGCCGGACATCATCAAGATGGGCGGCGCGGTTTATCAGAAACTCGGCACCGAAAAGAGCGGCGGCACCAAGCTCTGGTCAGTCTCCGGCCACGTCAACCAGCCCGGCGTCTATGAATTGCCGATGGGCTATGACGACATGGAAAAGTTCATCATGGACGACTGTGGCGGCATCCTCGGTGGCAAAAAGTTGAAAGCAGTGATTCCCGGCGGGTCGTCGGTTTACATCATGCGCGCGGATCAAATTATTGGAAAAGATGTGCGCATGGATTACGAAGGGCTGGTCGCGGGTGGTTCGATGGTCGGCTCCGGCGGCTTCATTGTGATGGACGAGACGGTCGACATATTTGAATCAACCAAGAACCTGACTGAATTCTACAAACACGAATCGTGCGGCTGGTGCACGCCCTGTCGCGAAGGCACGGATTGGCTGGTGAAGATCTTTAAGCGCATCGAGAACGGCGGTGGCCGCGTAGAAGATGCGCAGTTGTTATTGGATCTCTGCGACAACATCGAGGGGAAATCGTTTTGTCCGCTGGGTGATGCGGCGGCGTGGCCGATTCAGTCGGCGGTGAAGAGATTTCCGGAAGATTTTGAGAAGCATCTGGTTGGGAACAGGAAGACTTAAACGCAGAAAACGCAGAGGATTTCGCAGACGACGCCAAGGCTTTCCTCTGCAACCTCTGCGAAACCCTTTGCGCCCTCTGCGGTGAAGGTTTTTTCCTTAGTTGAATACGATGCCAACTGAACTAATCAAAGTAACTATCAACGCCAAAGACTTCCAGGTCGCGAAAGGCGCGCGCCTGATCGACGTGTGCCGCGAAAACCAATTCGACATTCCGTCGTTCTGCTACTACGCCGACCTGGCTTTACAGGCGTCGTGCCGCATGTGCCTGGTGCGCATCGAGAAGATGCCAAAGCTGCAAACCTCGTGCACGATCATTTGCACCGACGGCATGGTCGTCACGACGCAGAGTGAAGAGATTGAGAAAGCCCAGCGTTCGATGGTCGAGTTTTTGCTGGCTAATCACCCGCTCGATTGCCCGGTCTGCGATCGCGGCGGCGAGTGCGAATTGCAGGAGATGGCGTTCGACTGGGGCAATCTGGAAGAACGCTTTACCGAAAAGAAAAACTACTATCCGGAAAAATATCTTTCCCCGATGGTCGCAAACGATCCGCAGCGCTGCATCTTGTGCAAGCGTTGCACGCGCGTCTGCGACGAATGGATGGGCGAAGATGCGATCGAAGCCGGCAATCGCGGCTCGAACACCGTCATTGGAACTTATGGTGGCTGGCTGAATTGCTCGCAATGCGGCAACTGCATCGAAGTCTGCCCCACAGGGACTCTGCTCGACGGAAGTTATCGTCATCAGGCGCGGCCGTGGGAGCTGACGCAGACTGTATCAACCTGCACATATTGTTCTGACGGCTGCCAGATGTCTTTGGGTTCGCGCAGTGGCGAGTTGATGCGCATCGTTGCGCGCGATCGTTACGTGAACGGGCTGAACGGTGAATTCCTCTGCATCAAGGGCCGCTTTGGCCACCCTTTTGTGAATCATGAAAAGCGAATCCGCACGCCCATGATTCGTTACCAGAAGGGCGGCAAGCTGATTCCGGCTCCCTGGGATGAAGCAATCCGCTTCACGGCCGAGAAGCTTGACGCGGTTGTCGCAGCACACGGGAACAACTCGCTCGCGGTGGTCGCCAGTCCGCGTCTCACCAACGAAGCGATCTATTCGCTGCGAAAGTTCGCCAACGAAGTTGTCGAGACGGAGAACTACGCGGTGGCCGACGCGTTCAGCTTAAAACCATTCTTCGAGAATCTTGGCGCCCAGTTGGCAACGCATCAAGACATTCGTCACGCGAAGACGATCGTCCTGATTGGCGGCGAGCCTGAAGAGTTGCAGCCGCTGACCGGCAAGCAGATTCGCCAGGCGGTGCGCAACGGCGGCGCGAAATTCATTCTCGTCAACGCGCGGCCGATTCGTCTGCGCGAGCAGGCGGCACAGTTCGTTCACATTCGACCTGGAACGGAAGACGCCGCCGTGCTGGCGCTGATTGATGGCGCCAACGACGAACTGGCTGCGCGGAAGATGGGAGTTGAAGTCGCCGAACTCGACGCTGTCCGTCGAGCCATTAGCGAAACGCAGGGCGATGTCGTCGTAATGTTCGCAGGAGAGCTGAGCGGTGAAGCGCAGACCGTCCTGGCTCAGCTTCCCTACATCTTCGCGGGTGAGGGCCGCCGCTTGCTGCTGCATCCGCTGCCACTCTTCAACAACAGTGTGGGCGCGCATGACATGGGAATGGCCGGCAAGAGCGTGGCTGACTTGCTCGCTGCCGCGGGCGATTCGATTCACACGATGTATGTGGCGGGGAGTTTTCTTCCAGATGATCAGCAAGACTCGTTGGGCAAACTTGATTTTCTGCTGGTGCAGGAACTTTTCGAAACGGACACGACTGCATTCGCAGACGTTGTTTTGCCTGCGGCTTCGTTCGCCGAGGTTGACGGCACGTTCACGAACAACGATGGGTTCGTCCAGCGCGTGCGCAAATCGATCGAGCCGGTGCATCAGGCAAGACCGGATTGGCTGATCACGGCGCAGGTTGGGAAAGAACTCGGAGTTGATTTTGGATTTGAAGCTTCTGCCAGCACCGTCTTCCGCGAAATCGCTGAGCGCATTCCTGCATATGCCGAGCTGCGCTATCCGCTTTTAAAGGATGAAAGCCAACCCGTTTCGGTGAAGCACGCGATCGCGCCAAAGCGCGATCTTGCAAGTGAAATTGCGTCGATCCGCCGTGCCGTCGAAGGACTTAGCAACGACGGTGAGAAAATTGGCGACACACCCTCCGTCGGACATGAATTGTTCAAGCTGGGAACCTTGACGGACAAAGTGCCGCAGTTTCATCTGTTGGCTGCGGGTAATCCAAAGCCTGAGACGTTTGCGATTTCGCCGCTCTATCAGATTACGATTGATGAAGGACTGAAGCGCGCCCCGGCGGTCGCGTGAGCATTAGAAATCGCCACAGAGACACAGAGACCCAGAGAAAGAAAAACCATTGGCCGCAGAAAAACACAGATTTTCACGGATTAGAGCTAAGCAGTTTCGATCTGTGTCTATCCGCGTTTATCCGTGGCTCGTTCTTGCTTTCTCTCTGTGTCTCTGTGGCTTAACTTAGAATGGAAGATCTGAAACAAGTCATCTTTTTGCTGATCGGCATTCTCGTCGCCTTCACGGTCGTGATGACTATGGTGGCGTACACGGTTTTGGCTGAACGCCGCGTGTTGGGATTCATCCAGGGACGCCTGGGACCAAATCGCGTCGGCTATGGGGGCTTCCTCCAGCCGTTCGCCGATCTGCTCAAGTTCATTCTTAAGGAAGACATCGTTCCCGACAAATCGACGCGCTTTGTTTACTTCCTGGCGCCGGTAATCGCCACCACCGCCGCGCTGATGACGATTGTGGTTTATCCCTTCGGGCCTGAGATTCATCTGCCGGTGCTCGGCACGATTCATCTCGTCATTGCCCGGTTCGATGTAGCGCTGCTTTACGTTCTCGGGGTTACGTCCGTCGGCGTGTACGGCATCGCGCTCGCCGGTTGGTCGTCAAACAACAAGTACAGCTTGATGGGCGGACTGCGTTCATCCGCACAGATGATTTCTTATGAACTCGCGCTGGGACTGGCCCTGATCGGAGTGATTCTCCAGTCAGGCACGCTGGATCTTTACAGCATCGTCGAACAACAGGCCGGGCATCTTGGCATTAGTGGCTGGAATCTCTTCTGGGTACAGCCGCTCGGGTTTCTAATCTACTTGATTGCGGCGATTGCTGAGACGAACCGCGTACCTTTCGATCTGCCGGAAGCCGAGACTGAACTTGTTGCCGGTTTTCACACCGAATACAGCGCGATGAAGTTCGCGCTGTTCTTCCTTGCCGAGTACGTCAACATGTTCACGGTTTCGATGCTGGCGACGACCCTGTTTCTCGGCGGTTGGAACGGGCCATTCGTGCACGAGCTGCCGTCGCTGGGCGTGTTCTACTTTTTCGGCAAAGTGATCCTGTTTCTTTTCCTGTACATCTGGCTGCGCGGCACGCTGCCGCGCTTTCGCTTCGATCAGTTGATGAGCTTTGGCTGGAAGTTTCTGGTGCCACTCGCAATCATCAACATCGTCCTGACGGCGACGCTGCAGTGGTCGCCTTTGTTTGATTACGTAAGCAAGTTTCTGAAAACTTCTGCGGGTTGGTTGGGGTAGTCTCTTTGTGAGTCTCTGTGGCGCTCCCCGGTCTCTGTGGTAAATGACGTCGGTTTACCACAGAGGCACAGAGGACCACAGAGTTTCACAGAGAAAACCAAGAGATGCTGGCAGTCCTCTTCATCTTGTTTGCCGGAATGGCGATCGGCTGTGCGATCTCGATGGTCGCCCAGCGCAATCCGCTCTACAGCGCCATTTCGCTGATTGGCGTCTTCATTTCCCTCGCCTGTTTGTACGTCACGCTTTCCGCGCCGTTCATCGCCGCCGTGCAAGTCATCGTTTACGCGGGCGCGATCATGGTCCTGGTCGTGTTTGTGATCATGTTGCTGAACGTGGACCAGGCGGAACGACCGCCGCGACGTTTGCGCTCGCTGGTCCCGATCGCCGTGGGCCTGGCGGCGATTCTCTTCGCTGAAGCTGCCTTCATAATCTTCTTTGTCCAGGCATCGCCATCGACGCCCACCCGTAACGTTTCCGATGTCGGCCTGACGGCTTCGATCGGCACTGGTCTGTTCACGAGTTACCTGCTGCCATTTGAGATCACTTCAATCCTTTTGCTGATGGCGATCGTGGGCGCGATGTCACTGGCGCGGCGTGGTGGTTTGATAAGTCACCAGGTCGACGGGGGCGAGACCGAGACCATTAATCGGCAATCGGCAATCGGCAATCGGCAATGAATATGGCTCCACAACTTTCATGGTATCTGGCACTATCCGCGGTCTTGTTTACGATCGGCGTGGTAGGCGTAATGATCAAGCGCAACGTGATCTCGATGTTCATGTGCATAGAGCTGATGCTCAATGCCGTGAACCTGACGTTCGTGGCGTTTTCCAGTTTCTTCCTGTCTCGGGACAGTTGTTCGTCTTTATCGTGATGACGGTGGCGGCGGCCGAAGCCGCCGTGGGCTTAGGGATCATCATCGCCATCTTTCGCAATCGTGAATCGTTGGATGTTGACGATTCGAGTGTTTTGAAACTGTAAGGCTGTGAATGGTCAGTTGTCAGTCGCCCACAGTCGTAAGGTTGGTGTGATTCGTTTGTTTTTGTGTGATTTCGTGGATCGGTCCCAGGCCCGCGAAATGATCCACGAAATTACACGAAACGGCTCCATGAAAGAACACAAAAAGAGAGATTCTTTTTTTGGAAAGCAATCTTCTTAGGCTAATCATCTTCGCCCCACTCGCCGGCGCCGTTATCAACTGGCTCGCCGGTCGCCGTCTGCGCAACGAACGATTCATCGGCGTCGTTGCGTGCGGATCGATCGCGATCTCGACCGTTATCGCTTTTTATCTCGCGTTCAAGTCAAACGGCGCCCTTCATATTGGCGAGTCCAGTGACACCACGCCAATCATGGATCACCTTTGGACGTGGATTCAGGTCGGAGCGTTTCGCGCCGATTTTGGGCTGGCGATGGATCGCCTGAGCGGAATCTACGCGCTCTTCGTTACCTTCGTTGGTCTGCTGATTCACATCTTCGCGACCGGATACATGCGCGGCGACGGCGGTTACTATCGCTTCTTCGCCTATCTGAATCTGTTCATGTTCGCGATGCTGACGCTGGTGCTGGCGGACAACTTTCTGTTGATGTTTGTCGGGTGGGAAGGCGTGGGGCTGTGCTCTTATCTGCTGATCGGTTTCTATCTCGACAAAGACGAGGCCGCTCCCGCCGCGAAGAAAGCGTTCATCGCGAATCGCGTCGGCGACTGGGGATTCATTCTGGGATTGATGCTGATCTTTTTCACGACCGGGTCGATCAGTTTCTTCGACAAACACAGCCTGGGAGTGAAGAGCGCGCTCGCGACCATCGCAACTATGCCGATCGACGGCTTTGGGTGGCACGCGATCTTCGCGGGTGGAATCACCTCGATCGCCGTTTTGCTTTTCATCGGGGCAACGGGAAAGAGCGCGCAGATTCCTTTGTTCGTATGGCTGCCTGACGCGATGGCCGGCCCCACTCCGGTGTCGGCGTTGATTCACGCCGCGACCATGGTCACCGCCGGCGTGTACATGGTCGTGCGTTGCTCGGCGATTTACACCCACGCTCCGACCGCCATGTTCATCGTGGCAATCATCGGTGCGGCGACGGCTCTGTTTGCGGCCACGATCGGCATCGCGCAAAACGATATCAAGAAAGTTCTGGCTTACTCGACCATCTCGCAGCTCGGTTACATGTTTTTGGCCTGCGGCATGGGCGCGTTCGTGGCGGCGATCTTTCACGTGATGACGCACGCGTTCTTCAAAGCCCAACTCTTCCTCGGCTCTGGCTCTGTAATTCACGGCATGCATCACGAGCAGGACATGCGGCGCATGGGCGGCCTGCGGAAGTACATGCCGGTTACGTGGCTGACTATGTGCGCGGGCTGGCTGGCGATTTGCGGCGTCCCGATTTTCGCGGGTTTCTTTTCGAAAGATGAAATTCTTTGGAAGACCTGGAGTGCGAGCGGATCGGGCCTGCCACCGGGTTTCGGCAAAGCACTCTGGCTCATTGGCGCGGTGACGGCGTTGCTGACGGCCGTTTACATGACGCGCCTGATGGTCATGACGTTTTGGGGAGGCGAGCGCTTTCGCGAAAAGCAACAGGTCGCGCACGAACAGGAACGTGACAATATCCACGCCAGACATGAGCCGCGCGAATCGCCCATGTCGATGACGATTCCGCTAATCGTGCTGGCGGTTCTTTCAACAATCGGCGGACTGGTTGGGGTTCCATATGCAATCAGTTCCCTCACCGGCGGTCATCCGGAAAATTATTTCGAGCAGACCCTGGAACCTGCAATTAGCTCTGTCCCGGACAGCGCGGCGAACTCAGCCGACGCGGCGGCTCAATTGCGTTGGCTCTCGCCTCCGCCACAGCCGGTTGACGGCAAGCCGGCGGTGGAGTTCACAAAGGAATCGAACGGTCTGGGGCCGGTTCCCAGCGCGGCAGAGATTTCGCAGGAACGTCTGTTCGCTCTGATCTCAGTCGCGATCGCGTTGCTCGGAATCGGCATCGGCTGGTTGATCTTTCAGCTCCAGCCGCTGCGGCAAATGCCGCGCCTTTTGGAAAATAGGTATTACGTCGACGAAATTTACGACGCCACGATTATCAATCCAATTCTGGTGGGTTCGCGCGAAGGCTTGTGGAAGTTTTTCGATGTCGGAGTGATTGACGGCTTGATTCATGACCTGGGTCGCGCCGTAATTGATTTTGGAAAGACGATTCGTTACCTGCAGATCGGCTTTGTCCGCGCTTATGCGGCAATCATTCTGGCGGGCGCGCTGATTATTATCGGTTACTTTGCTTATAACGGGGCGCATGTTCTGAGGTTTTTGGCGAAGTAATTTGGAGTGCGCCGGCTTGACGGCGCTTTGGATTTCGTAAGGGAGAAAGCGGCGTCAAGCCGCCGCACTCCAAAAAAACATGCAGAACCACTTGCTCACAATCCTGATTATCCTGCCCGTCATCGGCGCGGCTACGACCGTGGCGTACAGTTTCACGCCCGGCGCGCGTGAATCGCATCATCGCTGGATTGCGCTTGGTTTCACGACGCTTTCATTTCTCGCCTCGTTGTTACTGATTCAGGGCGCGGGCGGCGGGGTCGCGGCGTTTCGGTTGGAAGAAAACTATCCATGGATTGTTTCTGTCGGTGCGCATTATCACGTCGGAGTTGACGGCATAAGCCTCTGGCTGGTGTTGCTGACGACGCTGCTGATGCCGATCGCAATTCTTTCCAGTTGGACGGCCATCGCCAAGCGTCAGATGACCTATTACGCGCTGATGTTGCTGCTGGAGTCGGCAATGATCGGCGTCTTTGTCTCGCTCGATCTGTTGCTGTTTTATCTGTTCTTTGAAGCGTCGCTGGTGCCGATGTTCTTCCTTATCGGCATCTGGGGCGGCGAGCGGCGCGTCTATGCGGCCGTCAAGTTTTTCATTTACACCACAGTCGGATCGCTTTTGATGCTGGTAGGCATCATCGCCCTCTATTCCATACATCAGCGCGCCACTGGAATTGGGACGTTTGACTATGCCGTGCTGACCGAGGCCATGCGCAGCGGCCTAATGCAGATCGCGCCGCGCGCGGAGTTCTGGTTGTTCCTCGCCTTTGCTTTCGCTTTTTGTATCAAGGTGCCGCTGTGGCCGCTGCATACGTGGCTGCCCGACGCGCACACCGAAGCGCCGACGGCCGGTTCCGTTATTCTCGCCGGCGTGCTCTTAAAGATGGGCACGTACGGTTTGCTGCGATTTAACTTTGGATTATTCCCTAACGCGGCAAAGCAGTTCGCGCCGATCATGATCACGCTGGCAGTGATCGGAATTATTTACGGCGCGCTGGTCGCAATGGTGCAACCGGACGTCAAGCGGCTGGTAGCGTATTCGTCAGTCAGTCACATGGGCTTTGTCGTGCTCGGATTGTTTTCGTTTACCGAGCAAGGCATGCAGGGCGCGCTTTATCAAATGCTCAATCACGGCGTCTCGACCGGTGCGCTGTTTTTGTTCGTGGGCATGATTTACGAACGGCGGCACACGCGACTGATTTCCGATTTTGGCGGGCTCGCTCGACCGATGCCCTGGTTCTCTGCGTTGTTCGTCATTGCGTCGCTCTCATCGATCGGCTTGCCGTTTCTGAACGGTTTTGTAGGCGAGTTTCTGATCATGCTTGGCACATGGACCTCTGTTGCGGTTCGCCACGCCTGGATAGTAACGATGCTGGCGGGCACCGGCGTGATCTGGGCCGCGGTTTATATGCTTTGGATGTTGCAACGCGTGGTGTTCGGGACGAAGACGAGCGAGGCCAACGCCAAGCTGTCGGACCTGAATGCACGTGAGGTTGGACTGTTGCTGCCGCTGCTCGCGCTGATGTTTTTCATGGGCGTCTACCCGCAGCCGTTCCTAAGCCGTTCGCGCGCCAGCATCGAAGCCGCGCGACAGCGAATAGCCGCACCGCAGTCGGGCGGGTCGTTTGAAATTGCCGGCACAGTTAAGCAGTCTGCATCTCGTTAACGGTTTATCAGAATGAACAAACGATTGATCTATCGAACAATATTCATCGCGTTATTCGTGTTCGCGATGCATTGCGTCATGCTCAACTCAGCCTCGGCCCAGGTTAAGCCGATTCCCGCTGAGCCAACGATGAAGCTGCAGGGACTCGACGGCCGCGTCTATGACATGACCGACCTGCGCGGCAACGTCGTGCTCGTCTCGTTCGGCGCCACCTGGTGCGCGCCATGCAGCACTGAATTGCGCGCTCTGGAAGATCTCTTATTTGAATATCGCGCGAAGCCGGTAAAATTTTTCTGGGTCAGCGTCGAACGGCCGGAGGAAGTTACGAACAGCGCGTTGAAGCGCTATGCGAAGGAGCGGAAAGTGAGCTTTCCGGTGTTGCGCGACACAGACAAGATGGTCTTCCTCCAGTTTTCTGTCCGCGTGCGTCTGCCGATGATCGTTCTGCTTGGCAAAGACGGCAAAGTGGACGCGCCGGTGCAGTTTGGCATGCGTTCGCCGGCGGACGCTTACAAAGCGGACATCCGGGCACGGCTTAATAAATTGTTAGCTTCCCGGAGTGATTCGGATCAGTAATTCACCCATGGCATTTCAAGCAGCCAATCCCGACATTAATCTGACGCTGATCGCGCCGGAGTTGATCGTCGGCATCGCGGGCGTGGTGATCATGCTGGTCGACGCCTTTGGGCGTCGGGGACAGCGTTGGGTCACGGGGGCGTTGTCGATCGCCGCGCTGGTTGCGGCCGGCGTGGCCTCGCTCTGGCTGGGGATTGGTTCGTTGGCGCCGCACGACGCCTTCAACGGCATGATCGTTCTGGACGAACTGCGTTTGAGTTTTACTTTGATATTTCTGATTGTTTCGATCCTGACGATTCTGATCGCGATGGTTTGGATCGAAGTCGAAGGCCTGCCGGCCGGAGAGTTTCACGCGCTGCTCCTGTTTGCGACTTGCGGCATGATGCTGATGGCCTCGGCGGGCGATCTGGTCATTGTTTTTCTCGGCCTCGAAATCCTTTCGATCGCGACCTACGTCATGGCTGGATTCCGTCGCACCGACGTGCGCTCCAACGAATCTTCGCTCAAGTATTTCATTCTCGGTTCGTTTGCTTCCGCATTCTTTTTGTACGGCATCGCCCTGATCTACGGCGGCACGGCGACTGAAACCCTGCCCGGCACGACGAACATCGCGTTGATGGCCGGACGCCTGAATCAATCGCTTTACCCGCCGCTCTTGTTTGCCGGCGCGGCGATGCTGATCGTTGGTTTTGGTTTCAAGATCGCCACCGCGCCTTTTCACGTGTGGACTCCGGACGTTTATGAAGGCGCGCCCACGCCGGTGACGGCTTTCATGGCGGCCGGTCCGAAGGCGGCCGGCTTTGCTTCGTTCATGCGCGTGTTTCTCTTCGGCTTTCCGTTTGTCGCTGCGGCGGCCAGCACGGCGGGTTACGCGCACAGGAGCTGGCTTGGCGCATTGGCAATTATGGCCGCGCTGACGATGACCATCGGCAACGTCGTCGCGATTGCGCAGAACAACGTCAAGCGGATGCTCGCCTATTCATCGATCGCGCATGCGGGCTACGCCCTCGTCGGATTCGTCGCCGCCGGCGCGGCCGCGGACGCTGAACAAAGAAGCGCCGCGCTGGCAGCCGTTGCTTTCTACTTGCTCACTTACGCGCTGATGAACATGGGCGCCTTCGCCGTCGTCACGTTGATTGCCCGCAGTGGTGATCGCCGCACGGAAGTCGAAGACTATAACGGTATCGGCTTCATTTCGCCCGGGCTCGCATTCTCGCTTTCCCTGTTTTTGTTAAGCCTTTTGGGCATGCCTCTGACCGCCGGGTTCATGGGTAAGCTGGTGGTCTTCAGCGTGGCGCTCCGACAGGGCTACCTTTGGCTGGTCGTAATCGGTGTCCTGAATGCGGCCGTGTCGGCTTACTACTATCTGCGGCTGATCATCGTGATGTTCTTCGGCGAGCGTCTGACGCCGTGGGCCGCGCCGCGCGTGCCGGCCAGCGCGGTGTTGGTGCTCGTGATTACGATCGCCGGAGTCTTCTATCTGGGCGTTTTCCCGGGCCGCATAATGAGTGCGCTGAGTGCGAAGCCGGCGATCTCGCTGCGCAGGCGTTGAACACTGGCGGCCGGAACACTGTGGCGAAGATCGGTCGGGAAGAGGCGTGGGTATCAGCGCCGTTAGGCGCGAAATGTTTATAGACCGAAGGTTGTTTACGATCGCCGCTCGGGAGGAGCGAAATGGAATTTCGCTCCTCCCGAGCCAAGTTCAAGTGTAAGCGTCGATAGCTATAGACATTTTGCTCCTACGGAGCTAATGACAAGATTGTATTCAGGTGAATCCTTCATCGTTATCAACTCGCTCGATCACCGCCACGGCCTACCTGGAACAAATCGCGACTCAACTCGGCGACGCCTGGCTCCCGCGAATCTATCGCGAGCGCATTCTGAAGATGCGCACCCGCGCTTACGATTTTCCGCCGATTCCAAAAAGCGTCTCGCCTGAGATTCAGCACACGCTGCTCGGCACCGAATTGAAAGTTGGTCGCCACCGTCTGCTGTGTCCCGATTTGGCGACGGCGCGCTACTTGTCCGTCTTCGCCCGCATCGGCTGCACGTCGGTAGCGATTCCGTACGACATTACGAAGGTGTCGCACGCGGCTGATGAGCTGGAGAGCTCCTGGCATCGCATGTTGCTGCTCGCTGACAGCGTGGCGGCTGCCAGGAGTTCCGCGTTCCGCGCTCGCCTTCGCCGACTAATAATTGGTAAAGTACGAGACGAGATCGGGGAAGGCGGCTCGGGCAAGCGCCGGCCCGAGTTCAAACAGAGTACGAAACAGAAAGCATAGCAGCCATGAAAGGGCACAAGCAGCACAAAACATAACGGATGAAGATGCAAGCACCCATTGCTCGAGTTTTGTCGGCCGCCGACTGGCTTGCACCTTTGTGCTGTTTGTGCCCTTTTGTGGCTATCTTCTGATATGACCGTCGAAGTTCAAGACGCTAACCCGAACGACGCTCACTCTGCCGAGATGGCCGAGCCGCTTCCCTTCCCATACAACCAGCGAACTTACTGTAACTACGAGCCGATCGAAAAAAGCATCGAGCAGGCTCGGGTGCTGATCGTCGATAATCTTTTGCGTGATGAAGGCGACCTGTCGCAGGTAGCGCGCGCAGAATGGGGCAAGGAAGCTCTAAACCATTTGAAGCGCGAGCGCCAGATCGCTTCGCTGGCGATGCAGAACATCGTCAGCAACATCGAGCGTCTGGTAAAGCAACCCGTCACGCGCATCGTTCATGTCAGCCAGCTCGCCGAAGCGGCCGCGGATTTTCGTCCCGACGCAATCGTGTTGAGCGGCACGCTGCGCGACTTTGATTATTACAAGCCCGAGTTACTCGCTGACTTTGCCGGCTTCATTCGCGCGACTCGGACCCCGGTGCTGGGTATCTGTGGCGGGCATCAACTGATCGGGTTGAGTTTCGGCGCGCGCGTCGTCACCCTCGGCCGGCTGGAGCAGCACGAGCAGCGCGAGAACCGCCCGCTCGAATATCAATACCGCTTTGTCCGCATCATCGATCCGGCCGATTCGATTTTCGCCGGCATCGATAATCCGCAATCGCGTCTCTGGCAGGACTACACGAAAGAAGCCCGTATTCTGCGCGTCTGGCAAAACCACGGATTGCAACTCGATCGCGCGCCTGAAGACTTCAAGCTCCTCGCGACTTCATACCTTTGCAAGAACCAGATGATGGTCAAGCGCACCGGCGAGCAGTTGATCTATTCGGTGCAGTTTCATCTCGAAAAGTCTTTTGAAGACTGGAACCACAGCCGCACGCGCTGGGAACACCAGAACGAATCACGCGACGGGCGGATTCTGTTTGAGAATTTTCTGCGGATTGCGCTCGAACGAAAGGTACAGAACCGGGAGCGGTAGCGACCGGATCATAAGCTCAACCAGCGTGTAGCATCCGCTCGTTATCGCTCGCGGTTCCGTAACAACTCTCAATCCAGTGGCGCCATGGCTGCCCTATCCAAGCCCAGTCGTCTCACAAGCGAGACCCTCGCCGCGGCCGCTAAAACTCTGGCCGCGCGGGATCAGCATCTTGCTTCCATTTATCAGATTCATGGCGCGCCGCCGATGTGGGGCCGTCGGCCAGGATTTCCCACCCTACTGCGCATCATCCTTGAGCAACAGGTTTCGTTGATCTCGGCGCGCGCGATGTTCGCGCGGCTCAAATCAAACATCGATCCGTTTACTCCCGAAGCGTTCATCGGATCAGGCGAGGCCTTTCTGCGTTCGCTTGGCGTGACGCGCCAGAAGGCGCACTACTGCGTGCAAGTAGCGCATGCGTTCACGAACGGTCAGCTTGATAAGATTGTTAGGATGAACGACAAAGACGCGCACGCAACGCTGCTCAGTATCAAAGGCGTAGGCCCCTGGACGGCGAACATCTATCTGCTGATGGCCCTACGCCGTCCCGACATCTGGCCCGATGGCGATGTCGCGCTGGCTACAGCCGCCGGCAAACTCTGGAAGATGAGCCCGCGACCTGCCTTTACTGAGCTGGCGCAGATCGCCGAGGGTTGGCGTCCGTTTCGTTCCGTTGCCGCGCGGATGCTGTGGCAGTATTATCTGGCCGAGCGAGACGTGATGAATCGATAGTTGGAGCGGAGGTTTTTCGCCGGGAGTGGCCGGGCGCGTAAGGTGATGCGTGTATTCTGCCGGCCGCTTACTTTCCAGCTCGATCGCGCTTTCCAGCTCGATCGCGCTTTTTCTGCTCCTGGATCAGCTTGCCAAGTTGCAGCGCTTCTTCACCCATGGCGGCCGTGAACTTTAGGGCAAATCCCATCTCCTCTATCTGATAAATAACTTCGCCCCAAATAACCAAAGAGTTTTCCATTTCGAGCCTGATTAACTCGCCCATCTCGACCAGATGAGCGGTCAGGATGAAACACCCGCCGATGCTCAGGTCAACTATGGTTCCTTCCTTTTGCTCCAAAACTCCTTCCCAGCGCGCCTTAATATTAACTTTGACACGCTCGTTCTTTCTTCGCTCGACTGGTGATCGTTCGTTAAATGACATAATAGCGGCGTAATGTGCCCCGAGGGTCAAGAGTGGATATAAAAACCTTAGTTGCCGGTCAGGTCGCCGATTAAGAGCTCAGCGAATCCGTCCCTATTTAGCATCTCATTCTACTTCGCAATCGTCGACGGCGCGGTGGCGAATTTGCCGACGCTGAGATCTACATCGCGCGGAACGTGCTCCATAGTCAATTCCATCAGGCGATCGACGACGGCTTTCAGGTCGTTGGTTTCGTTATAGACGCGCAGCTGTTCGTCGGCTGACGTGCCGCGTTCGAGGATGGTGTGGATGTGCTCGACCTCTTTGCGCGAGCCGAGGTCGTCGAGCACGTCGTCAACGAAATCCAACAGCTCGAGAACCAGGTCGCGCGTCGGCACCTCCTTTTGTTTCCCGAAATCGATCATCTTGCCGTCGAGCCCCCAGCGCACCGCGCGCCACTTGTTCTCCTGAATCAGCATGCGCCGGTACAGACGAAATCCCAGGTTCTTCTCAATCAATTTAGTGAGCTTAGCCACGATTGCCTGAAACAGCGCGGCAATCGCGACCGTGTCGTCGACGCGCGTCGGAATATCGCAGATGCGAAACTCCAGGGTCGGGAAAAACGGATGCGGGCGGCAGTCCCACCAAATTTTCTTGCCGTCGTTAATGCAGCCGGTCTTCACCAGTAGATCCACGTACCGCTGAAATCCCGGATAAGAATCGAAGTGATCGGGAATGTCAGTCCGCGGAAACTGTTTGAAGATTTCAGAACGATAGGATTTTAACCCCGTGTTGTGACCCATCCAGAATGGCGACGAAGTCGAGAGCGCCAGGATGTGCGGCAGAAAATAGCGCGACGCGTTCATGATATGAATCTGGCGCTCGCGATCCGGAATACCGACGTGAACATGCAAGCCAAAGATCAAGAGCGAACGCGCGACAGTTTGCAACTCCTGAACCAGCAACTCGTATCGCTCATCGTCGAAAATCTTCTGGTCCTGCCAGCGCGAAATCGGATGCGTTGACGCAGCTACAATCTTAAGTCCATTCTTTTCAGCCAAAGACGCAATGACACCCCGCAGGTTCGATATATCAGCCCGCGCTTCCTGAATGTTCTGGCAGACGCCGGTGCCGACTTCGATCATCGACTGAATCATCTCCGGCTTGATCTGCTCGCCGAGAATCATCTTGCCCTCGTCGAGAAACTCCGTTACGTGAGAACGCAGCTCGCGCGTCTGCGGATCGACGATCTGAAACTCCTCTTCAATGCCGAGTGTGAATTGATCGAACATCTCAATACCAATTAAGCAAGCCCCGGAGGCGCAGAGACACGGAGATAACCCAAATCAAAGCAGCAATGAATCAGTTCTCTCCTGATTCTCTCGGGCCTCTGTGTCTCCGTGTCTCTGCGGCCACTTCTTTTTCTGTTCCTACGGATGCGGCAGCTCGCGCTCCATCAACGCGCGCGCCTGGTCCGACAACGGCTGAAATCTTACGCCGACGCCGTGCCCGGGATTGCTGTAAACCACTTCGGCTTTAACCACAACGTGCTCGCTGCCCAGCGGCAGGCGCAGGGCGAGCATGGCGCCAACGGGAATCTCGGCCTGCGTGCTCATATAAAGTCCACCGAGGCTGATATCTTTGGTGCTGGCGACGCCGGTCGAGTCGGCGCCGTCGAAGTGCACGTCAACGATCAGTCGCGAACGATCGAAATGCCGGCGTTCTTCTGTTGAAATGTCGTCGGGTAGATCTTCGTCAGCCACTTGCGGTTCCTCCGGGGAAACTGGACAGGTCTGGATCCCAAATCGCCCCGATGATACTCGATCCGGCCGGAGACGAAAACCTTAGTTGGAGGCTGGCTAGTCTCTTAGTTCGGTTTCGTGTCTATCCCAGCCCAGCAAAAATGATCCACGAAACCACACGAAACGAGCGAACGAAGTCATTTCCGGTTCGTGTGATTTCGTGGATCGTTAACCGCTGACACCCACGCTGGTTTGACACTAAAATCACGCGCGGGCTACTATCCGACTTTCGCAATTCTATTCCTCGATTTCTGGCATTTGAGCTTTGATTCCTTTTATGGGTTTTGCCACCGACGCAATTCATGCCGGCCAGGAGCCGGATTCGGCCACGGGCGCCGTCACTGTCCCTATCTATCAAACCTCGACGTATGCGCAGGAAGGTTTGGGCAAGAACAAGGGCTTCGAGTACGCGCGCACGTCGAACCCGACGCGCCTGGCGCTGGAGCGCAACCTCGCCATGCTGGAAGGCGCCCAGTTTGGCTATGCGTTCGCGTCCGGCATGGCGGCGATTGACGCGACCCTGCGGCTGATCAAAGGTGGCGAGCACGTCATCGTATCCGACAACACCTACGGCGGCACCTTCCGTCTGTTCAATCGCATCCTTTCGAATTATGGCATCGAGTTCAGCTTTGTTGACACTTCCGAGGTCAGTAACGTCGAGGCCGCAATCAAAGGCAACACGCGGATGGTCTTTGTCGAGACGCCGACCAATCCGGTGATGATTGTTACTGACCTGCAAGCAGTTTCCGAGGTGGCTCATGCCGCCGGCGCCCGCGTAGTTTGCGACAACACGTTCATGTCGCCTTACCTGCAAAGACCTTTGGAATTCGGCGTGGACATCGTCGTGCACTCAACGACCAAGTTTCTCAACGGTCACTCGGACGGTGTAGGCGGCGCGGTGCTTTTGAATAACGAAGACGATGCGGCCTGGATCCAGTTCGTGCAAAACGGCGCCGGCGCGATTCTTTCCCCGTTCGATTCGTGGCTGGTTTTGCGCGGCACAAAAACCCTGGCGCTGCGCATGGAGCAGCACGATAAGTCGGGCCGCGCGGTCGCCGCGTTCCTCGAAGATCACCCGAAGGTGAAAAAGATTTATTATCCCGGCTCGCGCTCGCACCCGCAGCATGAACTCGCCAAGCGCCAGCAAAAGGGATTCGGCAGCATGGTTTCATTCGATGTCGGCACGCTTCAGAACGCGCGCGCGGTGCTCGAGTCAGTGAAGCTTTGCACGCTGGCGGAAAGCCTGGGTGGCGTCGAGACTTTAGTCTGCCATCCCGCCACGATGACGCATGCGTCAGTTGCGCCCGAGGTTCGTGAGCGGCTGGGAATTACGGAGGGACTGGTGCGCATCTCTGTAGGCATCGAAGACACAGACGACATCATTGCCGATCTCGATCAAGCACTAAGCGCCGCGACCAGTGACAAGTGACGAATGACAAGATAGAATTCTGAAGCACTCATTGGTTTACGATTTAGGTCCTTACTTACTGACCTCAAACTATGCTCGTTGAGCTACATGCAATGTCAGACGTTGGGCGCGTTCGTCGCGGCAACGAAGACAACTATCTACTGCTCGATCTGGCAACGCCACGCATGTGGAACCGGCTGGATGGGGACAAATCTCCCGAGGAAATGCGCCAATTTACTCTGGGCGAAAAGGGCCTCGTGCTCGTCGTTTCTGACGGCATGGGCGGCGCACTGGCCGGCGATGTGGCCAGCAAGATGGCCATCGAAGCGGTGCAAGCTGTCTTGATGGGGAACAACGCCGAAGGCCCGGAATGCGACCCGGACTCTTCCCTGGTCGATTGTCTGAAGCACGCAACCCTGCAGGCGAACCGCAACATTCATTACAAGAGTTTGGAAGACAGCCGGTGTAGTGGTATGGGCGCGACCTTGACGGGCGCAGCGATCAAGGGCGACAAGCTCGATCTCATACAGGTCGGCGACAGCCGCGCGTACGTGATGCGCGGAACGCAGATTCGGCTGGCCACGAAGGATCAGTCGCTCGTGCAACAACTCGTCGATGTCGGCCAGATCAGCGAAGAAGAAGCCGAGACCCACATGTTTCGCAACGTGATCCTGCAAGCGCTGGGGGCGCAGACAGAACTCACGCCTGCGACCGCGCGCATACAGATTCGTCAGGGCGACATGCTGCTGCTTTGTAGTGATGGCCTTTCAGGAAAGCTTCGCAACGAAGAGATTCGCCAGATTGTCGCGGATTCAACTAAGGATCTGGCGGCAGCGTGCTCGGCGCTGGTGGCCGCGGCAAATGAACGCGGCGGTGAGGACAACATCACTGTCGTGCTGGCGCGATTTACCGGCGATGAGTTGCAGGCAGCGATGGAAGATCGGATTACCGTAGAGCTGCCTCCGCTCGAAGAAGACAAGACACTCGATGAGACTGAAGCCGATACCAATGATCCACTCAAGGACTCGACCGAGGACCCAACGCTCCAGAACTAAAAACTAAAGTTAGCGAGCCGTCGCCTACGGCCCCAGTTCTCTTCCCCGCCAATCAGGTTCACGATCAACGCGTCGAACGTAAATCGACGCGCCTTGCACGCGTTCGACTGCTACGCGGTCGCCGGCTTCCAGAGGTTCTTCGCCGTCCGCCGGATACGCAGTCCACGTCGATCCAAACACTTTCACTGCGCCTTCGTTCATCGCGCCGCGGCTGGACGATACCACCGTGCCAACTTTCCCCGGTAAAGAATCCATGCCCGTCTTGAGATCGCCGCCGCTCTTCTCCCGCGAAAAGTAGTTAACGAAGATCGTGCGCGAAGCTGTCGTCAGCGCGATAGAAACTATGGCGAAAATCAGGAACTGCAAAGGTATGCTGTGAACCCCAAGCAGGCCGGCCAGCGCCGCCGCCAACGCGCCAATGCCAAACCAGAGCAGCACAAAGCCGGTCGTAAAAACCTCAGCAATGATCAGGATCGCGCCGAGAATCGTCCAGAATATCCAGAGGTAGTTCGCCATTTACTTGAACATGTTCTTCATCACAAACCAAATATTCGCCGGCCGCTCAGCCAGGCGCCGCATAAAGTAAGGATACCAGTGTTTGCCGTAAGGCACATACACGCGCATGCGATAACCGTCGCGTGCCAGCTGTTCCTGCAAATCACGCCGGATCCCGTATAGCATCTGAAACTCAAACCGTTCTTTGCCGATGCCTTCGCGTTGCGCAAAGTCGACGGTGGCATCGATCATTTTCGGATCGTGCGTCGCGATTCCATGATAGACGCCGCTCGACAGAAGCAACTGCATCACCCGGACATAATTATCATCGACGTCTTTCTTGTTCGGATAAGCGACCTCGGGCGGCTCGTGGTAAGCGCCTTTGCAAATCCGTATGCGCGCCGGGATCTTCAAAAGAGCGCGGGCGTCCTCCATCGTGCGATACAGATACGACTGGAGCGCGATGCCGACATCGTTCAAGCCAAACTCGTCTCGCAGGCACTTGAAAACGTCGAGGGTGGATTGCGTGACGTTTGAGCCTTCCATGTCGACGCGCACAAAGTTTCCCCGGCGGACCGCTTCTTCAACGACGCGCCGGGCGTTGCGATAAGCCAGATCCGGATCGATCTCGAGTCCGAACTGCGTCAGTTTGATCGAAACGTTTGAATCGATGCCGCTCTCGTCGATGCGCGCGAGCACATCCTGGTACTCGCGCACTTCGGCTTCCGTTTCCGCGGAGCTGGTAACCGATTCGTTGAGGTGATCGAACGTTGCTGTGCAGCCGCGTCCGTTCACATCCTTGATAGCGGCCACCGCTTCGTCGATGTTTTCGCCGGCAATAAATCGGGTAGTGAGCTTCCTGAAAAGACTAAAGCGGGTGGCAAAATCCTTGAGGCCTTCCTGGCGTGAGAGGTAGATCAGCGCGCTTCGCGTTAGCATTCGGTGATGATTATTCCCTGTGGTATTCTTGCCAACACTTCCGAAAAAGGTTAACGCTCGAAAAACGTCAAGTTTCAATGCGCTGGAAACTGCTTGTCTTAGTATCTCTGGTCGCGGCTCTCCTTGCCCTCGGCCTTTGGTCCGCGGTTACCATTGCGGTTTTCGGTTCAGCACGACTCCTGGCGCAAAACGACTGGCTCTTGCTTTGCAGTCTTGTAATTCCCCTCGGCGTGACGGCCTATGCCGGGGTGTTTGTTTATCGACACACGGCGAAGCGAAGGAAGTTACAGGCGCTAATCGCGATAGTTCTCGTTCTACTCCTAACCGCAGGTTCGTATCTGGTTGCTTCTCGCATTGTTGTCTCGCGTTTCTCTCACGCACAAACACAAGAAGTTCAAGAAGCACGATAGATAACAGGCGTTTAGAGTACCAACTTCAGTTGGGCTTTAACGTTACGAAGGACCAAACTAAAGTTGGTACTCTAGACGCCTGTAACTCCTGGCTCTCTAAGCCCCAATCCAATCTCTTTCTGCACCGGCTTCAGCGCATCGATCACGAATTGAATATGCTCGTCGAGTTCTACGTTCAACTCAATCACACCCTGATGGATGTCGTCGCGATTGACTGAGCGAGCGAAATGTTTGTCCTTAAGCTTCTTCTTCACCGATTTCACTTCCATGTCATCGAGACTTCGCGATGGGCGCACCAAGGCACACGCGACCAGAAAGCCGCACAGCTCGTCGGTCGCGAACAGAGCTTTTGCCATGTCGGTGTCGCGGGGCACGTTGGTGTAAGTCGCATGGCCCATGATCGCTTTGATGAAGCGCTCAGAGTAGCCCCGGCCACACAGAATATTCGCGCCCGTGAACGGATGCTGATCGGCCGCCGGAAACATCTCGTAATCGAAATCATGCAGCAAGCCGACCAGTCCCCATTCGTCAACATCAGCATCGTCGTCGCCGTAACGCTTCGCGCACGCGCGCATCGCCGTCTCGACCGCCAGCGCGTGCTTACGCAGGCTGTCGCCCTTGGTGTACTCGCACAACAACTCCCACGCTTCGTCTCGATTGGGCATTTCTGCTTTTGCTCCGAACGGTTTTTGAAGAGCAAAGCTAGCACGGGTGAATGAGGGCGAACAAGTTTGGGTTTCGAGTGCGCCGGCAGAGCGAAGCGTCGACAGCGTTTCGGATGCGAGTAGATGTCCTACTTTGATTGATTGCGGTGCGCAAGGTAAAACAATCCACGAAATTACACGAAGCAGACGCAATTGTGTTCGCACAGTTTCGTGTGATTTCGTGGATCGTTCTTGTCCTGGAGGGAAAAACAACACGACATCAGACCAGGACACTAGCTGGATGCGACGCGGAAGCCAACAATCCAAAGCGGCGTCGCACTACGTTTGCCGCCGCACTCCAAATTAACCGCCACTGCGCGCGCGATATCCCGGCCGCGCGCGAATCGCGATGTCTTTGCGGGTGGTCTTGACCTGAATCTTCCGGTAGCTGCCATCGCGCTCCGGATTGCTCGGATAGTAACCGAGCAGGTATTGCGTGCGCAGCTCGGCGGCGATTGCCGCAAAGGCTTGCGGCAGCGCTCCGACGTTGTCGGCGCGATAGACCTGGCCGCCTGATCGGTCCGCGAGATCTTTCAGATAACTGTCGGCCATCAAATAGAGCTGATCCAGCATTGCGCTGAGGCCGTCGTCTCTGCGCTTGTTGTCGGGCTGCCGCGAGGGCGGATAGTTCGGGTCCGGCCGGCGCGACCTGCCGGGATCAGGAAATGGATCGATTGGCGAATTCGGATCCGGCGTGGGTACCGGATTGCCTTGTCTCCGGCCAAAAATCACCGAAGGATCAGGCAGCGGCAAAGTACCTCGCCGCTGACCGGTGGTTGGAAACGGTTCGTCGCTGGGAAAGGTACGCGGAGTAGTTCCCGCCGGGGGCTGGCGAATTACGTCGCTGGTCGGCAGTTGCACACCATTCGTTTCAGCCTCTTGCTTGCGCGCGAGGCGCTCAGTTTCGACGCGCGTGTCGAAGCGGATGGGATAGACGATGACGCCTGACTCATCCAGGTCCCGGATGGTCGCTTCGAACGTCGCGCTGTCGCTGTGAAAGTCCACGCCATCGGTGAAAAGCACAATCGCCCTTCGCTGATTGATTGGACGCAGCGCATTCAATGACAACTGCACGGCGTCGTACAGCCTGGTGCCGGTACCGGAGCGCGTCTGCCTGATCACGCCGCGCAGGACCGTCTTGTCATTCGTGAACGCATTCAAGTCGCGCACATCGTTATCAAACGAAACGACTTTCACTTTGTCTGCGGCGCTGAGCTGATCGAGGAAAGCGATCGCGGCTTGCTGAATCTGTCCCAGCTTTTCTTCAGTGCTGGCGCTGGTGTCGAGCATCAGCACGACATGAAATGGCGCGTTCACCGTCGCAAAGAACGCGACTTGCTGGGCCACGCCGTCTTCCGAGACTTTGAATTCCTCTTTTTTCAAATCAGCGATGTAGCTGCCGGTGCGCGAGCTGGCGATCACCGGAACCGTTACCAGGTTGGTATCGATCTTAACCGTATCAATATCCTGTTCGCTGGCCGGGAGATCAGTTTGACGGTCGACAGGCTTCGCCGTCTTCTGTTCGCCGGGGCGCTGCGTGTTGCGTGATTGGGCGACGGCAACATAGCCCGCCAATACCAGACTGAGAATTAAAATTGCAGGCTTGATGAATTTCATGTTCGCGGCCGATGGAGATCGCCTGGGCCCAAGTTCCGGGCTTTGCGAAGAGTGCTTGACTGAAACGGGCTTATCTTGCGGGGAGACCGAGAGCATTCTAAACCCGCGCCTGGATTCCTCCAAGCTTGAAGCGGCCAATTGTCGTTAGCACATGATATGTCCGATCTAATTAGCACATGAAGTGTCCGCTTTGAGCGGCAGGGTGAAACTGCATGACAGGATGCAGGAATGAAGCAGATGACCCCAGCCGCAGTGGAGCGGGCAATGAAACTACAGGACGTGATGTTACGAGCGATGGCCAAGCGGATCACGTGGTATCAGGCGGCTGAGATCCTTGGGATCAGTGGGCGGCAGATGCTGCGCTGGCAGACGAGGTTTAAGCACGAAGGGTATGGAGGATTGTTTGATCGACGGAAGGGAAGGCCTTCACCGAAGCGGGTGCCGCTTCAGACTGTGGAGGAAGTACTGCGTCTGTACCAGGAGCAATACTTTGACTTCAACGTGCGGCACTTTCACGAGAAGCTGGTGGAAGAACACGATATCAAGCTGAGTTACACGTGGGTGAAGCTGGCGTTGCAGGGCGCCGGCCTGGTGAAGAAAGGACGGAAGCGGGGCGTGCATCGGAAGCGACGACCCCGCAGGCCGCTGCCCGGGATGCTATTGCACATCGATGCCAGCCAGCACCAGTGGTTTTGTGATCATCGCTGGTATGACCTGGTGGTGATCCTCGATGACGCCACCAGCGAGGTCTACTATGCGCAGCTAGTGGAGGAAGAATCGACCCGCACGGTGATGGCCGGACTGCGCACGGTAATTGAGCAGCAGGGATTGTTCTGCACGCTCTACAGCGACCGCGCCAGCCACTTTTTCCTGACTCCAAAGGCCGGAGAAGCGGTCAATCACGATCGTTTGACCCAAGTGGGCAGAGCCTTGAAAGAGCTCGGCATTCAGATGATCCCGGCTTATTCACCGCAGGCGAGGGGACGTAGCGAGCGCGGGTTCAGCACTTGGCAGGGACGGCTGCCGCAGGAACTGAGAACGCGAGGCATCACCATTCTGGAGGAAGCCAACCGCTTCCTGTGCGATGAGTACATCAAAGAGTTCAATCAGCGCTTCAGCGTTACCGCCAGTGAGCGCGGAACTGCCTTTGTGCCGCTGCGGCGCAGAGATCTCGACCTGGTCTTTTCCATCCAACACGAGCGAGTCGTGGGCCGCGACAACACGGTCAGCTTCGCCAACAAGATCTGGCAACTCGAGCGCAGCAAGCTGCGGGCGACGCTCGCCGGTTGCCGGGTCACCATTCACGAGCATCTGGACGAAACGATTTCAATTACTTTTGGTCCGCATCTGGTCGGCCGCTATAACGCTTTGGCCGTGCCGCTGATGGCGAAACCAAAAACCCGAGCTGTGGAAATGCCGCCACTAAGGAAAGCGATCAAGAACATCGCTTCCCTCAGCGGCTTGGAAAAGTCACGCCAAAAGGCGGCGTGACTTTCCCACATTCCCACAGCTACTACTACTCGATAACTAGTTTTATGAGAAAAACTAAACCGGACACTTCACTTGCTAAGAAAACCGGACATTTTAATTTGCTAAGAACAGAGCAGGAAAGGAACCGCTAACGAGTGACGCCGTTTGTCCGCCAGAGGGAACGAGCGCGAGGTGAACTGCTCGATTCAACTCGTTTGCAGGCATCGGCATGGATAAACAACCCTGCGGGATTTTAGTTCGAGTTCGAAGTTCCAGACGTTGGTGAATTGTTGCTCTTCGATGTGATGGAATCCAAAATCTGAAAGGCGAAGCAGTTAAGACAATTTCTGCTTCGCCCTCCAGGAAGTAAGCCTGACTTCAACCGCAGTCTGGAGACTTACGGATGCCAGGGGAAAGGTGCGTTGTTCGGCAAGTCGTTCACGATGCAGAACGGGAACTGGTCGTTACCCGGATGACCGCCATCGTCGCTCACGTGGCTCTTGTCAGAGACACTCAGGTAAATTATGTAGGCGCATCGCTGCGTTCTATAGATCTTCTCGCCTGGGTCTGGCGGCAAACCACCCGGTAACGGGCCGGCGTCCAATGCCGCTATTATGTCCCAGGTCGCCAGCACATCAGTGTCAACATTCGGCGGCTCGGCCACCTGACGAATGTTGGGCACCGGAAGATTTGGGTTGGCAAGCGGAATGGCTACGGTGCCACCACCGTCCTTCCTGAAACTCATGCTGTAGCTCGAGAAATTGTCGTTCTGCTCCAGGGTAGCGGGCGCCTGCGGAGGATCAAGAATCAGAGGGTCCCACGCATGCCCGATGATGTCAGTCTGTCCGGCGGAGGGCACGAACTGAGACAACGCCAGTTCGCCGCAGACATCGAGACTCGCCCCACCGGTAATCTTGAGCTTCCTGATCTTGGCAACTATCTGGCGATTGTCTATCCAGATTGTCGCCGCGTCGAAAAGCTCTTCCACCGGAGCCGGCAAGCCCAGAGGCCTGTGCTTCTCATGGACGCGCACCGTGTAGCGACCGTTGAGAGGCGACGTGTTCCAGTCGTTGTCGGTGTCCGTGTAATACAAGGGGTCAAAATCCAACAGCTCCAAGTGTATGGATGTTGTGGAACATCATCGTAGGTCACAGTCAAGATGTTGGTCCACCCAGCAGGGGGCGAGTCCGGCTCAGGCGGCGTGCTGCCCGGGACCGTGGGTCCGTAGGGCGCGTCATGATACTCCAGCGAGTATTCGAACATCCTCTTGCCGCAACCTTCCAGGTATGCGCCGCCTTCGACGGAAACCACGCCGCCGATGGCCGTCTCCGGCGGCGCCGGCCCGCCAGCCTCGATGATTCGCAACCGTTTGTTTGGATCGCCTCCCGGGTACGGGCCATTATCGAAGGCCTTGACCTTTCCCACCTTATCAATCCAAACAGGCGCACGCAGGATGCTGATGGCAGAGGTACAGGTCTTGGTAGATCCTGCTCCAGACGGAAAAACCTGCAATACCACCGTGTAGTTACCCGCACTGATAGGCGAAGTATCAATCCAGCCAAGCACACCATTGGTCACTTGAGTCGAGCCACCGCCGGGCGGGTATGTAACCGCGCATTCCGGATGGCCTTGAAGTGCCAGTGTATAGTGACCGAAGATCGAGCCGCTGGCTGTTCCAATGACGGTGAGTCTGGGGTTGCCCGTGGCCTGGTCTATGTCTTCTTTAGCGCAGTCCTTCGGAGAGGTAATCTGGCACTTCAGATGTCGCTGCACTCGAATTAGGCAAATGAGCAGGGCAATGAGAATGAGCTTGACGAGGAATACAAGCCATATGATCCAGCTCCAATCTGGAAACTTCCTGAATTCACCAGCATAGATTTCTGCGAACAACAGCAAGAGTAGAAAGAATAGAAGGATGTACTTTATGCATCCTGGCAGGTCTTTCACCTTCCGAGAAGGCTCCTGTCTAGTCGGTTGAGGATTCTGCGTTGACATGGCTTTTCTCCTTTCGGGTTGTGGGCGTGCCAGCGATCTCGATGCAGTACCAAAATCGCTGGCTGGATTGCCATCATACGTTGTGATCTTCGGGCCGTGAGCCTATTCGATGTCAGAAGTCGCGACACCTATATGTGAAGAGAGTTCCAAGATGAATCTCCTCCGGCCGATGCAAACGGCGCTGGGGTTCTGGGAACCAGCTTATTTGCCTTGCAAGATGCCTGACAATATTCCAAATCTCTTGTGGCGTCAATAATTATTCTGCGGTCCTGAGGGTCTAGAGACGGCCGGCAACTACGAACTTAGACGAGAATTCTGGTGGGATACCGGTGTTTGCTGTAGTTGGTCTGGTCTTGAGTTAATCTCAAGGTTAACAGCTATCTGTTAGCGGACCACGCCAGTGGTTGGACTGGAAGCGCTGGCGTACAGCCGCCGCGGCATGCGCCCTGAAAGATAGGCCAAACGTCCCGCTTCGATTGCCAGCTTCATCGCCTCGGCCATCTTCGCGGTATCTTTCGATTCAGCTATCGCCGTGTTCATCAGC
>WNFG01001843.1_pt1 | contig 27186 bp, 20 predicted proteins | sample 5400431 | NCBI WGS metagenome assembly WNFG01 (sample SAMN13153346, study PRJNA577476) | soil metagenome | isolation source: 120 cm saprolite under Douglas fir tree site 2 hole 3 replicate 2 | place: USA:California | collected 2015-04-18 | reverse complement strand
CGCGTCACCCGGCCACCGCCCCGCCGCGACACCCGGCCACCGCCCGCAGCGCTTGCTCCAGGGTGAACTCCCCCGCGTATAGCGCCTTGCCGATGATGGCGCCTTCCACGCCCTCCGGCACCAGCGCCGCGATCGCGTTCAGATCATCAAGGCTGGACACACCGCCGCTGGCGATCACCGGCCGGGAGGTGCGCGCGCAGACCGCCCGCAGCAGGTCCAGGTTGGGGCCGGTCAGCGTGCCGTCCCGGGTCACGTCGGTGACCACGAACCGGGAGCAGCCATCGGCTTCCAGCCGGGCCAGGGTCTCGTCCAGGTCGCCGCCGTCGCGGGTCCAGCCACGAGCGGCGAGCCGGCTCCCCCGCACATCCAGGCCCACCGCGATCTTGTCGCCGTGCTCGGCGATGGCGCCGCGCACCCAGTCCGGGCTCTCCAGCGCCGCGGTGCCGACGTTCACCCGCGTGCACCCGGTGGCCAGCGCCGCGGCCAGCGACGCCTCGTCGCGGATGCCGCCGGACAGTTCCACAGCGATGTCCAGCCGCGCCACCACGGAGGCGAGCAGCGCCGCGTTGGACCCGCGGCCGAACGCGGCGTCCAGGTCGACCAGGTGGATCCACTGTGCCCCGGCCGCCTGCCAGGCCAGCGCGGCCTGCAGCGGATCCCCGTAACCGGTCTCGGTGCCCGCCGCGCCCTGGACAAGCCGGACCGCCTGGCCGTCGGCCACATCCACCGCAGGCAGCAAAGTGAGCCGCATCAACGCACCATCTCCAGCCAGTTGGCCAGCAGCGCGGCGCCCGCGTCGCCGGACTTCTCGGGGTGGAACTGGGTCGCGGTGAGCGGGCCGTTCTCCACGGCCGCGATGAACGGCTCCCCGTGCTCGGCCCAGGTGACCAGCGGCGGCGCCAGCGGGCCACCAGGTTTGAGCGGGAGCGAGCGGGCCGCATAGGAGTGCACGAAGTAGAACCGGGTGCCGGGGCCGATGCCGGCCAGCAGCTGGGACCCGGCGGCGGCGCGGACCGTGTTCCAGCCCATGTGCGGCAGGATCGGAGCGGTCAGCCGCTCGACGGTTCCGGGCCACTGGCCGCACCCTTCCGTGCGCACGCCATGCTCGACCCCGTCGGCGAACAGCACCTGCATGCCGACGCAGATGCCGAGCACCGGCCTCGACCCGGCCAGCCTCCGGTCGATCACCACGTCACCGCGGACCGCCCGCAACCCGGCCATGCACGCGGCGAACGCGCCCACCCCGGGCACCACCAGCCCATCCGCATTGAGCGCGGTTTCCGCATCCGCGGTCACGGTCGTGTCCGCTCCCGCCCGCACCAGCGCTTTTTCAGCCGAACGAATGTTTCCAGAACCGTAGTCGAGCACAGCGACCCGCGGCCGCTTCATCGCCCAGCCCCACATGAGCCGGCCGCCTCAGCGGCCCGGGGCCGCCTCACGACTCGCGCCCTCCATGATCGCGGTGCCCTGCTCGCCCGGGGGACACAGCGCAAACCCCGGGGAAACCCCGGACCCATGGCCGGACCCCCGGGCATACCCCTTCTCCATGATCGCGGTGGATTACTGGGGGCCTATACGACCACCTATCAACCGCGATCATGGAAATGGGGAGTGGGAAGGACGCGATCATGGAGGAGGGTTGGGGGAGCTGGGTCACAGGACGCCTTTGGTGCTGGGGATGCCGGGGTTGCGGGGGTCGGGGGCGACGGCCGCGCGGAGTGCGCGGGCAACCGCCTTGAACTGGGCCTCCACGATGTGGTGCGGGTTGCGGCCGGTGACGTCCAGGTGCAGGCAGATGCCCGCCGACGACGTCACTGACTCGAAGAAGTGCCTGGTCAGCGTGGTGTCGTAGGTGCCGATCAGCGGCGCCATGCCGTCCGGCTCGGCGTGCACCAGGTACGGCCGGCCGGACAGGTCGATCGCCGCGCGGGCCAGCGTCTCGTCCAGCGGGATGACCGCGTCGCCGAAACGGCAGATGCCCGACTTGTCGCCGAGCGCCTCGCGCAGCGCCTGACCCAGTGTCAGCGCGGTGTCCTCGACCGTGTGATGCGCGTCGATCTCGATGTCGCCGCTGGCCTGGACGCTCAGGTCGAGCAGCCCGTGCTTGGCCAGCTGGGCGAGCATGTGATCGAAGAACGGGACACCGGTGCGCACGGCGGCCGTGCCGGTGCCGTCGAGGTCCAGTTCGACGAGGACGCTGGTCTCCTTGGTGATCCGTTCCACCCGTGCCGTCCGGCTCATGTGCTGTGCTCCCCCGCTCGCCTCCGGGGCGCCTGAAGGCGGCGCCTTCCCTCGTCGCTCGTCCCTCGCTCCTCAGTCCAGGCACCGCCGCGCCCCTTTGGCTCGCTCATGTGCTGTGCTCCCCCGCTCGCCTCCGGGGCCCCGCCCGCCTCCCCGTTCCCCCTTCACTGCGGCGCCTTCCCTCGTCGCTCGTCCCTCGCTCCTCAGTCCAGGCACCGCCGCGCCCCTCCGGCTCGCTCACACTTCGCTCCTCAATCCAGGCACCGCCGCGCCCCTTTGGCTCGCTCACTGGTGCACCCTCCCCGGCCGGGCGCTGGGCCGGCCGGGCCCAGCGCCTGACGTCTCGTGTAGCACCGCGTCCAGCGCGTCGCGGAACGCGGTCATCTCCTCAGGTCGGCCGACGGTAACCCGAAGCCAGCCTGGCGGTCCGGTCTCGCGGATCAGCACACCGCGGTCGAGTAGCGCCTGCCAGACCGCGTGCCGGTCGGTGAACTCCCCGAACAAGGCGAAGTTGGCGTCCGAGTCCGCCACGGCGAGCCCGCGGCCGCGCAGCCAGGTGACGAGGTCGTCCCGTTCCGCGCGAATGGCCTGAACCGTCGCGAGCGGCTCGTCCCTATGCGCCAGGGCGGCCCGCGCCACGGCCTGGGTCACGGAGGACAGGTGATAGGGCAGCCGGACCAGCAGCAGTGCGCTGAGCACCTCGGGATCGGCCGCCAGGTAGCCGACCCGCGCGCCGGCCAACGCGAACGCCTTGGACATCGTGCGGGTCACCACGAGCCGAGGGTGCTCGGGCAGCAGGGCGAGCGCGCTCGGCGTGCCGTCCCTGGCGAACTCCGCGTACGCCTCGTCGACCACCACCACGCCGGGCGCGGCCTCACAGACCGCTTCGATGACCGCTGTAGGGAGCGAAGTCCCGGTCGGGTTGTTCGGCGAGGTGAGGAAGGTCACGGTCGGCCGCTCCGCGCGGATCACATCGACCGCGCGGCCGAGGTCCAGGCCGAAGTCGGCGTCCCTGGCCGCACGGACCCACGGGGTGCAGGTGGCCAGCGCGATGAGTGGGTGCATCGAGTAGGACGGCTCGAATCCGAGCGCGACGCCATCAGGTCCGCCGAACGCCTGCAGCAGTTGCTGGATGATCTCGTTGGACCCGTTGGCGGCCCAGACCTGGCCCCCGGTGAGCCCGTGCCCAAGGTAACCGGCGAGGTCCTCGCGGAGCGCGACCGCGTCCCGGTCGGGGTAGCGGTTGAGCGCGCCCGCGACCTCAGAGACCGCGTCGGTGATGGCGCGGACCAGCGCGGGCGACGGCGGGTACGGGTTCTCGTTCGTGTTCAACTGGACAGGCACATCCAGTTGCGGCGCCCCGTAGGGACTCTGGCCGACCAGGTCCTTTCGCAGGGGCAGGCCAGTCATCGCGGCGTCCAGGCGGCCGGCACCCGGACGCGGACGGCGGCGACGTGCGCGGCCAGGTCCTCGGCGCCGCCCAGGGCGTCGATGTACGGCGCGACCCCGGCGAGCGCGGCCTCGTCGCACTCGACCAGGTGGATGCCGCGCAGGAAGGACAGCACGGACAGGCCGCCGCTGTGCCGCGCGGTGCCGCCGGTGGGCAGCACGTGGTTGGAACCCGCGAGGTAGTCGCCGAGGGATACCGGGGCATAGGGGCCGACGAAGACGGCGCCCGCGTTGCGGACCCGGCGCGCGAGCCCGGCGGCGCCCTCGGCCTGGATTTCCAGGTGCTCGGGCGCCCATACGTCGGCGACCGCCAGGGCGGCGTCCAGGTTGTCCACGAGCACGCAGGCGGACTGGCCGTCCAGGGCAGCTTGCACTCGTTCACGGTGCCGGGCCGCGGCGACCTGGCGGCCGAGTGCCTCGTCGGTGCGGTCGGCGAGCCCGGCGTCGGTCGTGATCAGCAGGCAGGCGGCCAGCGGGTCATGCTCGGCCTGGGCGATCAGGTCGGCGGCGACGAATTCCGGGTCCGCGGTGTGATCGGCGATGATCGCGACCTCGGTCGGGCCGGCCTCCGCGTCCGTGCCGATCGTGCCGAGCAGCAGTCGCTTGGCCGCCGCGACATAGACGTTTCCAGGGCCCGTCACGGTGTCCGCGGCGGCGCAATCAGCCGTGCCGTAGGCGAACATGGCGATGGCCTGGGCGCCGCCCGCCGCGTGCACCTCGTCCACGCCGAGCAGCGCGCAGGCCGCGAGCACGGCCTGGTCAGGCAGCCCGTCCCCGCCGGGCCTCCCGTCCCCATCGCCAAGCGTTTCCCCATCGCCAAGCGTGTTCCCATCGCTAAGCGTGTTCCCATCGGCAAGCGTGTTCCCATCGGCAAGCGCGTCACCGCCCGGCAGGTCTTGCTGGGTGGCGTCCAGCTTGGCCCGGCTCGGGCGCGGTGGAGAGGCCACGGCGATCTTGGCCACCCCCGCGACCTGTGCCGGGACCACATTCATGATCACCGATGAGGGGTAGGCCACCAGCCCACCCGGCACGTAGACACCGGCGCGATCGACTGGAACGTAACGTTCGGTAACAAAGGAGCCTGGTGCGACCGTGGTGGTTGTGTCCGGTGGCCGCTGCGCCTCGTGCACCAGTCGCACCCGGCGGATGGCCTCCTCCAGCGCGGCGCGCAGATCCGGGGCCAGCGCTTGCAGCGCCTCGGCCAGCGCGCGGGCCGGGACCCGGGTGGTGGGCAGGTCAACGCCGTCGAACCGGGCGGTGTACTCGCGCACCGCGGCGGCCCCGCGATGGCGGACGTCCTCGCAGATGGGCCGGACCGCGGCCACCGCCGCCTCGACGTCAAGTTCCGCGCGCGGCAGCACCCCGGCGAGCTTTTCCCTGCTCAGGGCGGCTGCCGATGATCCGCGTAGATCGATCCTGGAAAGCACCCGCACAGTCTACGGAGGGGGCGGTGCAGCCGCTGAATACGTCCGCATGGTGGGCAGGCCGGGCCGGCGGCGGGGCTGCCCTGTCCGGCCTGCCCGGGCGCCGGGTGTGTCCCCTGGGCGCTGCCCTCACAGGCCGAGGACGCGCTCGGCGTTCTCGTGGAAGACGAGGCTCATGACAGCTTCGTCGTAGCCGAGTTCGTCCCACTCCTTGAGCACCCGCTCATAGGTCATGCTGGGATGGTCACTGCCGAACATCACCTTCTCGCGGAGACGGCCGCGGATGTCCTTCCGCACCCCGGGTGGAAAGTATTTCGGTGCCCAGCCAGAGAGTTCCCAGTACACATTGGCCTTGTGCAGGGCGACAGCCGTCATGTCCTCGACCCAGGGCCAGCCCGGATGGGACGCGATGATGGTCAGCCCCGGGAACTGCGCGGCGAGGTTGTCGATCGCCATCGGGTGGGCGTGTGACAGCCGCGCTCCCAGGCCACCGGGGAGGCCGGCCCCCATCCCGGTCGTCCCGACGTCAATCATGACGGGCACCCCCATGCCATCGATCGCCTCGAAGAGCGGGCGGAGGTCAGGGTCGTCCACGGAGAAATGGCCGATGATCGGATGGAAATGAAATCCCAGCACGTGGTGTACCTCGACGGCCGTGACGGCCTCGGCGACCGCCTGCTCGCCCTTCAGCGGGTCGACCGCTCCCCATGCCTGGATGAAGGTCTGGGGATGGCGGTCGCGCATCCCGGCGACATAGGCGCTCGTGCACGGGGGGGCACCAGTTAGGGATTCGATGTCGAACGCAACGAGCACGGCCTCTACCCCGGCGCTGGCCACGTCGGCCACCACCTCGTCCTCAGCCCTGCCTGCCCAGGATCGGCCCCAGTACCTGGCGAGCGCGTCCACGTACGGGCCCTGCGATTTGACCCATTCTTCTGTCCCGGGGTAGCAATGCAGGTCGATCCGTCTCATGGTCCCCATCGCCCGACCTCCTTACTGTGGTGAGCACCTGGCTCCTGGCCGCGGTGAACCCAGGCCTCCAGGCTGAGGACGGTTTCCCGGCCGGCCAGCCGGGGCTGGTAATCTGGGCTTGTTACAGCGGTAGTGACTAGCGCGCCATATCGGAGGCTGTGCGGATGGTGACGGACGATCCAGGTTCCGTCGAGCGGCTGATCGAGCTGGGTTTCTCGCATTACGAGGCGCGGGCCTACGTCGGCCTGCTGGGCCAACCACCCATCACCGGCTATGCCCTGTCCAACGTGACGGGCATCCCGCAGCCGAAGGTGTACGAGACGCTGCGCCGGCTGGCGCGCAAGGGAGCTGCCATCCCCATCGAGGGCGAGCCCGTCCGGTTCGTTGCCCTGCCGCCCGCCCAGCTGCTGGCCCAGCTCGAAACCGCGTTCCACCGGCGGTTGGCCGATGCCGAGCTGGAGCTGACGCGCTCGGTCACCCCCGAGGGCACAGGCAACTTCCGGGTCCTTCCGGTGCTGACCCGGTGGGACGAGATCGAGAAACATGGCGTCGAGATGATCGATGGGGCGCGGCGCCACATCTACCTGTCGCTCAACTGCGACAACGCGTCCGCGGTGGTCAGCGCGGTCGGCCGGGCGGACGAGCGCGGCGTGCAGAGCGACATCCTGCATTTCGGCCCGGCCGGGGTGGAGGTGAGGAACGGCCGCTTGCTCAGGCACTTGAGCACGGACGGGGTCATCTACCGCCATCACCAGGCACGGCATCTGGCCCTCGTCGTTGATGGCACCCAGGTGTTGTGGGCGCTGGCGGCGGACGGCACGGCGTGGGACGCCCTGCGGGCCGACGACCATCTGCTGGCGGCAGCCGTCAAGGGCTATGTGCGGCACGACATGTACGTGCAGCAGATCGCCAAGGACTTCGGCAGCATCCTCGCCGAGCGGTACGGCCCCGGGCTCGAAGGCCTCGTGACACCCGACGCGGCGGCGTCGGCGGCGCGTTCCGGCGGCAAGTCCCGGCGCCGGAAGCTCACCGCCTGAGCCAGGGCGTGTCCCGCGGATCGCCGGCCTGCTGGGCGTCCGCTCGCGACGGCCGAGATCCACGAGATACGCCCTCGCGGTCATGGATGCCCCGGGCTGGCGAGGCGGCCGGCCAGTTCTTGCTTGGACACCTTGCCGAAGCCTGACAGCGGAAGGGAATCGAGGATCTCGAGCCGTTCCGGCAGCTTGAACTTCGCCATGTCGAATCCGCCGAGAAATCCGACGAGCTCGTCGAGGGTAAGCGAGCGGCCCGGCTTCAGCACCACGCAAGCGCACATCCGCTCGCCCAGCACATGGTCGGGGTAGGGGACGCAGGCTACGTTCAGCACGCTGGGGTGGACCAGGATAAGGTTCTCCACCTCTTCCGCGCTGATCTTCTCACCACCTCGGTTGATGAGGTCCTTCCGCCGGCCTTCGACGATGTAGTTCCCGGACGGGTGCATCCGGAGCAGGTCACCGGAACGGTAGAAGCCGTCCGGGGAGAAGGCCCGCGCGTTGTGCTGCGGTAACCGGAAGTACCCGCGCAGCGTGTACGGGCCGCGGACGATGAGTTCCCCCACCTCCCCCGGGGGAACCTCGATGCCGTCCTCATCGACCAGTTTCACCTCGTCGCCGGGGCAGACAGGACGGCCGCACGTCTCCCGCCTGACCTCGTCCGGGTCGTCGGCGCGGACGAACATGATCAGCCCCTCGGCCATGCCGAAGTTCTCCTGGATGAAGCACCCGGGGAGCGCCACCTGCGCCCGATGGCGCACCTCCGGCTGCAGGCGCTGCCCGCCGCTCTGAATGATCCGCAGCGACGAGAGGTCGTAGCGGGCCAGCGACGGGTCATCCAGCCACCGGATGAGCAGCGCCGGCACGACGTGGATGTGGGTGACCCGGTGCCGCTCGACGAGGGCGAACACGTCCTCCGGCCGGGTGCTCGCGGCGAGCACCGCGGTCGCGCCGCTGAGCAGGAAGCCCTGCAAGCCGGGGCAGGCGAGCGGCAGGTTGTGCTCGATGGGCAGGACAAGCAGCAGGACGTCACCCTCACCGATGTCGCAGACCGAGGCGGCGAGCCTGGAGTTGCACAGGTAATCGTTGTGGCTGCGCGGGATGAGCTTGGGTATCCCGGTGGTACCGCCGGACAGCAGGAACACCGCCGGGTCGGCCGGGTCGATCTCCACCGCGGCGAGCGCGTCCTCATCGGCCGACGGCTCAGCCGCGAGCAGTTCCTCGATCGAGATGAAGCCGTCCGGCAGTCGCTCCTGGTCGGCGCCCTGCACCAGGCACAGCCTCAGCCCCGGGTGATCAGCCATGATCGTCTTCGCCATCGTAATGTAGTCGAACCCTCTGGCCTGGGCCGGGATGGCCAGAGCGATCGCGTCCGAGATCCCGGCGAACTGGTCGATCTCCCGGCGCCGGTGGCCCGGCAGGGCCAGGATCGGGATCGCTCCGACCTTCTGCAGCGCGAGGTAGAGGTACACGAACCCGGCCACATTCGGCAGTTGCACCACCATCCGGTCGAGCGGCCGGATGCCGCGGTCGAGCAGGGCCCGGGCCAGCTGCGTGGACCGCTCATCGACCTGGCCATAGGTGATCTCATCGGTGCCGTCCACGACGGCGATCCGGGTGGCGAACCTCTGGAACACGTCGCGGAAGCCGTCGATGAGCGGGCGATCCTGCCAGTACCCGGCGGCGCGGTAGCGGGCCGCGAAATCAGCCGGGAAGGGGACGACGCCATCTAGCATGGCCGCGCCCCCGGGCGCTGGATCGTGACCACCTGGCTGGGCATCTCCTTCTCCTGTCCTGCTGCTGGGCACATCGTGGCGGTAGCCGCTACGGCGTGACTTTGACCACGGGAACGTGCACCACGACGACCTGGTCTGAGGCGAGCCCTTCCTTGATGGCCCCGCCGAGAGCCTCCCGGTCGGCAGCAGCCACGCCCGCCGCCCCGTATCCGCGGGCCACGGCCAGTAGGCGTCGATGACCATGACTGTCCCTTCGATGCGGGCCGGGGCGGGCTGACGGTCCATGGATCTCGATAGTAGTTACTTGAGTAGGTAGCGTACAAGCGGGAACAGGCCAGAGCAAGATCCACGAACGGTGATCATGTGACCGAGGCGAATCCGCTATCGAGACCACGACCGGCCCGGTCACGACCGTGATCAAGTGACCGGGATGAATCCCCCATCGACCACCACGACCGGCCCGGTCACGACCGTGATCAAGTGACCGGGATGAATCCCCCATCGACGGCCCGGCCACGACCGTGATCAAGTGACCGGGATGAATCCCCCATCGACCACCACGACCGGCCCGGTCACGACCGTGATCAAGTGACCGGGATGAATCCCCCGTCGACCACCACGACCTGCCCGGTCACGAAGGCGTTGGACAAGGCCAGGGAGACGATCGTCTCGGCCACGTCGTCGTGCGTCGCCACCCGCTGCAGCGGGGTCAGCCTGGCCCGCCGTTCCATCAGCCGGTCGTAGTTGCCGCCGAGCTGATGCTCCATCCACTCCCCCGCGATCCACCCCGGCGCGACCCCGTTCACCCTGATCTTCGGGCCGAGCGCCCCGGCCAGGGTCTTGGTCAGGTTCACCGCCGCCGCTTTCGACGCCGAGTACGGCAGCGACTGCGGGCCGGGCCGCAGCCCGGCGATGCTGCACGTGGTCACGATGGCCGCGATGGGTGACTGGCGGAGCATCGGGACGCAGGCGCGGACGACCTGCACCATGCCCCGGACGTTCACCGCGAAGACCCGGTCCCAGCCCGCCATGTCTAGGTCGTCCAGGTCGGCGGGCGGCGTGTCAATGGTGGTCCCCGCATTGCTGACCAGGACATCCAGCCGACCGAAGGCCGACTTGACCTGGTCAGCCATGGCCAGCACGGCGGGCTCGTCGGCGACATCAGCCTGGCAGGCGATCGCCCTGGCGCCGAGTGCGGCCACGGCACCGACGGTAGCATCGGCCCCGGCCTGGCTGGTCGCGTAGTTGACCACCACGTCGAAGTCCCGCCTCGCAAAGGCGAGCGCGCTGCTGCGCCCGATGCCGCGCGAGGCACCCGTAACCAGGACAACGGGACGCCCATTCGCTGCCATGTGCTCACCTCTCCGCGCTGTGCCGCGCTGTGCCGCGCTGTGCCGCGCTGTGCCGCGCTGGACTTCGCTGGACCGCGCTGGACCGCGCTGGACCGCGCACTATGGGCCGTAGCGCTCGCCCGACCCGCGCCCATGCAGCCTACTGCCTACCACGGTAGGTGGTTAGACTTGTCGGCACCTGACCGGATCAGAGCCGACCCGAGAACCCCGAGGATCCTCCATGATCAGCACATCTGGCCAGTCCCCGGCCAGCCCGCACCGGTACCAGCAGTTCATCGCCGGGGAATGGGCCGACGCGGAGGGCGGAGGAACGTTCGAGGACTTCAGCCCCTACGACGGCAGTGTCTTCGCGCAGGTGCCCGCCAGCACCGCCGCCGATGCCCGGCGTGCCGTCGAGTCCGCCGCCGCTGCCTTCCCGTCCTGGAAGGCCACCCCGCCCGGGGCACGACAGCGGCTGCTGCTGCGCGCGACGGGCCCACCATGTACGCCGAGCCCATCCTGCCCATCGGCGGGGTCAAGGAGAGCGGCTGGGGCCGGTTCGGCCGCTGGTCGGTGGAGAACTTCACCGACCGCAACCTGATAACAGTGCACCACGGCAAGCCACTCCGCACGTTGTGACTGACTGACAGGCCGGCTGACTGATAGCTCGGCTGACCGATAGCTCGGCTGACCGATAGCTCGGCTGACCGATAGCTCGGCTGACTGACAGGCCGGCCAACTGCTAGGCCGGCTGATCAGTCAGAGCGGTGCAGCGCGGCGGTGATGACGTTGGCCACGGCGGCGGGCAGGCCGGCCGCCGGGACCCGTAGCCCGATCACGTGCGACCCGGCCAGCACCGGGCCCGGGACAACGAACTGCACGGACGGGAACCGCCTGGCCTGCGCCCTGACCGCCGCCACCTGGGCAGGCCCGGTAGCCACCACGACGTTGCAGTGCCGCTGGAGCAGGCTGGCCAGGTACGGCGCCGCTGCCGCCGCCGTCGATCCGGACATGACTGGCATGTACTCCACCTTGGCCTGGGTGGCGAGCGACGCGTTCTCCATCCCGCGCCACACCAGTGCCGTCTCAGTCGGCGCCAGCCCGTGCGAATCGGTGAGCAGGCACGCCGTGAACGATGCCAGGTACTCACGGGCTCCCGACGTGGTATCGCCGCTCGATGACGGCCAGAGCAACAGCCCCGCCGCCAACAGGACTAACGCGGCTGCCCCGCCGCCGGTCAAGAAGCGCCGCCGCGGAGACAGGGCCCGCCACCAGCCTCGCGGTGCCGGCCGCCCCGCCCCGGCAGCCCGCTCGGGTGGCGACCGCCAGCGGTGCCGGGCCGGCGTCCTGGTCGCCCGCGCCGCGGCCAGCATCCGTCCGCGTTGTCCTCCAGTCGGCATTTCGCCAACCTCCGCCCGTACGGACCCCGCGGCGGGCCCACCCCGCCGAAGGACACACCGCGGAAGGAGCATAACCGCGGCAGTCACGCTGCGCTAGGGCGTGTCCTGTGGATAGCCAGGCGGAGCGCCCGGATAGCCAGGCGGGGCGCCGGGATACCCAGGCGGGGCACTCGGATAGCCGGTCGGGGCACCCGGATAGCCAGGCGGGGCACCCGGATAGCCGGTCGGGGCACCCGGATAGCCAGGCGGGGCACCCGGATAGCCGGTCAGGGCACCCGGATAGCCAGGCGCGGCACCCGGATAGCCGGTCGGGGCACCCGGATACCCGGGCTGGGCGCCCGGATAGCCAGGCGGCGCGAGTACCAGCGGGACGGCGGTCCGGTGCCGCTCGCGCATTGCGCTGATCGCTTCAACGCCGCCGGCCATCAGCCCCGCCGCCAGCGGCCAGAAAGCGATCGCGCTTCGCGAGCCCAGCGTGAGGCGAGACTGCATGTGCGCGCCCGCCGGCAGCGTGGCCAGCAGATGGTGGAACGTGGCGAGCCCGGACTGCTCCCCGATCCACGACGTGATCAGCCCTGCGGCCAGCCCGCCGATGAGCACCCCCGCCATGGCCACCGGGCCGTGCCTGCGCACCACGAGCCAGTACCCGAGCAGGCCCGAAATTACGCCGCCAACCAGGCAGATCACGCAATACCACCCATCGGCGGCGATGAACGCGCTGGTTTCCGAATTGACCAGGTCCGCGGCGCCATGACCGACCACCACGAGCGCCACCCGGGGAGCCACGGCCGCCCAGAGGTACCCGCCAGCCACGCCGAGCAGGGCAGTTCCGGCCACCACCGCGAGGGAAGGAACGAGAGCTGCCCGCCACTCCACGGCGTTCCGGGCCACGTCGGGGGCGGAGCCGCCGCCGGCCGCGTGCCTGCCGGGCGCCCGGCTGCCGCCAGGCGGCAGATAACCGGCGGCCGGATCAGGAAAATGCATGGGCTGGGTCATCCTCCGCAGAAGCGTACGTGACGGCCCTGACCGCCGGCCCGCCAGTCCCATCCGAGCCAGCGCCCACAAGGCAGTTATTGCTACGGTTAACCCAGTGGTCTCTAAGCGGGGTCCTGCGAATGGCGTCCAGGCAAAGAGGACTCCGCTTACAGACCACTAGCTCCGGGGGGATCCGGCCACACCGCCTAGAACCGCTCAGAGGGAAGCACATGATTGAGGCACGTGACCTGACCAAACGTTACGGGGACAAGCTCGCAGTCGACCATTTGTCGTTCACCGTCGAGCCGGGCCGGGTCACCGGGTTCCTCGGGCCGAACGGTGCAGGCAAGTCCACCACCATGCGGCTCATCCTCGGCCTCGACCGGCCGCAGGCCGGGAGCGCCACGATCAACGGGAAGCGCTACGTCGACCTGAAGCAGCCATTGCGCACGGTCGGCGCGCTGCTGGAGGCCAAGGCTATGCACACTGGCCGCAGCGCCTACAACCACCTGCTCTTCCTCGCGCAGACCCAGGGCCTGCCGCGCAGCCGGGTGGACGAGGTGCTCGACCTGGTCGGGCTGAAGGAGGTGGCGCACAAGCGCACCGGCGGCTTCTCGCTCGGGATGAGCCAGCGGGTCGGCATCGCCGTGGCCATGCTGGGCGATCCCCAGGTCTTCGTGCTGGACGAGCCGGTCAACGGGCTCGATCCCGAGGGCATCATGTGGATCAGGAACCTGATGAAGCAGATCGCGGGCGAGGGCCGCACGGTCTTCGTGTCCAGTCACCTGATGAACGAGATGGCGGTCACTGCCGACCACCTGATCGTGATCGGCCGCGGCAAGCTGATCGCGGAGAGCGGCACGCAGGAGTTCATCGAGCGAAGCTCCGAGAAGTCGGTGCTGGTGCGATCCCCCGACGCGGCACGGCTCGCCGACCTGATCGCTGCGGAAGGCGGCAAAGCGACCGCCGAGGAAGCGGCCAACGGCCGGGCGGAAACGCTCGGCGTCCGCGGGCTTGATGCGCCGCGAATCGGCGAGATCGCCGCCGCGCACCAGATTGTCCTGCACGAGCTGACCCCGCGGCTGGCCTCGCTGGAGGAGGCGTACATGGAACTGACTGCCGACAGCGTCGAGTACGTCGCACCTGGCACCCACGGACGTGACGAGGCCGGGGCGGCGGCGGCTGAACCAACCGGCATCACGGCTCAAGGGAGGACCGAATGACCTCCGCCAGCCCGCCCGTGGCCCCGAGCTGGGCCGGGGGGCCTGCTGTTCCCCCCGCGTCACACAACGTGGGTTTCGGCCATCTGCTGCTCGCCGAGTGGACGAAGATCCGCTCGGTCCGGTCCACCGTCTGGTCGCTGATCCTGCTGGTCGTCGTCACCCTCGGGTTCACCGTCTTGTTCACCTGGCTCACCGTCTACGGCTGGAACAAGTCCGATCCCACGCAGCGTGCGCAGATAATGGCCGACCCGGTGAGCACGATTCTGGGCTCCGGGCTTTTCCTCGGGCAGCTGACCATATGCGTGCTCGGCGTCCTGGTGATCGCGAGCGAGTATTCCACCGGGGTGATCAGGGCCTCGCTGCTGGCCGTGCCACGCCGGATCCCCATGCTGATCGCCAAGGCGGTAGTCTTCGCGGCACTCGTGCTCGTGGTCGGCGAATGCGTGACCTTCGCCTCGTTCTTCATCGGCCAGCCGATCCTGCACAGCCACGCACCGGTCTCGCTGGGCGAACCCGGCGTGGCCCGCGCTGTATGGGGCTCCGGGCTCTTCCTCGCCGTGCTGGGCCTGTTCGCGATGTCGATCGGCGCCATCATCCGGCACACCGCGGGCGCCATTACCGGCGTGATCGCTTTCGTGCTCGTGCTCGCACCGCTCACCCAGCTGATCCCGGGAAAGATCGGGAAATACGTCCACGGCTACTTGCCGACCGAGGCGGGTCACCTCATCGGACAGGCGCACCAGCAGGCGAACCAGGTGCTATCGCCGTGGGCGGGGTTCGGCGTGTTCTGCTTGTGGACCGCCGTGCTCTTTGGCATCGCCACCTGGCTACTGGTAGTGCGGGACGCCTGACTCGCAGGACGCCTGATCGGGCCGGCCGGGCCGGCCGGCCCGGTCGGCCGCGGGGTCAGCCAACGTCGGCCCAGCTGGCGAAGCTCAGCCCACGCAAGCCCAGCCGACGAAGCTCAGCCCACGCAAGCAGGCCCGAGCAACTGCTTCAGGTCGGCTTGCAGTGCGGGCGAGGGCCTGACGCGGAGCTTGTCATCGAGACGCACGATCGTCGTCTGCGGGCCATTGCAGAGTTTCAGGTGTACCTCGGCCAGGCCCGGATGGGTACGCAGGACCTCCCTGAGCCGGTCCACGACCGGCGCGACGCACCGCTGGACCGGTATCGACACCACGAAAGGGCCGCTTCCGCCCACCGACAGGTCGGGGACGGTCACCTCCATGGCGATCAGCTTGGGTGAGTCCTCGCGCCGGTCCAGGCGCCCCTTCACGACCACCACCGCGTCCTCGGCGAGCAGGAGCGCGCACTGCTGATAGGTGGCCGGGAAGAAAAGTACCTCGATCGCGCCTTCCAGGTCCTCCAGGGTCCCAGCGGCCCACGGATTGCCCTGCTTGGTGACCTTCCGCTGGACGCCGGACAGGATTCCGCCGACGGTGACCGGCTGGGCGTCGCCACGGTTACCCTTGGCGGTTCGTTCGGTATCTTCTGTGGCGGAGCCGAGCAATTGGGCCACGGAGCAATCGGTGGCCGCGGCCAGGATGTGCTCCACGCCCAGCAGCGGGTGGTCCGAGACGTACAGGCCGAGCATCTCCCGCTCGAAGCCGAGCAGGACGGACTTCTCCCACTCGCCGTCCGGGACCGGCACCTCGAAGGTGGCCTCGGTCTCGGAGTCACCGCCGAACAGCGAGTCCTGGCCCATCGCCTCGTTGCGCTTGACGTCGATCACCGTGTCGATGGCCTGCTCGTGGATTAGCACCAAGCCCCGGCGCGGGTGCCCGAGTGAGTCGAACGCGCCGGCCTTGACCAGTGACTCGATCACCCGCTTGTTGCACACGTTGACCGGGACCTTGCGCAAGAAGTCGGCGAAGCTGGCGAACGCGCCCTTGGACTTGCGTGCTGCGATGATCGACTCCACCACATTGGTGCCGACATTACGGACAGCGGCCATCCCGAACCTAATATCCTCGCCGACCGGCGTGAAGATCGCCGTGGATGCGTTCACGTCCGGCGGCAGCACGGTGATGCCCATCCGGCGGCACTCGTTCAGGTAGAGCGCTGACTTGTCCTTGTCGCCGGCCACGGAGGTCAGCAGGCCCGCCATGTACTCGGCTGGGAAGTTGGCCTTCAGGTAGGCGGTCCAGTAGGAGATCAGCGCATACCCGGCGGCATGCGCCTTGTTGAAGGCGTAGCCGGAGAACGGGACGAGGGTGTCCCAGATCGTCTTGACCGCGTCGTCGGAGTACCCGTTGTCCCGCATGCCCGCCGAGAACGACTCGTACTCGCGGTCCAGGATCTCCTTCTTCTTCTTGCCCATTGCCCAGCGGAGCAGGTCCGCCTTGCCCGGCGTGTAGCCGGCCAGAGCTATGGCGGTGGCCATGACGTGCTCCTGGTAGACCATTAGCCCGTAGGTGTCGCCAAGGATGTCCTCCAGCGGCTCGGCCAGCTCCGGGTGGATCGGGATGACGGGCTTGCGGCCGGTCTTGCGGTCGGCGTAGACGGGCGCGCTGGCCATCGGCCCGGGCCGGTACAAGGCGATGACCGCGGCGATGTCACCAAACTTGTCCGCTCGCATCGCCCGCAGCAGCGCCCGCATCGGGCTGCCGTCGAGCTGGAACACGCCGAGGGTGTCGCCGCGGGCCAGCAGCTCGTAGGTCGGCTTGTCGTCGAGCGGCAGCGTGTCCAGGTCAATCTGCTGACCGCGGTTGGCCACGATGCCGGCGACCGCGTCCTCCAGCACCGTGAGGTTGCGCAGGCCCAGGAAGTCCATCTTGAGGAGGCCGATGTCCTCGCAGGCCGGGTAGTCGAACTGGGTAATGATCGCACCGTCGGCCTCCCGCTTCCAGACCGGAATATGGTCCATCAGCGGCTCAGAACTCATGATCACGCCTGCCGCGTGCACGCCGGGCTGGCGGATCAGGCCCTCCAGCCCGCGCGCGGTGTCGATCACCTGCTTGACCTCGGCCTCGGCTTCATACAGGGCGCGGATCTCGCCTGCCTCGCCGTAGCGCTGGTGATCAGGGTCGAAGACACCGGACAGCGGGATGTCCTTGCCCATCACGGCCGGCGGGAACGCCTTGGTGATCCGGTCGCCGAGGGCATAGGGGAAGCCGAGCACCCGTGCCGAGTCCTTGACGGCGGCCTTGGCCTTGATGGTGCCGTAGGTGATAATCTGCGCGACCCGGTCATCGCCGTATCGCTCAGTGACGTACCGGATCACGTCACCGCGCCGACGCTCGTCGAAATCGATATCAAAGTCCGGCATGGTCACGCGATCGAGGTTGAGGAACCGCTCGAAGACCAGGCCGTGGTAGATCGGGTCGAGGTCAGTGATACCCAGCGAGTACGCCACGATGGAACCCGCGCCAGAGCCGCGGCCCGGTCCGACCCTGATGCCGTTCCGCTTGGCCCACATGATGAAGTCGGCGACGACCAGGAAGTACGCGCAGAAGCCCATCTGCTCGATAACGCCGATCTCGTACTCAGCCTGCTTGCGGCGCTGCTCGTCGAATCCGTCCGGGTAACGCCGCTCCATGCCGGCCCAGACTTCCCTGCGCAGCCAGCTCTGCTCGGTCTCGCCGTCCGGCAGCGGGAAGCGGGGCATGAGGTTTGACTTGGCGAACGAGACATCGGTCCGTTCGGCGATGAGCAGCGTCGAGTCGCAGCCGGCCTGCCACTCCGCGTCGGTGCTGGCCGCGCGCATCTCCTGCGGGCTCTTCACGTAGTAGCCGGTGCCATCGAACTTGAACCTGTCCGGGTCGGCCAGGTTGGTCCCGGTCTGCACGCAAAGCAAGACCTCATGCGAGCGCGCATCCTCGGGCCTGGTGTAGTGCGAGTCGTTGGTAACCACGAAGGGCAGCGAGAGCTGTCCGGCGAGGCGCTTCAGGCCTTCCCTGGTGCGCTGCTCCAGGCCGAGGCCGTGGTCCATGATCTCAACGAAGAAGTTGTCCGCGCCGAAGATGTCGCGGTAGGCGGCGGCCGCCTCGACGGCCTCGTTGTACTGGCCGAGCCGGATCCTGGTCTGCACCTCGCCGCTGGGGCAGCCGGTGGTCGCGATGATCCCCTTGGCGTAGCTGGCGAGCAGCTCGCGATCCATCCTGGGCTTGCGGAAGTAGCCCTCCAGGGAGGCCAGCGAGGAGAGCTTAAAGATGTTGTGCATGCCCTCGGTGGTCTCGGCGAGCAGCGTCATATGCGTGTAGGCGCCGCCACCGGATACGTCGTCGTCCTTCTGAGCCGGGCTGCCCCACCGCACCGGGCGCTTGTTGCCGCGATACTCCGGCGCGACATACGCCTCGATGCCGACGATCGGTTTGACCCCGGCCTTATTCGCCTTCGACCAGAAATCATAGGCGCCGTAGAGGTTGCCGTGATCGGTCATCGCGATGGCGGTCATCCCGGTTCGCTCGCACTCGGCGAACAGGTCCTTCAACCGGGCGGCCCCGTCCAGCATGGAGTACTCGGTGTGCACGTGGAGGTGGACGAATCCGCCGTCCGCGCCGCGTTCCGCCGCTGCTGCCGTCATGAAGTAGCGCCTCCTTCGGGCATGCGTCGGAGCACCCTCGCGGGCGTCTACTACCGGGGCCGGGGGGAAGTGACCGGTGCGCCGTCTTGGAGGACCCATGCTCTGACAGATCCTCAGCAGATGGCCGTACCGGTCCGGCTCATCGAGCCTATTAGAGCGGCTGGGCGCACAGCGACTCGACACTCCGGATGTGCCGCCGGTCCCGCTATGTCCTTCATGATCACGGTATGGCGCCGGGTCAGGACTGGGCGCGGAGGGTGTCGAGAGGGCCGGCGAGGTCGGGCGGGTACTCGCTGGTGAATTCCACCCGGCGGCCGTCGGCTGGGTGGGCGAAGCTCAGCCTGACCGCGTGCAGCCACTGGCGGGTCAGCGCCAGCCCCGCGGCGAACACGGGGTCGGCGCCATACAGCCGGTCTCCCGCGCACGGGTGCCGCAACGCGGCCATGTGCACCCGGATCTGGTGGGTGCGCCCGGTCTCCAGGATGATCTCGGCCAGGCTGGCGCCGCGGAACGCCTCGATGGTGTCGTAGTGCGTGATGCTGGGCCGGCCCCCGGCGACCACCGCGAAACGGCCGTCGCCGGACGGGTGCCTGGCGATCGGCGCATCGACGGTGCCGCGCAGCGGATCCGGGTGCCCCTGCACCAGGGCGTGGTACCGCTTATCCACTTCTCGTTCCCTGAACGCTCGCTTGAGGGCACTGTAGGCAGGCTCGCTCTTGGCCACCACCATGAGCCCGGAAGTGTTCGCGTCCAGCCGGTGCACGATGCCCTGCCGCTCAGCGGCGCCGCTGGTGGCGATCGTGTGACCCGCTGCGAGCAGGCCGTCGAGCACCGTGGGCCCGGTCCAGCCGGGCGTGGGGTGAGCCGCCACGCCCGGCGGCTTGTCCACGACCACGACGTCGGCGTCCTCGTAGACCACGGCCAGGCCGGGAACAGCCTTCGGCGGCGCCGCCGCCACGGGCGCGGGCAGCGTCACGTCGAGCCACTCCCCGGCCGGCACCCGGTCGGACTTGGCCGCAGGCCGCCCGCCGACGAGCACCAGGCCCTCGCTGATCAGTTCCGCCGCCAGGGTCCTGGACAGCCCGAACATCCGGGCCAGCGCGGCGTCCAGCCGCTCGCCGTCCAGCCCTTCCGGAACCGGCACCCGGCGCTGGTCCGCTGGTATCACGTCGTGCTGCCCCCGGCCGCTGATCCAGGGGCTGGCCGGTCGCGGGCGAGGGTCCCGTCCGGCGTCCGCTGCCTCGGCCCGTCAGGCCCGTTTCCCGTAATGTCCCCAGGCCCGTCCCCTGGGCTCTTCCTGGTCCGGTCCTGAGTCCCATCCAGGCGGATGCCACGCGCGGCGAGCAGCACCGCCAGTATGCCGCCGCAGACGATCGCGGAGTCAGCCACGTTGAAGACCGGCCAGTGCGGCAGTTCGATCCAGTCGACGACGTAGCCGCGCAGCGGGCCCGGGGAACGGAACAGCCGGTCGCCCAGGTTACCGGTGGCCCCCCCGAGCAGCAGGCCCAGCGTCATCGCCCAGGGCAGGCTGCGCAGGCGGCGCGAGGTGCGCAGAATGGAAATGATCACCGCGACCGCGATCAGGGTGAACACGGCGGTCATGGACGTCCCGATGCTGAACGCCGCTCCGCTGTTGCGCAGCACCCGCAGGGTGAGCAGTCCACCGAGGAGCCGGACGGGCTGGCGGTCCGACAGCGTGGCCACCACGATCGTCTTGGTCGCCAGGTCAATGGCGAAAATCCCGGCCGCGATGGCCAGCAGCAGCCCCGTGCGCCGCGGGCGGACTGGTTGGTCTTCCCGCACCCCGTGATCTTTGTGCACTCCGCGCACTCCGTGATCTTCGTGCACTCCGCGCACTCCGTGATCTTCGTGCACCCCGTGCACCCCGTGATCTTCGTGGCCCCCGTGATCTCCGTGCACCCCGCGCACGGAGGGATCTCCTGGCTTCCAGGGCTCGTGCGGCCTGGCCGACGCCCCGGTCAGCGTCTTTCCTCGCGCTGTTTGCATGACACGCACAGGGTCGCACGGGGGAATGCCTGCAGGCGTGCTTTTCCGATCGGCTGCCCGCAGGACTCACAGACGCCGTAGGTGCCCGCATCGATCCTGGCCAGCGCCCGCTCGTTCTGGACCAGCAGTTCACGGGCGTTCTGCGTCAGCGCCAGTTCGTGCTCCCGCTGGAAGGTCTTGGCCCCCGCATCCGCCTGGTCGTCTCCCGCGTCGCCGACCGCGTCACCGAGCCGCTCAGCGATCTCCGACTCGGCCCTGGAAATGTCCGCGCGCAGCCCGGCGACCTCAGCGTCAAGCTCCTTGCGCACCTTGGCCAACTCCACCTCGGTCCAGGGCTTCTCGCCCGGCCGGACAGGAAGAGCGGCGGCACCCGAACGCGCGGTTGCGGTCATGTCGGGCCCCTCTCTCAGCGAATGTTCGGGAAAGATGACCGCACGCAAATCGATCTTGATTGCGGGTAGTCACCGGAGGATAAATCGCCGTCCCCCGCGTCTGCAAACACATCCGCGTCGGCCAATCATCCCGGCGACCGGCCGGCCGGGGTAAGAGCGCCCGGCAATAGGGCGCTGGATCAGGGAGCGGTGATCCAGGCGGCGGTCCGGCAAGGCCGAGCGAGCCCGCATAGCGGAGCTATGCGGGCGAGTGAGAACGCCGCCGGTCGTCGTCTGGGCGCCGCGAGCCCGGCAGTCCTATTGCCGGGCGCTCTAAAATCGTTCCGGTGCTTGCCTGGCCATCGGCTATCGTTAAGGCCCTGCGAAGGTGTTGATGGGGACAGCTGCCGTTGATCGCGGCCAGGAGCGACCCGGGGATGGTGGGAGCCCGGGGCAGGCCCAGCGGACCAGATCACCCCGGAACTGCCGGAAGAACAGCCGCGGCCAGGCATGGCCAGCCCAGTAGAACCGGCCGCAGAACATTGCAGAGAGGGCCGTGGTCCGCACCAGGCGGGTCGCCGCGGCCAAGGAGGGTGGTACCGCGGGGCCGCCGCCGGCGAGCCTCGTCCCTCCAGCGAAGCCGTTCGCACGGGCACCCATAGATCAGCCCGCGCGACGCCCGCAGGAGGCCCGCCACCATGCCGCACGAAGCCGAGCCGCAGCCAGCCGAGCCGGACACAGCCCAGCCGCAGCCAGCCCAGCCGGACACAGCCCAGCCGCAGCCAGCCCAGCCGGACACAGCCCAGCCGCAGCCAGCCCAGCCGCGCGCGGCCGGCCGCGCGCGTTTTTTCCCTGATCTGCCCGCGGCCATCGACCTGCCTGCGCTGGAGCATGAGATGCTGGCCCGCTGGCAGGACGGGAAGGTCTTCGAACGCTCCCTCGACGCCACGGCGGGCGGCCAGCAGTGGACGTTTTATGAGGGGCCGCCGACCGCCAACGGGATGCCCGGCGTGCATCACATCGAGGCCAGGGTCTTTAAGGACCTCTTCCCGCGCTTCAAGACCATGCAGGGTTTCCACGTGCCGAGGCAGGGCGGCTGGGACTGCCACGGGCTGCCGGTCGAGGTGGCGGTCGAGCGGGAACTCGGGCTGTCCGGCAAGAAGGAAATCGAGGCGTACGGCGTTGCCGAGTTCAACGCCCGGTGCCGCGAATCGGTGTTGCGCCATGTGGACGCGTTCGAGGAGATGACCTCCCGGCTCGGCTACTGGATCGACCTGTCCCGGGCCTACCGGACCATGGATCCGAGTTACATCGAGTCCGTCTGGTGGTCGCTCAAGGTCATCTTCGACAAGGGGCTGCTGGTCAAGGACTTCCGGATCAGCCCCTACTGCCCGCGCTGCGAGACACCGCTGTCCGACCACGAGATGGGCCAGCCCGATGTGTACCAGCCGGTCACCGACCCCTCGGTGACCGTGCGGTTCCCGCTGCGCACGCTGCCCGAGGGGGCCAATCCGCAGCTGGCCGGGGCTGACCTGCTGGTCTGGACCACGACGCCGTGGACGCTGGTGTCCAACACCGCGGTCGCCGTGCACCCGGACGAGACCTACGCGATCGCCCGCAAGCCGGGCAGCGGCGACACGGTGGTGGTCGTCGAGCAGCGCGTGCCGCACGTGCTCGGGGAGGGCTGGCAGATCGTCGCCAGGGTGCCCGGCACCGACCTGGTGGGGGCCACCTACCAGCGCCCGCTGGACCTGATCGACATCCCCAACGCGCACCGGGTCGTGCCGGGGGCGTTCGTGACCACCGAGGACGGAACCGGCCTGGTGCACTTGGCACCGGCATTCGGCGCGGACGACATGGAAACGGGCCGGGCGCACGGGCTGCCGGTGGTGAACCCGATCCGGCCGGACGGCCGGTTCGAGGAGTCCGTGCCGCTCGTCGGCGGGATGTTCTTCAAAGACGCCGACGCCCCGATAGTCAGCTACCTCACCGACCGGGGGCTGATGTTCCGGGTCGAGCCGTACCAGCACAGTTACCCGCATTGCTGGCGGTGCCACACGCTGCTGCTGTACTACGCACTGCCGTCCTGGTACATCCGCACCACCCAGATCAAGGACCAGTTGCTGGCCGAGAACGAGCGGACCAACTGGCAGCCGCCGACCATCAAGCACGGCAGATACGGCGAGTGGCTGCGCAACAACGTGGACTGGGCGCTGTCACGTACCCGGTACTGGGGTACCCCCCTGCCGATCTGGGAGTGCGGGGATCAGCACCTGACGTGCGTGAGCTCGCTGGCCGAACTCAGCGAGCTAGCTGGCCAGGACCTCTCCGACCTGGACCCGCACCGGCCCTACGTGGACGACGTCGTGATCAGCTGCCGCGAGTGCGGTGCGCGGGCCCGGCGGGTGCCAGAGGTGATCGACGCCTGGTACGACTCTGGGTCGATGCCGTTCGCCCGGCATGGCGCACCGCTGCGCAACGAGGAGGAGTTCGAGCGCAGCTACCCCGCGCAGTTCATCTGCGAAGCCATCGACCAGACCCGCGGCTGGTTCTACTCCCTGATGGCGGTCGGCACCCTGGTGTTCGGCCGGTCCGCCTACGAGAACGTGGTCTGCCTCGGCCTGGTCGTCGACGAGGCGGGTCGCAAGATGAGCAAGCACCTCGGCAACGTGCTGGAGCCGATCCCGCTCATGGAGGCGCACGGCGCGGACGCCGTCCGCTGGTTCTTCGCCGCCGCGGGCTCGCCGTGGTCCACCAGGCGGATCGGCGCCGCCGCGCTCGATGAGATCGTCCGCAAGGTGCTCCTCACCTACTGGAACACCGTCTCGTTCCTGGTGCTGTACGCCAATGCGGCGGCCGCGCAGGGCCAGGCCTGGGGGCCGGGCAACATGGCCGATGCGCCGCCGCCCGCCGACCGGCCGCTGCTGGACCGCTGGGTGCTCAGTGAGCTGCACGCCGTCACGGCGGATGTCACCGACGCCCTGGAGGGGTTCGACACCGCCGCGGCCGGCCGCAGGCTCGCCGCGTTCATCGACGACGTGTCCAACTGGTACGTGCGCCGGTCGCGGCGGCGGTTCTGGGAGGGCCCGGCCACCCCGGACAGCGCGGCCGCCTTCGCCACCCTGTATGACTGCCTGGAGACTCTCACCCGGCTGATGGCGCCGATGGTGCCCTTCCTGACCGACTATGTGTGGGGCGTGCTGCGGCCCATGGGCGGACCAGACTCGGTGCACCTGGCCGACTGGCCGCAGGCCGACGAGGGGCTGATCGACCGGCAGCTGTCTGCGGAGATGGCGCTCACCCGGCGGCTGGTGGAACTCGGCCGGTCGGCCCGGGCCGCCGCGGCGGTGCAGACCCGGCAGCCGCTTCCCCGGGCGCTCGTGGCCGCCTCGGGCTTTGCCGGCCTCGCACCCGAACTGCGCGCCGAGATAGCCACCGAGCTCAACGTGCGGTCACTGGACACGCTGACCACGGTCGCGGACGACCTGGTGGATCACGTCGTCAAGCCGAACTTCCGTGCCCTCGGCCGCCGGTTCGGCAAGCGGACCCCGGCCGTGGCGGGCGCGCTCTCCGCAGCTGATCCTGCGGCAGTCGCGGCGGCCATGCGTTCGGAAGGGGAATTTTCTGTCCTCGTGGACGGTGCCCCGGTGCTGCTCGGCGCGGACGACGTCATTGTGACCCAGACCCCGCGGTCGGGCTGGACGGTGGCGACCGAGGGCGGCGAGACGGTCGCGCTCGAGGTCGCCATCACTCCTGAGCTGCGCCGGGAAGGGCTGGCCCGCGAGGTTATCCGGCTGGTGCAGGACGCGCGCAAGAGCGACGGCCTGCACGTCAGCGACCGCATCGTGCTGTGGTGGCAGGCCTCAGACACCGAACTCGCCGCGGCGCTGACCGAACACGGGTCGTTGATCGCGAGTGAGGTCCTCGCGGTGGAATTCCGCGCCGGACAGCCCGACCCGGCCGCCGATGGTGCGGTCGGCATCCACGAAGAACAGGATCTGGGGCTGACTTTCTGGCTCCGCCGAGCCTGACCCGTTCGGCGGCGCTGGGGTGCGGTTAAGCGTCGGCGGGCAGCTTGTCGGGCTGACAAGCGCGGCACGGCACGCAGCCGTCGGCCTCGGCCGTCTGCCTCGTCATGATGTCGAGATCATCGGGACCGAGGAACCGGATCAGAATGCACTCGCTGCGGTGGTACCGGGCCACGCCTGGCACCACCGTCACTTCCACGCTCGCGCTGATGGCCGCGGCCTTCTCTGGCTGTTCAGCATTCTCAGCAGCCGCGCCACCATCACGTTCAGGCGTGCTGGCCGGAGCAGCGTCGTCGGCGCGCCGATCGGCATCTCCGGCCGCGCCGACATGCTCCGCGGATGGCTGGTCCACCGCGCGTGCGGATGGCGTGGCCATGTTGTCATCGGCGGCCGGATGGTCGGCCGGCTGAGCCGAGTCGGCGCCCTCAGGTCCGCCAGCATCGTCAGCCGCGGTGGCGGGCACGACGGCGTCGGCCTGAACGTCGGTACCCTCGGCAGCCGCACCGTCTGACCCCGCAGCCGCACCGTCTGACCCGGCGGGCGCATCCGGCCCGGTGGCTGCGGCCGGCCCGGTGGCTGCGGCCGGCCCGGTGGCTGCGGCCGGCCCGGTGGGCACATTGGACCCGGTGGCTGCCGCCGGCCTAGTGAACACATCCGACCCGGTGGCTCCGGTCGACCCGCTAGACACATCCGCCCCGGTGGCTGCCGCCGGCCTAGTGAACACATCCGACCCGGTGGCTCCGGTCGACCCGCTAGACACATCCGCCCCGGCGGCTGCCATCGGCCCGCTAGCCACATCCGCCCCGGTGGCTGCCGCCGGCCTGGTGAACAGATCCGCCCCGGTGGCTGTGACCGACCCGGCGGGAGCTTCCCTGAAAGTTTCATGGGTCGGCGGGCGCCAAGCGGCCGCCCCGGGCCACGGCGGCTCAGCGGGCCGTGTGCCGGACTTCGGGTCCGAAGGGGACTGCGGGCCGGAATCCGACCTTGACGTCGGCTCCGGTCGCCTCGGGTCGTCGGACCTCGGCCGCGAATCGGACCCGGTGTTGTGCAGGCCCACCGAGCCGAGTTCGTCGCTCACGCGCTGCCAGAAGTGGTCGTCCGACCCGTGTCTGGGCGCCGCGTTCGGCCGCTCGGGGCCTCGTGCGCCGGGCCGCCCGGCCGGCGGACTACCCGCAGACTCGCGAGCCTGTGGCCTTCCTCCTGCTGTCCCCCGGGCTGCTGGCTCTCGCTCGGCCGGCTCCCGGGCCGACCAGGGCGCTGGCTCGCGCACCGGTCGTTGGGCTGTATCCGGGGCGACTGACTCCCGCGCCGGCCCGGGCGCTGGCTCGCGCACCGGCCGTTGGGCTGTATCCGGGGCGGCCGACTCCCGCGCCGGCCCGGGCGCTCGCTCGCGCACCGGCCGTTGGGCAGTGTCCGGGCCTACCGACTCCCGCGCCGGCCCGGGCGCTCGCTCGCGCACCGGCCGTTGGGCTGTGTCCGGGGCGGCCGACTCCCGCGCCGGCCCGGGCGCTCGCTCGCGCACCGGCCGTTGGGCAGTATCCGGGCCTACCGACTCCCGCGCCGGCCCGGGCGCCAATCCGGCTGCTTGGCCCGTCATCCGGCCGCCCACGACGGAGCCTGCGGCCGGGCCGGCCGCCACAGAACCGCTGGCCAGCAACATCTGCCGGGCCGCTGGCACGGCCTCCGGCGGGCTGACCTGCACAACTGCGCCCGATGCGCCGAAAATCTGCTGGCGGTGCCGATACACGCCAACCGCCAGCAGCAACGCCGCGACAGCACACCCGCCTATCGACACATACACCAGCGGCAGGCTGCTCGCGATGACCCCCGAAACAAGCAAGGCAATCGCCACGGCAACGAGGAGAGCGCTGAACCGGATCATGAGCGCTCTCCACGGGCCGTACGGATGACCGGGCAGGGCGTGCCTTGCCGCTGCCCAGTGGTGTGCTGCCTAACGGCGTGCTGCCTAACGGCGGTCGTGCGCTGAGCCATCAGCCGGGCGGAAACCCCCGGTGTGCGGCACAGACTCCGAGGCGCCGGCGTAGGCACCGGCCACGGCGGGCTGTCCCCCATTACGGGATTCCATGCGCGAGGGGCCAGGGGAAATCGATGGCTGAGGCCCGGTGGCCACGGCCGGGAAGGTCCCGCTGTCGGTTGCTCCCGCCTCCAGGTCGCGCATCTGGCCTTCCAGGTACGCCTTGAGCCTGCTGCGGTACTCGCGCTCGAACGCACGCAGGTCGTCCACGCGACGCTCGAGTTCTTCCCGCTGCTGGACAAGCGAGCCCATGGCCTGGCGGTGCCGCTCCTGGGCGTCCCGCTCCAGGGCCTCGGCCCTGGCCCTGGCGTCACTGGTGATCTGCTCGGCCTGGCGGCGGGCCTTGCCCAGGATGTCATCGGCCTCACGGCGGGCCCGGCCAAGCGTCTCGTCGGCCTCGCGCCGGGCATCGGCGATCGCCTGATCTGCCGTCTGCTG
>WNFG01000735.1_pt1 | contig 27215 bp, 22 predicted proteins | sample 5400431 | NCBI WGS metagenome assembly WNFG01 (sample SAMN13153346, study PRJNA577476) | soil metagenome | isolation source: 120 cm saprolite under Douglas fir tree site 2 hole 3 replicate 2 | place: USA:California | collected 2015-04-18 | reverse complement strand
ACGGCTATACCTGCCAGATGTGCGGGGCAGCCGCTGGCGACGCGGACCCATATCATCCGGGACTGAAAATTCGCCTGACGATGGGGCATATCATCGACAAATCCAAAGGCGGGGAGGATACGCCCGAGAATCTTCGCGCGGTGTGCACGAATTGCAATGAGGGGCTCCAAAACAGTGCTCCGCCGAAGCCAGATCGCATCGAACTACTAAAGCAAGTCCGGCGCGCAACCATCGATGATCAATTGCACCTTCTCCGCTGGCTGGAGACCAAGTTTGAAAAGATCAGGCCCGAGAAAAAGTAGAGGGAGCAGTGGCGGACTGGCTGACTCGGGAGCAACGCTCGCGCAATATGGCGAGTATTCGATCGAAGGGCAACAGCACCACAGAGCGCGTTTTCCTTTCGATCCTGAGACATGCGGGGATCTCCGGATGGAGAAGACACCTCAATCTGCCCGGGAAGCCGGATTTCGTCTTTCGATCCCAGCGGCTAGCTATCTTTCTTGACGGCTGCTTCTGGCATGGCTGTCCGCGATGCTATCGCCTGCCACAAGACAACCGAGGCTACTGGAAGAAAAAGCTCATCGGAAATCGGCGCAGGGATCGCTCTCGTTCGCGGGAGCTGCAATCGCTTGGGTGGCGCGTCCTTCGGATCTGGGAACATGCTCTCAAATCCCCACGAAGCCGTTCGCAAATTCTTGCAAGGGTTGCTGCCATCTTGAGCGAACAAAGGAAGCAGTCTGGATAGACTCGGTCTGCCCCGGCTGCATAGTTCTTGGGTGGGGAGAGGGATTCGGCGCGGGAGATTCGGGAATATTTTATTCCGGATTTCAGTGATTGGAAGAATCACGATGAGTATCAGAAGGTGTCCTTTCCGACAGGGTCGGCATCTTCGATCGGCTTCGCTCAGGACAAGTTTTGGGCGGTTGATGGGGGATTTGAAGGCGGGGGAGGGGGGAAAAGGAAAACCAGAAACTAGAAGGCAGAAAGTAGAAAGCAGAAATTCGAAACTGGAAACTCGAAATTAGAAAAAGAGGGGCACGACGGAAATACACTAAGTGGCCGGTTGGATGATCTCGCGGATGGAGGCCCAGCCTGTGGGACTCTTTTTGTAACGGACATAGACAACCTGCGCACGGCCTTTGAACAAGAAAGGCGCGCCTCCGTTTTTGGGAGTACCTTGGATCGTAAATACGGTCTGCTCAACGGCGGTGTCGCCTTGTATCAAGAGACTCTCTAGGCGGTTTTCTTTCCATTCCAGGTTGAATTGCTGAAGCGTCGCGGCCAAATCCGCCTGCAAAGCATCGCGACCAATGATCCGTTTCTGATAGCTAAGGGCTTTGACCACGTCAGGATGATGGTACGCAAGTATGGCCGGTACATCACCGCCAGCAAATGCGGCCAGAATGCCCGCACTGGTCCTCTCCAGCGAGTCTCGATCATTCTTTGATCCAAGATAGGTCTTGCCGCCCGAACACCCAGCCGCAAGCAAAGCAACGGCAATTAAGCTTCTCAAGATTTTCCCGCAATCGTGGAGTCTTGGCATGGGGGTCCCTTTTGATGGCGAAAATGCTGGCAGGATGACCATAAGGCCAAGGCCGCTTCTAGAGCAAGCCGCAAAGAATTCAGAAGGCAGAAACTTGAAGGCAGAAAATGAAGGAAGGATGCCGGGCTTCCCGGGACAAATCGCCCGGGCCCCCCACAAATCGGGGGAAAGCCCGGCGCTACGGGAAGCATAAATGCGGCGGTCTACCTCCCAAAAAAGCGCACGGAAGCTGTCGATTTTGGTTCCGGTCGGTCGACATATAAGTAGAGCCAAGGAAAGGTTCTTTGGGAGGCGAAGATGGCACGGGAGCAGACGACTTTTAGGAACCGCAACGCAATGGCGTGGGCGGGCATCGCGGGGTTGGGGATGGTTATTTTGGTGGTTCGGCTGGATGGGCTGGCGGGCTGGTTGAACAACCTCTTCGGGACGGCCGCTTGCGAGGCGCTTAGGCTAGTGCCCTATCTCGCTCCGGCGGCTTGGCACGCTTTGCAGGCCCTGGCATTCGGTGGTGGCCAGCCGGCTTCTCCGTGCCCCGTGCAGATGTTGGTATCCTTGTGGCCGCTGGTGCGCGTCGCGGCCGGGGCGGTGTAGTTTCAGGATGGTTTCGCGAATAAAGTCAAAGCTACCAGACACTTAACAAATGCGTCCAAAAAAAAGAAACCGCAGCGGTCGATATCGGTAGCACTCGTTCGACGTATATGTAGAGCCCAGGTTCGGGCGCTTGAGGGCGCCCGGAAGGCTTGCCCTGGGGCAGAAACCACAAGGAGACACGACGATGCGATTCATGGTGATAGTCAAAGCAGACAAGAACTCGGAGGCAGGGATTCTACCGACTACGGAAACCAAGGAAACCTTTGCCGCCATGGGGAAGTTCAACGAGGAGCTGGTAAAGGCCGGCGTGATGCTTGCGGGCGAGGGGCTGCAACCTAGCTCGAAGGGCAAGCGGATCAGATTTTCGGGAAAGCAGCGCACTGTGATCGACGGGCCCTTCGCCGAGAGCAAGGAACTCATCGGCGGCTTCTGGCTGTGGCAGGTGAAGTCCTTGGAAGAGGCGGTGGAATGGCTCAAGCGCGCACCATTCGATGGGGGCGCTGAGGTCGAGATCCGCCAGGTGTACGAGGCAACTGACTTCCCTGCCGAGGTCTTTCCTCCCGAAGACGCGGCGCGCGAGCAGGCGCTGCGCGACGAACTGCAGAGGAAGGCGGCAAAGCCGTAAGTGATGGCGCGCCACGGTCCTGAAAAAAACCGTGGGCCATGTCGATTTCGCAGCTCGTCATTCGACGTACCATTGAGCGGGAATCGACGCCCGTTCATGAATCAGCGGCAATCGAACGCCGAACTAAACAATACGAGTACAAGGAGAGATGATCATGAAATTCCTGAGCATTTATAAGGCGGCCGAGAGAAACGCTCCTCCTTCACAGGAGGAGATGGTCAAAATGGGCAAACTGGTCGAGGAGGGCATGAAGGCGGGCTGGCTACTGGCTACCGAAGGCTGCCTACCCACCGCCCTTGGCGCGCGCGTGCGCCACTGGAACGGAAAGGTGACAGTGACCGACGGGCCTTTTACAGAGGCGAAGGAAGTTGTCGGTGGCTTCGCAATCCTTCGGGCCAACTCCAAGGAAGAGGCTATCCAATTAGCGAAAGATTTCCTGCAAGTCGTTGGCGAGGGCGAGTGCGAGCTTCGGCAGATCTTTGAAGCGGACACGTGCGTGCAGAAGGCCGCGACGACGTAGTTGCGCTGTTTTGCAGGGTATCTTGGTCGTTGAAAAGTTCGAATCGAGTGGTCGATTCTGCGGATAGTTGTGCGTCGAATAAGCAGAGCCAAGACTCAAATTGTCGAGAGGCTAGGAAATTCGGTTCCGACCAAAAACTGAGAGGAGATATCACGATGCGATTCATGATGATGGTCAAGTCCGCTGAGAACAAGGGCGCGCCGCCCAAGGGATTCATGGATGTGATGGCGAAGCTTGGGGAAGAGGCCGTCAAAGACGGGACGATGGTCGTAAGCGGCGGATTGGCCGCAACTGCAGCGAGCACACGCGTCCGGCTTTCCAAAAGCCAGATAACCGCGATCGACGGGCCTTTCACCGAGGCCAAGGAAGTCATCGGCGGGTTTGCGATTCTTGAGTTCCAGTCAAAAAAAGAGGCGCTTGAGTCCGCCAAGCATTTCATGGAGCTACACAAGAAACATTGGCCCGGCTGGGAGGGTGAAACCGAGGTTCGCCAGGTGCTAGGCCCGGAAGACTTCGCTCCCAAGTCATAGGAGCGCTCGCGCGTTACGGATGGCCACGGATGAAGTAGCCGCCGCGGCCGGGCTTGCACGAGCGGATTGAAGATGGTGTGATGGGTGGCCGTGACGGCTACCAACACACACAACGCCATCGACGCGGTCTGGAGAATCGAGTCAGCCAGAATCATCGCCGGCCTCGCGCGGATCGTGCGCGATGTTGGCCTGGCTGAGGAACTGGCGCAAGACGCTCTCGTCGCCGCGCTCCAGCAGTGGCCGGAATCGGGGATCCCGGACAACCCGGGCGCCTGGCTCATGGCCACTGCGAAGCACCGCGCGATCGACGTGTTCCGCCGAAACAAGCGGCTGGAACGCAAACATGAGGAGCTTGGCCGCGAACTCCAGTTCCAACAGGAGATGGCCGTGCCGGACTTCAACGCCGCGCTTGACGATGACATCGGCGACGATTTGCTGCGGCTGGTGTTTGTCTCCTGCCATCCTGTGCTCTCGACGGAGGCGCGCGCGGCGCTTACGCTGCGGTTGCTCGGCGGATTGACGACGGAGGAGATCGCGCGCGCTTTCCTGGTTCCGGAGCCGACGGTGGCGCAGCGCATCGTGCGGGCCAAGCGGACCCTGAGCGAGGCGCGCGTTCCGTTTGAGGTGCCGCGCGGGCCGGATCTGGCGGCTCGCTTGTCTTCTGTGCTGGAAGTGATCTATTTGGTCTTCAACGAAGGCTACTCGGCTACTGCCGGCGAGGACTGGATGCGCCCGGCCCTCTGCGAGGATGCGTTGCGTCTCGGGCGTATTTTGGCCGAGCTCGCTCCGAACGAGCCGGAGGTGCATGGCCTCGTGGCGCTGATGGAGATTCAGGCGTCGCGCTCGGGGGCGCGAATTGGCGCTTCAGGGGAGCCGATTCTGCTCCTGGAGCAAAATCGCGCACGGTGGGATCAATTACTCATTCGTCGTGGTCTCGCGGCGCTGCAGCGCGCCGAAGAACTTGGAGGCGCCCGCGGGCCTTATGCACTGCAGGCGGCGATTGCCGCGTGCCACGCGCGCGCGGGTACCGCGGCGGAAACGGATTGGCATCGCATCGCGTCGCTCTACGAGGCGCTCGCGCGGATCATGCCTTCGCCGATCGTGGAGCTGAATCGCGCGGTGGCGCTCGCGATGGCGTTCGGTCCGGCAGCGGGTCTTGAACTCATCGACACGCTGGCTGCGGAGCCGTCTCTTAAGGCGTACCACCTTCTGCCCAGCGTGCGGGGTGACTTTCTCTTCAAGCTGGGCCGCTTCGGCGAGGCAGAGGCGGAGTTCGCGCGGGCGGCCTCACTCACGCGCAACGCGCGCGAACGCGAACTGCTGCTGGACCGCGCCCGAGCGTGCGCGGAAGGGCCAGCGCGCGTGTAACTAGAAGAAGAGCGGGTTCCGGGAGCCGAATGGGAATCCCCAGTGGGGCCGCCGGACAAGCTAATGGTGGTGGAATAACTTTTGGTGGATGTCGGGCCAAAACTCCTGGAAGATGTTGCCCACGCCATCGTTCAGGAGCGCACTGGCCCAGCGCTCAAAAGTGTCGGCGGCTCCGCCACGTTCCTGGCGAGGGTAATAACGAATGGAAACTTGCGTGGCGACGCCGCTGCCGAGAATTTCCGAGAAATTAATCCTGCGGGCGCCCGCGTCATTCTTCGTGATCCACAGACGGCTTACGGCATAGCCGGTGCGATGGAGGAACCCTCCGCGATATAGGGTGTAATAACGTGGATCTTCGTGGGTGATGGAAGGAAGGATGGCGCCGGCCAGATAGTTTTCGACGGCCGCGTCGGCAAAGGCCGAACAAATGACGAGATCTTGGAAACGAGCGGAGGCCGACACCCAAGCCGTTAGTCACTCTTCACCCGGGTCATGGCGATAGGACGGTGCGGAGAGCGAATTGGTTGCAAGGGCAAACGAGCGAGTTGCTTGGCGAGCGCGTGATGGCGGTAGTTTCTGGTGTATCCTTGTTTGGACGGAGTTCGCCAACCATCATGGCCGATCAAGAGATCATTTTTACCGTTGAAGACGCGCCCGAAGGCGGCTACACGGCGCGCGCGCTCGGGTATGCCATTTTTACCCAGGGCGAGACACTCGAAGAATTGCGTCAAATGGTGCGGGACGCGGTCAACTGTCATTTTGAAAAAGAAAACAAGCCTCGGCTAATCAGACTGCACATGGTGAAGGATGAGGTCATCGTGGCGTGAAATTGCCGCGTGATCTTTCCGGCGCGGAATTCGCCAGGCTGTTGCGCCGGTATGGTTACGAGCAGATTCGGCAGTCTGGAAGCCACATTCGTGTCAGGTCCACGTCCAAGGGCGCGGAACACCAGGTTACAATCCCCGCGCATACTCCATTGAAGGTCGGTACACTCAGCGGCATCCTTCTCGAAATCGCCGGTTATCTGGAAATCAGCAAAGAAGCGCTGGCCCGCGAACTGTTCGGCTAAGGCTTCGCAGGGAAATGCACGTCAAGAACTCCCTTCTAAGATGGGGCGCGGGCGACGAACAGGCCGTAGACGAAGTTGCCGGAAGCGAAGCCGGCGCGCATGGCCTGGAAGGATTTGAGGTGAGAGACAAACTTCGCGCCGAGTTTCGCGGCGAGCGCCCAAAATGCCTTGTCGCTAATGATGGCAAGGCTCAGATCCCACGTCTTGGCGCAATTCTTGTTCAAGATTTCGCGGTGCATGATTTGCAGGCCGTTGGAAGTCAGGAAACGCTCATAGTCATCCATGATTTGCAGTTCCACGAGCATGCCCTTTTCGATGGGAGCGATAAATTTCCTGGTCTCCGCGAAGGTCAGGTTTTCTTTTTTGAACCAGTCAATGATCGCGAAGAGGCCACCGGGTTTCAGGAGCTTAGCGGCGGAAGCAAAAAACTCCTCGAGGCGCTGATAGTGAGAGATGGATTCCACGGACCAGAGAAGGTCAAATTGTTTCCGGAAGTCCATGGCCTCGGCGTCCATGACGAGGAACTTCGCATCGAGTTTCTCTTTTGCCGCAGCCCGGATTGCCATTTCGGCCTGTACCGGCGAAATGGTTATGCCGGTGACGGCGGCGTTATAGTTCTTCGCCAAGTAAAGAGTGGTGGCGCCAAAGCCGCAGCCAATGTCAAGAATTTCCGAGCCTGACTTTATCCCTGCGAGCTGAGCGAGATGCTCGACGAGCTGAAGCTGGGCCTTTTCCTTCGATTCATCGCCCCGGATCCAATAGCCGTGATGCAGATGCTCTCCCCAGAGGGAGCGATAGTAAGGACTTACACGGTCATAGAGTTCGATGATCCTGCGTTTATCGTTTGAACCAGGCATTGTGGATGCATGCTACCCGAGGATGCTTCCGGTCTTGGGCATCGGGCGCGTTGCCATTGTAACTGCGGAGAGATTTAGAAACAAAAAACAAACCGTGCCGGCGTCTTGGCGTGCCAGCTTATGACCGCTGAAAGTGTGGACGTGCGTGCGGAAAGAGAAGGATGCCAATGAGCGTCTTTTCTCTCCTGGCAGCGGCGGACATGGTCCCGCTCAGCGGGAAACGGGTTCGGCGAGATGGGACTCGTTCGGGGTAAAGCGGTGTTTGAGGAAGCCGCGGGCGGCAAGGAGCTCGGCATTGAGCAAGGCGGCGCCGGCAGCGCCGCGGACTAAATTGTGAGACAGCAGCGTTAGTTTTACGTCGAGCAAAGGGCATTCGCGGACGCGGCCGACGACGGCGGCCATGCCGTGGCCAGTGTTGGCGTCGCGGCGGGGCTGCGGGCGATTCTCTTCGTCGAGGACGACGACGGGATTTTTCAGCGCGGTGGGCAGGGCGGCCAATTCGGCGCCGACTTCAAACTTGCGCAGGGCTTCGCGGACTTCGTCGAGCGAGGCGATTTTTTTCAGGCCGACGGAGAGACATTCGAGGTGGCCGTCGACGACCGGGACGCGATTGCAGTGGGCGCTGAGGCCGAGGCCGGCGTCGATGAAGCGCGAGCCATCCCATTTACCGAGCAGCTTTTGCGGCTCGGCTTCCATTTTTTCTTCTTCACCGCTGATGAAGGGAACGACGTTGGACTGGATGTCCAGGGCCGGGACGCCGGGATAGCCAGCGCCGGAGATGGCTTGCAGCGTGACGACGAAGATTTTCTCGAGGCCGAAAGCATCGGCGAGCGGTTTTAATACCAGGACGAGGCCGGCGGTCGAGCAGTTTGGGTTGGTGACGATGAAGCCGGTGTCGTAACCGCGATTTTTCTGCTGGCGAGGGATGGCGTCGAGATGAGCGGCGTTTACCTCGGGAATGAGCAGCGGAACATCGGGATCCATGCGGTGATTGCGCGAGTTGCTGACGACGGGATAGCTGGCGCGGGCGAAATCCTCCTCGGCGGCCCCGGCAACGGAAGAATCGAGCGCGGAGAAAACGAAGTCGCAGTCGAGGGAGGGCTCAAGACCCTTGACGACCAGGCCGCGGGCCGATCCCGGAATGGGCGCGTCCAGATGCCAGTTAACGGCTTCGGCGTAGGTCTTGCCGGAGGAACGTTCGGAGGCGGCGACTTCCGTAAGGTCAAACCACGGATGATTGCCCAGCATTTGTACGAGGCGCTGGCCGACAACTCCCGTAGCGCCGAGGACTCCTGCCTTCCACTTTTTTTCCACACGTTTGGCCTGCATGTTCTGGTCTCCGTTGTCTTGAGATGGGGAATTCATGCCGCACCGCCTTCGTGGGAAGAAATCGAAAATGCCGGAACGGATTCGTGCGAAGCCGTTCTGGAATCGCGGAGCGAACGCGGCGCGGCGATGCGTGTGCCGCGCGCTTGCGGATTGAACGTGTTGCGAACCCAGACGACCATACCGGTTTCGGCGGCGAGCGGCAGAACTTTGGCGTGGAGCACTTTCGCGCCACTGGCGGCGAGGGCGTGGGCTTCCTCGTAACTGAGCTCGTGGAGGAGGAGCGCTTCGGCGGACTCGCTGGGATTCGCGGTGTAGATTCCGTCGACGTCGGTCCAGATGACGAGTTCGTCGGCGTCCACGACGTGCGCGATGATGGCGCCGGAAAAATCGGAGCTGTTGCGGCCGAGCGTGGTGATGCGGCCGTCGGGTGTTGCGCCGATGAAGCCCGTAACGACAGGGACGACGCCGGCTTCGAGAAGCGGAAGGAGAACATCGCGGCCGCGCTGTTTGGTTTGCTCGAGATGCGGCTGCGCGTCACGGAAGGTGTCGCAGGTCAGGACGAATTCTGAGGACGTCACAGGCACGGCAGGGACCCCTGACTTTTCGAGTGCGGCGGCGAAAAGCCGCGCGCTGAACCGTTCGCCGAAGGAGGCGAGTCGATCGAAGAGGTCGGCGCCGGCGGCGACGGTGCCGTGAACGGGAACTTCGTGAAGCAGGTCGCGTCCGAGGAGTTGTAGCTCGCGGCGCACGCGAAGGTCGTCGTGCTCGGGGAGATGCAGATCGTGGAGTACATCAAGGTGCAGGCCGAGGACGAGTTCGGCTTCGCGGCGTGCGTGCGCGAGCTTGCCATCGGCAAGAGCGCGAGCAATGGAAAGGAGATGATCGGTGACGCCCTTCATGGCGGAGACGACCACCGTGACGCTGGATGAGAGAGCGGCGGATCGAACGAGGCCCGCGGCATGCAACATGCGTTCTGCGCCGAGAAGAGAACTGCCGCCGAACTTGAAGGCGAGGATGTTGCGGCTTTGCTTGTTTACCCCGCCGGCGTGATGCGCTCGATCCTGCAACGCGGCGGGGCTTGCTTCCGCTGCTGATTCTTCCTGTACGTTTTCTGGACACATGAGCCTGCGCTCCTGATTTGTTGTTTCCGGTACTACCGCTGGAGCGTCTCTGGAGGGGGTAAAGAAGAAACCCACCGCCAGGTTCGCTTCTGGCGGTGGGTTGGAAACTTTTTGCTAGGTTGCTAGCTGTTTTTCCACGCGCCGGAAGCGGAAATAGTCGTCTTAGTCGTAGTCGAGGTAGTCGACATGGACTTGGACGTAATTCGCTTCGTGGCGATGGAGATCATTACCGGCTCAGAATAGCACACCCCACTTTACAGTCAAACGCAATTTTTCGAGGATGCCGGATTGGGTGGGCAAAAGGGCAACACCGAGCGCGGCGTGCCGCAAGGGGCGGAATCGACGGGCTAATGGTGGTCCGATGGAACGCCCTAATCATTGTTCGCGAAAAGAAGGCTGGAGCAGGTAAGGCCGGATTCGGCTTTCTGGAGTTCGGAGATGTCGAGTGGCGCGACGTGGAAGCCACGCGCTTCGATGCGGGCGCGGGTGCGGGGGAACGATGCGGGGAAAATGACAGTGCCGGCGAGGGCCAGGGCGTTGGCGGCATGAGGCTCGGCGGGATCAACGTCGATCCAGTCCTGGCCGGCGAACGGCGCGGCGTCAAACCAGGCGCGGTTGGCGAGGAGCGTGTTGCGGCCAAGAGACGTGACGGCGGATTTGAGATGCAGACAGCCGGTGACGCGAACGGCGCTGACTTCATAGTGGTGTGGCGCAAGGATGGCGGCAAGCTGGCGGATGCCTTCGGCGTTGCTGCGCCGGGTGAGGCCGACGAAAATCTTTCGGTCGAGGCGCAGGACATCGCCGCCTTCGAGAGTGCCGGGGAGCGTGACGTATTCGAGCTTTCGAAACTTGGCGAGCGCCTGCGTGAGCGAAGTGGCTTCGCGGCGGCGCGTCTCCGTGCCCAGCGGCAGGATTACCGCCAATTCATCGAGAACTATGGCGGGATCTTCCACGAACATGGAGTCGGGGAGATCGGGTTCGGCAGGAAGAGAGATAACGCGCGCGCCCAATTTGCCCAGCAGGTTTTCGTAGGCGTGGTGTTGCTTTTGGGCAACGGCCAGATCAATGGGCTGGCGGTCGATGAAGGAAAGTTCGCAGTGGACGATGGCGGGGCTGACGGCGCGGGTGATGGCTGTGAGCATTGCAGTCGGGAAAGTTTACATGAGAACGATGCATTGCTGGGAAACGTTGAACGAAAGGAGGAGGCAGAATAGACTCTAGGGCGCAAGCAGACGTGCGGGAGGCGGGTGCAATGAATGATTCGATCAGGCGCGCGGCGGCGATTCTGCTGGTGATTCTGGGAGGCGCGGCGGTTTGGTGGGCGGGCAGCGGAGCCCCGGCTTCGGCATCGGCGAATGATGCCATGGTAGCGATGATCGCGGCGGCGCGAGAGCGTGCGGCGGCAAACGATCCGCGCTTGAAACCCGCGTCACGCTTCGAAGAGGGCGGCTGGATTTACGTGCATCTCGAAGGCGATCCGGGCGCGGTGGGATTTCAGCATGGGTACCTACTGGGGCCGGAAATCGAAGACGGTTTCGCGGCGGTGAGCGCGGGGATGACGCATTCGACGCAGCGCGACTGGGAGTTTTTTCGCAAAGCGGCGCGCGAAATGCTGTGGCCAAAGATTGACGCGGAGTATCAGCAGGAGTTGCAAGGCATCGTCGAGGGACTGCGCGCGCGCACGGGATCGAAGCTGGATGTGGACGACATTGTGGCGTTCAACGCTTTCGAGGAGTTGCCGGATTATTACGTGCCCTGGTTGAACAAACAGCTAAAAGCAGCGAACCCGCCGAACCTGAAAAGCCCCGGGAATTGCAGCGCCTTCGTGGCCACGGGAAGCTGGACCAAAGACGGACAAATCGTGATGGCCCACAACAACTGGACGAATTACCGGAACGGCGAACGGTGGCGGATCGTGTTCGACATCGTGCCGAAGAACGGCTTCCGAATGTTGATGGACGGTTTTCCCGGAGTGATCGCCAGCGACGACGATTTCGGAATCAATAGCGACGGCCTGATGGTGACGGAAACGACCATCACACAATTCGAAGGCTGGGACACGAATGGCAAGGCGGAATTTGTGCGCGCGCGCAAAGCGTTGCAGTATGCGGGCTCAATCGACGACTACACCAAGATCATGCTGGACGGAAACAACGGGGGATACGCGAACGACTGGCTGCTGGGCGACCGCAAGACCGGCGAAATCGCGCAACTGGAACTGGGGTTAAAAGCATACAAGCTGTGGAGAACGAAGGATGGCGTGCTGGCTGGATCAAACTGGGCGCGCGACCCGATAGTGCTCAAAGTGGATGCGCCACAATTTGATCCAACGAATAAAGAGAGTTCCGCGAACGCGAGGCGTGCGCGGTGGGACGAATTGCTGAAAGAAAACAAAGGAAAGGTCGATGTGGCGCTCGCGGAAAAAATGCTGGGCGACCACACGGACACGGCGCAGAAGAAAGAAGAACCGAACGAGCGCACGCTGTGCGGGCACGTGGATGGCTCGGCGCGTGGAGTGAAAGATTGGGCCTGGCAACCTTATTATCCCGGCGGAGCAGTGCAAGGAAAAGCGACGGACGCCACAATGACAAAAGAAATGCGGATCATGGCGCGCATGGGTCATCCCTGCGGCGGAGATTTTCTCGCCAAGCCGTTTCTCGCGGCGCATCCCGAGTACGCCTGGGAAGAGCCTTATTTGCGGGACATGAAGGCGGGCCCGTGGACGGAATTCCGATCTGGCCAGACTGCAACGCAGCAGGCCAGGCATTAAGGCCTAAGAGGGGAAAGAGGTTGCTGCTCTTGTCCACAAGGCATATCCAAGGACGAGCACCGCTGCTTCTTTTAGCCGCGAGCATTCTGTGCGGCCAAGCCTGGGCGCAAGAGAATGAAAGCCCTGCGGTAATCAACTCCACCACGTCCACCGACACCGTTCGGGAGCCTGTCGTCTACGAAAAAGTTCGCGGTGCTATTCGGTATGGAGACGACGGAAGAGGAACCAAAGAGGCATTCGCACGGATTCGCGTACAGACGTACGCAGGTATACAGAAAGTTGGGCAACTCGTATTTCCATACAAGGGGGCCAACGAACGCGTCGAGGTAAAAAGCCTGAAGGTGATAAAGCCTGACGGGAAGGTGATCACAGCGGGTGCTGATGCCGTAGTAGATGTAAGTTCACCGGTTGTGCAGGAAGCCCCGATGTACTCGGATGCGAGGCAGAAGCATGTTTCAGTGCCTGGGTTATCAGTCGGCGACATCATTGAATATGACGTCGTTACAAGAGTGTTTGAGCCTTTCACCCCCGGCCAATTCTGGGACAGCTGGGACTTTGTAACCCATTCCGTCTGCCTGGACGAAGAGATAGTTTTGGACGTTCCCGCGAGCCGCACCTTAAAAATCAAATCCCCCAAAGGAATGGCACCGACTGTAGATGATCAAGCGGGCCGGCGCAGGTACACGTGGAAGACCGAAAATAAACAGGCCGTTGAGGAGGTCAATGCGTTTAAGAATTTCCAGAGTCTCAATCCGCCAGAAATGCTGAGGGGTTTGGCTGTTTCGACGCCCCGAAGGATACTTTTTTCGACTTTTCAGAATTGGAATGAAATCGGGCAGTGGTACAACACCCTGGCGCAAGAACGGCGGATGCCTTCGCCTGAGGTTCGAGCGAAAGCAGACGAAATTACTCGCGGAGCGGCCTCAGACCTGGCTAAAGTTCAGGCGCTTTACGACTTCGTGTCGCACATCCGCTACGTGAGCCTTTCCTTCGGCGTAGGTCGTTACCAACCGCATTCCGCTGCCGAAATTCTTACCAATCTTTATGGCGATTGCAAAGATAAAGCCACTCTCCTGGATGCGCTGCTGGCAGCGCAGGGAATTCATAGTGCCACGGCCCTTATCAATTCACAGGCGGAAGTGGACCGGGAAATCCCTACGCCTCTCCAGTTCGATCACGCCATCAATTTGGTTTCTCTCGGTGGCAGGGAAATTTGGCTCGACGCCACAACAGGTGTCGGCCCCTTTGGATATTTGTTGCCGCAACTCCGAGGTAAGAACGCGCTCGTCGTGCTTTACCCGCAAGAGTCTGAGCTTCTTCAGAGTCCGGCAGAGGGATCGAGCGCGAAGACCTACAGATTTGAGATCGAGAAAACCATCGACGAGAAAGGGGCGGAACAGGCCAAGTTGCTTGTGGAGGTTCAAGGAGGCGATTGGGAAGTCCTGTTGCGCCTTCTCTTGTCGCGCATTTCGCCGGCACAATTCGGCCAGATGCTGAGTGGGGATCGCAATCTGGCAGGCGGCGGATACAAGGGTCTCTACTCGGATGTCAAAACCAGCGATCCTTTTGATTTAAAAACGCCTCTTCGCCTTGAAGCGAACTACAGCCGAAGTCTCGATCCGAGCGTGTTACGCGGGAAGACGAATAGTCCCTCGCCAATGTTGCTGGATATCCTCGAACGGTTGTTGCCCATTGTTGGGGTCAGCTTCGGTAACAAGCAGCCGCCTATTCCTCTCGGCGGCCCTAAGGATTTGTTTCTTCATGTTAAGGTGAGCCGGCACCCGGCAATAAATGCAAGTCCACTCAAGCCAGTTCATCTCACAAAAGATTTTGCGGAATACACTTTGGAATCCACCGCTGACAAAGAAACCCTGACGGTCGATGCACACTTGAATCTGCATGCCAAGGAGGTTGATGGGGGCCGCGTCTCCGACTATATGCTCTTCCGGACAGGCGTGGTGGGTAGTCTGGCCCAGCCAGCCGAGCCCGCAGCCACTGCCAAAAAGACATCCCCGCCAACATCCGCTTCCTCCAACTCAGCTAACGATTCATCAAACTTACCTGAGAGTCCGGCGCAGGCCCTGTATGTCGCAGCGCGCAGGGCGGCGAACAATCGTGACTATCCGACTTGCGCACAGCTGTTAGAAGAGGCCGTGGCCAAGGATCCCAATCACAAGTTTGCCTGGGGCTATCTCGGCTGGACCTACAACACGCTTAGAAAATATGACCGGGCGGAGTTCGCCCTGCGAAAAGCAATCGAGTTGAACCCTTACGATGCTGCCGCTTATAACAATCTTGGCCAAGCTCTTGCGGGGCAGAAAAAGTACCAAGAGGCGGTTCCTCAATATCAGAAACAAATCGAGATCAGGCCGCGTGATCAATGGGCGCACGCGAATCTCGGCAGGGTTTACAATCTGCTTCAGCAATATGAAAAAGCCATACCCGAGTTAGAGATCGCAGCATCGATCACGCCAGACGACCCTTATGTGCCTTTCAACTTGGGTCGCGCGTACGCAAAAACGGGCCAGCCTGAAAAAGCGGCAAAATCTCTGATGCGATCCGTGGAGCTCCAGCCGGTCCCCTTCCGATGGAACGCGGTTGCCTACGAGATGGCACTCGACAATTTGGAACTGAACCAAGCTCAGAAGTATGTGGAATCCGCGATCGCCGCGACTGTCCTACAAATGCAGAGCACTTCCCTCGAACATGTCACCACTGAGGACGTTCGTTATACTGCATCTCTCGCCGCGTATTGGGATACTTTCGGTTGGATCCGGTTTCAGCAGGGCAACTTGGCCGAAGCTGAGAAATATGTGAAAAGTGCGTGGCTCTTGCATTCCACGGGCGAAGTCGGCGATCACCTGGCACAAATTTACGAAAAGCAGGGCCACAAAGCAGAGGCGATTCACCAGTACGAGCTAGCACTCGCTACCAGCAATCCGATGCTAGAGACTCGAGGACGGCTGGCGTCGCTCCTCGGCGGCGAGAATAACATTGACCAACTGGCCGAACATGCAAAGCCACAGCTCAAGGAAGCACGGACGATTCAAATCAAGAACTCCCATCGAGCAGAAGGAATAGCTGAGTTCTGGATACTTTTATCTCCTGGCCCGAAGGTGCGTGCAGTGAAATTCATCACGGGGGAAGATGAGCTCGCTCAGCTCTCCAAGGAGATTGAGGCAGCTTCGTTCCCCGATTGCTTCCCCGAGGCCACAGAGCTTCAGTTGATCCGCAGGGGCAGGCTTTCTTGCGCGCCTGCCTCTGCGAACTGCAGTTTGCTCCTGAATTCCGCGGAGGCAGTGCAGCCGGCAGAGGTTTCGGACACTGGCGCGCCTTCCGACACTCCGGCAAATCGCATCAAGATCGGTAACACTGTTACGGGCGCCAAAATCAAACTTAAGGTCAGCCCCATCTATCCTCCAGAGGCCCGCGCGAACGGTATCGAGGGCACTGTACGGCTTCACGCAATTATTGCGAAGGACGGCTCGATCCTGCAGCTTGAAGTGATTTCTGGGCACCCGCAGCTTGTCCAAGCAGCCTTGGATGCGGTAAGACAATGGAAATACGAACCGACACTGCTGAATGGTCAACCAGTGGAAGTAGACACCACGATTGATGTCTTTTTTCAACTTAACAGGAAAAAATAGAGACCAGCCGTTTCTCCCGGCGCATCCCGAGTACGCCTGGGAGGAGCCGTATTTGCGGGACATGAAGGCGGGCCCGTGGACGGAGTTCCGGTCAGGCCAAACGGCCCAAAAGTAAAGCCAGTCCTAGAGCAACGCGCGCGCCAATGCTTGCGATAAGTAGATCGCCAGGGAGTAAGGGGCCGGTGGGGCCGCGCGGGAGATGAAGATGCGGGTAAGTCCGGCGCCGAGGAGCATGCCCGCGAGAATCAACCCGATCACTCCGAGCACCACCCAAAGATCCGATTTTGAAAAGGAGGCAGCAGACGAGGTTCGAGAAGAGAATTGAGCAGGAGCAGCGGAAGGCGCGCCCTTTGCTAAAGGAAAATGCGGGGAGCGGTCGGAGATTTCCGGCCGCACCAAGAGGCTGTACCCTTTCCGGGGAATGGTTTCGATATAGACCGGCTTATCGGAGGAATCGCCAAGAGCTTGGCGGAGTTTGTTGACGGTGGTATTTACATTGGCGTCGTAGTTCACGTGGGTCTCGGCGGGCCAAAGCCGCAGGCGCAACTCTTCGCGGGTGACGACTTCACCGGGCTTTTCGAGGAGCGTCAGAAGAATCTGATAAACCTTGCCCTGGAGCTTGATGCGGGAGCCGTCACGCGTAACTTCCTGGCGCTGCTGGTCAATCCGGAACGGCCCGAATTGGACGTAGCGGCCGGACGACAGGAGGATTGGCTCCGCAGCCGCCCGTTCGTCGGGTTCTCGCATGGACAGCACTTCCGGTGACATAGACGCCCACCCTTATGGTGTATAGACGTAATAAACAGCCGAGTGTTTTCTATTCATACGAGAAATTTCATCAATAAGTTGCCTAAATCGTTGAACTGGGGCGGCCTAGTTGCAGTGAGGAGATAAGGAGTCTAGAACTGAAATGTTACAACGAAGAATCTTCCGAATTTAGAACAAACTTATATGAATTAGCGGAACTCCACCGCTATCGAGCGCCGTTTTGTGGCGTTTTGCGCCGAATTCTCCCCAACCGAGAGCAAATAAATCTGGATCGATTTCCAGCTTTCCTCAGAAAGCCCTGATTCACGTATAGTCCTTCCTTCTTAGATTCAACCGGGAGATGCAAATGAACAGCCCACAGTCCTGGACCTGGCGTTTTTGCGTGCTTGGTCTAAGCGGAGTCTTGAGCTTACTGGGGGCAGCCGGCATTTCCGCTCTGGCGCAGGCGCCTTCTCCGACGCCCGCGTCACCCCACGCAAAGCAACCGGCAGCCGAGGCCCCGCCGACGGAGCTGCAGGCTGCTGGTGAAAAAGCCTGGGGAATCCTTCGGGAGGGAATGAAAGACGGCAGCGCGGAGAGACGTGCCAAGGCAGTGAGAGCATTGGGCTTATTGCCAGGAAACGCAGAAGCAGAAAACGCGGCAATCAACGCGCTTCATGATAAAAAACCGAACGTGCGAGTGGCGGCGGCCGCGGCGCTAGGTTCCATGCAAGCCCAACACGCTAAACTGGAATTAGAAGGCGCGCTCCTGGATTCCGAGCCAACGGTGGCATTGGCGGCCGCAAATTCGCTGCTGCTGCTCCATGATGACGTGGGCTACGACCTTTACTACGACATATTGACCGGTGAACGGCGCGCCAATAAGGGCCTGATCAAAGAACAGCTCGAGATGCTCAAAGACAAAAAGAAATTGGCGAAACTCGGATTCGAGGAAGGGATCGGCTTTATCCCCTTTGCGGGAATGGGTTATGAGGCATTCAAGACGGTGGCAAAGAACGATTCTTCGCCAGTACGCGCGGCAGCGGCAAAACAACTGGCCCGCGATCCGGACCCGGGCACTGCGAAAGCACTGGTAAAAGCGACGACAGACAAGAACTGGCAGGTGAGAGCGGCAGCATTGGAAGCGATCGCGCAGCGAGGCGACCCCTCGCTGCTGCCCAGCATTGCCGCGGCGCTGGAGGATGCGAATGACGTGGTGCGCTTCACGGCGGCAGCGTGCGTGGCGCACTTGGGCGACTTGCCGGCGACGAACAGCGCAGACAAAACAACTAAGGAGTAGTCGTTCCCCGAGAGCAACTGGTTGCGGCGACCTGCACCAGTTCCCGATCGAGCTTTTTTTGACCAGGCCGTCTTTTTGAAGACTGCCCAGTTAACCATAACCGAGGCCCCTCCCCCCGGTTTTTCATAAGTGTTGATTCTGAACGACTTTAAGTACCTTTAGAATGAACACTTCCGGAAGTGTTCATTCTAAACGTGGTTACAGGCGATATTATCGGACGCGCCCACAAGTGTTGATTCTAAATGAGTTAGGTTGGGGTTGGAGAGAAAGCTGCGGAACCGCGCCTGGGAATTGGTGGTACCTAGAAGAAAAGCGGGAGCAAGCTCCCGCACTCCACACGCAGTTATCTACGAGGGTAAGTATAGCAGAGATTAGGGCAAAGTCAAGGGAAACTTTGGTTGGAGGGCACGAGAACTCTTTTGCTGAACGGGGATCTGAATAGGTAAGGGCGCAGGCAAGGGTTACTTTCTTGGCAGGACGATACTTCGGGTTGAGCGGCGAAATGCCGGGGTTCGTCGCATTTTCAGGAAGATTCCAGATCAGTGACAGAAATCTAGCGTTAGGGCCTTCCAATATTTTACAAATGTTGGTCGGCCAAACGGGAGGGGCAAGCCCCTCCCCTACGGTCAATAAACTAAATGGTTCGGGAGTCAATAAACGAGACGGTTTGGGAGTCAATGAACGAGATGGTTGGAGAGTCAATAAACGAGATAGTTTGGGAGTCAATGAACGAAGATGGTTCGGGCGGGTGTGCGGCCACCGGAGACGAACCCAGAAACTTCGCCGAGGCTTAAGAAGAGGGCGAGAAAAAAGAGCTTGACACTATGGCGTGTGGCGATATAGCGTATGACGACAGAGGACTTCTCTGGGGGAGCCGAAAACTGTGAGTTCTGCTGAAAGTGCTGCCGAGGCGTTTGGACCACTGACTCCGGCGATGTTTCATGTGTTGTTGGCGCTGGCCGGGGAGGATTTGCACGGCTACGCCATACTTAAGGAAGTGGAGTTGCGCAGCGGGGGTAAGGTACGGCTGAGCACGGGAACACTATATGGAATCCTCAAGCGCTTGCTGAACGACGGGCTGATCGTGGAGATGCGTTCGAGGCCGTCGAAGTCAAACGACGAGCGGCGGCGTTATTACGGGATGACGCTGAAAGGGCGGCAAGCGGCGAGCGCGGAAGCGGAACGGATGGATGAAATGGTAGCTGCGGCGCGGTCAAGGAACCTGCTGAAGAAAGCGCGGCTGGCGTAACGGGATTGCCGGGGCCGGAGGGAAGGTTCCGGAGAAAACGAGTGGACTAAAAATCGGTGCGGTGGTGGCGCCGCAGGAGAACATCATGGCAGCGGCTGATTCCAAAGCGACACGACTTTACCGCGCACTTCTGCGGGTTCTACCGTTCGATTTTCGGAGCGATTACGGCCCCGAAATGGAAACGGTTTTCCAGGAACAACACAAGGAAGCAGCGCATCGCGACGGGACCACGGGCGTGCTGCGGCTGTGGTGGGAAACGATTGTGGGAATTTTCCGAACGGCGCCGGGCGAGCACCTGGCGATGTTCCGGCAGGATGCGGGATTCGCGCTGCGGATGATGCGCAAAAGCCCAGGGTTCACGCTGGCGGCGATCCTGACCCTGGGGCTGGGAATTGGGGCGAATTCGGCGATTTTCAGCGTGGTGAACGCGGTGCTGCTGAAGCCGCTGCCGTACGAACATGGCGAGCGGCTGGTGGTCTTGCAACATCGAATGGGAATGCTGGACCAGCCCTTCTCGGCGCTGGACATCAGCGACTACCGGGGCCAGAACCACTCGTTGGACGGACTCGTCGAGTATCACAACATGAATTTCATTTTGCTGGGGCGCAGCGAGCCGGAGCGGGTGGAAACCGGAGTGGTTTCCTGGAATTACTTCGACGTTTTCGGGGTGAAACCGCTCTTCGGGCGCAGCTTCCGTCTGGAAGATGAGCAGGCGGGCGCGCCGGCAGTATTGATGCTCAGCTACGAATATTGGATCAAGAGTTTCGGCGGCGACCCGAACGTGGTGAACAAAACGTTCAAGATGAACGACAAGGTTCATACAGTAATCGGGGTGCTGCCGCCGGTGCCGCAATATCCGGACGAAAACGACGTGTACATGCCAACGACCGCCTGCCCCTTTCGCTCGCGTCCCTCCTTCATCGCCAACCGGCCGTCTCGCATGATGCAAGTATTTGGCCGCATGAAGCCGGGCGTCGGAGTGCGCCAGGCACAGGCAGACTTAAGCAGCATCGCGGCTAATCTGCAGAAGGCCTACCCGAAGGATTATCCGCGTGCGAACGACTACGCGATGAAGGCGGTGGCGCTGGAGGAAGCGCTGACGCACAACGCCCGGCCAACGATGCTGGTGCTGCTGGCGGCCGCGGGGTTCGTACTGTTGATCGCGTGCGCGAATGTGGCAAACCTGAACCTCTCGCGCATGGTGAGGCGAGAGCGCGAGCTGGCAGTCCGGGCAGCGCTGGGTGCCGGACGAGCGCGGATGTTCCGCCAATTGCTGACGGAGAGCTTCCTGCTGGCGGTGGTCGGCGGGGGCCTGGGCCTGATCTTTTCGTGGGGGGCGCTGAGTTTGCTGGTGAGTTTTGCGGCGCGCTTCACGCCACGGGCACGGGAGATTCAGATGGACGGCTGGGTCCTAGGCTTCACTTTCCTGGTGGCCGTGCTGACCAGCGTGCTCTCCGGCACCGTACCGGCGCTAGCGGCGAGGGAGTCCGTCGTCGGGAACCTCAAGGAAGGCGGGGCACAATCCACGCTGGGGCGCGGGAAGCACCGTATGAGAAGCCTGCTCATTGTTGGGCAGGTGGCGGTTTCTTTCCTGCTGCTGATTGGCGCGGGGCTGATGTTGCGCAGCTTCATGAAGCTGCAGCGCGTGTACCCCGGATTTCAACCGGAAAACGTGCTGACGATGAACATTTCCCTGGACTTTGTGAAGTACAACACCAACGACAAGCAGCGCGCTTTTTTTGAGACGCTGCTGGAGAAAATCCAGGGGCAGAGCGGCGTCAAATCCGCAGCCGCTTCCATGATGATTCCGTTCACTACCGGCATGACGATGACCGGCGATTTCTGGATGGAAGGGGAGACGCCGACGCCGGGGCAAGCGCTGCCATCAGCCGATTTCAGGATTGTGAGTCCGTCGTACTTCGAAACGCTGCACATTCCAGTTCTCCGAGGGCGAGGATTCCTGCAAACGGACCGGCCAGGCAATCCGGACGTGGCGGTTGTGAACCGGAGCGCGGCGCAACATCTCTGGAGATCGAAGGACCCCGTTGGGACACGGTTCACTGCTGACGGAGGGAAGTCCTGGACGCAAGTGGTTGGGGTGATCGGCGACATCAAGCATTACGGGCTCGATAAGGATGTGGCGGATGAGATTTATGTGCCGATGGCGCAGAACCCCATGCGGAGTGCTAGTCTGGTGATTAAGACGGCAGCGGAACCGATGAGCATCGCCAGCGTAGTGATCGAACTCTTGCATGGCATCGATCCAAATCAACCGGCGGCGCGGGTGCGGTCGCTCGAACAAGTGCGCGCGGAATCCGTGGCGGCGCCCAGGCTGACGACCAATTTGCTGGGGCTATTTGCGTTGCTCGCATTGGCGATTGCGGCAACGGGCATCGGCGGAGTGATGGCGTTGACGGTCGGGCAACGACGGCATGAGATCGGAGTGCGCATGGCCATCGGGGCGCGTCCGGCGGAGATTTTGCGGATGATCCTGGGGCAAGGCCTCGTTCTCGCGCTGGTTGGCGTGGCGCTTGGTTTGGTTGGTGCGCTTTGGCTTACGCAGGTCTTGCAGCAACTGCTTTTTGAAGTGACACCGACGGATCCGGTGACCTATGCCGGCGTTGCGGCTGTGCTGGGATTGGCTGCGCTCGTTGCTTGCTACGTTCCAGCACGGAGGGCGGCCCGGGTAGACCCGATTGTTGCGCTGCGCGTGGAGTAGCGACGCAGGACAGACAATCTTGAGCGTGCATTCGAAGAGAGAGAAAACTGGAAGAGGACAGGCAGGAATGCCTGTCCTACTTTGCTGACCGCAACGGGGGGGAGTCTGGTAAACTATAGATTGCTGCACCGCACCTAAGGATGTGGGACCGCTGAGCGGTCAACCTACAAAAGGTACATTCGTCAAGGCTGCTGGTTGTTTCAGCAGCTATTTTTGTCTTTAGAGGATCCGGCTCCGAGAAGGCCGGGGAGACGACAAGCAGGAATTATGAGTGAAAATATTCGGAACATCGCGATTATTGCGCACGTGGACCACGGCAAGACCACGCTGGTGGACGCGATGCTTAGGCAAAGCGGGATTTTCCGCGCCAACGAGGCGCTGGTTGAGCGCGTGATGGACTCGAACGATTTGGAGCGCGAGCGGGGCATCACCATTCTCGCGAAGAATACGGCGCTTTTCTTTCACGACACGAAGATCAACATCGTGGACACGCCGGGGCACAGCGACTTTGGCGGCGAAGTGGAACGCGCGCTGCGCATGGTGGACGGCGTGGTGGTGCTGGTCGACGCGAGCGAAGGGCCGCTGCCGCAGACGCGCTACGTGCTGCAAAAGGCGCTGGCGGCGAAGCTGCCTCCGGTGATCGTGCTGAACAAGATTGACCGCACGGATGCGCGGGCCAAGGAAGTGCTGGACGAAATCTACGATTTGTTTATTGACCTGGACGCGACGGAAGACCAGCTCGACTTTCCGGTCATTTATACGAATGCGCGGGACGGCGTGGCGCACCGGACGCCGGGAGACGGGTCGAAGGATTTGCTGCCGCTTTTCGAGGCCATCGTAAAGCACATTCCGGCGCCTCCGGGCGATGCCGATGGCGTTTTGCAAATTCAGGTGATGAATTTGGATTACAGCGAATTTCTGGGACGGATTGCGATCGGGCGGGTGTTCAACGGCACACTGAAGCGCGGAGCGGACGTGGGCATCGTCAAGTTGGACGGCAAGCTGGTGCCGACGCGAATCACCAAGCTGTATACCTTCCGCGGCTTGGAACGGGATGAAGCGCAAGCTGTCCCGGCGGGCGACCTTGTGGCGATTGCGGGGGTCGAAGGCATCAACATTGGGGAAAGCATCACGGATTTGGCAAACCCGATGCCACTGGAACCGCTGCTGATCGACGAACCGACGCTGGCGATGATTTTTACGGTGAACAGCAGTCCGCTTTCCGGCAAAGAGGGGACGTTTCTGACTTCGCGGGATCTGCGCGACCGGCTGCAAAAAGAACTGCTGACGAACGTGTCCATCCGGGTGGAAGACACGGAGACGCCGGAATCGTTTCGCGTGCTGGGGCGCGGCGAATTGCAGCTCGCGATTTTGATCGAGACGATGCGGCGCGAAGGTTTTGAGTTGATGGTGGGCAAGCCGGAAATTGTGGTGCGCACGGAAAACGGCAAGAAACTCGAGCCGCTGGAGCGGCTGGTGATCGACGTGCCCGAGAGTTTCATCGGGATCATCATGGAAACCACCGGCAGCCGGCGCGGCGAGATGCTCAAGATGAGCAATCACGGCTCGGGGCGGGTGCGCATGGACTTCAAGATTCCTTCACGCGGATTGATCGGGCTGCGCAGCCAGATGCTTACGGACACTCGCGGCACGGCGCTGATTCATTCGATATTCGAAGGCTGGATGGAATACGGCGGGGAGATGGCGCTGCGCCCCACCGGTGCGTTGGTGGCGGACCGCGGCGGACCATCCACCGCATTTGCGCTTTGGAACATCCAGGAACGCGGCGAACTGTTCATCGGGCCAGCCATCGAAGTTTACGAAGGGATGATTGTTGGCGAAAATTCGCGCGAGCAGGACATGGACGTCAACGTGACGAGGGAAAAGAAGCAGACGAATATGCGCTCGTCCAGCGCGGACGAAGCGATCCGTTTGATTCCTCACCGCGAGTTGAGCCTGGAGCAGGCTATCGAATTTATCGCTGACGACGAATTCGTGGAGATCACGCCGAAATCGATCCGCTTGCGGAAAAAAGTTTTGCAAGCCAACAAGCGGCCACGCCGTTGGCAGGAAATCCGGGCCAGCCAGGCCACCACCTAGATACAGCGCTGCTGCGGCTTCTTAACGCGCTGATTTTTCGAGGAGTTCCGCAAGGTACTGCTTCCACAAGACCGCTTTTGTATGCGAACCGTGGCCGCGCGTTTCGTCGCTGATGGGAAGCAAGACGAAGCGGGCGTCTTTCACTTTTTTGATTTCGGTTGCCGCCATGGCCAACTCCGGCGGATTGATGAAGTCGTCGGCGGAATTGATGTACATGACTTGCGCGGTGATTTTCTCGAGCTGCGGCGAAGGATCGTAATTGCGCGAAGCATTCACGGCGTACAAGAAATCGTTGGCGTCCAGCCCCGCCATGCGCGCCTTGAAATAGTCGTCCAAATATTTGTCGGCGGCATCGCGCGTGGGCAGAGTTTTCTGCATGTAGAGCGGGGCGCTCCCGGCGATCAAAAGAAAATCCAGAACGGTGCGCAACGCCTGCTGCGGCTCCGCTGAGTATTCTCCTCCCTTCCATTCCGGATCGTTGCGAATCGCGTCCATCACCATTTTGCGCCAGATGCGGTTGCGTCCGGCGATCTGCACCGGCTGGCAGGCCAGGGGCATCAGCGCATCCATGAAATCAGGATAGGTTTCGCCCCACACGAAGGAATGCATGCAACCCATGGAGGTGCCGAGGAGGAGGCGCAGATGGTTCACGCCCAGGCCCTCGCTTAGGAGTTGGTGGTGCGCGGCGACCATGTCGTCGTAGTCGTATTGCGGGAAATGCGCGTGCAGACCATCGCTGGGCTTGGACGATTTTCCGTGGCCGATGCCGTCGGGAAGAACAATGAAGTATCGCGTGGCGTCGAGAAGCTGGCCCGGTTCAAACAGTTCGGCAGCAAAAATGGGCGTGAGGAATTGATGGCCGGCGCCGCCGGTGCCGTGAAGAATCAGGACGGCGTTTGTGACGCGGCCATCCGCGTTGCGCACCGGCTTGCCAAGCGTCGTGTAGTGCAAGCGCAGCTCCGGCAGCGTTTCACCGGAGTGGAATTTGAAATTCTTGACGACGAAATCGCCTTCGGTTGTTGCGGGAATTCCAGCCTGCTGGCCCGCGGAAGACATGGGTACCAGGACAGCGATCGTGCACAGCAGGACGAAATAACGGATTACGCGCTTCATCGGGGAGCACCTCTCCGACGGAGAATTTAGCATACCTGGCGAGTCCGCCGGCTGCGACATCGAAACCGAACCAGGAGGCTTGGCCCCCGGAAAGACGGGAATAAATGCAATGGCGCAGCGGTCCTTGGAGAGTCGTGGCCGGAAACAACGGATATGCAGGCGCGACCGGGTGCGAGGCGCTCAGCGACTTCGCTCTAGTTTCCGGCCACGGCTTTCCTGTGCCCTAAGCCGCAGTTACTTCCGCGTTCAAACTAGCTCGCTCCCGGCAAAGAATTGATGTAAAGTCATTAGCTCGAATGCAGCCGGCTCCGAAAACGCTCCATTCAAAAGGTTTACACGGCGGGGAAATAGCCGGCTGCCGGCTTAGTGCCCAAGGAGACTGATGGAATCCGCGAGCAATCAACCCATAGAGACTGGTGCAGCCTCGTATCCCACCATCGCCGCAACTGCCACGGCTCTGCCACCCCATACCATCACGCGCGATGACGTAAAGGTCTATATGGGGCGCGTCTTTGACATCCCCGAGCGCCGCCTCGAAGCCATGATGAGCATCGTCGATAACGCGCAGGTGCACAACCGGCATGCCATCTTCCCGCTCGACTACACCATCGAACCGCGCCCGCTCTCGCAAACGAACAACGAATACATCGAGCACGCGGTGAAGCTCGGCCGGGAAGCCGCGGAAAAGTGCCTGGAGCGCGCGGGCTTGAAGCCCGATGAAATCGATATGATCATCACCGTGTCCTGCACGGGATTCATGATTCCGTCGCTGGACGCCCACCTGATCAACCTGATGGGATTCCGTTCGAATGTCCGGCGCATGCCGTTCACGGAACTGGGCTGCGCCGCAGGAGCCATGGCCCTGGGGCGTGCCGCCGATTACTTGAAGGCCGAACCCGGCGGAAACGTGCTCATCATCGCGGTGGAACTGCCCTCGCTCACGTTTCAGCGCAAGGACATTTCGCAAGCCAACCTGATTTCATCGATTCTTTTCGGCGACGGTGCCGCCGCGGCAGTCGTTAGCGGAAAAAAGATGCGGGGCCCGAAGATTCTGGTCACGGAAACTTATACATTCCCCGATTCGCTGGGCGCCATGGGATTTGACCTGCGCGATTCCGGATTCCACATCCTGCTGGCAAAGGACGTTCCAGAAATGATCGGCGGAAAGATCGGCGGGCTGGTGCAGGGTTTCCTCGATCGCAACGGCCGGAAGCGCGAAGAGATTAAGGGCTGGATTCTGCATCCGGGCGGAGCGCGGCTGCTTGGAAACATCGAGAAGGAGCTTGGCTTGTGCAAGTGCGACACGCAGCCATCGTGGGACATCCTCGGGAACGTGGGAAATCTGTCCAGCGCGACGATCCTGTTCATTCTTCAGGAGTGGCTGGAAAAAAGACCGCTGCAAGCCGATGAATACGCGCTGGCAGCGGCGTTTGGACCGGGCTTCAGCGCGGAATTTCTGCTATTGCAATGGACCTGAGCGTCATTGCGTTTCTCGTTCTGCTCCTGGCCGTGGCGTTGCTGCGGCTGGTCGAGCTGCGCATCTCCAAGCGGCATCAGTTGGAAATGGCCGCGCGCGGCGCGGCAAAGGTGGATGAACCGAAATTTCGCTGGATGGTTCTGCTGCACACCGCCGTGCTGCTTGGCGCGGCCCTGGAAGTCGTATTCCTCCGACGTCCTTTCATTCTGTGGCTGGCTGCGCCGATGTTTGCCATCTTCCTGGCAGCAAACGCGGTGCGTTGGTGGGTCATACGCTCGCTCGGGGAGCACTGGAACGTTCAGGTGGTGGATTCCACGCGCCTCAGCGTGGTGACATCTGGACCTTTTCGCTACGTCCGGCATCCAAACTACGCGGCGGTGTTTGCGGAGATGCTGGCTCTTCCGCTGATTCACACGGCGTGGATCACCGCAGCGGCGGGAGCTATTGCCCACGTCGCAGTTCTGGCGCAGCGGCTTTCCACCGAGGAGCGCGTGCTCTTCGCGAATGCAGACTATCGCGCGGCCATGACCGGTAAGCCGC
>WNFG01003518.1_pt1 | contig 27237 bp, 37 predicted proteins | sample 5400431 | NCBI WGS metagenome assembly WNFG01 (sample SAMN13153346, study PRJNA577476) | soil metagenome | isolation source: 120 cm saprolite under Douglas fir tree site 2 hole 3 replicate 2 | place: USA:California | collected 2015-04-18 | reverse complement strand
ATGGAGCAAGACGGCGGAAGGCAGGAAGCCGTGACGCGAGCCTTGACCCTCATCGAGGCGGCCGAGGACCTGCGCGTATCCAGGCGCTGGCTCGAATATTGGCTGGCTGACCACCCTGTGGACGCATGCGTCGCTAACCGCAAAAGAAATCAATCATGGAGTATCTCGATGACATTCACCCGCGAACAGAACCTGCTTCTCGCCCAGACGCACGACGAGCCACGTCTCCCCGTCAGGCACTGGAACGCGCAACGGGACTGAGGCGGGGCGGGATCTAGCGCGGCGCGATAACCTCGAATGGGTCGTGCAGACGATGCTTGAGAAGCTTCGCGATGAAGCTAACAGAGATTTCTGAGCGTCATGGAATAAGTGAAAGGCCGCGTAAAGCGGCGAGGATGACTGATGGGCAAGATGATAATGGTCAACAAGCGGGATGGCTGGAAGGTATGGCCAACGCCATACTGGTTTCACGTTCGGGGCGTTCACCTGTCTAAACGCTGGAAATTCAAGGGAACACGCTACGCCCATAATAGGCGGCGCAGGCCGTTGCGACAATGACAGACGAACGCAAATGGTGCAATCTCTGCGGCAATTACGTCTACCCGGAGGACGAGGTGGAAAGCGAATGCTGCTATCTGGACTGCCCTATGTCGCGACCTTCCGACATCACCGATCCGCCCCCCAGTATCAGTGTCGCATGTGCAATAGCTCGGCGGTAGCAGCTCCGATCGCCCCAGCAATGCCGATGAAGGCCATCCAAATTAGCTTGCCCAATCCCTGCGCGCCTTGCTGGCGTTCGCGGGCGGTCTTGAATGTTTCGATGGCCGGTTGAATTTCTGCAATGTCATGGCCCATCTGATCGACGCGGCTTGTGAGTTTGGTCATCTCCAACCTGACGTCGTCTAATTTATCATGCACTGCACGCCGTCCATCTGTCGCGGCCTTCTCCTGCATTTGCCAAGTCGACGTCAGAAACTCGACGGCCTTTTTCAGGCCGCCAAGCTCTGAACTGACTTGATGGATTTCGCCTGATGTTGTCACAGGCCCGGCACCAGCGTTGCCAGACCCGCGCCTCCTGAAATCACGATACCGATGAAGCCGACGATATCTTTTTTCACCATCGATGCGACTGGCGAGCACTTGATCATGAATTCGGAATCGGGCTGCAGCGAGTTGCGCAGTTCGACCAGCTTTTCAAAATCGGTGACAAGATGTGGATCAGGCATTGGGATGGCCGCGCCCTGATCATCACTCACGGCCTTCTGCCGCACGTTGATGATATCAGATCGGGCAACAGCTTGACGTCGAGTGCGCCGATGATGTCGCCGAGCGGGTTGCCGGTCAGTCCCGGGCTTCGGGCCGGATTCGCCGCGGCGATGTCGCGGACGATATTGCCGGTTAACCGGGGCTGAACCTGCGCGCGCGCCTCGCTGGTGAGCGAGAACAAGCCGCCGATGATGACGACCGCCAGCACTAGCGGCTTGACCAGCGGCCCTGCGGCCTTCGAGGAATAACCTGCCATCGCGGTCATGACGATGTTGCCGATGAATGCCAGCAATGTGCACCAGCCGTCGATGAAGGGTATCCACGAATTCGGGACAACATTGGTCAGTTTGACGCTGCCTTGGCCGATGCCCTGCTCGATGGTCACCGCGATGCCGAGGTAAAGTATCCACTTCGGGTCGATGCCGTTCATTTGCTGCGTTCCTTGTTGATGCGGATCGCCTGGCACCAGGCGCCCGAGGTGCTCTGTTCGATACGCACACAATCAGTCCGCGACATCGGGCCGGTCCAATCCAAGGGCGCGGCCGGAACGCTCGGCTGAAACGATACGAGGTAGTAAAGAACGGCCGGAATGATCGCGCCGTTCACGCGTGCCACTCCAGCGAGATCGACGGGTCGATCAGGGTCATCCTGGCCAGTAAACTGGCACAACCAATCTGGTGGTCGATGGCGTTCGGATCGAAGTGGCCATCGGCGATGTATTTGCCGCTCTTGTACTGGTTGGTGGATGCCCAGATGTAGGGCGATGGCCCGCCTCGCGCGGCGTAGCCAAGCCCGTTATATGATTCGAGCAGCGTCAACGCCCCGCCGATGGTCCAGTCGTGCCAGTTCGCGGCGTGCGGCGGACAGGCGACCAGCGCGTCTTCGGCCGCGGTCTCCCAAGATGTGAATGGGCCGCGCCCCTTTGGAACGTGGATGGATACCTTGTTCCAGGGGTCACCCTGAGCCAGCGATGCCTTCCAGCTCTGTGAGGATTCGCGTTCGTGGATAACGGCGATGATGGCCCACGGAACCATGGTGACGGTCGCGACGGCCTGGTAGCGCGGTTTGGCGTCGATCAGCCGGTGTGACACGCCGTCAATCAGGTCGATCAGCTCCGGCGTCACCGATGCAGCATTCCATCGCGCCAGATTTGCTTCCTTTAGCTTTGAGAGGTCAGCCACTTATAACCCTCACTTCACAAATCAGGTGAAGTGTAGAACAAGGTTTCGCCAAAGTATATGGGAGTTGCTCGACTTTGGGTTGCGGTGGTAGAACGGCACCTTGCTGGAGGGCGCCATGAGGTTCATTCGTATCTGGCTTAGGTTCTGCTACGAGCGCGTTAGATTCGGTGCTGTTTATGCGCAAAATAAGTTTGATGGTCGCCTGTGGGATGCGACCAGATATTGATGGCCGGGCCTTAATTTCCTTTAAACGTTGCAACGACACCACCGATACGCACCGAACCCGAGGCCCAAGTTGGGGTGTATGCAACCGCTGTCGTGGCAGCGAGCTTACGGTAGTCTAGCCAAACGGTGCCGTTGCCTCCGGAAGTGGCGCCGTTGTTTAGGTTGGTGAAACCGGTTGCGCCGTTATAGGTGTTGGCCGTGACTTGATAGCTACAACCAAAGGCTAACTCGTTGGCTTGGGCCAACGTCCCGGTCGTGGCAGTGACTGATGTTCCGGTTGTACCGGCTGCGCTGGCGGTTTGATCAGCGACCGTTCCGGCGACGAGGTTGGTTGGTTGGTTTATGGCTATGGGCAACGCTGAGACTTGTCCAGCAGCAGCAGCGGCTCCAGCGGATGCACCCGAAGATCCACTGAATGTGATTGTCATGGTTGCACTGGACGCAACGGCGACTGCCTGTGGGGCAATCCATAATTCCAGATTGGTATTGGCCGAGATGGTTAGTTGCTTGGCGCGGTAGTAGGTGTTGAAGCCATCAGAGACATTGGTGACGGTGATTGTATTGGTGGAGTTGGTGGCGATGCACACACCAACGGAGTTTCCGCGAGTGATTGCGGCTGTAGTGGTGAAGGTTTGAGAACTGAATGTTGCGGGTGCGCCGTTTAGGACACCGATTGAAGTAGGTGTGCCAAGCGCTGCGGACGGTGGGGCCGGTGGAGTTCGGTGATATATCCAGCCGGTGGATTCTATGACAAAAGAAGTTGCACTAGAGCCCGTACCGGCAGCGATCGAAGTCAGCAGCTGAGAAACTTGACCGAATGCATTGGTTTGGATTTGTACTTGGTTGTTTGATACCGAGGGTAGTTGAACCTCAGATCCACCCTCACCAAGACCGGTGGCTGGGTAAGTGCCCCGAGGAGCGTTGGGGCTGTTTAAGACCCAGAATATTGCCGCTTGGGGGATGGAGATATTGGCGAGGTCGAGGTCTAGGATTGCAGTGACCGGGGCGCCCGGAGGGATGTGAGTTAGGGCAACGGTGGTTGCGCAGACAACGGCGCTTGCACCGGCGTTGCACGGATTGGTTACGAAATAGTCATAGGTCGCCGCGCCTGGGTTGCATTGGCATGGAGTCCACATGCAAGTGTCATCGATGCACTCCATCCCGGATATTTGTGAGGAGCCGTTAGCGTAGAACCATCCTAAGTGCCGATAAGCTGTGGTTCCGGCGGGTGGGGTTGTAGCGACAACACTAGGTATGTCGAAATAGACGTCGGCTGTGCCACTGACTAGAACAAGAAAAACGGAATACCAAGTGTTAGCGGTTAGGGCCAAGCCGGCAGCACGGCCTCCGTTTCCGGTGCCAGAGGCCCATGTCGCGGATATGGATTTGGTAAAGGCGCCGAGGGTGATGGTTGTGGCATTGATGCTGTCTACAGCTACCCCTGCGGAGATGTCTAAGACAGTGAGTGGAGTTGCTACGTCATTGGAGAGGCGAAGGCCTCCTATGTTGCCCGGGTAGATAGTAGTTCCAGTAGGCGCAGCAAATGAGCCGTCAGCGCGAAGGAAGTTGGTTGTGCCGCCGCCAGAGGCAGGGACTGCGCCGGACAGGCTGCTCGTGAACGGATTGATCAGCGCCGTCAGTTGAGCCTGGGTGCAATCGATCGGAATCGCAGCGCCGCCGGTGTTGTTGCACTTGGTCGTATTGGCCGCCATCTGGCCGAGCTGGGCGTTGACAATCTGAGACGGCGTTTGAATCTCGTATTGCGTTCCGTCATAGGTGACGAGATACTGCTGACCGGCGATGATGTCGCCAGTGACAAGCGCGACCAAGCCAGCCGGTGTCTTTTTTAAGATACTGATAACGCCGCTGGATGCGACGTTGAGCGTCGTTGAGCCGCTGTTCGAAAATCCAGCATTGAAAGTGACGGTGGGGTTTCCAACGAGGCTGAACACCGGCGGCGAAACCGACGCGATTACCTGCGCGTTGGCTGATCCGGTCGATGTGCCGCCGGCTGAGAAGTGTGTGGAGTTGAGAGATATCGCGCCCTGAACGAACGCGTCGGTCGCAACCTTCGTCGTGTTGTCGCTGAACGGGGATTGCGTCGTCGCCGTCGTGCCGTTCGGCAGGTTCAGCGTCCCGCCAGATCCTGGGCACGGGATACCACCATCCTTGATGACGGTGGTCGACGAAAACATGGTGCAATCGCCGGGGGTTATCGGGCCGATGACCGTGACGTTCTGCGCCAGCGCAGCGGCGGCTCCGGCAATCCACAAAACGATGGCGAGCGCAACTCGTTTCATGCCGTCGTTAATACGACGGTTTAAGGCACGTCGTCAACTCACTGATAAAACTCAAGTATGCCGATAACGTTGCTGGCGCCGGCCGTAGCCACTGCGTTCATGCCGTTGGTCCAGACCGGGGTATTGGGCGGGCCGAACATCTGGCCTTGCAGGGGCTGGATCGCGACCGATCCGGTGCCGTTGACGGCCGCCACCGTGCCGGTCGGCGCGACCCAGAGCGTATTGGCCGCGCTCGGATTGAACACGTAGAGACCGGCGCGCTGCGTGTTGGCCGCAGCCACCGCGACCGAGGATGTGCCAACGAGCGGTGTCGGAAGCGCGTTCGGGGACGGGTAGGTGCTGCTGCCGGCGCTCACAGTTGATATCCGCTTGCGCTGATCGTCGCTAATGTCGATCCGGCACCAAGAGCCGGACCATTCACCACGATAGCCGTAGCCGGGGCGCTCGCCGGAATGCATGGACTAAAAACTACGTTGATCGCTGGAGTATTTGGCACTGCCGCGCCCGCAACCAATGTCGGAAAGCCATAGTTTAACGTTCCAGAGATCGGTCCCGTCACGGTCACAGCGGTTGCCGTATTCGCGGCCGTGGCATTGGTGCCGGTCCAAGTAAATCCGCAAATGTAGGTCGTCTTGCCAGCCGCGAGCGCCAACGTCGCAGTAGATGCCGCTACGCCGGTGCCGGTCGCCGATGCCGTGATCGGTGTCGCACCTGATGGAAATCCTGCCGTTCCAGGCAACGCGCCCACCGCCCCACAACTGATCGGCGGCGTGCCCTCGCCTTGGCTGATTAAGATAATTGCCGTTCCGGCCGAGGTGATAGCGGCAATGTTGGTCCATGACGTCACCGTCATGAAGATGCAGCCGTTTGGAAAAATCGGCATGCCGGACGTCGTTGCGACTACTCCGGATGTACCAAACACCATGAACGCCGTGTTTGGTCCAGTGTTCTGCAGCAACACACGCTGACCGGAGCCGGGAAGCGCTACGTTGGAGGTAACCGAAGTGGCCCCAAGCGAGGTCGCAGCGTTGAAAACGAACCCGTTGGCTTGCTGCGCATGTGCGGCGGGCGTGCACCACAACAGCGCGGCGACGAGCCAAGCCGTGATCCAACGCATGGTCAGTCCTCCCGGTCGAAGCGCGGCGGAAGTCCGATCAGGCGGCGGCGCTGCTCATTGCCGCGCTCGCGGACGCAGTTGCCGTGCGACGTGCTCCGGACCAGCGGCGTCGGACGGTTCGGCCCGAGCTTAGCGTTGAGGCGATCTCCTCCAAATTCCGGATTGAGGCGCGGCTCCATCGAGCCGCCAAAGATCCGGTCTTCGGTTGTGTATCGGTAGACCATGGCTAGCCTCGCTTCCAATAAAGCAGCACCTGCGGCCAGACGAATACGACGGAGAACGCGATCGCCGCATACAACCGGTCTCGGGTCGGGTCGACGATCGTGTAGCCCCAGATCGCCGCGCCTGTGATCACCGCGATCATCAGGATGATTCGGGTCGCGCATATTTTCGAAATGGCGCGGGCCGCATCGACAAACGACGGGCCGATGTCGTCGGCGTCGGGACCAGGCTGGACGTCGCTGAAAAGTTTCCTAACGGGCTCGGTCATTTGCCAAAAAACCCTTCGTCCTGGTCGCCGCCGCTGACCTTGTGCTTGATTCCCGCCAGCCTCACGCCGGCGTTGATCGCGGCCAGCTTGTCCGCCTTGCTCGATTTCTTGTTCCGGATGATGGCAAGCACACCCTTCTCCAGCTCGATCAGGAAATCGTCGGTCTTGCCGTTTCCGTTCACGTCGGACATGAGGATACACTGATAACCTATTGCTAGGTCTGAAACAACATCCTATGTTCCGCCCCAGAAATAGGTGAGCCGGCCACGTTATCAGCGTGCCGGCTCTGATTGGGTCGCCTGCTGAGGTAAAGCCCAACCGGGTAACGACGCATATCTAATGCATTTGCATAGATGTCGCAACCTACCAGCCAAGCGCTATCAGCAGCGAACCGATGTCCACGGCGGAACTCGCCCGAAAGGGACTCCGACGCCCCGACTGTGTAATGCGCGCTGAGGGAAAACTGCTCGATCGACCCCCTTGATTTGCTGGCCCGGCTTGGGCGGGGAGGCGGCCGGCCACCGATATCTGGCAGAGCAGCTATACGTGGATAAAGCATTCCTCTAGACCGTGGTCCTTCCCTAGCGGGAGGGGAGGGTACGGAGGACGGGCTATGCTGACGTTCATTGCGATCGCGATCGCGCTGTATATTTTGATCGGCTTCTTGATTGTCGAGCGTGATGAACGCTGGTGGCGAAGGTGGTGGCGTCGGGTTGAAAGCGAGCGCTAAGGTCCTCCGGCGGCAAGCGGGCTGGTCAGGACGGAGCGCACCGCGGCGGGTCCGGCTGACGGGGCCGCAGCGCCCTGCAGGGCGGGACCTACATCAGATTGAGGATTGACCAGCACATCCGCCAGCAAGGCATCCGAGCGCGAGCGCAGAGTGTCCCTAATTCGTCTAGGCAGGGCCGTTAATGCCTGCCGGAGCAGCCCCGTGGGGCCGTGAGAAAAAGCGCCCATCACAAGGTCGCCCATGATTGAATCGGCATCCTGACGTTCGGCCAGTCGCCTGGCGGTAGCGGAATTGCCCAACGCTCGCCCGGTCAATTCCGACGATCCGACCTCATAATTCAAGGCGCGCTCCCAGTTTGCCGCGGCTTCTGGCGTCGGCATCAGCGCCGTGATCTTGTCGCGCATCTCTGGCGAGCGAAGGTATTTGGTCATATCGGGCAATCTTGCAGGATCACTGCGCATACGCTGGACAATCGAAGAAACCGCTCCGATCAGATATCCCTCTCTCTGGGCCTCCGTCATTTCGGCAAGATTTGCGCGCAGTTGTTCGCCGCTGAGCGTGCGCTGCAATATATTGCCGCCTTCCTCAATCGATGTGATGTACTGGCTGGGCCCTCCCCATGCCTGACGGGCTGCGGCATAGGTTGGCACCTGCGTATCGAGCTCGTTTCGAATCATGCCAACTAGCGTTGTGAGCGTGCGGGCTTTCGCGTTTTGTCCGGCGCGCATTGCCGCTCCGACCTGATCATCGATCACGCGTTTGGTGTAATCCCAGAACTGCAGATTTGGGAACGCCGGCAGTTGGCCTCCTGGAAAAGATAGGAGGCCGCCGCGATCGACCATGGCACCCGGATTCATTGCTCCATAACCGTCCGCTATGGCGTTATCGCGCCAGATGCTAACCGCCCCGTGCATGGCGCTTTGGACGGTTGGGCTAGAGGACAATCTCTCAAGCTCCGGCGACCAGACGGCCCGATCTCCATCTGCATACGCCTGTTGATAAAGCGGAGTTGCCGTTTCGGCGCGGGATGCCATCGTCTCCTGCGTGGCGCGCACTGCGGTCTGTCGGGCTCCGGTCAATCCCTCGAGATCGCCTGAGACCCGCTGCAACTGCGCCTGCTGACGCTCGGTCAACGCTGGTACGACCGTGGTACGGCCAGCGCCAGGAGTCTGCGCCACGCGCTCGACAAGGCCTCGCACATTCTCGCCCGCGACATCGGCCACGGTTGCATTTGGTCGAACGGTTCGCGCTTGCTGGAGTCGCTCAGAAAGAACATCCGGCGTCATTCCATCGCGCTCTAGGGCGCGTGCGAAGTCAGCAGCAACATTTGCCTGTGGAGACACGGCATTGCGAACGACATTGCGCGCGCCAACCGCCGCAGTTCCGCCGGCCAAGCCGCCAACCAACCGAGCCGCTGTTTGAACTCCCTGACCCGCCCCAGCACTTTCGGCCAACTGCCCCGCCCCTTCCGATGCGAGCGCGGAGGCGGTGCCCGTGCCAACCTTCAGGGCGGCGCTTCCGGGTCCAAGATAGCTTGCTGGGTTGCCGATCACCTCGCCGGTCGCGCCGGCATACTTCCCAGCCGTGGTTTTCGCGGCGGGCTCGATACCGGCCGCCTCCGAAATCTGCTTGCCGTAGGTCGGATCAGGCTTCGGTCGCTCGCCTCCGGTGATGTCGGCTTTCAGATTGGCAAAGTGCTTCGAGGGACCGAACGGTCCCATGACCGCCTCGCCGATGTCGCCGGCGAAACTTGCAGCACCGCGCAACAGGCCTTTGCCGCCTTCCTTCACGACATCCATGAATGTTGACTCTGGCTTCGGCATGCTCGCCGAATACGATTTCATCGCTTTGTCGATGACAGCCGAATCCGTTCCATCCGGAAATTCGTGGATTACACCATCGGCGGATTCGGCCTTGAGCGGCATTACTGCACCCGTTCGCCGTTCGCGTCGTACTTGATAACGTTGCCAGCGGCTGGGGCGGCCGGGGCGGCCGATTTATCCTTCGGCCCCTCGCCGCGCATTTTTTCGCGCACTCTTCCGGGAGCCTTCTCGGCAATGTCCACCTCCGTGGAAAATCCCCTGAGAGCGCCTTTGACCGCCGAGAGGGGCATGTTGGGATTGAGCATTTCGCGGGCGTGCTCCAGATCGGAAACCGTGCCCTTGCCGCCTCCGGAGATGACGCGTCCATAAACATTGATAAGCGAATTCATCTGCTGCACATAGAAGGCAAAATTCTCATCCCCCTTCTGAACGTTCCACCTGTTCTCAAGAGCATTCCACGCTGCAGTCCCCTTACCGGCGCTTTTCTGGGCGGCAGCCCACACGTTCGGAATGGTTTCGTGAGCTTCATCGACTGCGATAGCGATTCCACCTGCACGTCGGGCAACCGTGGATGCCTCTGTCTTCTTGGCTCCCCTATCAGCTTCCCACTGTGTGGTCTGCTCCGAACCCGGGGCGAAGCCATGCTCTGCCGTGAACTCATTGATAAATTGCTGACGATCCTGCGCGATGGCCGATTTACCAACCTGCTTCTGCGCGTAGATATCGATCATCTGCTTGACGCCGGCCTGCTGCGCCATCGAATATTTCGGCGTGCCGTCCGGCTTGACAGATGCCAATTCGGCTTGCCCGCCCGGCGACATCCAATAAGTCGCGCTCTGCTCGTTCTTGATCTTTTGTTCGTCGCGCTTCTCTTGCAGTTTTGCCGCTGCGTCCGCTGCCTTTGTCGTGAACTCGTGATTCTTCTCATACACCTGAGCGACCAGGGTGTAGTTCTTGGCCGCCGCAGCGTCGTACATGATCTGATCGTGATACTGCGCCGAGATAAGCTGGATCTGGCTCATTTGCTCGTCGATGTTCATCTTGCGATTTTCGAGCGCGAGCTTGTATTTCTCCATCACCTGACGATTGTTCTCGATCGTGGTCTTGGTGTCCTGTTCCCACTTCTTGGCGTCGGTCTCGTACTTCTCTAGATTGCCGCTCTTCCAGCCGTCGAGTGCGCCGGCGAACGCGGACAGCGCGGCACCGCCTGGCGCGCGCGTGAAGCGCCCGGCGACCGCGCCCAGCACCGCCATCGCGGATGCAAACGCCAGCGCGTTCTTGTGGTAGTCCTTCGCGTCCGGCGCGGGCGGAGGTTTTTGCTGCTGACCCATCTGCGGGGCTGGCGGAATATTCAGGCTTTGCTGCGGCGGCGGGCCGGCGGTTGGTTTCGGCGGTGATCCGAAAGCTAGGGGCGACTGCGGGGCGAGCGCAGGAGCCGCACCGCCGGACTGAGGCGATGGCGCAGCAGGCGGCTGGCCCTGACCGCTGGTCATGTTGCCCATCATGCGGCCGTCGGCGCCGAAAACTGGCATGTCGGTGTCTGTCATAGCGCTATCGCCACCATTGTTCCGATCGCCTTGAACGCACTCGTGAGAGAGTCGCTGTAATTTTTATCCGCGGCCATCTGCGCCTTACCGGCTTCGATCAATATGTTATTCGATGCGTTCTCAAAGCCGAGGCCCTGTCCGATCAGAGAATTGCCGCCGCTGATCTCGCCCAAGCCGAGCTGGATCGTGGTCTGGATCTGCTGCTGCGCCATCGCGTTGACTTTCGCATCGATATCGGCGGTTTGGCCGATGAAGGCCGTATCCTGATCTGGATTGCGGCCCATGGCGGCCCACTGCTGCCGCGACTGATTGGTCAAGCCGGTGCTGTATTGTCCCAACTGCGCCTTTTGCGGTGCGGTGAGTTCGCCGCGCTGCGCCATTGCCAACGCCTCGGTACCTTGGCCTACTAGCGTATGTCCCTGACCTGTAAGATCGCGTGCCTCACCCTGCAGCCAAGGCACCTCGCCTTGAAGCTGGCCATATTGCGCCGGCAATCCGTGCGGCGCTCCCATCATCGCGCCTACCCCGAGCGCGCCTACCCCGAGCGCAGCCGCGCTGGATATGTCGAAGCCGCCGCTGATGTTCCCGCCACTGCCATATCCTGCGTAATCGGAGGCATCGAGGCCCGGCAGCGGACTTGAGGATGATCCCAGATCGGAGAGGCTGACATCGGCCATCAAACACCTACCTTGCCGAACGGTGAGCCGACGCCTGCGGCCGGCGCGGTCTGATCGGTTGGATTGCCGAGCGATGGCTGCGGTGCCCCGGCGCCTGGGGACAGTACCCCACCGCCCAGCGGGCTCGGGGCACCTAGCGCGGGCTGGGGCGGCGCGGCGGGGAGACCAACTGCGGGCGCGGCCCCTGCGGCGGGCTGCGGCGCGGTGGGGCCGCCGGGAAGCAAGGAGTCGGAGCCCGGAGCGGTAGGATCGCCGGTGGGGACGTTGGTGCCCAGCATGCCGCCTTGCGGATCTTGCCCTTGGAACGGAAAGGCGGGCAGGCCGAAGTTCGTGTCGAAGTTTGATCCGAACATTCAAGTGATTCCTAAGCTTTGCCTCATAACCGCATGTTCCGACGCATGATATCCCAACCAGTCGTAAAAAGAACCCTGATCGTCGAAGTTGACGGTCGAAAGATCGGTACCGGTGATCCCCAGCGCCGCCCGCAACAGGGTATGTGACTGAGCGTGGCTCTCGACCATCGACCGCCGCGCCTGCCCCGCCGTCAGAAACGCCAGAAAATCGAAATTCGGGATCAGAACCGTCGGCACCCGCTGCGATAGCACCTGCACGAATTGCAGATGCTCGCGTGCATGTCCCATATCCCAGCCGCCGTAGCCCGGCAGATCGCCGAAGGTCACCTGATCAGGCTGGAATTGAGGCATGGCGTCATGTCCACAATGAAGTTTCCTGGTATTCTACGGCGGCATTCGTGATGGTGAATCCGGCGAGCGTCCCCGTCAGCGTAATGCCGAGATAGCGGCCCGATCCCTCGGCGCCGGCCGCGCCACTCGGCAATTTGAAGCCCGACGTCAGCGCGTAAACCTTGGTCGCCGAACCATTCTCGGTATCATAGGTCGCGGTCAGGTTTCCCGTGCCGGAGAACAGCGTTTCCGCAGCGCCACCGGACAGGATTTTCTTGCGCTGCACCGCGTTGCCGTGATGCGTCAAAGCGCTTTGAAATTTGAACGTCACCGCCGTAGTCGGATCGCCCAGAATTTTCGTGATGTCCGAACCTGATGATGAGAAAGTCGATGTCTTGCCACTCGCCAACGTCGAGGCCGTGGCGATGGTCACAAGCGAATCGCCCTGGCTGACCACGAACCATTTTTTGCCGGTGAAGGTCATCATGATCGATCGCGTGGTAGACAGCGGATCGATATAGCGCACCAGAAACGATATATTGTGAATGCCGTTGATATCGGCGATAGCGGACTGCGGCTGCTGGCTAAAATCGATCAGCTTGAAAATGCCGTCGAGATCGTCGCTGATCTTCTGCACGCTCGACCCGAACACCGCATAGATGCCGTTCGAATTGGCAAACATGAAGACGCGGTTGAACGATCCGCAGGAGCGCGGATAGATCGTGCCCTGATCGGATGACAGCGTTAGAATCGTGAACAGCGTGACGTTGCCGGCGGCGTTGAGCGAGATGTTTCCGATCTGCTTGACCGACTGATCACCCATGATGAAGAGATAGTTGTTATAATTTCGCAGCGCCGTCACGGCGTGCACCAGATCGGCATCATTGATCGTGAACGACGCGGATGCATTGGCAGCGGCGAAGTCATCGAAGCCGCCAGTTCCGGTGTATTGGATCAGACGTCCGCCGCCGAGCCACACCCGGCCCTGAAACACAGCCAGCGTCGTTCCCGCCGTCACGAATGGCCAGACATGGGCGGTCCCGGTCGCGCCCGAACCACCGCCGCCTGAAATCGTCAACGTCAGAGCATCGCTCGAAAGATATCCCGATCCGGGATTGGTGAGCGTCAGGGTGGTGACGTTCGATCCTCCGACAACGGCCGCCGCGCTCGCGCCTGTGCCGCTGCCGCCGCCCGTGAACGAAACAGACGGCGCCGAGGTGTAGCCCGATCCGCCGTTCGTCACGGTGATGGCTGTCACGCGCCCGTCGCCGACCGTGCATATCGCGCGTGCGTCCCCTCCTGGAACCGGGGCTCCACCCGTTATGGCAATTATTGGCGCAGAGCTATATCCCGATCCCCTATTGGTTATGGTGATGCTTTGAACGACATAAAATCCGCCGCCGGATAAAGTCATTATGATGGTGGCGGCAGCTCCTGACCCGCCTCCACCGGAGAACCCGACAGACGGAACTGTTGGAAGGTTGTACTGACCTTGAAAAGTAATCGTGATCGTGTTTAGACCGCGCGGATCAATGCTCGCGGTTGCGGCTGCACCGGAGCCGCCGCCACCCGCGAACACAACACCGGGTGCCGGGCCGTATTGCGTGCCGCCGGTGATGACGTTGACGGCGATAACGGCCGGGGTGCCGATGGTGGCGACTGCGGTAGCTCCGGTGCCAGAGCCTCCCGTGATCGCAACGGTCGGTACCGAGGTGTAATTCGTTCCGCCTGCAGTGAGAATGAGATTCGGCGAGACGCCGCCGCGGCGGACGAACACCGTTCCGTTCCATACGCTGTAGCCGGACGTCGGATCATTGATCAGAACATCGGCCGACTGCCACACCGTCATGTCTGGATTGGAGAACGTGCCCGGCTGGGCAAACTCCGTTGATACGGCGGTCGCGATATTGGTGGCCCAGCCGCCGCCGACCGACGTGAACGAAATGATGTAGTCGACCGCGCCGAGGTTGGCGAAAAACTGCGCTGTGATGGTTTCGGAAATGCTGGTCAGGGCCGATAGCGGAGCCGGAACCGTCGTCAGATTGTTGCCCGAGATCGGCTGCAGGTTCTCCAGCCACGCCAGTTCTTTTTCGTGCGTATTCATCTTCTCGAATTGCTCGAAGACGATGAATTTTTGCGCTGATCGTTGGGCCTGTCCGGGCGGTGGCATGGCTCACCTCGAGACGCGGCGCTGATACGTGCGATGATAAACGTTAGGAATGCGCGTGCCACCGGCGCCGATAATGATCTTCGGCACGCGCGCGCTGTAGAGCTGCAAATAGTGATTGGCCTGCTCGAAATTCTGCAGTTTGTTCAGACACAGCATCGCTGCGTAATACTGCACGGCATCGTTCCATGGCGGAATCACCTGCGCATCGCTGTCTGACGGATTGACCAGCGGCATCGGCAACTGCAGCACATCCCACTCGGTGACATAGGGCTGATCGGGCGGCGGCTGGATCAGCACCGTGCCGGTCTGCTCGTGGATGGTCCAGATCATGCCGCGCTGGTTGAAGGCCAGCTGCGAGCGCATGTAGGCCTGGAACAGCGTGAAGCCGCGGAATCGCAGCATGTAACGCTGGTTGCCCCATACGTATGAAATCGAAATCACGTTGAAGACGTTGTTGAAGGCGATCGCGGTCGCGGTCGCACCCGATCCGCCGCCGCCGGTGATGGTGACAGCCGGCAGCGTACCCGGCGTGTAGCCCTGACCCCACGCCGTCATGTTGATGCCGGTGACGATGCCACCGGTGACGACCGCCGTTCCGGTCGCGAGCACGCTGTTGGCCGGGCCGGCGGCAAAGGTCACGGTTGGGGTGCTGGTGTAGCCGGTCCCGCCGACGGTGACATTGGCGCCGACGATTTGCGAGTTCAGACCGTTCGGACCGAGCAACGGATAGGCCTCGGTATTGGGAATCACGGATACCGGGCTGTAGAGCGCGGACAGCGGCGCGTTGCTCGGTGGCGCGATGTAGAGCCCGCGCACGCAGTGAAAATCCAGCGCCACCGCGGTACGGGCGTTGTTGATGGCGTTGGTCAGCTCGGCCTGGGTGAAGTCCGCATTGGTCTGGTCATGAACCAGAAATTGAACCTGCGTGGTGTAATCGGACAGCAGCATTCATCACGCAGCCCCGGCCTTGCGCTTGGGCAGCGGGGGAAGTTCTTCGATCTGCGGATCGGCCGGAATCGGCTCGTCCGTATCGGGCTCGACTTCGACCATCTTGTAGATCACCGGAACGATCGCAATCTTGTCGAACAGCCGCCGCGCCAGAGTCTTTCCGCTCTTGTCCGTCTCCAGGTGCTTCGGCGTATTCCAGCCCTGCCGCTTGCAGATGTGGCGGAACATGACTTCCGGATCGATGCCGTAACCGTAGCCAAAGAAATGCGCGGCCATGTCGAGCCGTAGATTGTCAGCCTTGCCGGGCGGAATCGACACCGGAATTCCGTCCCACCGATCGGTAAACGGCACGTCGAGATTGTTCGTCACCCGCACGTAGTGGATGCGAAGATCGGGTGCGCCAAGGTCGGGCTTTTCCATCAATATTCTTCTTTGTCGAAGCGCTAGATCAAAGTCAGATTTGGAGTAGTCGCCGGATCAAGAGCAATAGCCGTAGGGTAATCCGTAGTTAGAGTTGCTGGTTGACTTGAGAGAGCAACATGAACAAGCGCATCGAATTCATTTGATGCCGCCCATATGACGCATGATCCCCCAGATACGCTAAAGAAATACACCTTCGATTTCTTCGGAAGACTCGCCGTTACCGCCTTAAAGTCGGAATACGTACCGACGTCATACCTGATGCTCATCGATATTCCCCTTACGGATATTCGAAGAAGGTGACGGGCGTCGCGGCACCCGACGCTATCACGTTGATCTGCGCGCCGGCAATACCTTGCGGCCCGGCGGGGCTTCCGATGGTGAAACAACTCGCCACCACGTTGCCGGCCGGCAGCACCTGTCCTACGGTGAGCGATACCGGCGTAACGGTTCCGGTTGTGAACGTCACGGTCTGGGTTGCGTGACCGTTGCAAATGGTGGCCGCCCGCCGAGTCGGGTTCGACGGCAGGGCCGCAAGTGTCGCGGCCGCGCCCGCCGTGGCGGTCGTCGTAAACGGGCCCAGATTGGTCTGCTGCGCATTGGCCGCACCGATGAAGGCGAACAGTGCAAGGGCGGCGAGTGTAAGGCGCTTCATGTCACAGTCCCGTCGTTGGCTTGGTTGGATCTTCCGTTTTGGCGCCGGCCGCCTCATCGACTTTCGCCAAGGATTCTTCCGAGGCCGCAGGCTCGGCGCCGCCCACGATCGCCTGCACCTGCGCGATCAGGATGGCCGCTTCCTGTTCTCGGTTATGAACACCGCGCAACGCATCAACGGGATTTGCCGCCTCTGCGGCGGCGCGCGCGGTGAGGACGCTATCGATCAGGTTCGACATACTGAACCTCCTATTGAACGCGTGGTTGTGCGAAGGCTTGGGCAACGGCCGGCGCCGTCACCGACGCCAACGTTGTGGTGGCCGCGCCAACGCCAGTGATAGTTCCGGTCGGAATAGCGGCTGGATAAGCAGTTCCGTTGTTGATCATGACGAGGCCGGTCACCGTACCCGATCCTGTCAGCGCGACTGGCGTAAGCTGCGCGCCGGTGGCAGAGGTGTTCTGATTGCCCGGAACGGCGTTGGCCGGGAATACGAGGCCGCCAGGCGGGATAGGAGCCGCCGCGACGCCGCCCGAGGAACCGCCCTGATAATAGGGGGTCTGCGGGATCAGATAGAAGTTCGGCGTCGAGGCATAGCCAGCACCAACGGTGGCCATGGTGATGGAAGCAATGCCACCGCCTGCGGTCAGCAGTGCGGTCGCGGTCGCCTGAATGCCTCCAACCGGAGGCGCGTCGATGACGACCAGCGGCGGCATGGTGAAGCCGGAACCAGCCTGCGTGATGGTCGGAGCCGCAACCGAACCTCCGACAATCACATAACCGGTCGCGAGGATGCCGCCGGCCGCCGGTGCCGAGAACGCAATCGCCGCTCCGGTGGCGGCAAAACCGATGCCGTTGACGCCGCCGGAGCCAGCAGCTGTGATTGGAGCCGCAACAATGGTTCCGGTCAGATTGTACAGACGAAGGTTGTAGCCGTCCGTCGCGAAGTAGTCGCCGGTGTTGCTGTTGCTAACCTGATTGCGCCAGGTATTTGCGATCGGGTCCCACCACTGCACACAGATGTTGGCTGCGGTCTGGATCAGCCATTCGCCCGGGGGTGGATACCACACGCCGCCGCCGCCGAGAGCAATGACGCCGCCGCCTTCAGCAGGCTGAGCGATCGGGAAGGGAAATGCGCCGCCGATGCGAGCCATGATCTACCTCAGATGTTCAGGAACGCGAGACCGTCGAACTTGCCGTGCGCCTTGCACTTCACGTCGACGAGCTCAAGCAGGGACAAGATCGCACCGATATAGCCGAGCTGGTTGTTCGGCAGCGTCGATTCGAATCCGGTGAAGGAGAATGCCGCGCGCTCATGCAGGAACAGCGACAAATAATTGGTGTTGATGAGGTAGAGCGTCCCCTCGGGGCAGTACGGATCGGCGTAGAACGGCACACCGGAGACATCGAGCGCGCGGAACAGCGCTTCGGTCTTCTTGTCGGCGCCGAACGCATTGCCGGGGGTAATGTTGTAGCGCTCCTGGCTGGTGAAATCCTGCGCCAGCAGGGTCCAGGTGCCGAAACCCATGATGCCGATGGTCGGCATTTCGCCGGTGGTCTTCGACACCTGCGAGATGAACTGCAGCATCAGGTTTCGGGTCGGCGTGACGTTGCCGGCGCCGTGCACGTAGGTCGATTTCCAGAACGCGTTCTGCGTGCGCGACACGCCGCCATAGGAAACCGCAAAGGTGCCGTCGTCGATCGCGGCCGGCAGCCCGATCATCTGCTGCTGGTTGGCGACGTTGTTGAACAGCGCGGTCGCGAAGGTGTCGATGGTGACGTTGGTCGAGTCGTTCATGCGCGCTTCGATCAGCGGCACCACGGAATAATCCAGCTGGACGAGGCCTTCCATGCCGAGGAAGGGGATGGTCGAGACGAAGGCCTTGAGGTTGAACTCGGCGTTCTGGATACCGGGCTGCACGCCGGGCTGCTGGAACGCGCCGGAGTAGTCGACCCATTGCCCCGACACCATCGGGGTGCCCTGCAACGGCGCCGTGATCGGCGACAGACCGCCGGTCGCGACCTGCGCCGAGGAAAGCAGGGCGGCCATCAAGGGCGCCGATTTCCAGAGCTGGACGTATACGCGGGGCATAAAAGCGCGCCGCACAACCGAAGATAGTTCGGAAGCTATGGCTCCACTTGCGGGAATAATTCCTGTGCCTAGCTGGGGCATAACTACCTGATATCCTTCATGTTTTTGACCTTATGCTCCAAAGCTCATGAGGCCGGATACGAAGGCCGAATCATCACGATGAGCGCGAGACAGGTCGCTTACGCGCTGTCCTCGCGGATGACGACTTGCCCACAACTCAAGATTTTCTGGACGGTTGTCGTGTCGGATACCGTTCTTGTGATGGACCGTCTCTTGTTTGGTCAGAAACCGACCAAGGATTTTCTCCATCACCACGCGATGCTCATAAACCTGCTGCTGATTTCCCTTCGTGGCACCATCTCGATGCACGTAGACATATCCGTGCCGGTCCATCTTGATCTTTTTCTCACGTCCGCGATTTGCACAAGCGCGCGAGCAATATCGAATGCCACCGTCACGGCCTCTGTCATAACCTCGTTTGGTGATGTACTTGAGTGAGACCGGGTTGCCACAATGCGTGCAGTCCCTAGGGCTCAATGCGTGTTTGCGAACAGGCGCCATCACCGCTTCCTCATAAATTCGGTGATGACGGTGTGGGCGGTGTCGCGGCTGGCCTTGACCGGATCGGCGCCGAACTTGCCCCACTCCGGGAATTCCCAGGTCGCGCCGTGCTGCGGGATTTCCTCGCCCGGCCGCGGATCGATCGGCGGCAGCGTCGCGGCGTAGAGCGTGGCACCGTCGTCATAGTCGCTGATGCCCTTGCGCTGCATCAGCGCTTCGATCTGCTTCACGTCTTCCTCGACGTACTTGCGGCCCTCGCCGTCCGGCCCGCCGGTCAGGAGGCTGGCGCGCTGCTGGTTCATGCGCGCGAGAATCGCGTCCTGTTGGCGCTTGAGGTCCTTGGCTTCCTGCTCGGCCTTGAACGCTTCGAAGCGGTCGTCAACATCCACATCCGAGAACGCGGCGGCGTGCGGCGAATCCGGCTTGGCTTCCTTGATCAAGCGGCCAAGCTTGCCCCGGAATTTCTTGTCGTGGGTGAGTTCGTGCAGGAGATCGCCGAGTTCGGCGGCGGTCGCTAAATCGAGGCCGCGTTTGGTGCGCTGGGGCTGATGAGTGTCGCTCATGGCGCGATGTCCCAATCTGTCGCGAGCAAATCAGTCTGCGAGCAAATCCACGGTACAAGCTGGCCGGTGACCGGGCTGATGTAGACGTATGGAAGTCCCATCTTGCTGTGCTCATCCGGGGTTTGCAGGGCGAGCCATTGGCCTTTGCCGTTCCAGCCGACGCGACTTACGCGCGCGCCTTCCTGCATTCGTTCAACAGCCCATCCGATTCCGTATCTGGCTTGCGGAGCGTCGTTCATCAGATCGGCTTGCCCTTCTGAGCGGTCGGGCCGCCGCGCTCCAGCGACATGCCGCCCATCGCCTTGCGGCGGCCGGACGGATCGGTCCATTTCGCCTGCGAAGTGAAGCCGCCGAGGTCGGTGTAGGTCGGCGGGTTGCGGAACATCCCGTCTTCCATCTTGCGGGTCGACAGATTGCCGGTGTTACCGGCTTTCGGACGGAGATACTCGGTCATCCTGGTGCTCCTTCTGCTGGCATTCCGGGGGGTCCGCCCATGCCGGGCGGCGGCTTGTTGTCGGAGACGAGGCCAGGCGGCGGGGCCGCGCTGAGCGGCCCCTGTTTGGCTGACTGGGCCATCGTGGCAAGGGCCGCCGGGACCATGTTGGCACCTTCTGCCTTGCCGAAGATCGGATTGAGCGACTGGATCGCGCGCAACAGCGCCTGTTGTTCCTTCGATCCGGATTCGAACGCCATGCTGGCGACCAGCAGCGCGGGGATGACGGCCTTCACCTGCTGGGTCGCGGCCGCCTTGTTGCCGGCGCCACCGCCCGGAGAGAGCATCGGCGAGCCGCCGGGGCCGCCCGGGCCGCCCATCGGGGACTTGGGCACAGCCGCAGCCCCCGGAGCTTCCGGCGGCGGTGCGAGCGGTGAAGCTGGGTCAGCCATGGCCGCAATTGATACGCTGGTTTAACTCCCCCCGTCAACTGTCTGATATCTTGCAATTTCCTGAGAACGGGTTTTAAGGTGCGCGATGACAGGCATCATCCGTTCGTGGAATTGCGAGAACTCGCGCTGCCGCGAGGTGTTCGATTCTTGGGAACCAAACCCCGCTTGTTCCAAATGCGGGTGTGTCCGGGTGACATGGCATCCGGGCGGCGGGCACATCGCCGGCATCGCCAAATCCGCGGACCATGATTTGCGTATCCTCGCCGACGTGTTCCGGATGAACGACATGAACTCGGGCGAGGAAGGCCGGGGCGCGAAGAAAGTTCGCCTGCCCGACGCACCGGCGCCGAATTCCGGGCCCGTGCACACCTTCGCGCCCGGCTTCTCGGCCCCGGTCAATGTGCACAACGGCGCGGTGTGCGTCCCGACCACAAGCCACGTCGACTTCAAGGCCAAGGTCGGCATCGGCAACAAGCTGGCGCCGTCGCCGCTCGGGTTTGCGAGTGTGCACAGCAACACCGCGGTTGAGGCCGCGCACAAGCCATGATCATACCCGCCAACGACATCATCGCGCGCGCGGAGAAATTCGTCCGACTGCGACGGGATGCGGTCCTACAGGAGGAAAATATCGACCGCAAATTCATGTTGGCGGTTGTTTGCGACAAGATGGCAAAGCGGATTTGTGCGCGCGGCCATCAAATTGCTGAATGGTGGGCAGCGGGCCTATGATCATCCCGGAAGGCCCGCACCAGCCAGAGTTTCTCCGTTGGGTGCTCGACATCTGCCTGAGCTCCAAGAAGGACCGCAAGGATCTGTACGACCGCCGCCGGCAGTTCTTCCTGTACGGCACCTCGGCCGATGCGGACATTCTCTACAACCGAATCGAGTCGCATCTCGACCTGGTCGCGTCGTTTCTCTACTCGTCCGATCACGCGCAGTTCAGCCTCTCGGCGCCGCTGAATTCGTCCGACGATCTGGTCAAGCAGTACATGTCGGTCGAGGACAATTTCAACAACGACTTCCGCGACGCCGGGCTGTTCGATTTCTTCGGTGACGCCATCATCGGCAGTCTCGTCTATGACAGCATGATCCTCAAATCCGGCTGGTCCGACATCAACGAGGATTCGACCTGCACCCTGATCGAACCGTGGAAATTCGGAGTGTTCTCCGAGGAAGTCACCGAACTGGAAAGCCAGCCGGCGTTCGTCCACACCTATCACATTGATTACGACAACGCCTGCCAGCGCCTCGCGCGCGCCGGACTATCCGACAAGATCAAGGACTTGAACGTCGTCAATACCCCGTTCGAATCGCCGTTCCCGGAACTGATCACCCGCATGATCATCGCCTCGACCTCGGGCGAAAATCTGTCCGGCACCGTCACCGGCAACGTCAATCCGTCCTATGTGATGCGGCCGTCCTACCATGCCAAGGTCGACCGCCCGCTGGTGCCGTTTCACGAGCTGACGATCTGGGACGACGCCTGCGAGGATTATCGGGTGTTCTGGATCGTCGAGCCGGACCTGATCATCGCCGACTCCAAGAAAACCGTCGATGCACTGAAGCGCGCGGGTTCGTTCAAGCCGCAACGCGAGCAGCAGAACGCCTTTTACTCGACGCAATGCAACCCGTTCTTCCCGCGCGAGCATCCCTATACGCTGGTGCGGCCCTACAACATCTACGAATATTTCTGGGGCAAGGCGCACATCGAATCTCTGATCCCGCTGCAGGAATGGTCGAACGAACGGCTCGAACAGATCCACGACATCCTCGACCGCCAGGCCTATCCGCCGCGGGTCGGGTCCGGCTTCATGGGACTGTCGGATGAAAAGATGGAGGCGTTCGGCGGCGCCGACTCCTGGGTGATGGATCAGCTGCCGCAGGCCGCGATCAAGGAACTCTATCCGCAGATGCCGCCCGACATCTTCGCCGACTACATGTCGATCGGCAATCTCTTCATCGAGGCGTCCGGTCTGACCGAGGTGCTGCAGGGCAAGGGCACCTCAGGGGTGCGGTCGAAAGATCACGCCAAGCAGTTGAGCTCCACCGGATCGGGGCGCATCAAAAAGGCGGCGACCAAGCTCGAGGCCCCGCTGGCACGGCTCGGCGATCTCTCGCTCAAGCTCAACATGCGCAACAACAACAACGCCATCACCCCCGACCCGAAGGAAGACGGCAAGCCCGGCGACCCCTTCTATTACGCCAACCTCGGCAGCGACTACGCGCTGCGCATCGCCGGGCATTCGCACTCGCCGCTGTTCGCCGACGACTCCAAGGAGCTCGCCGCCTTCCTGTTCAAGAGCCAGTCGATCGATCAGGAAGGGCTGCTGCGGCTGCTCAACCCGCCGAACCGCGACAACCTGATCCATGCCTTGCGCGCGCGGAAGAAGCAGGCCGCCAAAGCACAGGCGATGCGGGCTCAGATGGGCGAGCCTCCCGGAAAACCAACCGGCAAGGGCAAGCCCGGCGCTCACGCATAACCTGAAGTCTTTGGCCTAAGAGTTTGCAAAATCGGGAACAACGCGGTAGACATAACGTGCTGATGGGCGCGCCGTTCCGGTTTCGCCCGCCGATCCTCTAGGAAAGGAGCCTCCCATGAAACGGAAGCACAAGCGCGGTCATCGCCGCGGTCGCCGGAAGTAACCACCCCGACCTGATTCTGATGTAGCATCCCGAGACTTCAGCACCCCGTGAAAGCGGGGTGTTTTTTAGTATTCTCCGTCGAGCAGTACATAAGCGCGGGGGCTGACCACATTCATTTTTCGCAGGGTGAACGGCTTTTCTCCCTGCTGAATGCCGTGCTCAAGAAGTTCCTGAAGCAGAAGGCGGCGCGCCTGCTTTTCATCCTCTGCCACGATCATTGAGCAAGCGCCGACCGGCCAATGTCCCTCATGGTCGTTGCAGGTGTATACGTTCATTGCAAGACCGTGATGTTCATCCGCTTCAGATACCCGGTGATGACGCGCTCCAGCGGCGGGGTGCCGCCCTTCTCCTCGATCTCGGCCGAGCGATCCCGCGACAGCCCCAGCGCCTTCATCCGCGGCTGCACCCAGGTATTCCATGCCTGATACGCCAGCGCACCCGCCATCACCCGGTCATCCTTGCTCCGCCCCTCGCCGCCGATCGATCCGCCGTCATTGACGATGCGCTGCATCTCTTCCAAGAGCGGCACCGAGCGCGGAATCATGCGGCCGAGCTCGATGCCGTTCTTCATCTGGTTCATGGCGCGGGTCTTGAGGTCCATCGTCGTCTTCCACTGATACAACATCTCGCCGCCGCCCGGATTGTCCAGCCGCCGGTAGAAATAGTGCCGCATGTTGGCGAGGATATTTCGCAGGTGATGGTTCTCGTCCGTGGGGCGAATCTCGCTCGCCATCCGCCGCACCTTCTCCAATTCGTCAAATACCGCCTGCCCCGGCCCGTTCATTTCCAGGATCGGCATCAAGTAGGTGATGCCGTAATATCCGGCCAAGTGGGCGAGCACCCAGGCGCATTGGTAGGTAGACGGTTGAGTCGAACAATATTCGGCGACCTGAACCATGCAGTCCGAGTAGCATCGCCAGATCGAAATGACGGTGCGGTCGGCTTCGTCGGAAGATCCGTAAGCGGGATCACAACCCAGAACGTAGTATCCGAATTTGCTGGCATCTTCCCAAATCCTCATCTCGGCGCGGACGTCGCGCACCTGCCTGATCTCGGTCTCGTCGAATTTCATCCCCAGCTTGTAGCGGAAGGTCTGGAACGGCATCTTCCGCGCGCTGCGCATGCAGTCGTTCATCGCCTCCACCGTGAAGAACTTCGAACCCGTCGCCTGGAACGCATCGTGCTCGGTCCACGGATATTCCTGATCCATGATCGACTGGTCGCCATCCTTCTCCGCCGCCATGTGCCAGCGGTACCACGCCAATTGCTGCAGCGAAATCTCGAACCCGTACAACTCCCGCACCTCGCGCACCCGCTTCCGTTCCAAAGGCGCCAGTGTCGACTTCACCCCGTCCGGCATATAGTGCCCGAAGAACGGATGATTGACCGGCAACTGGTTGCGCTCGTCCCGCCACCAGCCGATGAACACCGCCTTCTTGGTCGGGTCCTCCTTCGCCAGTTCCCACATGTCGTGAAAATGATTGTAGCCGTTCGCCGTGGTCTCATAAATCTGCAACCGGTGCGGATTGAGCGAGGACGTCTGCGATCGAAACTCGGCCAGATCATCGCCATTGCCGTAGAACGCGCACTCCGTCCCATGCACGTAATACGCCGCGCCCGACCGCCCGAGCCCGCCCTTCCGGTTCTCCGCGGTGCCGGCGATCAGATACCGAAACCTTGAAGCGTTCTTCAGCATCAGCAAATTGCGGTTGTGCCGCACATACGAAATCCGGTACTTCACCGGGGTTTCGGCAAAGAATACCTCCACCGACGCCCGGAAATCGTCCCGCGCCTCCTCCTTGTGGATGATGAACACCCCGAGCATGCCGCGATGATAAAATGCCCAAAATAAATCGAGAGCCAGAAAAAAGGTGGTGAGCCCGAGTTGGCGGGCTTTCAAAAAAACAAAGGTCGTTATGCCAGCCGCCAATCCTTCCTCGAGTTGCTCCAGAGCATACCTTTGCGACCCCAGCATTCTGAATGGAACCAAGCCATAGTCTTTGCTCTGGACCTTCAGGTGCGAGAGGAATTGAAGGAACTTCTCAGTCGGAAACGGCGCAACGCCCTGGTAGTTGAGTTCAAATGCACCGTCGAGCGGAGGGGCAATCTCGGGTTCATCCGACATGGCGTGCCGGCAAATTCAGGCGCGCGAATTCTCCATGATGATGGCGCGCCAGTGCATCATAGTCCTGCGCTGCCTCGACTGGCGTCGTGCGCAACGTGCCAACCAGCCGCTTATAATTGACGCTGATCTGAGCGCGCCATTTCCCGGTCCGCTTGTGAAATTGAACACCCTTGAACTGATTTTCCCCAGATCGCTTCGGGCCGTTCTTTGTGTTTTGGCCGCTCGTGGCCGGCCGCAGATTCGAGCGACCATTGTTCAGCCCGTCGCCGTCCTCATGGTCATTCCCGAGGCGGCCCGTAATCAAGACGTGCAGATACACATAACGGCCGTGTGGAAGGCCCTTTTTGTGGCACTGCACGTAAACCGTATGCTTGCGAACCTCCGAATACAGCCTGAAACCATCGATCAGCCGCACATCCGCGTCGTCAATCACAGCCACGCGCCCGCACGGCATCTTGATTCCAGCCATAAGCGCCCCTCCATACGTCGCCAAATCGGCACCACAAGCACTGATACACATACAACAAAACGGCGTCAATCCGAAACAACTTGATGATCAAACCGACCTGATTTTTTCCGGGGGTGTACTGAGTGCGGGGCACCTTAAATTCGAATCGCGCGACCCATCGACCCGGCCGGTGCCCGCGCGCGAGGATTATGGAACATCTCGCAGTGCAGCGAGCGAAAACATCAATGATATCAACGAACTGATCTAATCACATCACTATTCGCATAACATCCATTATGGAACATTTCGAACATTCCTTAACGATATCAATGATGTGGTTGTGTGACGAACCTTCGGCTATGCGCCCAAGTCATGGCTCATACCTAGATTTTACCCGAAAACGGGCTGAAAACCATCGATTTCGGCCCCGCGCGAGGCTCCTATCGGGGGCGGCCGGGGGAACTTTCACCGTACATTGGCAAACAGGTAAGCGCTTGGCTGAGAGCGGCTCTTGAAAGGGACCCTAGATTGCGTCTGCCGGCCGCCAGATCGTGCAAGTGGCAACGGGCGAGGTTTGCGGCGGTTGCCAGACCGTTGATGGACGGGGCTTTGCGGGCGTTCCTGAGGTGCTGTGGCGAGTGTCTGATGATGCGGAGGCGACGCACGATCTCGGCATCGGAGAGCATCGATGTTGTTCCTGTTTAAAGGTAAGCAAGAAGCCGCGCGCGAGGCAAATGCCATTTTTTCATGCTCCTTGTCAAGACAATTTTGTAAGACGTTGATAACGTTACTTATAGCAAAGTGAGCATAAGTCACGATGGAGTTGACATCGGAAACGATCAGTTCAAAATATGAACAATGACGGTTACTGTTTGATACCATGTCAGCGGCTCGCCATGGTCTTAGGAAGCGCGTTCTCGCCCGTGCTCGGCGGGGTGAGTTCGCCTCTGCCCGGGAGATCGGGGTTGTGGCTGGCGTTACGGTGCAGACCGCGCTGCGCTGGTTGCGGGAAGCGGGAATGGATATTGATGCGGTTCGCGGCAAGCGGTTGGGGGCGGTTAGATCGGTGGTAGTGATGACGATCAACGACGAGATGATCCGGGATTCCGCGCAACTTCTGCACCAGATGCTTTGTGCGCGGGTGAAGAAGTCGGTGGAATGGGATCGACTTCGCCCCTCGACCCGCAAGCAGTACATGGACATTTCGTACGCGATGCTGCGAGCGGCTGCCGCCAAATCCAAGACTTAACCCATCACATTAACAACTGAACCGATGCCATTGATTTACATTCACTATAACGACCGGTATAGGTGCTGAAATGAGCGAGATGGTGATTAGGGTTGCGAAGGCGATGTTGGGTGCTTTTCATGAGCATGCCGGCCCCGAAGAGGGAATGGACGCAATGGCCCGCGCCGCGATTGCTGCGCTGCGGGAACCGACCGAGGCGATGGTGAAATTCGGCGATGCCGTGCGTGGTAATCACGCCGCCGACTACAAGGGCGGCAATGGGACCGAGAATGTATTTCGGGCCATGATCGACGAGGCGCTTCGATGAGCCCATTGGAGCGTGAGCGGATGCTGGCGTGGAACGAGGCGATCTCGACCGCGTCGGACGTGCTGGCGCGGCAGGTACGGGCGGCGGGCCGGCTTTTGGTCAAGGATGCGCTGGAGCGGGCGTATCAGGACGTGA